>Ga0160505_100600_pt1 | contig 19611 bp, 19 predicted proteins | sample DIDeMG_FD_108225 | JGI IMG/M metagenome (GOLD analysis project Ga0160505, IMG submission 108225) | Enriched chicken feces microbial communities from UW Madison campus, WI, USA - DID2874_E49_Stillage MG | ecosystem: Host-associated > Birds > Digestive system > Large intestine > Fecal ... | reverse complement strand
CCCCCCCGCAAGAATCTCAAAGCTAAGGTGCCGCCGGGTTATGAACCCTACGCGCCTGACCCGAATGCCCCTCCGCACTACGCCACTGAAGTCCCCGAACCGCACCGGACGGAGCTCGACAAAGACCTAGTTCCAAACTACGTTGACAACAGTGCAAAGAATAAGCGCTGGCTGGGGCTCAACCCGCTAGAGACCAAGGTTGTCACGCAGGTGCGCCGAATGATCGAGCATCTCCCGTAGGAGATGGAGGAGTTGGTAAGTCCATGTCATGTACTGCTCACGAAGTATAGTTTGAAGAACGCCATGAGTGCTACAGCTCAGCAATTAGAGATACCTGCCCCCCATAACTCGGTTCGGAGAGTCCCAGATTAGCCACTGTTGCTCCAGTGGACCCAGTCCACAGCGGGCGCAGTAGTTGAAAACATACCCAATACGCATCGTTTTCTCCAGTCTATGTCACCTTTTACCATATAGCCTCCGCGTTTCGCGCTGCACTACCTCTGCAGAACAGAACACCCAGCCCATGCCTACTGCTTCCACGAAAAACCGCACATTGTAACGATCCATATTGGCATTGGAGCCCATATCAAGACGATGTGAGCGTCACGGACTACCTGTTGGAATCGTTTAACCCGCTCTGAGAATGACGCTAAGTACCAACGGCAGCGGGTGAACCGGTAGAGGTGAGCATTCCGGGGTAGAGAGTGCTGGAAACGACCTGCAAAATGGGTTCTACCTGTCGCTTGGCCCAGCGTGATCTGTTGTTCCATACCGTTCATCACCGTCTTGATTGTGGCACATTTGGACGGTGCTTCCTGCGTTCGTTGGGCACTATACCATACCCACACGCGACACGTTTACCACACTGTGACTCCTGGTCGATCAGCCACGAACCCAAAACCTATCCCCGGATGACGATCACAGGATTCCTCGTGGCGGCACCACACGCACTTGCTAACCGTCCCTTTATTTGTGTGATTGAACAGGCGCGTAGGTCTTCAGCAATCCGTCCTGGCCATGTTTCTACCCGTGAGGAAGGCTGCTGCCACCCTGTTGAGCCTCGCCTCTAGTTGTTGCGTAGGGGATTTCCCTCGGCCACGCCATACTTTGAGCCCTCCTTTCGAGCTACGTCGACCGTTGGGTGCAACTATCTTCGCAGATCCTAGGGGCCCACCGCGTAGAGTACTGTATGTGAGTGTGGTCCTTCGCTACGGCCCGGTTCCAAGACTACGGGAGCATGGGCCGGCTCCCCGCACAACTCTCTGGTGGCACCTGCGACGTCTCGATTTATCCCGCTTACCCGCACTCTCTGACCCACATGCGCCCTTTCATCCCGTACGCCCTTGACGAACGGTTGTCAGGACTGGAAACGCGATATATCTGAACGTGTTTGGGGAGAGCCTGGCCAGGCGCTGCCCCCCTCGGTCCTCTGGACTTCTCGTACAACGTCTTCGGCCTCGTTTGACGTTAAGGCCAGCGTCGAAGTGACCCATGCCGTAGCGGGCAGCAACGCTGCGATCTCCTTCAAGAGGTACAGGCCCCTCTCATGCCACGTTCTGGTAGTACACGGGTCGAATTAGATAGACCGAACTCACCCATTGCGGTCACAGCGTTGAGATTCGTGACTTCCGTGGACGAGTTGAACTACACATGCCATACATACACACTCATCCGAACTCAACGATGACCACCATAGTATCTCACTCATATCCTTCTGAAACGACTGCGCAAATAGTATATCACTACCGTCCACTCTGCCACTCTCATTCCATGACCTCCATGCCGCCCCACTCGACGACGCGGAATAGCTCGGTGTTGTGAACGCGGTCGTCAATGCCGACAATCGAGGCCCACTCGGCCGGAGAGATTTTGGCCCATTCGGCGGTCAGGTCCTTGACGCCCTTGAAGAGCATGAACACGCGGTTGACAACGTCTGGGGCCGGAGTCGTGGTCAGAGGCGCAGCGCGGGCGTAAGCGGCCTGGGGGAGGAAGCGAAGAGCGACGTGCTTGTGCGCGTGCATCTTGGGGAGCCAGTACGTCATAAAGTCGGTGCGAGCGCCAATAGTCTGTAGGTCAATGTTATGCGTGGGAATTGGTACTCACAAGGCCCATCGCGGTGAGGGCCGTGTCGAGGTATTTGTGGACTTCGTTCGTGGGCAGGACGACCGCAGTGTCCGTGTTGACGACGGGGCGCGCGGGGTTGAATTCGACGGACGTCTTGTCGGTGATACCGGTGGTGTCGGCTGATGTTAGCTGCGTGATGACTTGGGAGCTCACCCTCCCAGAAGAGATACATGGCTTGAGTCCCAGCGGTAGTGAGAACACCGTCGGGGGTGGCGTCGACGGTCCATTCGACGTGCTCCCCATCAGGATTGGCGATAGTGGGGACGACGGGGTACACAGTCGTGAAGCGCCATTCGGGGACGAGCGAGACCTTGACAGTGACGCTCATGGGCTTGGGGGGCATGACGTAGATGACTGGCTTGCCGCCACGCAACTTCATCACCATGTTCACAACTGCGTCAGGACCAATGTCGTAGTCGTGCAGAGTGTATTCGTCTTCGCCTGCCAGCTGAAGGGAGTTAAAAATGAGCCTCTGTTGGTCCGGAGGGGCGCCCTCGAAGGTGTGGACTATTTCCTTTAGGCCGTGAACGGTAGTGTTGGCGTTGCAACGGGTTTTGAAGGTTTTACCGGTAAGGGTGCGAACGTAGACTGTGAACGGCTTAGCAGCATCCTCCTCGGGGAGGGGCTTCTTGGGAGTAAGCTGGATCTTGACGGGCTCCACAAAGACAGTCAGACACGCAGGCCAGGCGCCGGAGGTGATTTCAGCCGTGCGCACCTGCCCTCCACAGGTCATGTCCATGGCGAGGTTGATGAAGCTGGGGGGACAACCGAGATACCACGCGAGAGTCCTAGTCATTTCCTGGAGTCAGTGGCGATAGTATTTGTCTCCACATACATAAATACTTTTGTCGACGTCAAGGAGAACGAGACGGTCATCGGGGAGGAGGAAAGGCGCCACAACAGGATAGTTGTCGTCCTTCTTAGAGTTGCGGGCCATGTTGTTGCGTGTTTCAGTCTCGAACTGAGGAAACAACGTAAATGAAAGACAGGCTGGACGAGAGGTGGGGTGGTGGACCGTTTGGTGTGGTCGGCAAGTGCTTGGCTGCCAGCGATAAGCTCAATCGGCTCAGATTCGGGCACGCAGTTTGAGACCTAGGCGTCGAAAACGAGGACAACGGCACTGGGGAGTTCGTGTAAGCGCTGAGTCTGTCGCCATGTCTCGGCTGGGGCCAAGGATCCTGTGTAGAGCCTATGGTCACTCACATTGACGTTGGAGGGCTGATTCTCAATCGTGAGCGGAAGCGAAGGGGAATAACGAGAGACCCGGAATGAGAAAGGGAGAAATTCGAGGGAGGAAGAAGACTGAGAGGGATTGAGAACAAGAGAGACAATGGGAATGAGAGAATGAGAGAATGAGAAAGTGAGAGAGAGTGTGAGAATGTTCAGCCTTGGGGACGTATTAGTCGGTGCGAGCGTGCAACGTTGCAGCTGTACAAAACAGTCGTGCGGTTGACTCACCTTCCTTGTCGATCTGTATGATCAGCCACCTCCACCATCGCACTGACCGCCTCCACCGCCCCATCCATCCGTCCCTCCGTCCATCCGTCCATCGTCCACCTGTCTCCGTTTAGGACCCATCAAATGTTGCGTGCACGCTTGCTTGACAACGATACTGCCAAAGTGGCCAATGTGGCACTCGCACAGCGGGAAGATGATATTTCTCCAACATCTGAAGAGGGAGTGCTTGTGCGGCAGACCGGTGAGCGGCACACTTAGCCCTTGACCTCCACGCCCCTCTCATCGCCAAACGCCGTGCTCGTACCACATGTGACGAGGAGTTGTGCGAGCAGGGTCTGCTCGACAAGCGCTAGATGTTCGCTGAAAGAATGAGGGCTACGGTGGATTTGATTCATCTGGCTGGTACCGGACAGTACGAACGACGCGGCCGGGCGGCCGTAATGATGAGCTGATAAAGATGGGGACGGGGCAGTCACTGTACTGTAAGATGATCAATCACCAAGAGTCAGGCAGTCAGCTCCTCACGTACGAGGTCCGCGTCAGTGTAGCGTCGAGAAACTGCACGGGGCAGACGAAGGCTGCTGTGGTTTGTTGGGACCCCTTGTCCCACTGCAGTGGTCTTGATCGTGGCACTTCTAGTGCCATTCTTCAACTCTTTCCCTGCCACAAACGACGTACAGCGTAAGGGGGCTCATACGGTGTACGTCGATCCAGCGCCTATTCAATACAGCAACACCATCTAAGGACTCGACGGACAAACCCCCGGGGGCTGGCAGGTGTTCGTGGTATTTGCAGACTCCACAGGGGCTGTCTTACCGCGTCGCCGCTCTGATATTGCGAATAGCCCCACAGTGGTCTCTGGTGCACGCAGGAACTGCAGCCCGTGACTTACCAATCTCTCGTCTAGAATCACTGAGACTGCGGGGAGATGATTCTGATTACGACTGGAGGAAGGAGCAATGGACACAAGTGTGCAACCGCAGTGGCGGCGTCCCTGTCACATACATCCCCATCCACAGCGTATCCACGTCTCGGCCAGGCCTCAGCCTGGTGTGGTGAGTTACGCGCTGAGGGTAGCACTTACAGGGAGCGATGCCAAGCCTTCGCGTCTGTTGGACTTCGGAGTCGGCAAAGCCCTATTGGCTAGTCCATGCGATACAATACACTCTTTTGGACGTCGTCCGCAGACGGAGGATCAGCATTCGAGGAATGGACATCAGTAGCCAAAGGAAGATGGGAAGTGGGCAAGATCAGGCTAGACGCCACACCGACGAGACCGGGACGCGCTTACCCACCTGGCAGGATGAGTGACGACAGGGACGACAATCGTCGCCGTCTTCATCGGAGTCTGGCACTCATGTCCGAATCAGATCACAGGCTCAACGTGAGCCAGTAAGGGGTCTCCAGGGGCCAACGGCGTACGGCAGGACGTGAAAGCACATGGTGGTAGTAGCACATGGGTTCAAATCGAGATTGAGGACGTTGTCGGTTACCGACTGCCGACCCCGACCGGGGCACGGTCGGTTGGCCAACGAGTGACGGCAGCCTGAGTTGGTGCCTGTGGACCTCCGGCCCCCGGCCCTGAGCTGTGGACCATGAAACCAGCCAGAACAAGCTCAAACTTGGACCAGTCTCCACATGACCGGCAAACCTTCCTGCAAATTAATGTGGAATGTGCATTGTGGACCCTGCACTCCACGCCCTAGGTGCTCATTCTGCATTTAGCTTCAATTTGTTTCCAGAATGTCGGATTCAATGGTGTGTGCTGTGGCAAAGGTGCGAAAGAAAAACTCTCAATTGTGCGCCTCCGTGATGGTGGCTTGGAGGGCCATCCATGCCCACCAGTGTCCGTCTTCCAATGGCGCCTGGATCTTGAGATCGGGGGGCGTCAGCGTGATGCTCTCGTGAGTTTGCAATTTGTGGCACGGAATGGTGTTGTGAGCGCCGACGGGGACACGAATGCCTGTGATATCATGTGATCGTTGAAAAGTTGTTTGGTTCGAGACAGAATGAACTGATTGAAGCCTCAGAACCATCACTGTCGATCAACATCTACGCAAAAATAACTTGTGACTCATGCATCACATGTGACTAACCCGCGATGCTATACTATACGATGATACTACGACCCATGAATACAACCTACAACCGCCATTCTATGTCTCAAACCACTTGCGCTCGCTGACGTCAATGGTGCTGCGCGAAGCCTTGTTCTGCTCGCGGCGCCGCATGAGCTCGAGCTCAATCTCGCGCCCACGCCCGGGCAAGTTCATGGCGCGGTCGAGCCAGGCGTCAGTCGACTCGCCCCTGCGGCTGACCACCAGAGTCGGCGCGGCCCACCCCTCTTGCACCTCCATCTCAAGACCGACAGCAAGCTTTGGCTCCTGTGGTGGGGACTGATACACGAAGCCGTGCTTGTGCGCTTTGCGCTTGAGAATTCTACGTGGTGGTCAGCACAATCAAATGGTGTCAACTCACTTGTCGCTCCCCGCGGCACGCCTCTCGCGCCACAGGGCCATTTCGCTTTCGAGCTGTTGGATTTCCGCAATCTGCGCATCCGAGTGCTGTATCCGGTCGTTGACATCCTTTGTTGGAAAGGGGACGCCCGCTGCGCGCAGTACATCAGGTGCCTCTGCGTGGTCTGCCCTAGTTAGCAATGTCATGCGATTTATATACGCACCAAAGCGGTTTGTCATGCGGTGCGCATACGTGCACTGGAACCCGGGGGCGAGGACGAACTCGCCTCCGAGCTGGCCCAGGTTGCCGCTCCTGGGCATCGAGCGCGGCATGTGGGTGACGCCGTTCCAGAATCCTTGCAACGACTGTTTCAGATGGTGGCGCCCGCGGTGGTAGGCACCTCTCTCCGACATTGGCGGTCTCGGACCCATGTTTTGCGCCAAGCTGCAAGTCAGAACAATCTTGAATGCAACACCTACCCAAACAGCTGGTACAGTTCACGTTCCGCGTCGACATAGATTGGGAATGGGCAATTGAACAGCTGGCGGTAGCGCTTGATGACCTTCCAGTGACCGTTGGAGACGATGATGACGCGCACGTTGGCGGCCTTAATGACCTCGGCGTTGAGGCGTGACACGGACGCAAACATATAGTCCTGGCATTGACCGCACCAGAATGTGCGAATGAAGAAAACGACCGTCCGTGGTGGGATGCCCTTGTCCTGCGACGGTTGAGGCATGAGGTCCCCGAAGAAGACCGACTGCCCGTTCTCGTCCACCAGCTCGAACGCGGCTGCTTTCCACAATGCCTCAGGCGTCGGCGGTGCGTTGTTCTCCTCTGTCAACACGATGGACGACGGCGTAAGAGGGAGCGAGGACGAGGCCACCGTCGACGGCGTCAACGGAACCGACGTGGACCCCGCTGTTGACCCCACGGTTTCGGACGAGAGCGAGGATTTAGGCAGCATGCCGTCCCCGGGCGCGAATAAGGACCCTCGCTCACAAGGACAGTGCCGGGGATCGTCAGCGCTGGACATTTCGTACCCAGGGTCGTTTGGAGTCCGACGGTGTCGATCAACGGAGAGCGAAGAAGGGAACGATTGAAGGTTTTGTAGCAGCGATCGCGACAAGTGCTTGTGATGTCCGTCAGACTGAGTGCGCCGTAGCGCCGCGCTGGGTGCCATGCTGCTGGCTGGGTGTTAAAAATCTTTACTGATAGGGGGGAGATCGTGTGCTGGTGGTTACCTTTTATGGTGACATACCAGGCCTGTCAGGGCACGATCGCATAATGCCATGGGCCCTGCCAGGTGCCTCGTCAAAATAGACAATTGTTGCGTGTTGCAATTGAAGCCACCCAAAAGAGGTAGAACAGAGATCGAGTGCAAGTGGATCTTGATCCGACTGGTGCATGCCCCTGCCTCGACATCGGGCGTTTCATGCCCACAAGGGAGAGCCGCACAGGAAACAGGGAGCCGTCCCGCAACGTCTCCGAAGGAGGCGGTTGCGTTCTGGGATGTTCTGCACATGTCCCACCATTCAAGTCAGGATGTACCACTATCTTAGTATGAACCACCATAGATCCTGGGATCTGGAGTCAGTTGAAGGTCTAAAGTCTATCTGAACTGCGTTGCTTGTTTGTCAATTTGTGTATGGTGTGCCCGCATGGTGTCTCCGCATACCCCCTGACCCGTCGACACTGACTGCGTCTCCACACTTTGACAATTTGACCCTTCCGCGCAGCACGTGCAAACAACAGTTAGTCAATATAGTCAAGGGCGACAACATGGTGTCCCTCTCGTAAATACGCCATGTGTCCCTCTCGTACGCACACTGTCCCTCTTGTACGCAAAGAATCCCTATCCGTGCCCCGCTCGTACCATTGCATGCACTTGAGAACAACTGGCCTGGCCTGCTTGGATGAAACGGCCACGCGGCTTAGTAGGGAGGGTCCTGAACCTTGCGCTGATTGCATGCCGCATCCGTCCACCACTCGAGATCGGCAGCGAAGCGCGGGAACGCGCGGTCGAGGGACGCGCCTCCATCGCCGGTGGTGTTGCCGTCCTGGTCAAACGTCTTGCCGATGCTTCCGACCGCGATAGTGCTTGACACGACGACCATGCCCATTTCGGACAGGATGTTGTGCCAGGCCATGCCGGATCTCACGCCGCTGAAGCGTCCAGCCGAGTACGTAGCGATCGCGGCGGGGCGCCAGAACCACTCCTCGAGAAAGTGGTCGGTGAGGTTCTTGAGACCGGGCTGGGGTCCCCAGTTGTACTCGCCGGCGACGAAGACGAACGCGTCCGCGCGGCGGATCTTCTCCGCCAGGGTCTCGAGCACCTCGGGCGCGTCGCCCTTGTACTCCTTGTACATCTTGTTGAGGATGGGGAGGTTGACAGCCTTGGCATCGATGAGCTCCGCGTTGGCTCCACGAGCGTTGAAGCTGCGGACGAGGTAGTTGGCCAGCTTGATGCCCGCACGGTCCTCGCGATAGGACCCGTAGAGGACGAGAATCTTGCGTGCGGTGGACATGGTGGATGGCGCGTTGTCAAAAACGAGGTTGTCCATGGCTATTGTTTGCATTGTTGACGGACGGGCCGTCGACGGTGGAACGGTCAATCACGTGACAGGTGATCGAGCCCGACAAGTTCTAGACCCCGAACGGGAAATGAAAAGCGAGTTGGTAGACTCTCACGCCCGATCCTCATCGTCCTCCACCTTCACTATACTTCCGCGCCCTTGTTCCATCTCAGCCGCGGCAGTCAATATGCAACCGTGAATGGCAGAAAATGTCACTTCTTCACTTCATTCATTCGCAACTACGGTTCATCGTACAACGCGCGCTTGGAAAGCGCGACTAGACGCCACGGTTCGAGTTGCCGGGGGTAACTGGGCGTTAGTCCGAGTCGGCGAGAAACTGGCAATACTCACTCTTGTCGGCAATCTTCTGCATGGTGCTCTTCTCGTGCTGGGGCTCGGCGTGGCTGGCGGCCTGGTCGGCGGCACCGCGCATCTCCTGGCCGGCCTGCTTGGTGTAGGACTTGGTCGAGTCGGGCTGGAGGGCAGCCTTGGCCTGCGTTGTTAGAATGCGGAGGTCATGAGTAGAGAGAGGTGGTGGCTCACCTTGTCGGTGAGGTCGAGACGTCCGGTGTCGCTCATGATGGGTTGTTGCTTGGTGTAAAGTTTGAAAGTTGAGAGTTGAGTAGAGTGCTGAGGAGTTGAGAGAGAACTGGTGGGTTGATGATGAGACAAACCGACGAAGAGGCCTACCTTTATATGCACGTCGGAGCCGTTTGCCACCCATCTCTCAACACGCAGCTCCATCTCTTGATCGGTATCAAGACGCTGGCCACCGCGAACAGCAACAACAAGTAAATGAAGCCCGACGTCATTGATGCATCCAGCAGACACTGCTTGGTGACTCCGAGATGGCGGATGTCGTCATAGGCGCTCCGCAGTGGCTTGCTCGCAATTGCTCCGTCGAGGTTATTTGCTGCGCGTGCCACGGAGTCGACGCGGCAATCAAGGAATGTAACTGGTTTAATCAAAACAAATGACCTCATAGGCAGTCACCCGGAACTTTTATCGATTTATCTCCATGACATAATGCGTCCAACCTTCGAGGTAGGACCCGGCCGGCCAGGCCGGACCCACTGGCAAGCTCGCGGGACAGGAAAGTACGCTCGACGCCGCCGACGTTCTGGTTCGATCACACAAGATCGAGCACCTATGATGACCTGCACTCGTTGACCCACAGCGTCCTCTGCATGAAGCAGCTTGAACGAATGTCATTCGGCTAACCCCACAGGATATCCTTGGTTACGGTGTAGAGCACATGACACGGTCCGGATCGATCCAGGTTGTTGGTCCCGATCGTGGATGACAAACACATCACTGCTCGCACCCATGCACTGCCGAGGACTAAATTTATCCCTACTGGCGGGTTATCTTGCTTCGATTGGAACTCACCAGTTTGCTTCTCTCGTCATAGCTCCGGCTGTCTCCGCGTTGACTGCTATTCCCTCTTTGTCCTCTGTGCGGTTGGCGTTTGTCCAGGGTCTGGTACAGCGACACTGTACGTACTGTACAGTACCCGGCAACGTGGTTTCTCTCTGGGTACCATTGCATGGAAAACGATGATGACCGAAGGGGCGAGGGTTGCACTGGGCCCTGATCCAGATTTGACGGACAATGGCGTCACAGCACTTTTCGCGGACGCCGCCGTCGAGCCGCAGCAGCCGGGGGTCGCTGTCTCAGCGCTACCGGTGTTATCCTAAGAAAGAGACTGCACAAAGGAATGGGGACTCGGCGGGCGCGGCAGATGGAACGTGTGTGGCTCGACGTCATACTGCCCAACACCGTTGTGAGCGCACTGAAACTGGGGTGGATGACTATCTTATCGTGGACCCGAAGTGTTAGCGTTGCTAGCACCGATTTCCGGCCTCTCGGCAGAAGAGTGATAAGAAGTGTGGTCATTACCCCGCGGTCAGAACACACCTCCCCTTGTACCATGACGCAATGAGCTGTACGGGACCCGATGTTGGAGAGGGCGGATTGTGCAATATACGCCGCGTCTTGGTCGGCCTTATTTTTGGCTCCGCCGCGTTTCGCAGTCCAGAGACCATATCACTGACCTGCCACAGTCGTTTCCACCCCACAGCAGCCACCTGCTGATTGAGATTCTTCCTTGTGCCAAGGGACACCTCGCCTGGGCGGCCCGGACGAGATCGAGGAGGTCGAGCGAAGGCCATGCAAATGGAGAGCACGTGAGCAACCACCGACAGATGATTCATAGTATAGGTTGCATGGAGGTCACATATCTACAACGGTCAATCGCTGTATTCTACTCATGTAAGAGGCCCACAAGTCCCATCCGCTCACTTGACCTCGTGCTAACTGTCCAACCTCTACTTAAAGAATACGCTGCTGACAACCTACGACACTGGGGCACGTCGTCATCATCACCTAAGCCGTCGCAAGGAGAAGTTCTCGCAAACCTTTGCCCGCACAGCTGCCTCAAGTCGGGTGAACTGAGAGAATCGGATGGCTGCCAGCTCCTTGAGAGCCACGGGTAGCTCAAGGGGGTAGAGGTCCTGCATGGTCAACAATGTGTTTCCGATTGATTTTCCTGTACTCGAATACATGTCGCGCACTGAAGAGCGTTGTTGCGGGGTCGGAGGGAGGGCGCAGCATGACCGTGTGCTGAAGGGTGCCTGGAGACAACCATGCGATTGCGGTTAGGACTTCTCTTGAGGAGTCCTTTGGGGCGTTGTGGTCCTTGCTCCACTTGTCAAGGATCCAGTTCTCCACAGGAGGGAGAAACGAACAGAGGGTTGTCGGGATCCTCCTGCCACGAGAACTGCGCCTTCTTGAGAGCCATGTGGTTCATTCGCACGATTCACCACTCACGATAACACTAAACAGTCAGCGCCACACTCTTTGCTGAGTGCATGGACAGCGCCAGAAGATGATCATGTTGTCATGTCCGCAACGCCAGAGCACCCTGCTCAAGGCGTAATGGTCCAACACGGCATGAGTGTACTACGGCCCAGCCGGGCACAAGAAAGCACGATACCTGGAAACACAGCTGTGCATTGCATTTGTGGGAACAGATCGGGGTCGAGAAGAGCAGAAACGAGAGGAATGGGGCGCACTCAGACAAGGGGCGAAGAGGATGCATGATGGCGAAAGAGCGGCTTTCTATACCGAACACATTGTGTTGCATCCGCTCATGGCCAACGTGCACCCACGGCGCCCGACTCGATGCTCGACTCGATGCATGCAATTGACTGACTCGCCACGCACTATCGTCCTACACTATCGTCGTTCAACGCTAACAATCCAAATATACTGTATAATGTCTCACCTGCTGTTTTAGTGCGCATCCATACCTGTGCGCATCCATCAGCACTACCTCAAAATGTCCGGAGGAGGCGAATCATCCAGGAGTCACCACAGCGCTCCACTCTTGTCGCATCTTCATACCCCGCCTGGCTCGCACGCCGTTCTAACGGATCCTCTCAACGCTCAAGTTGCTATATCTATGACACCGCGAGTACACTCACCGCGAGTACACTCACCGCGAGTACACACTCTCTTGCCATGCTGACGGGCGTAGTGGCAACTCATCCGACAACATAGGATACTTCACTCTTGACGACGTGCGCGACGGTCGAGACTACCTCATCGATCTTTCACCCAATGTCCACCCCCTCCAGTGAGTGACTTGCTACGATTCCATTGTGTTAACCAACGAGGTATCCGCCAGATGTTCAGGGGTATCTCGAGTGCGTAAGCCGTTGGGAAGCCAAGAAGCCGAACGGAATCCCCGCCATCAACGATATGAGCACGGCCGGCGGCGGGTATGTTCCCGACCAGCAGGCCATCCGCGAGGGCTCCAAGGTGTTACGCCGCGAGCAGGTCCGCAACCCGAAGCAATTCTTCACTGCGCCTTTTTCCTCCATCGCCATGCGAGCCTCGCCTCGCTACCCATGGCGCGTGCAGATGACCGCAGCTGAAAAGGAGGATTGGCTAGCTCGTACGGTTGACCCCGTTAATGGAGTTTTCCCCGGAGACGAGCTCCTGTTTATTGTAAGTGGGAGACAGTCGAAAGCCGCGTTGGTGCTGACTTGGTTCAACACTCGTCCATTCTCCCACATCCCACTTCGTATCACTAGAGCAACATCCGTATCCCGCTGCCGAAGGGCTTCACCCCGCCTGCCCGCAATCCCTATTGGGTCGCCTTGATCGGTCAGCTGTATGGATCGTCGCACCCGCTCCTCATGTTCGAAATCTACTACTGGTACTCCGAAGTGAACATCGACCAGCAGCTTGTATACGATCTCGCTCACTTGGGCGGCCAGCAGCCGGCTTTTCCCTCCAATCTCCCCGCTGAGCCTGTGAGTTCCAGCTCGCGCTTCAAGCTGACACCCAGGAGGATTAACAGTTTACCGCAGTTCTGAATTTATCTAGCCGTTATCAAAAGTCCATATTCTGTATGGTGATCAAGCAATGAATATCTCAGATGTCTTACTCTCATTCATTCGTATCATTACAACCTGTACAACTTTGCCTACACCAAAACGACCGATCCGGTCCTTGCGAGAGCCTGCTTCCAGTCGGCACCTTGGATGACAGAATCCAGGGTCTCGAGTGCAGCGCGTGGCCCGGCGCTTCCCTTCCAGCAGAGACGGAGCATGAACGTCCGGAACTGGCGGCGTTCGCGATCGAGGGCGGCCGCCGAGAGGATCACGAGGGGGATGAGAAGTCCCGCTTCAGTGCCCCACTTGACGTTAGGGAGCACACTGAGGGCGTGCGCGACCGCCTCGCGGATGTGGACGTCGTCTCGCGGGGCCTGGAAGATCTCGCGGAGGAGAAGGACGCGGAGTGCGGCGTAGTGCATCTGCGATCAGCAGCGTTAGCTGTCGAGCTACTCACGATTCGCCCAATGGCGATCCGGTCCGTCGCCTCGACGGCGACTTCGTACCGCGTTATCAGTTCGTCTGCTTCCAGCTGGGCACTCAGGGCATCGGCAGGTCCGGCGGCGCGGTAGTCCCGGATAAGACGGTATACTCGCATATGCTCAACGGCCAGCCGCGGTGCGACTGCAAAGATGCGGTCGACGTCGGGACAATGAGGGACGTATGGCAGCGATTCGTACAGGGGCGGAAGCGGGGGCTGGTCGAGACACATGGAGAGTGTAAAGTTGTACCAAGTCTGCCAGAGAGACGTCGCCATGATGCAAAACTCCTCGCGCGGAGTGAGACTCATGCTCGGGAGACATGCGGAATACGCCTCGAACAGCCGCGGAAGGAGGCGCGTGTTGCCATCAATGACAGCGAGGGAGACGAGCTGGGGGTCAGACATCAGTAACTGAAGGGTACTCACGATTGCAAGAGCTCCGGCAAACTGCTCGCGCTCAGCCGGCGGGGCAGTAGCAAGCCCCTCGATTCTCGCCGCGAGCAACCCGTAAGCCGCTTTGCGTGACGCTTGGGCAATCTCCCTGAACGCCCGTGAGCCGTCGGTACCTGTCCGGTCCATGAGGTTGGCGCGGTTAGTCGCCGCCGTGGCCTTTAATGCGTGGAATGCGGGGTTATCCTCGCTCGCTCCCGCGAGAGCCGACGACAGCGCGATAGGGATAAAATGCTTTGTGAGCGGGTTGTCGTCCGTCTCCAGTCCGATGGAGATGGTCGCTTGGACATCGATATAGTGGTAGAACAAGCGCGCGTCGATATCCGACAGCGTCGCGACGATTGCGGGCACGATGGACACCTGCAGCGCGGCGCGCGGGTCCATGGGAGCGTTGAACCTCCGCTGCACGTCCCGCGGCTCGACGTTCGGGCTGTGAACGGTCTGAAAGTGCGTGGGATTCTCAGATGCAAGCCCCGCCAACTCAGACTGTCCTCCAGGCCCAAAGATAAGGGACATTCTTATGTCAGCCTCCAACCCGCAGGTGTCACTCACGAGGCGGACATGTCCGGCACAGACGAGCCGAATAGGTCCTGCAAAAGGTCGTGGAATGGGTCGCTGGGATCAGATGACCTGACCGTTATACACGACGACTCACTAGTCGTTGGGCAGATCGGTTCCAGGATCCACGCCGCCGTCCATGGGAGTAGTAAGCTCCAGCAACGGGGATACCCCCGGCACTGAAGAAGTGTACTCTGGCGACGACTGAGGCCGCGGGCTCTCGGGGCTCATCACTGACGACCGTCTCCTGTTCCCGAGTCGCACACCCAGAGGCCTGTCAAACTCGCACGCGATATGTCGCACAGCGCAGCGTCCACAGGTTGGCCGCACTTCGTCACACTAGTGTAAGCTCGCGCGTAGGCACGCCTCACCTTTTTGCGATTCTTTGGTCAGCTCGTCACAAGACACGCACCCACCGTTCGACACTGCTTGCAACCTGTGCGTGACCGGCCCTTTGTCTGGCGTGTGTTTCCCATAATGGTGGAATGGGGAAAGCAGAAAGGGGGAAGGCAAGATAACGTCGGTTAAATAGGCGCTTCATATACGACACCAGCTCCAACCGCCCTCGGGGATGGCCGAGAACTAAAAACAGGTGGGCAACAGATATTTACATAACAAATGGTATTTTTCCTACTGGCTACGCTGCGAGTCATACAGAAGAACGGCGTCGAGAAGAATCTGCGTGCCGAGCGCGCAGTGCTCCGGGGTGCAGTACTCTTCGGGGTTGTGGGAGAGGCCGTCCTTGCAGGGGACAAAGATCATGCCGGTGGGGTTGTGGAGCGCGGTGAGGCACGAGTCATGCCCAGCACCGCTGTAAATCTCGCGTGTCTGCTCCTTGCCGACCGCGGCCTCGCCGGCGGCGCGGATGGCGCCAACACAGTCCTTGTGGAACTTGACAGCGGGGTTGGCAAAGAGCGGAGTCCACTCGACGGTGCAGCCGCGAGACGTCTTTGGCCGGGCGAGCTCGTCCACCTTGTCGCGGAGCTCACGTTCCATGACGTCCAGAACGTCGTCGGACATGTGGCGAATGTCCATGGAGAAGGTGACGGTCTTGGCGACCGTGTTGATGCTACCGGGCTTGAGGTTGATGATACCCGTCGTGGCCAGGCCGTCGTGAGCGACCGCAATGTCATTCGCGGCCGAGATAATGCGAGCGGCGCAGAGCATGGCGTCCGACCTGGCGTCCAGAGGGGTCGTTCCAGCGTGCGAGTCGCGGCCGCTCACAGTAATGTCGAACCAGCGGTACGCCTGGCCGCCGACCACGACACCGACACTCTTGTTCTCGCGCTCGAGGATCGGGCCCTGTTCTGCTAGTCAGTGTACAACGTCTCCAGACGACTCACCAATGTGGAGCTCAAAGTGGGCACCGAGAGGGTTAGCCTTGTAGCTGCAGGGCGTGTCGCCGAGGTATCCGATGCGCTGGAGCTCGGACTTGGCAGTGATGGTGCTGTCAGTCACGTCCGCGAGATTGTAGCCATCCTCGAGGGAAACAGCCTCGGCCCAGACGGCCGATCCGTGCATCGACTTGGGGAAACGGGCACCCTCCTCGCTGCTGTCAGCTAAAGCTCTTGTCCTCAACCCACTTGGTCCAAGTGACTGCCGCCACCGGGTACTCTGTCTCGATGTTGTTGTCTTTGAGCACCCTCAGGACTTCAACGGCCGCCATGACGCCGAGGATGCCATCGTAGCGTCCGCCTAAAGTCAGTTTCGTTATAGATGCCTCTCACCAGTCGGTTGGGTATCCAGGTGCGATCCCATCGCGGTAGGGAGGCCCTGCTTCTTTCCAGGGCGGATGCCGAACATGTTTCCAATCTCGTCGACGACGACCTTGCATCCGAGGCTCTTGAGCTCGGCGCAGAACCAGTCGCGGACCTTCTTGTCATCGTCCGAGAGCGCCAGGCGGCACATGCCAGTCTCGGTGGGCGCACTGCTGTCAGTGCAGCACTCTCATGCTTACTTACTCTCCCCAGCGGTGGGCGGCGCCCCACTCGCACGTCTCGTGCAGAGTCGCGTTCAGGCGCTTGGCGTCGATACGGAGGGTTCCAGGCTGGTAGGATGTCTTGGTCATGATGGATACGCTGATAAGAGTGATGGATAAGTGTCAACGGACCTTAGTCGCACGCGCCGTGCTTTATTAAGCGGCGAACAGGTCGTCTCCGTCGTCTCCGTCGATCCGTGGTGGGCGGTTGTTGGGGAACACTTGCGCGACGATAACCGCCAAGGGTAATCTCCGCCGTCGTATATTTTAAACGCCTAGTGATAACGGTGGGCGGAAGAAGGACATTGCTGCTGGTGGGCAGCGCGTGAACCGTCGTGAGGAACAACTGTGGCGTCGGGTCAGGTGTTGGCCAAACGCTGACAGCGAGAAGCGGATCGGCTGCCCACCATTGGCTTGGCGTATGATTCTTTATACGACGCTACTCGACCCGACTTTACGGAGCCGACAAACACCTGTCCGAGATAAGCTACCCCATGGAGACGCTTAAAAACAGCGGCGCAGAGAATTTCCTTTACCCCGCATCCATCATGACACACAGCAGCATTTCATCCAAGATTGACGAAAAGGCCGAGGCCACAACGTCCACCCAGATGGCGGTGCCTGAGAGTTCGCCACTCGACGACAAGGTCCTCCAGAAAGCTTTGCGCAAGGTATGACTGCATTTGGTGGCAAGCTGACAGCAGGTCGACTACCACCTCCTCCCGCCGCTGGCGATTCTCTACCTGTTCTCGTACCTCGACCGCGGGTCGCTCGCGAACGCGAGTATCTTCGGCTTCAAGGAGGACTTGGGAATCACGACACAGCAGTACAACCTGATTGCCACGGTGTTCTTCTTCGTGCGTCTCAGAGCTTAACTTTCATCTGACAGCAGACCTATGGCGGTATGGAAATCCCCGGCGGTATCATCCTCTCCTATGTTCGTCCCAACCTCTGGATCGGCAGCATCTGCTGCGCGTGGGGTATTGTCATGACCCTTTCTGGTCTGGTCCACAACTTTGGTGGCGCCATTGCCGCGCGGTAAGTTTACGCCCGGTTCCCCGCTGACGACCAGTCTCGTTCTCGGAGTCACCGAGGCGTCGTTCTTCCCCTCGGCGCTTGTGCTTGTCGGCAGCTGGTACCCGCGCGTGCAGCTCCAGACTCGCATTACCGCGTTTTACGTCATCGGTGTCTTCTCGGGCGCGTTCAGCGGTCTGCTCGCGTACGCGATCAATTACATGGACGGCGTGGGCGGCCTGGCATCTTGGAGGTGGATCTTCATTTTGGAAGGCATCGCTACAGTTGTCCTCTCTGCGCTTGTCTTCATCTTCCTGCCGAGTGACCCGAAGCGCAGCAAGTGGCTTACGGAGGCTGAGCGCGATGCGATTGTCAGCAACCGTGCCGCGGAGGGAGACGACGGCCACGCACACTTCCAGTGGGCGTACCTCGGCCAGGTCCTCAGGGACTACAAGACATGGATGTGCACCTGGCTCGCGGGATCCGTCAACATTGTCACCTTTGGTTTCAGCTACACCCTGCCCTCGATTCTCGTGCAGATGGGGTACAAGGCCGCCAACGCCCAGCTGCTCACTGTGCCGGTGTACGTCTCGGCGTGCCTGTGCACGTTCGCCGCCGGAGTATACTCGGACCGCAAGCAGCGCCGCTGCGACATGATCATTACCGGGTTCAGCGTCGCGCTCATCGGCCTCATCCTCCTGTACACGCTCCCCAAGGACCGTATCCCTGGTGTGCGCTACTTTGCCTGCATCGTGCTCATGAGCGGCATCTACATGGCTTTCCCCGGCACGTTGACCTGGAACTCGAACAATGCCGAGACGCGCGGAAAACGCAACATTTCCATGGCGTTCCAGCTCACCCTCGCCAGTCTCGCCACCGCCGCAGGCACAAACTCGTACCTTGCAAAGGAGGCGCCAAAGTACCCCACGGGCTTTGGTCTCTCGATGGCCATGTGCGCCTCGTCCATCCTCGTCACTTTAGCCCTCGTCTTCCTCCTCAAGCGCGAGAACGCTCGTCTCGATGCGAAAGAAAAGGAGGCGCTCGCTAGCGGTGTGCCGGTCGACGAGGTGGCCCTCCGCTTCCGCTACATCCTCTAGGCGGTGGTGGTGTTTGGGCGTTGTAATAGATCTTGGGAAGTAGGGGAGTTGTCATAGATCTTGGGAAGTCGGGAGTGCATGTTATCAGGTCTTGAGATAAACGCAGTGCCAAAGCTAGCTTTCCGCCCACACGTTCGGTACCCACTGCTGCCGACAGATGCGATGAGATTGCATGAGATATAATGCTCTACTAAGCACTCGTCATAGTGAGTGTTCCAACTAAATCACAGAAACAACATTACGTGTTAATCGTCATGTCCCAGTTCTTCTTCTTGTTCCCCTTCTCTCCCAAGCTATCCGGCGGCGGTCCGCTGATTGTCACCTTGCCCTGGGGTTGTCAGCACAAACTACAGCTGTGGCACTTACGTGTCGGCTAATCGTAGCATTGCGGGTACTGCTACGCACGCTCGCGCGGCGGTTACCGCGGACAAAGCTGGGGCCAATACCCAGTTCGTCGACCGGGATCCATACGGTGGGCTGCGGATCCTTTGTGGCGGGGTGGAAGAAGGCGGCGGGGTCGTTGGCGTCGTCCACCTTTGTCATGCGCACACCTGGTCCACCGGGTACGGCAAAGTAGGTCGATTCCGGGTCCTCCTCGTGGTCGTCGGCACCCTCGGAGATCTGCGTCTTGAGTGTCATTGATCGCCGGCGCTGGGTCGGCGGGACAGGACGTCCTCCTCGGCTGATGGCGAAATCTGCCATCTCGATCGCGTCGCCTGCTGGCGGGTGTGCTGCATCCGTGAGGCGCAGCTTTTCAAGAGCCTGCGGGGAGAGGGAGTTTTGTGTCTGGTGAGTTGTACTCGACGGAAGAGGCGATCCTGGTGGGGACGCCTGCGGGCTCTGTGCTGTACTCTCAAGCGACTCGACGACTTCGTCAACCGACGCGTGTTCCTCCTTGTCGACGGACGAGGGTTCCTCCTGGGCGGAAACGAGTTCCTTCTGAGCGGAAGCGAGTTCTTTCTCCACAGACGCGTGGTCCTTCTCGGCCGCAGTTCCCTCCATAGACTTGCGCGGTTGG
>Ga0160505_100598_pt1 | contig 19679 bp, 12 predicted proteins | sample DIDeMG_FD_108225 | JGI IMG/M metagenome (GOLD analysis project Ga0160505, IMG submission 108225) | Enriched chicken feces microbial communities from UW Madison campus, WI, USA - DID2874_E49_Stillage MG | ecosystem: Host-associated > Birds > Digestive system > Large intestine > Fecal ... | reverse complement strand
GAGCCTAGCAAAGACGTCACGAAAAAGAAGGGACCCCTTGGTCCTCGTGCTTCTCCTGAGGCTATTAAGGAACTCATTAATACAACTGTCATCCCCAGTCTGGAGACTCTGGCCAACGACAACTATGTTGATGTGAGATTCTTTTCTAATAACTCTGAAAGAAAAATAAATCGTAATAGAAAAAAAAACAAAAAAAAAAAAAAAAGGAAGAAAAAAAAAAGCCAGACCCTAATATTAGTTTAAAAAAGAATGAATATGCTAATCATAATATCAATTAATTGCGTATAATTTTTGTCTGTTAATAATCCGAATTATCTATATTTTTGATTTCATTTTGTGTTGTTGATTTGATTTTCTAAAATATGAAATCTAAGATCCTAAACTCAGGTTCGGGTTGATGTTGACGTTCAGTGAACTCAATCCTAAAAAATTTTTTACCAGCACCAAGCCTCACATAGATACTCTGCGCACGAACCAAATATTTGGCTTGTTTTAACCCGCCCTTACACATCCACAAAACCCACAAATGACTGAAAAGCTAGAAGCACAGCTCACAGCAATTACGAAGACTATCCCTCTTCAAAAGATCTCGCAGGGCGCAGAAGCGGTTGTGTACAGAACCCGGACACACCCGTACCTGCCTACAGCCGAGGTGCTGGAAAGGACAAACAGCGAGCCATCAGTAACTGGCAGCTACATTGTCAAGTACCGCCCGCCTAAGACGTACCGCCATCCGATTCTTGACGCGCAGCTGACCAAGCACCGTACCCTGGCAGAGGCGCGTCTCTTGCACAAGCTGTCAGTGCTTGGTGTTAGTGTTCCGCGCCTCATTGCCGCTGATGCGCGCAAGGGTCTGCTTTGGATGGAAGATGTTGGCGATAAAGAGGTAGAGGTGTTTGATAATGAGGAACTTGAGGAGCATGACAGTGGCGCCAACGGTTCTGTCAAGATCTGGATCTGGAAGCAAGAGGCCGAACATGCCGGCGTGAACGAGGAAACCATGCGACCGGTTTTGCTTAAAGTTGGTGAGGAAGTGGGCAAGCTACACACGTACGAAGTTGTGCATGGCGATTTGACAACCTCAAATATCATCCTCAGAGACGATGGTAAGAGCCTGGTGCCTGTGCTGATTGACTTTGGCCTCGGAAGCCAGTCGACTCTTGCAGAGGACAAGGCTGTCGATCTGTACGTGCTGGAACGTGCGGTGAACAGCACTCACCCAGTCCACAGTGATATTTACAATCAGTGGCTTTTAGAGGGATACCAGGCGGCCTACAAGGACAAGAATAAGCTGAAGGAAGTAATGCGCAAGCTAGAGGACGTGCGGATGAGAGGTCGCAAGCGCAGCATGGAGGGTTAAGTAATCCTGGCAGCTCCATTACCAACTTCGTGTGCCTTTTTATACATGGAATATGATATTAATGATGAAAGTACTATAGACGTTATGAGGAAATGCTAGGAACAAAAGAGAAAGTATAGGCACAAACAGACTGGCTGTGTACCTTTATGACAGAGAAACCTTGCCAAAAACTTTGTCAATATCGTTTACTGGTGACGCTGTGCCATTAGTAGGCGCCGCACTATCATTGCTGCTGCTGCCAGTGTCGGTTTTCCTGACCGGCTGAAGGAGTCTGTTGCCAGTGTCAAGGTAGCCAGGTGCGATACGGCGTTTCTCCTCAACCTCGCGACGGTCAACACCCTCGCGCCACTGCGTATACTCATTGTGCAGTTCTGCGCGCGAAGTTTCAATGAAATCACTAATTTGCTTAACATTTGCGGCCACTGCTTCAACCTCCTGAACTGTTACAGTCGCTGGTGGTGCCGGTACAGTGGCAGGCAGCTTTGTATAGTTGTAGGGTAGCGTCACGGCCTTTGGCGGCTGCACAAAAGGCGAAATAATGAGAGGAATCTGTGCAAGAATAGGTTGTGCTATAGTAGAAAAAAGATTTTAAAGTTAGACTTAACAGTACAAAATTGTAAAGAGTCATTGCTTACATCTGTGGCCGTCCATGGTTGTGTTTCTTGTCGATGGTAGTACGTGGGGTTAAAGGCCTATTTGTCGCGATACCAGTTATAATTATTGAGGGCTAGGGTTATTTGGGAGGTTGGCTTTCAGTCTTGTTCTGTTTGTGTTAGAAAAAAGTCAGAAAAAAAAGGCAGCAAAGCAGCCAAAAATGAAATAAATGAAATAAATTCGACGTCTTCCTTCTTTTCTCCTTCCTTTCTAGAATCTCTTGACAATTAAACACAGTAGCGTCAGCACATTTACCCATTCGTCTTCAATTGTCATTTCTCTTCACTTCACCCGCCCTTGCGTTCACGAAAGAGACAATTCTCGACAAGCCCGCCCTTTTTGCGCCCCTTACAACACGTTTTGCAACAGTAACAAATCTTAGTTTAAGCACCGTCACATTGTCAAATCTAAGCCCATTGTCGAAAGCGCAGTTCAATTGATTGACTCTCAAGCACACTCATTCTACCAGCATTTACCGCCCTTAATTTCATTTTCACAAGCATGTCTTACTACTACTCTACTGGAGGTCTGCTGCTCACTGGTTTCTTATTAGTTGGTGGATGTAAGTATTATGATAGCAAAACCTGGAGGAGACCTCAGATGGCCTTTTTCCAGCCGGATAACGGCGACAAAGGCCTGCATTAGAGAGTTACCTTTGCTAACTTGAAAATGTCTTTTTTTAGATCAACTTTTTACCGGAGCAGGTGAAACTTTCAACGTTGGTGAGTTTCTCTCCACCACCTCGCCCTACGCCTGGGCTGTGACAGGTATCGCACTCTGCATAGGCCTGAGTGTAATTGGAGCCGCCTGGTAAGTCAAAGAATTGTTTATATCGCTATAATTGTTTATAGTTCTCGAGTCGCTAATATTGTTTTCTGCAGGGGTATTTTTATCACTGGTTCAAGCATCCTTGGAGCTGGCGTCAAAGCACCTAGAATTACCACCAAGAATTTGATCAGTATTATTTTCTGCGAAGTTGTTGCTATTTATGGTCTCATTATGGCTATTGTTTTTTCGTCGAAGCTCACTGCCGTATCTGGTGCTACCATCCTCACAAAGGAGAATCTTTACACTGGTTACTCGCTTTTCTGGGCTGGTCTGACTGTGGGAGGTGCCAATCTGATTTGCGGCCTTTGTGTTGGTGTTACTGGTGCCACTGCAGCTGTTTGTGATGCAGCAGACAGCTCGCTTTTTGTCAAGATTCTCGTCATTGAGATTTTCGGCTCAGTTCTGGGTCTCTTTGGTCTCATTGTTGGTCTCTTGATGGCCGGTAAGGCGGCGGATTTTAGCTAAACAACAGCATAATGCAAGAAAGCACTGACAGGCCAAATTAGAGATGAGGACAATTTTGATGTTTTGTGTTTTCCATGAAGAGTGGGATGGATTGATATATATATATTTGAGATTTCAGCCGGTTTGGATGGCTTAGGACGAGACCTTGTTAATGACATAAATAAAAGAAAATGAAAAGGAATCCTTGTCCACATTCAGTTGTAGAGTGTTCATATTTGTCGACTATATGTCTGTAATTTAGGTCTTGAGTACAAATGTTTTGTGACGTGAGATGGGCGATGGCGCATGCGAATCTGGCGGGTTCAAGCTTTCAAGACCAAACTTGTAAATTTGGTCTGTGTATAATAACCCCAACTAGATCGTGTTTTTTTATTATTATATATATTCTTGAATTTAAAGGGGGGCAAATAACTTGGGGCGTATCAATCGCTATAGGAGCTGACTAGTTTAATTTTTTGTAAAAAAAAAAGGTACCAAGTTTATTCTATTAAACACTCATATATATAGACCAAAGTGTAGTTAACTTCCATTAAGTATTGGCAATTATATTGTTAGATATTTTTTAGTTAAAATAGCCTTAAATGATAAGATTTAATATTCACTTTTTCTTGAGCAATTAGAAATGAAAATATGAAAAAGTCTTATGGAGCCGGTTAATCTGGCACCATTATCCCATCTTGTATTTCATGTCAACAGTAGATACGGGTGAATTTTAAGTGAAATAGTATTTTTATATAGCTAGTTTAATTGTCAAGTATTTTTTGCACTCTACTTTTCACGAATTTTAGGCTTGAAGGCATACATAATGTCAGTGCCATGGTGGGGTTATCTAAGTGCACCCTTGAACAATTAATCCGGAAAAGCCTTGAAAAGCCTGGGAAAGCCTGGAAAAGCCGTAAAAAATACCCATTGTGTATTATTGTTAATAAAGATACTATCAACTCTGCATTTTCTAAAATAAATGCACTTATTTTTATACAAATAATTTCCAGTAACAAAAATAATTTGATCTGTTATAATTGGCGAGGTATACCAGAGATAAAGAAAAAATTTAACCGCATTGGTCTTAAGAATAGTGGTGATCAGCCTTCAATACACTCACCCTTCTTTTTGAGTTAATTTTTTAGATGAAAGGTTACAAACATCTCTTACTACTACCGACGCAAAGAGTAGAATCCGCAGCGGATTCTGTATGAACTTTAACGGCAAAGGTCAATGGAGCAACAGATTCTCCGTAATATAAGATATATAGATAATCAGTTTATTATCCTTACATCAAATGGTTAAATACAAATTACAAAACAAAACGATATACAAAAAAAAACATGAAATTTCAAAAACATTTGTCTCTATGAGACTGGCAAAGTAGCGGTGTCAGCGCGCGCAATGAGTTCAGACGTTCGATGGCGCCGAATTTTCCATGAAAGTATCCATGTGCTAAGAGTTCCGTAATATAATAAAAGAAAGTTTTAAAAGATTATTTTATTTCATACATTTCAAATATTTGGAGTCATGAGGATTCTAGTTGGTGGCTGAGTTGCAAAAGATTGACTTTTATTGTTCTACAATTCTTTAATTGGAATGTATAATCGTAGCGTTTCTATAGACTACACCTGTTTGTGAAATATTTGCAGCATAGGACTTGTTCCTGGTTATTGAGCTTAATGTTTTAAACCAATAAGTTTAACAAAACAACAGCAAAGCTGGATATTATGAAATCTGCAAGTGATAAGATCAACAAATGGAAAGCAAAATACAATAGATTTTAAATATCTACTACTAACATGGATTGAAATTTTCATTAAAATAAGATAAAGATACTTATCATTTTTTGAAAATCCAGAAAATGTCAGTTGACAAAAAGTTTGAAATTTCTCTTTTATTTTTCTTTTTTCTTTTTTTGATAAACAGAAATCCATACTGATCTGGAACTCATATATTGCAAATATATTTTTCATAGAAATGCAATCAAAAAGTTTTTTTTTTTAGGTATACACTGAAAAGGTGCCCATTGCGAAAGACTACAGTCGAATACGCGTAGGCACCTTTTCCAGTTCTATCAGGGATCAATAAAATAAACCTCGGCCAAGACTTTCTTAATGAAGTTGAAATTTTTAATTTTAGTTTAATTCTAGGTATGTCTTGTCTGTACTGTATGACTTGAGATACTCTTTTTTTCTTCTATTAACTGTTTGATGTTAGATTCTGTGTCGATATATTTTTCTGCCCGGGGTGCAGGAAACAGGAACCCTACGTAGTTGTTTGTGGTACACAATAACTTATTACCTTTTTGTTTAATGATAGGTTTTGCTTTTTCCATAAATCAAACCTTGCAATAAAAACAAAAATATGCCAGTAGTTACGATTCTCTTCAAATATCAAACTATGTTTGTTTGCCTACAGTTTGCTTCTATTTTTTTTTTTTCTTCCTTTTTTGGTGACATTCTGCCATTCTGTTCTGTAAACGTTATGTCAGCATGAGCCGTGCAAAGTGGCTATCTATCACCCATAAGGATAAAGTACACTGATAGTTGAATCCCGGGTTCTCGACTCCGACTTGAAACTAGCCAAAAAGTTGTTCCCAATTTTCATCCGGTGATTTTGCAAACTTTTAACTTGTAATATCCAGAAATCATTAGCCTATTAGTGAAGTTTCCATTTTTCTTCCATTTTTTTTTATTTCCAAACCAATATGAATGTGGCTTCATGTACGGCTAACTGATTATGACGAAATCTCACAAGGTTTCGGGTCGAGTCATACTTGATTTAAAACACCATGTCAACTTTGATCGTGAACACAGCGCGCGCTAATCTCTTATTTTAATTAATTTTGACAGTAACTTTTGTTTACTTTGTAGAAGGTCTTTTTATATTCCAATCGATGATTGCGCTGTTTGTGACAGTAAAAGGCCCGGAAATTTTAGTCATCTTCTGCCTAATTTTCCTAAGCAAAACTCGAGGAAACGAGTGCAGGACCTTTCTTAGAGAAACAGGTGAATACGCCGGGTACTTCCTTTTTTCCTTTTTGATTATTTATTTTATTTTTCTTTTCTATTTTTCTTTTCTATTTTTCTTTTCTATTTTTCTTTTCTATTTTTTTTCTCTTCTTTCTGTCCGGTTTTCAAATCACTATTTTGATGCATCTTCTGTTTTCATATTAAGCTATGACCATTTCCGTTGGTTCGGCCATTTACATAGGCGTCAAGCCTCTGACAAAAATTTTTCTGAACTCTGCCATTGGGTTCTACATGGGCCGAAAGGGCCATTTAACCCCCGAAACCAGCCAGAATATCTCGATTTTGGTTGTAAACTTTCTGGCACCTTGTCTAATCTTCAATAAAATCCTGAGCTCAATTGATACTAAAGATATTGTAGCCATTGCAGTGATGCTCATGACCTCGTTCATGTACATTGCAGTTGGAATTGTTTTTGCATTAGTGGTAAGATTTTTGACTCCAAATCCGAAATACTGGCTCGGAGGACTTCTCACAGCAGGCATGTTTACCAACTCAGGTGACATGCCCATTGCATACATTACATCGTTTGTTGGCGGTAGTACTTTCTCAGCCGAGGAGACAGGAAAGGGGATTGCATACTGTACCATATTTCTATCTAATCTCTCCTTTTGCCTATACAACTTGGGCTGCTATGGCTTGATTTCACGCGACTTTAAAAAGGAACAGCAGGATAAAGAAAATGGTGTTCATGAAAACGTTTGTGAGTCAGGTTTATCCCAGCTCTTGAGAAAGAGAAAAAAGAACTTGCAACACTCATCCAACGATATCGAAACTCAACAAAGCACATCGCGTACAGCTTCTACTGACGCTTCCTCTTCTTCTGTATCGTCAGCTATTTCTCGTAGCTCTAAAACCTTTGAACGAGTAGTAACCATTCCTGATGGTATTGCTGATGAAACCCATAAATCTCGAAATTCCACTGGGTCTTCCAGATCAATCCATACTGTGCATACTAACAACATCCCTGAGCTCGGTCCGATTATGACAACCACATCCGAGGTCCCCCAGTTCATTGAGCCCCCCAAGCCTAGTAAACTTAAAAAGTTTTTTCTTGATCACCACATGAGCTATGTGTGGGAATTTCTTGTTAACTTCACAAGGCCCCCAAGCTTCTCACTCTTACTTTCATTACTCTTCACATTCATTCCACCCATCCGCAGGCTTTTCTACATTCAATCAGATGGAATTCAGTCTCTTGGTGCAGGAAATATCCCCGTTGCGCCTGATGGAGGCCCCATTTTGGGCTTTATCATGGACTTTACCAAGTTTGCCGGTGATGCTCAAGTGCCTCTGGGTCTTATTCTGCTCGGCGGAACCGTTGGCCGTCTCGAGGTCAAATCCATTCCAAAGGGATTTTGGAAGTCCGCTCTACTAATGTGCTTATTTAAGCTTGTTGTTCTGCCCATTATATCTGTGGTATGGACCAACGGTATGACATCTGTTGGATTGATCAAGCCGTCCAACAAAATTGCTCAATTTGTGATGATTTTAAATAGTGGCGTACCAACACCTACTATGACGGTATATCTCACTGCAATCTACTCGTCAGCCTCTGGTGGCAGTTCTTTGCAAATGGATTGTGTGGCCATTTACTTGATTATGCAGTATAGTCTTCTAGTCATTACCATGACCATCTTAATTACATATTCGATCACATCTGTTATACATTTATAATAATAATAAAATAGAAGATAGATATTTCAAAAGTTTTTACTTTTAATAGAAAATATTCATGTACAAAAATTTGAGATACTTAAAGTCTACCAATTTATATCATCACAGGTCGTCATCAAAAGCCTTGCGACGAGCGAGGGGATTTCCGAAAACATCATGACGGACTCTCTTTGCTTCTTTGATTAGATCCTCATCAGCATTTTTATCTTCAGCTTGCTTTACCAGCCAGTTGAGAAACTGATCATCGACTGGGAGCTCCTCCTCCGCGTTTCTATTGTTGCGCTTTCTTAGAACCTGCTGCTCACCCTGCAACGGTTCCTGTTTGTCAAGCGAGAATTCGTGCATTTTCACAAGAGTCTCAAACACAGCGCTCTTGGTATACTCGTCAAGCTTGTTCTGTGTCAGCTCATTCTGAAACGTATTAGACCACTTCTGGGCTTCCGCAATAGGCCACGCCAAAATGCGATCACTGATGAAATTAGCTATCTTTCTCTTAACATCAGGTCCGGCAGTCTCAAATGCTTGTCTCAGCACTGAATTTCCTTCAGCCTGAAAATATTCAGCATTGGCGCCCGCATAAAGAGTCTCATCTCCCTGACCAGTGCCGACTATGGATCCCAAGGCATAGATAAGTCTACCCACTAACTTGTTGCTCTGCGCATCGGTAGAAATCGAACTACTGTTGTCTAGAATAGATTTCATGGTCGTGATTAAAAGAGTAGTGATCTTATGAGTGGATGCTGCATTAAGGGCATCGGGGTTGTTTCGTAGCGAAGCACCAAGAGCTCTGACTGCAGTTTCTCTAATAGAAGGCAAAAGACTGGTATCCTGTATAATACTCAGCAAAGGCTGAAGGTTTTCCTGCTTGACAATCAAGGCACCAAAGTCCAGCTCGTGGCCGAGATCCGCCAAAGACTCAAGCGCTGAAGTTAGGACTGGAGCGGTAGCAGCTTTATAATTTTGCAGGGTTTCTAATGATGGCGAAAGTTCATGATGCGAAGACTCCAAATTCTTTACCTGATGTTTCAATTTCACATCTGACTCGTCTTCAGGGACCTCCTTTTCCTCTTCCAAAGGAATCAAGCCCTCTTCTTCGTTGACGACGACCTCAATGGCTTTCTTGTTAGGATCCTCAGTGTCAGTCTTATCGGATTCGTCAAGAAGCTTGGCCTCTTGCAAGCCGGTCTGCATATCTAATCTAACATGCAAACCCTTTGGCACCGATTGGCCTTCTCTGACGACTTGCCACTCATTGGTAGGCTGAAACTCTTTGGGATAACATTCCTTCTTGGGAGATTCCACACAGATCAAGTCTTGGTCTTTGGTAGGGTTTGACGAGGCCATTGCAACTGAGCATCCAATTGTAAGAAACAGGAAGGCAAGAATTGTATTTTTAGAAAATTTCATAACTTTTCGTGAAGATCTGTAAGTATAATTTTTTTTTAAAAAAAAAATTCTAAAGGAAGAGATCTAAGTTGATGATGTGGATATTGAAAGATTTATGTATTCACCAGAGTGGCCTAAATACAGGTTTCCTTTTTGTTTGACGTTTCGTATTTTTTAATTTTTTTGCCTTCATTTTTTTCTGTCATGTTCCAAAAAACACGTTCGAACTTCCAACAATAAAAAAGAAAATATCTACAATGAATTCTGAGACCTACTTCAGTACAAAATCATTTTTGGAGGCTCAGGTAAAAGAACTTCTGCTTCCCTTTGATTTCTCGGACCGCGCGCGAGCGCGCATATTAAACCACATTGTCGATAGAGAAAGCGGTGAGGTTAACAAGGCCCAACTGGAAGCAGGGCTCGAGCGCGTCCTAACGCGCGTAAACGGAATCAAAAAAAGCTACCTTCAACGACAATTTACACAACAAGCCACGCGTCATGTTGCTTTGCAACTTTTGGAATCCCAAAACTCAGCCCAAGCACGTGCAACCGACCAGACTAATTCAATACTGGAACTGATTCAGTCTGAAGATGAGGAAGACAGTGAGAACGGTGACACGGAAGAGGATGACGCGGAAGTTGAGCGTCAGCTGCGAGAAAGACTGAAAGTTCAGTTTTTTCTGATGTCAGAAAAACAGCTTTTGGCACTTGCACAGGATTTGCTCGAATCTGACCGAGCTGGTACCGAAGGATTGGCACAAAATCTTTACGACGCAAAGCAAAAGTATGAAAAGACCAAACAACAAAATAAGACTTATCAAACCGTACATGACACCCTAATCGCCACTGTGACCGACGACCCTGAAGAAGCCGTGCAACCAAACTTGCTCACACAGCCTAATCCGGAGCTAATAAATCTGATAGGCAAGATCAGGTCTTTGAGTGCAAAGGTATCTGCAAAGGTAGAGGCGCATCCTAAGCGGGCGAAAGAGCTACTTAACGACGAGAAGGACTTGATCAATGCCAACGGACTTGAGCCAGATCTCAAGAGGCAAAAGTTAATTCTAAAGAATGATCCTTCTGAAATTCTGGATTTAGTCTTTCGGCCGAGCGCCTCAAGCAGCTAATGATCACCGACTGTATTCTATAATTTCAAATTCTCTGCAAGACAGAGATATATAATGTCCTTAATGCCTGTTCACGACCATCATTTACGCATTCACACATATGTCCCATATATACTAATAGACCTATTTCGCATCGACTAGTCCCGACAGGGTAACCTACTACACCTTGCAGTATAAAAGAAAACTTTTCCTATTCTTTTTCTCTCTTCTTTTTTTTCCTCACCATGGACATTTTCATTTAAGAAAGCCGGTTAAAGCAAGTTCCTACTTTGATTGACTGATACTACGTGTCCTATAGCGATTTCAAAGCAATACATATTATTTAGTTCCATCTTAGGTTTGAAGAGGGTGCCTTTTCATTCTGTTTTTTTTTTGGTATTATGTATTGAGGAAAATCTGAATCTGGTCTTTTTTTTAATCTTCCTTATACTGGAGTTAAACAAGAAGTCTTTGAGACATTATTATATATAGAAAGGTATATCTTTTACAGCAGCTAAAGAGCAGGCTCGCTAGTTAATATATTTGCTTAATAGTTTCACATTATATTCAAAGAATTATCCGTTATCGAAGAAGGTGTCGATTATGTTCAAACGTAGTTCCAGAAAAGATATAATAAAGTTTGGAAGTAATTCATGTTATTTCCATAATCTTAAAGTTAGATCTATATTATCAATTGGTATCAACAAGCCGACTCTTATTGAAAGCTCCCTGTTTTACTGGGCCTGGTTGTTTTTTTTTGGTCCTGAGGCTAATCCGAGATCTAAGAACCCAACTGAATCACCCTAACCACATGTAATTTTTCAGGGTTAGGTCAAATTGGGAGTTTGAACGATCCTATTTTCATTTTTTTCAGAAAAATTTCCTTCTCAAAAATCCTAGATTAATCTTCTCTCGTCAATCCACAGTAATACCAGCATACACAATGGCAGTTACCACGAAGAACAACTCGAGCAAGCGCAAGCAGCCCGTTCAGAAGTCAAACGTCAAGGCCAAGAAGGCCAAGGTTGTTGAGAAGGAACCCGAGTCTGAAATTGAAGAGTCTTCAGAAGATGAACTGGATAATGCCAGCAGCAGTGGAAGTGACATCTCTGACAGCGACAACAGCGAGAATGAGGACGAGGATGAGCTCGATATTGACGAGAATGAATCTAGCGACAAGCCCTCTGGTGAGGTTGACCCCAATAAAAAGACTTCAAAGGAGCAACACGCCGAACAGAAGAAACTCCGCGATGAGAGAAAGCTTTCCAAGCCCAATGGTGAGAAGATCCAGCATATCAAGCAGATTTGGGAGCGTCTGAGAGTTAAGAAGGATATTCCTAGCGGCGTTAGAAAGAAGCTGCTTGATGAAGCCTGGGCTGCCTCCAAGGATCAGATCAAGGAACTTGTTTTGAAGCACGATGCTTCAAGAGTTGTTCAGACCATGTTCAAATACTCCGACAAAGAGAAGAGAATGGCTATCACTAAAGCTCTCAAGGGCACCTATGTTGAGCTTGCCCGCAGTAGTTACGGCAAATACTTGCTGGTTAAGCTTCTTCATTACGGCTCCAAGGAGGTCAGAGAGGACGTCCTTAATGAGTTGTACGGTAACTTTAGAAAGCTCATGCGTCATCGCGAGGGTGCTTATGTTATTGAGGATGCGTACAGAGATTATGCTACTGCTGCTCAAAAACGACAGATTGTAAGAGAATTCTACGGATCCGAGTTTGCCATTTTCAAGGACCATGCCAAGGATATGTCTCTTGCCGATATTATCAAGGAGAACCCTGAAAAGAGACCTTTCCTTATGAAGAACCTCAAGGAGACTATTAGTGCTGCTGTTCAAAAGGGTTCTATTGGTTTTACCATCATTCATGCCGCCATGCTGGAGTACGTGAAGAACATTGACCCCACTACCTCGGAGAAGGACGAGTTCATTGATATTGTCACTGAGCAATTTGCCGAGATGGTTCACACTAACGAGGGTTCGCAGGTGGCCTGCAGAGTTCTTGCTATGGCGACTCCCAAGGAACGTAAGCTGCTGGTCAGATCGCTCAAGGATTTTGTTGACAAGTTGGCTGAAGACGAGTACGGTAACTTCGTCTTGATTACCCTTTTCAACACTGTTGACGATACTGTCTCTGTTCATAAAGCATTCTCCAGCAAGTTACAAGAGCACATGCCCGAACTGCTTGCTGGCAAGTTTGGTCGTCGCCCATTCATCTATCTGCTGCTGGGATTTTCCCCCCGTTATTTCACCAAGTCTGTCCTGGATGCCACTGCTGAGCTTAACAAAATTAAGGCTGCCACCAGTAAGAAGGACGATGATGTGAGACGCGAGGAGCTCAAGAACAAGTTTTCGCAGATCATGCTTGATGGTTTGGTCACTTACCCCAAGGCCGTTCTTAGCGAGTCTTTCGGCTCCCAGGCCGCTTCTGAAGTCCTTCTCTACGCTGAGGGTGACAAGACTGCCGCTCTGGAGGCAGTTGCTAATGCTTTCTCAGGTTCCCCTGATAACGAGGAGCATCTGATCCAGCTTCCCTTCTCCAGTCGTACTCTCAGAACCCTGATCCAGGAGGGCCATTGGAATTCTAAGACCAAGTCCGTTGACACCATTAAGGAGCCTACTGGTTTCAAGAACATCTTTTTCAAGGCCATCAAGCTCAACATTTCCAGATGGGCGAGTGGTGAGGGTTCCTTTGTGATCCTGTCGCTGCTGGAGAACCTTGATGACAAGGAGGAGCTTCTGTCGCTTCTGAAGGAGAAGAGCGTGCTGAAAGAGATTAAGAAGGCCGCTGAGGAGGGTAACAAGGGTAGTAAGTTGATCTTGGAACAGTTATAGATTTTTTTTAAAAGTAATATGTATTTGTATAAATGTGATTTTGTTGTTTCCTATTTGCAAACCTAAACTTGTACTTGTAGTCTAAGTCATGATGATTTATGAGAAAACATGAGCATATTTGTTTACAGATGGTATTTGATTTAATCCCTAGAATAAGTTGACATTTGGTATTATCAAGAATCTATAATAAAAAATTGATTGTTTCTTTAAAATTGAACTGAAACTTTTGACTTTTGAGAATAGAAGTTCGCGACTTTGTGTTTATGTTCATTTTTCTCACGTAGAACCCTAGTGTTGAATCATCAATCAATCAACTAAAAAAAGTTTTTTGTGAAAATATAGGATGAGAAGCTATATGTTCATTTACGTGAGAATGGCTTTTTTCATACTGGAAGCAACTGAGTGATAAGTTTTGTAAATATATCTATGAATCAAACATGTTTTGTTTCAATGACTTTTTAGTTGTTGTAAAAAGAGTATGGTTATATAGTGGTGCTTTTTTAATGTCATACAAAAAGGTTGTAAACAAAACAAGCTCCAACCGCCGCGTTTTCTTCCCAATCTATTCATTTTCTTCATCCCACTCTTTTGATATCGCCATCTTCTTGAATCTGGTGTGGACGCGTTCAAAAACACGATGAAGGTTGTGATCAAAGAATGGAATGCTGTGAGCACATGGAAGTGGAACACCCCCGATGATGAAGTCTGTGGTATTTGTCGAGTCCAATTTGATGGCACTTGCCCGAAATGCAAATATCCTGGAGACGACTGTCCCTTGAGTAAGTACATCTAACTTTATTATTAGAAAAAAACTGTGTCTAACCTACATTATCTCTTTATCAGTTATTGGAACGTGTAAACACTCATTCCATTTGCATTGTATGCTCAAATGGCTGGAAGTCGAGAGCTCACAGGGCTTGTGTCCTATGTGTAGACAGCCGTTCGAAGCTAGCTGATTTCCCTTCACTACAAAATCTACCTGATGTCTGATTTTAATGTCAATTTATGACAATTTATTTATTAATATTTATTCTTTAATATAACTGGCTATCATCTAATGTCATTAAAAATATTCCCGTCCCGGCTTGTTCGATTCTTCCTGGGAGTCCGCGCTGCTGTATTCATTTTGTACACGTAGCAGACTAACTGGCGGAACCCAGGTAGGCTGGTTGGGCACGACCTCGCGGCCCGAAGGCCAATTTTGCTCGACCTCAGAACTGTTTGGGATGGGTTGAAACGCGATACGGTCGTTCTCAGCTTTAAACAGCGTCTGTGACTCGTCGATGTAGCTTTTGAGCTTTCCAGCCATAGGTTGCAGGTAGACCTTGCTAATATCCTCCACAGCGTTAAGAGCTTCCTTTGCATTTTGAAGATACGCAATTGCAAGACCGACTTCACCCTTTTGTTGACTAGTGTCAGCCATATACTTCTCGGCATAAGCAATGCTAAAGTTACGAGCAGCCTTAAGCCACTGGCTGAGGCCATTGTTAGGGAGTAAATTGGTTAACAGCTTCTTATTACTATTACTGCCGTTGCCACCGTGGTTGGATCCAGAGAAAAGCTGGCTGGCAGTACCAAACTTCTCGGCCGCATAAAGGGAGACCCTGCTTAGTAGAGATGAAGAAGCAGAGCCTTGGGCCTGAGACTTGTAAATGATGTTAAGATGAAGGGATCCAGAAACCATTGTAATGAGTCCCGAGATGGTGGATGGATGCAAATCGGGGATATTGGCAATATTGTTAGCAAGCCCCACATTTTGTTCAGCGAGGTATCGCAGCACAGACTCAGCCTGCATGAGCTTATTCGACATTAACTTCCATTTCTCTGTACTTTCGCTCTGTTTCAGAGTTTTTTCGCCAAATGCAATGATAGCCAATGCATAGGTAAGCACTGTCATACCCCGCTCGTACTCGAAAGATGCGACTTCAACCCGCGGTGGCTCGACCACCCGAATATGCTTAGATGATGTTGCTGCCTTCATAGGCAGCCGCCACGAGAACAGCGGCACTTGGTTATTGATAACTTCAAAAGCCTGAGTTTCAATTCCATCCATAAGTGTAAATAAGTAGGGAAGATATTCTTCAATTGCATTAATAACACCTAGAATGTCAGGGTTCTCAGCTCGTTTCGCACGTTTGAGCGAGTCCCTGAGACGCGCGCGTTTTTCATCTGCGTTAAGGACAAGCTGTCGATGCTCGACAGTATTAATGAATTGCGAGAAAATGATGCTCCCCGTGGTGGGCAGTGGGAAAGGGTAAAATATGCTCATTTCGTTCAGTTGTTTGCCAGTGAAAGTAATATGTATCGACTAATCATTCAGATGAACGTGGTTTGAATATCCCCAAACTCTTCAGGAACTATCAGTCAACTTCGGCAGTTGTCGTACATACCCTAACCTGCTATGTAAAAGTGAGTGCTAAACTTTCCAACGCAAAAAAGCTCAACTTGGCGTTCAGTATCTGAACACCTCTTCATTTCTTCGCTTCACCAGATTACTTCATATTACTTTAGGCCACTGCCCAATTGGTTGGCTCTTACATCCAAAAGGCTCTAGGCACGTACTTCAATTATAAGGTCATTTGGCATTAGCATTTCGGCATACACATAATTAGATAGAATTCACTGTCGAGGTGTAAAACATGACAGCGCAAGAGACCACACCATTTACAGCATTATCGCTGGTACCAGAGGTAGATGGCCCCGAGTCTGTCATTACCTGTTTTGAATCATGGGGTATGTTCTTTAACATTGATTTATTCAATTTTTTTAAGTACTGGTCTTTTTCAATGCGGTTTTAATTAAATTGTGCTAACATGTCTTTTACCTAGATTCAAGTATTTACGTAGGCACATCCCAAGGTGAAATCATCCATTTCTTTCGTGATGATTCTGCAGTACGTATTTGACCCCGATATCAATTTCAAAGTGCTGTTCTAATCTTTTTGTTTTATTTTAGGATGTTGTCACATACATGCTGGCTTCACGCCAGAAGACACACTCGAAAAAGAAGAGACCGGCAAGCAAGATTCTACTACTCCCCGGCATTTCACGCGCCCTGGTGCTGTCACTCTCGACCGCCTCGATTTTTACATTGCCAGAATTTGCTCCATTAAGCGGCATTGGCTCTTTGCGTGATGTAAACGATATTTCCAAGGATATAGATGACCGGTCTAGCAACGATGAAAACCAGGAAGAAGCTGTGGTTACTGCCTTTACAAAAACTGCGATTAGAATTGTTAGGGTACAGCAGAGTTCGCTGAAGCTTTTAACCAATATTCAGTATCCTGGTGCATCTGTAGGCCTACAGCGCTCAAATTTTGCGCTGGTCGCGAATGCAACACAATATGACTTGATTGATTTACAAAATAATCAGCAAATTCCACTTTTCCCGATATCTACAGCAAGTGAAGACGATTCCGAAATCAAAGTGAATGACGATAAAAAGGAAGACAAGAAGGAGGAAAGTACTGACAGTGAGCCAACTCAAGACAACGAACACAACGAGCCGCCAGTATCGAAAGACATCAAGCCGTTGATTGCACCGGTTGGGTCAGACGAATTTCTTGTTTTAAGTGGATCAAAAGTTGATGAGCCAGCCATGGGTCTGGTAGTTAACAAAGAAGGCAATATTTCTAGGGGTACAATTGCCTGGCCAGAATACCCATCTTCTGTTGCAGTTGAGTATCCCTATGTGGCATCGGTCATTGGAAAACAGGTTCAATTTCACTCATTACACGATCAAAGTCTTATTCAAGCGATAGATTATGAATCTGTTCCATTAGTAAACAACGTCTCGTCCGCGATATCTCAGTCTTATCATCCTTTAGCTGAAAAAATCCGATTAGTAGCTCTGGAACAAAAAGAAGGGGTTGACGATACTGATCGGATTGAGAAAGAACGCAAAATTGCCGAAGCTTTGTCGGTTATTTCATCATCATTATTTGTTTATAGTAGAGAAAAGGGCATTGAATGCTTGCTATCATCACCACGAATATTTCAGCTGGAAAAGCTTGTTGAGAACGAAAAAATTGACGAAGTTTTAGAGGAAATGGGCACACTGGAGATCACGACCGAGCGAGGAGTTGTGGAACTAGAATACCTAAACCTATTGGTAGGTATGGGTTACTTATTACACAAGGATTTCTCAGGTGCAACAACTACTTGGTTGGAAGGCTCGTTAGACCCGCGCCTCGTGGTTCATATTTACGACAAAGAAAGTGTTACTGGAGAACTATGGATTTTTAACGGCATTCTGCAGCTCCTTAACAAAATTGTCGATAAATATTCAGAAAATATTTTAGTTGAAAAGAGCACAGGTTTGATTGTAACGAGCACGAAAAAGAAGGATACCAAAAAAGCTAAGTCGATTGTGGCTAAAGATCAGAAAGAATCACTACAATTCTATCATTACTTCTTACAACAATGGCTTACAAGGCGTGACCTAGAGAGTGTCACAGACAAGCAAAATGTGTTTGAGACTATTGAAAAGGCAACATTAAAGCTTTTACTGCGACTAGATGCAGAGACTGCAATCAAAAAGGTGGAGCTTTATACTTTTATCAGTGAGGAAATCATAGAGTCTTGGGATGAAACGATAGAAACCTTAAAAAGTCAAGGCAAGCACTATGGTCTGTTCTTATTATACAAAAAGCGTGGTGACATTACAAAAGTATGTGATATTTGGAAAGATATCCTTACCGGTGAAATCAGTGATCATGATTTCAAGGGCACAGAAGAAGAGTTTGCAAGCTATTTGTGCGAGCATGTCAGTGGCCAGCAGTTGTGGGACTATGGCATGTGGCTTGTGAACCGTAACCCACATGTCGGTCTGAAGATTTTTACTGACCGACCAGAATTCAAAGATGACGAGCTTATGGATGCGTTCAAGAAGTTGGAAAACCAGGACGCTTGGCGTGATTATTTACGAATTCTTGTGTACGATAAGAAGAACTACTCCTTCCATGGCGAGCTGGTGATTGTGAGTGTCGAAGACCTGTTAGCCGAAATTACCAACAATAAAAAGGGCCGGGATTTGGTCATCAAGAGCTATGAAACTTACAGATCAATGGGACTGCCGAAACGAAGCTACTACGAATATATGACATCTCTTGCAGCAAGAGGCACATCGGCAAATAGCAAGGGATTCAAGAAAATTGTTCAAATGCGCCAGGACCTGCTGAAGCTTTTAACTCAAGAAAATGGCCAATACGATGCAGACCTTGTCAATATCAAACTCAACGACATAGATTACGATGCCAAAGCGTTGTTAAATTTGGAGCTTAGTGTGGTATATAACTGCATGGGGCTCCACGAGCGCGCTATCCACATCCTATGTCACGACTTGCATGATTTTGAGCAGTCAATAAAATACTGTCAGTATGGTGAGGTTTTGTTCGACTCTACGGAAGAGGTCGTGAAACAGGCGGAAGCTCAACAAAAGCTCTTTTTTGGGTTGCTTTATGATGAGTATCTGCAACTGGAGCCGGAAACGGTACAGGCTGAGTGCACACGACAACTTCTTGAGTCCCACGGTCGCTTCTTGGATATGAAGGTGGTGCTGAGCAAGACGCCAGCATCATGGCCACTGGAGAGACTGAGCGGTTATCTTCTGCATGTTCTGCGGCACATTATGAAGGAAAAAAACGAGAGCATATTAAGACGATCGCTAGCGCGGGCAGAAAACGTGAAGACAAGCAACGTACTTCAGGAGTTGAATGAGCTTAAGCTACAGATAGAAGAAGACAAGTAGAAGTGTAGCTGAATGACATGTTTATGCTGCTGCACACTGTATACAGGCAACAGAATTTAGTATTCAGGTCACGAAGAGGTTATCAACTGGGCTATTAGTATCAGTACCAGAATATTTTTTTGGGCAACAGCACCAGATTATCGAGATAACCCTTAAAAGGAAGGCGTTTGTTACATAATAAATTCTGTCATCATTTGTAATCAATAACCATGTTAGTCAGCTGGGATATTTAGGGAAAGTTTGGTACCTGCTCATACGAGCAAATACGAGAACGACGGGAAGGGCCCCCAGACCTTAAATTCCACCACTACTGAGTTAGTAGCCACCCCCCGACACGACGGCGTAGCGACGAAAACGCTGTTGAAAACCCGTAAAAAGTTTTTATTTTTTTATTTTTCATTTTTGTGCGTCGTAAAAAATTCAAAAAAATCTGAAATCGCCAGAAAGGAGTTGACAACACCAAGGCCATGTATAAATGATATAATAAGGTGGCTCTTTCCTTCTTCTTCTTCTTCTTCTTCTTCCTTTTTTTTTTTTTTTTTTTTTTTTTTAAAAAAATTTTTTTTTAAAAAAAAAAAACAATATATCATTTTTTTTTTTTT
>Ga0160505_100597_pt1 | contig 19681 bp, 11 predicted proteins | sample DIDeMG_FD_108225 | JGI IMG/M metagenome (GOLD analysis project Ga0160505, IMG submission 108225) | Enriched chicken feces microbial communities from UW Madison campus, WI, USA - DID2874_E49_Stillage MG | ecosystem: Host-associated > Birds > Digestive system > Large intestine > Fecal ... | reverse complement strand
TAAAAAAAAAAAAAAAAAAAAAAAAAAAAAAAAAAAAAAAAAAAAAAAAAAAAAAAAAAAAAAAAAAAAAAAAAAAAAAAAAAAAAAAAAGAAAAAAAAAAAGGAAAATTAATAATAATAATAATGAATAATATATAGAGTTGACATGAAATAAAAACATACAATTACCCATACTGAGTGTTGGGCAATGGCAATAAGACGATCTTTGGTTTTATCGAGAGTAACTTCGGTTTTAGGACCCTGTTACTTGTTTTTGTGGCAGCGTCAAGACAAAAAAAAAAAGCATTTATATTGGAACTTTTCTTACTGATAATGATACAAGATAATACATGGAGAAAAAATAAAAGTAAAAAAACATCAAAATATGGAATCAAAAAAATGAAAATAAAGAATAGATAAAGGGTGTGGATAGCCACTTGGCCGGCATGGAAGGGAAAAAATAGATACGGGCTCAAATCCATACAAGCGGGACGGTGTAGACATGCTCTTCAGCAGCGTAGATGCCAGTCCGGCGCTGAAGGTTCCGCGCGCGCGGCTGTGGCACCGAGGCCCGGCGTCCGCCGGGAGTCCTACCCTCTGAAGCAGAGGCAGGGGTTTCTGGGGCCGAGTTACGGCGCGGATACGCTCCACCCGAGTCTGCTGACTCGAGGTCACGGTTAGGCGGGGAGCACGCTTGTGCCAGTAGGCTGATAATGTCATACGGTGAGTTCTGGCGGTCAAAGGGGGTGTTTTCAGCAAGCAGGCCAAGGCTGATAAGATACTGGCGCACCGCTTCTTCGCTCTCGCTGTATGTAGGCAGTCTTTCATCTTCGCCGTCCCAGTCGGCATTATCGGCGCCAGCGCACACACCACACATGACACTATAAACGTCACTGCTGGCGGCAGCCGCGACGCACCCACATTCGCGCTCTCCACCTGCAGGCAGTGTGTATTTGGGTGGTAGCGAACGACGGACCATCTGCTCAAACCGGATGTTGGCAATCAACTTGAGGAATGAGCGCGCACGTGCATTGGTCTTGAATGGAATGGTGCAGACGTAAGAACCTTCGTAGCAAAGGAAATACCACTGGCCAGCGTCACTTTGTACAGCTTTCATAGTGTCAATGGCACTAATCAAAATGTCAAACTGCGCAGAGCCCGGCGCAGTCGAGGACGTGCTGTTCGGCACAAAGAGAAGACGCTCGGTGGTTACGTAAAGTGTACCAGGGACACAATTGCGAGTGAGATACTGCTGGGATACCTCCGACATGACAGCGGGGGTTGCTGTAGTGGTTCTAGTCGTCGCAGTAGGCGAGCCATTGCTAGTGTTAGCTTGAGTATGGGAGCCGCTAAGGCTTGATAAGGGGGCGTTATTCGTGATATTCGTTAAAGAGGTGGTAGTCGTTTCATCGTTAATGAGGTCGTTAGAAGAGGAATAGTCGTTGTTAGCACTGTTTCTGCTGCTGATCCGGGTAAGGTGTTCTATAAGCGAGCTGGATCGAAAGCGCCGCGTGGTTGTGAGCTGGGGCTGAGAAGAGGTGTGTGGTTGGGGTTGCGTACCGGCTCTATTTCTACGAGGGGCTTTGCCGGCGTCATTGCTGTTTGTGCTATTTGCACTGGGATTATGGGCCTTGTGGAGTCTTATCTCACTGGGTCGTTTGAATGAGGTTTTATTTGGAAACCGCTGAAGCAAGACCTCATTTGGGTGGAAAATGGGTACAATTTCGGGTACGGGAGCAGCGGAAACGTCATGTAAGTCGGGATTCTGCTGGAGATCTTGACTCTGTTGCTCTGTGTAAATGTCGTTATCAAAGGCAAGCGGAGTATTACACTGAACGAGATTTTCTAGATCGTCAAGTAGAGTGTCGGCAGGGAATGTGGCAGCAGTGGAAGTGATAGGGATGTTGGTATCACTACTGTTGTTAGAAGAAGATGGTTCCCGTCGCTTAGATTTCGCAGAGGACCGCCGATGGGATCTAAAGGAGAACTGGGTCACGCCCAGGAAAGAGGACATTGTGAACATGCTTGACTATATGGTTATTCCTGCCAGAGGAGAGCAAGAGATATGGGCTGAGATTCAAAAAAAGGGTCAAGAGCAGTAATAGAAAAAATAAAAAAAAATAAAAAGAAAGGGAATAAAAGGAGAGAAGGGGAGATATAAAAGAAAATCGTGAATTGATGGTTTGAATAAATTTGGCAACACGAGTGGGGGATGTTTGAGTTTCAAAAGGGGAAAAGCTAGCAGAAGAAGTGATAGATTGCCAAATGATGATGATATTACGTATTGTTATTATTATCATTTTTATTATTATCATTTTTATTATTATCATTTTTATTATTATCATTTTTATTATTATTATTATTATTATTATTATCATCTGCGATGTTTTAGTATTCCCCATACTGGTTCAGGGTGATAGGGTGACTTTTTTTTTAAAAAAAAAAAAATCAACAGATTTAGAGCAGATGATAAAAACCTATTTTATTAACTAACATTAATTGACATTAATTTGTACTAAATTCTCATAAATATTACATTATGGTGATTGCCATCTTTCCTCCTTTGGCAGCAGCACAGATCTCACATACATGCAGCATGGTTTTCAAATCCAAGCGGCACATATATCTAAATACATCCATACTCATACATCCATACTCATGCATCCATATTCATATCAATAAACATATACCCCCTCTTTAATGTCTTTCTTTACTCACCGCCTGTATTTTCATTTCTTACTGAGTGGTTTATAACCTCATATGGTTTTCTACTCACTTCATGCCCTGATCCTAAAAATGACCACAATTGCATCACTATTTCCTACACCAGTGCCCATTGTGGAGGTTCCTATTCCCTTTGCCCAATAATAGAAAAGCCCACCACCAACAAACATGCGAGTTCTTACCAGCTGCTTCTGTGTCTTCTATCCCGTAATGGATGTTTTTACTGAAGCTCCTTCTTAACCATATAAACCCCTGTTATTGCCAAGAGATATATATATGTTCTGCAAAAACTGTATCCTACTGTTGTTAATCCGTAGCGGCACACGCCCTCCCAGTAACATGCTCTCCAATGAGCGGCCCTGATTCCTGAACACCCAATCTCATTTGACAGCTATTTTCGCATCCAGTCAACTACTACAAATGGCATTTGTTTTTCAAATGCAAATTTGGCAAAACACAAATAAACAAACACTTTCGTGATGTACGCGCTAAAGAAAAAAAAAAAAAACGGAGATTTTCACGCCAAAATATATCATGTTCAACTCTTTGAATATTATAATCACAATCCACTTTTGGAGTAAAGAAGGGTCACACGAATGATTTATTATTATTTTTTCTTTTTTTTTTTTCCATGTACGTGACCATTTATATTTTATTCTATACTATATTTTGTATTTTATTAGTGTTAATTTCAGTAATCTGGCCCGTATGTTGAAGCGCAGTGAAAAGATCAGCCGGTAACAACGGCTGCTACTGTTTTTTATTCTTCGCTAGACACCAGGGGAAACTGGGTCTCATCATTATACCAATCGAGGCCAAATTATTCAATTACTCCTTACTGAGAATCTTATCTATGATAATATAGATACCATTGTAAACTGGGGTAGTGTAATGTAGGGACTGGTCCAAAAAAAAAATTTTTTTTGCAGCAGAAAACTGTGTTTACATTCACATATGCCCAATGCCCTGGTGCCAAGCTTCCATATAAACGTTTACGCTGTATCCATCTAGTATAATATACACTCTTCTGAGAAGCTCGAATTAAAAGGGTATTAACTACGGCCATGTAATGGTCACAATGTTTCCAGAAGAAATTAATTGGAAAAAAAAATTACTTATCGCTACAAACTATAAGGTGCTCAGGTGAAGTATAAAATAAAAGTTTACTGTCAAAACCAATATTATACACTATTGGCAGTAGACAGTTAGTATCACAGAAACAAAACAGTTAATTACCACCTGAATACATAAACCTGAAATTGAATTTTTTTTTTTTTTTTTTTTTTTTTTTTTTCTCTTCATTCTAAATCAGCGTATTGCCATTTATTTATGCAAAGCTGCGTTTGAAAAGTTTTAGAGGAGCTTAGCTACAAAGATCCCTAATTCTTTGCTGTATATATTGAAATGCTGTCTGTGGCTCAAGGTCCCATGCGCAAATAAAATTTGAAAAGGGCAAGAAGAATCCGGTGATTCATGGCCCTCCCCTCTAAAATTGGTACAAGACCGTAAGTTTGTGCTCCAGAAACTCAGAACGTGGCTTTCGTTTATTCCGACTGTCGCTAGAACAATAGCACTTGAAAACTATTAGATAACGCACGTGAGAGAAAAAGTACAGTCGAATCACGGAACTCAGCAACCACACTTTTTTTTTCTTACTAAAGTGGATTAAATCATACCTATAATGAACTGATAAACAGTAACGCTAAATCTGAGCCTATATGTAATAACATCCAGTGGTTGATAAAATAATCTCAGACACTGCTAAACTTATATGATGGGCAAAACCCCTCAAGAAAAAAAAACGCTAAAGAACACGGCTGTCCCTTTTTTTATTTTTTTATTTTTTTTTACGGGAATCCCATTGTCTCGATGCATACCAGCCCTACATGGTGATAATCTTTGCACCAAGGCTAAAGGAATTTCAGGTCCCAATGTTCCAGAAGATTTGCAAAAAAAAAAATTACTAGTAGCATGGTAATTGTTATTTGGCCATCTGGCCTTGATTTTATTCTATTTTTAAGCTTTGACTCCATTTAGTACTTCATTGCTTTGTTTGTAGAAGGGCCTCGTAGCACTTTGGCTTGTACAAAAAAGATGAACAAAAGTCATGCCGCGCGCCCCCCAGAGGATATACATGTTGACCCGGTGCTGCCATTATTTACTCGTTACTAGTTCTTTTTCATAGGCAAACAAAACTCACGCTACAAGGTCTAGGTAAAAAAAAAAAATAACTCTTGGGAATTACCAAATTTTCTGTTGATAAAAACTTACAAATAACTTGTATAAATACTACTTTGGAAATGAAATGGGATTGTGCCGAAAGTCGTAGTACAGCTAAACAATATATTTCGCCATATCTTCTATCTTTTGTGCGTATGGCCTCGCTTAATCTTGACGTTTTATTTTGGGTCCCGGGGTCCAATTCATATATAGATTTCGTACTCTCTGTTCACCAAATAATGCGCAACTAGTCCCTATTTTAGTCGAACGCTACTTGTGCGTCTGATCTAGTAAAAAGAAAGAAAGAAAAAAGACTCAATTTTTTAATTCAGGTCCAACACAATACTGTAGTAGTCCACCCATGTGAGAATCTTTGGATTTAGTGATTTGGTCATTGCCGTAAAAAAGTTATACAAAGGAAAACCATTACTTTTTTTGTTCAAATACAGAATAACTTTATTTAGGAGTGAGTGAATTTGTTGCAATCAATGGTCCGTATATTCTTCCCATCAGGGTGAGCTCCTGTAGCAGGCTTTATCAGCTTTCTAGCGCTCCCAGAATGAGCGTTGTATGCACGAGATATGAACTTGCTATTATTATGTCTTGGATAGGTTTGACGCGGGAAAAACTTAATAATCTACGGATTAAATATATGAAGAGGCTCTGTCCAATTACCAAAGAGATTAATGTCCGTGAAATGCTTGACATTGATGATATTTCTATGTAGCCATAAACTACAGCCGTAATTAGTGGTGAGAAATGGATGTCATGCGTTTGACTAATGCACCCAACCGAGTTAATGATCTGATGTTTTATACGATAGTAAGATCATGATGATGCTCCAGTTTTGCTATGCATCTGGCCATACGCGTAGTAAATTGAAAGGTTTTTTTTATCTGCAGTTACAACCTACAGCTAAATCTTGATGCTTTGCGATTCAAGACATATTTTACGGATTTCATTTATAACTCGTACTTTCTTTTTGAAATTTACCATCTCCGTTGAAACTAAAACACTAATAAGACGTTTAAGACGCAATGATATGACCAGTAAAGCTTTTCAATGTTTCACACAAATAAAAACAACAAACACTGGAACAGGCATTGAAATTTAACTATGTATTTCTGAATCAGACGCAAGAAAAACAACTTAAAACTTACTGCTTACACTGAGTGTATACAATTACTATCTTGAGCCAAAAGTTACTCTATTTTGGTTTGAAAGAATGAGAACTGCTGAATCCATATCTTAGAAACTAACGCTTATTTGCTGACTAAAACCTTTCTTTCTGATACTCAGTTCTCAGTATTAAAAAAAGAGAAGCAATCAACACGATGTCAAACAATATTGTTAGATCGAGACCTTTAGGTATGAGTATAAAGTATTTGCCGTAATCAGCTTTCTCTAATAAGGTGAAAACAGGCAAATTGGAGAAGTACAGTAGTGTAAGACATGACTTCAACTGCTACCAATCAGTTGCGGAATCGGCCGTATACACAAAAACTGGACTTGGTTCAAAGAACTCTTTAGGCTTCTTTTACAAAGCTTTGAAGAATGTTATCGCCGAACATGCTAGTTTGAATCTTGTTATTCATGGGGAAAGCACTGAATCACCTACTCTAGGCTTTCCGGAAACAATTGATCTTAAGAATCATGTCGTGTGGGTTTCCGGGCAAACCACGAAAGAGGAAGAGAACAAACTGATTGAAAAGGGAATTGGCACTAAGTACAAAGATATTGACTCTATCCCACCATGGAAAGTAATGGTTGTTCCTCGTGGTGATGCGCTATCAGTAACATTTTTTTTTCATCACTCTATCGGAGATGGTACTTCCGGAAAGCTGTTTCTTGTGTCTTTGCTCAAATCATTAAACCAGACTGAAACAAATGATAACGAGACACTAGAAAATGTTGACGTAGATTCTATTGTCAACGTTCCAGAGTCATTATCTATACCTCCCTCTGTGGAACAAGTCATTGACATGCCAATTGGATATTGGCATTTGATTAAGATTTTTGGAGCAAAATGGGGTCTAATTTCGAAGCCCGAGACATGGTCTGGTGGACCAGTGCCGGATATTGTCAACGGCGAACTTCTTCCTCCGACAAACATTGCAAAGCTGAGTATCAGTACACAAGAAATGAATAAACTGCAAAAGGAGAGCAAAATTCGAGGTACTACTATCACAGCCTTGATCACAGCTATTGCAGTAGCATCTATTGCCAAAGGTCTCCCTGAGAGTGACCCATCTTCTGTCATCAGTTACTCAATTCCACGCAATCTGCGGCCCTTAAGTACTTCTCTAAACCTTGCTACGCGCATGGGTGTTTATGTTGCTAGTATCAACGGTGCCATATCTCGAACTTCGATTACGCCCACTACATTTGACCCCGAGGAGGCTTGGAAAATTAGCACCAACATCAAAAAATCCATTCAAGAGACTCTTGACCAGGGTAGCACAAATCTTGACACTGGGTTACTCAAGTATGTAAACAACCTGCGCGAGTTTTTTACCAGTCTTATGGGAAAACCCCGTGGCCGGTCCATCGAAATGTCGAGTCTGGTTGTTTCAGAATCAGAGGTTGCTGGTGCAAGCGGTCCGGGAGGATGGGTTATGGACGAGCTCTTTTTTTTCCAATGTGCAAACCTCTTTGGTGCCCCATTGTGCTTTAGTTCACTTGGTTATAAAGGTGGTCAGTTGAACATCTCGTGTGTTTGGGGCACAGGTGTTGTAGAGGACAAACTTGTTGACAAGGTCTTAGAAAACTTCAAGACGTATGTCCATATCTTGGTGGACAGTAGTAAGAATTAGGTTACAAAACAGTATCATAGATAAATACACTATAATAAATACACTCGATCCCGTGAAATTCAATAATAACCCCTAAAATTTTTATGATTGACCCCTTGATCCTGAGTTCATAAGTTTAGAAACACTCAAGAAAATAACTCAAAATAAGAAATAAAAAAAATAATAAAAAAATCGAAATTGAAACAGTAAAAGGTCGGCAAAAATATAACTTGAAGAAATTGTTTTATATAATTTTATAATCCACTTGTAGCTCATTTCATTTTGCTTTTTATCTAAAAAATATCTGGTTGACTCCCTGTCAAGATCGAGATTCAATCCAATTTGAACCTTTCTACTATGTATAGCAGTCTAGGTTACACAACTCCCAAGTACCTCCACTTTAGTTTATTCAAGATTGCCCACCAAATAACTCTGCCCATAGAACATATATATATATATATAAACAAAAGATGTACTGTCGGTGTGCTGATTTTTCATTGTTCATAATCGTATCTACGATTGGCCTCGATAAACCCAACTAGCAATTAGGTGCTGTTGTTTTTTTTGTATCCGAGATGATCTCATAAAAATTTCGTGCTGATCACTCAATTTAAAAGCTGTTTGTTTTGCACACTGAAAAGGGGGACCTGCGGCGGTTTTGGGTGCTCATTTCCTCGGATGTTGACTTTGGATTTACCACACATGTAATTTTCTGAAAATCACTCGAGAAGCGAAAACAAAAGATGCATTAAATACTTCATGCACTCGAGTCTCTTATTTGGATACAAATCTCTAAGATCAGATCACCAAAAGTAATTTTTTAGGGAGTACTTTTCGTAAAAGATTTTTTTTTTCTCCTGATTATCTTTCATTCGCTAGAGGTAATGCCGACATCCTGTTCAAATTCTAATTATCAGGTTTTGATCATAATAATCGTAAAAGGAGACCCTGAGATTATCCGATCAAGGGCTTTAGGTAAGGGAACGGCAAAGCACATGGCCAATAAAATTGATCAATAACCCTGCTTTACATCATAAGGGTAAATTTAGAATCTATTATAGTACCATACATAACTCTAGCTAGAAACAAATAGACATTGTGCTTGAAACTTTATGGAATTATTGGGGGAATCCGATCACGGAAATCAATCAGAATGAGTAACATATAACATCTTTTTTATGACTCTATTTGTTTAGCATTCCCGCTCAAACTTTGTAGTTCAAAGTGAATATTTAAGCGTACTTGTTTTCAACTTGTTGAAATCTATTGATCTATAAAACCACTACTTATACATACCAGGCTTGGTATCCATGGAAGGTCAATGCGGATTATTTTACGGGAAAATAATAGAACATAAAAATCAATTTATTAACAAAATTTCTGTGCAAGAGGAAAAACCAATTTTTCCTTTTATGTTTTTCCAAAGCTATATATATATGTAGTTGCTCGGAAATGCAAATTTCTACAAAGCTGTGCTAGTACCCGTTCTTCTGGCCCATCCCCAACATAATTAATGGCAAACCACCCCAGCCACCAACGTAAAATTTTCTTATTTGTAAATGAAAAAAAAAAAAAAAAAATTTTTTTCAAAAAAAGAAAAGTATAATCAACCAAGAAAATATTTATTTCACAAAACGAAATAAGGAAATTCTTAAAATCTTCAATGATTTCTTTTCTGATAATTGCGGACGTCCCGTCAAATGAAGTGATAGGATAGGGGGATTTGCCATAAGTTATTGGTAATGCGCCATGCACAACCTTATTCCCACCAATACCTCCGTAAGACTTAGAATTTTGAACAAAGCACCTATCAACAAAAGTTAATAGAAAAAGTTTTTTTTTTACAAAGACTTGTCAAACCAAAATTGGTCAAGCTTTTTGATGTACGGCAAAAAAACACTGGTCTTTGCTAAAACAATAAAGTTAACGCTTAATAAGATATGGCGTTCGGATTGGGCTACTCAGATTTATATCCGGTCAAGAGAACAATCTAATTGGTTGCATGGAAAAACCATAAAAACGTGTTCAAGCGCTGTTTGCAGTCTGTTTCCTGTCTGTTTGTAAAATAATTAATATTACTAGTTGTAATACTTAAAAACAATCGTAAAACAAGTTATATATTTACCCAAAAAAAAAAGGAACGAAGAAATGCTTGGTATCTTCAAATCAACAAAATTTTAAGGGTATCACTGTATTGTTACATTATGAAATACAAAGGCGATCTGCTTGTATAACATGTGTTAGATACGGGGGCGCCGTTGCTCGCGAGGTAGTCGAGAGAGTAAACATAAACTATCGAGACTATCTCGCAGTAATTGTGAACGAACTCCCAAAACAATTGTAAGTCAAATCCATAGTCTAATTGAGTTGAAACTTAGACACACTACTCAAAAGACAACAAGTCTCAAGTAAAAAACAAAAAAAGCAATTTGTTGTCCCTTTATTTGATCATCATTTGCCGCACAATGCCACAGCTTATTAAATTATAATCATAAGTGTGATAGTCCGGATCCCCAAGTGTCCTAGCCAGTATCCTTTTCCATCTGCCGATCTGACTACCATCTATTTGTTAATGTTGATCTTAACTCGGGATCGCCAAAAGATTCCTTCAATATGAAAATTTGGAGTCTGTTCACATGTAGTCGTCTATATCAATGATATAAACTACCTATAGTTGTTTTGTTAGTGTTTCCCTTTTTTCCAATTCAAACCAGAGAAGTTATGGTGAAAGATCTTCATGACATGTGGTGGACTCCTTGCACCGTTTGGAGTTCGCAACTACAATTGCTCTCATTCACCTTTTCTTTCTTTCTTTATGATTGACCACAAGCGGATAAAGACAAAAAAAAAAGTCGGGCAAATGCATTTTTCTCTTTTTAAACAAAACTTACTTCCAAATTTTTTTAATGTGTCTAATTTAATCACTATGCGCTTTTTGGAGTCCCATCATATAAGATCTTGACTTTTAGCTTGGGATCTACTTGAACTTTTATTTTTATTTTTATTTTTTCCGATTCTATTACGTACAATCCCTAAATAATGATACTCTCTTAACTATTACTACTGTAGCATGCTGTAAATACTGAAGAAGCATAAAACAGGTTGGTAAATAAAAAGTTAAATATAGGTAAGAAAAAAATTCCTTTTATTCTTTGGTGAATGATAGTTACATGACAAGAATTAATTAAGAAAAGGGCATGCGGATTTTCTTTTTTTTTTTTTCAAGAAAACACTTATGGTTGTGACATCCGTAAGGTATCGCTCTCCATTTGTTTTAGTCGTTTATGGCGCCAATTTTATTGCTATTGATTTATATCCTTGCGCTCACCATAACTCTCAGGGACATCTCGTATTGCTCTTGCAAACTTGGTTTGAATAAGTATAATTCTTAATAAAAACATTTACATATTCAAAATCATTCGATTTGTATATTTCCTTTTTGAAAAATCAAAAAAAAAAAAATATTCTTTGCTAATTACATGTCAGTATACAGGACTTTGAGGCTTGTTGACTTTTTCAGGCTAACGGGGTGATACTAAATAGTGTTTGGTGATCTATTTCTTTCAATAAGGCCGATAGTTGATGCCGTACTGCGGGTAGTTGCAGAGTTCATTTGCCTGTTCAAGCTTTTTGCTTTTATTTTTATACTTTTTTTTTCTTTTTTTTTCTTTCTTTTTCGTTGACAGAGATCTGGTCTGTATATGTCTTGATTTCGCGAATACAGCCTCCAATCCATAATTTGTAAAACTCGATGATCTTCATGCTAGTCAGGGTCGTTTACTGATGTTCTTTTTTCTCTCTTTGTGACTTTACGTTATGAAAGACACAAATGAGTTGCTACAGCTTTCTTTAACTTGATGTTACGAGAAAGAATTTTTCTAGAGCAAAATAAAAAAAGAAATCACTTTTTATTGATATATATAATGTCATTTTCATCTCCAATTTGTGGCCATAAGTTCAATAATCATTTGAAGATAATTCAATCTCAATCGTCATACGTTTAACAATGGCTACTACTGAGTCCTATATCGAACCACCAACTTTGTTTGAAACTATTTATAATATTGGCCGAAGCGCCATTGGTTCTAATGTCCCCAATGTTTTACGTCGTTTTTCTTCAAATTCCAAAATTAACGATCCCACCTCCAGACCGCTTGGCAGAATTGAATCCTACACCTGTGCTAGTCATGACCTAAGCATCTATCATGGTGCACTTATCTCTGCTGAATTCACATCTCCTCATGAAACAGGTCTACGTTTAACAGATCCACATGTGCTATATCCTGCTTTGGAAATGGTCATCAAAAAACACTCATCGCTGGCTTGTTGTATACATGGCCAGGATACAGACAGTCCCAAACTTGTTATGGTTGAGACTATTGATCTTGAAAAGCAAACCAACATTCTACAGCTACCAAACTCTGAGGTCTCAAGAGTTAAGCTTTATGAACAATATGTCTCCAACAAATTTGAGGATGTTGAGACTGTCTGTCCTTGGCGAGTCATAATCTCTCCTATTGAAACTGAAAACTTAAAGAGTCACGATTCACGCAAACTTAGTGATGCTTCAGAGAGAACTCTATTTGATGATGGTATCACAAAGTGGGAGGTAGCTTTCTACTTTCACCACTCTATCAGCGATGGAGTCGGAGGGAGAGTTTTTATTACTTCGCTATTCGAGGCACTAAATGAAATACTTTCAAACAATGCTTCTAGTAACTCTTATTACGGCGCTGGGCTTATCAATAATGATAAAGGAATTTCGTCGATCAGTAGTATTGTTACGATTCCAAAAGGTTCATTGTCTTTGCCTCCGTCTCTGGAAAGTTTACTCAAAATGCCACTTTCATTGGGATTTCTTTGCAAGAATGCCGCCGCTGAGTTTGGCTTCACTAACCCAACGAAAACCTGTTGGACTGGGCCTCCTCTTCCTGATGCCCATTTACCAGCACCACATCACACTAATACCCGGTTGAAACGGGCAAAAATTTCAGCTGAGCAGATGCAAAAATTACACCAAGCGTGTCGTTTGCAAGATACTTCCATCACTTGCTTGATTACAACTATACTTCTTTCTGCAGTATCAAAATCTATACCATTAGGTCATCGTAAAACTGAAGCTGGAGAGTGCGGTGGACTAGACAAGTTAGGCCGGCCCTATCAAAAGCTTTCCTTTGCTCTCGCACGCAACCTTCGACCCCTAGCAGATCCAGCCATGGGTGTCACTGCTGACTCAATTGGTGACTACGCGTGTAGTCATGATATGACAGTACATCGCCGTATGCTCGAAAATGGCGACGACTGGCTCTGGGAGACCGCTCGAAGCATTAAGGGTAAATTAAAAACTGAGATTTCTCGTGGTGATCAAGATCTCAATCCTGGATTGTTACGGTATGCACACAGCATTCGCCAGTACTTCCTCCAAAAAACAGGCCGAGCACGATTGCACACATTTGAACTGTCGAGTATTGTTGCTGATAAACCCTCCACAAGAAACAATGAGAGCTGGTCAATTAGTAACTTAGGATTTGTTCAAAGTGCTTCATCAGAAGGAGGCCCTTTTTCGCTAAGTACGATTTCATTCAAAGGCGAAGGTCTCACGTTAGGCTTCTCCTGGGGAGAAGGCAACCTTCCTGAAGATATGATTGAAAGCATAGTCAAGATCCTTTTGGAATCTGTTGACAGATTGTGCAGATAGATTTTATTTTTCTTATTAGTATTTTGTTGATATATATAGCCTAGCTATTGTAAGTCCATGTCCCTTTTGATTGTGATATTAAAGTAATGATTTCCTGTCACTTATGTTACTGGTCTATTTTGACTTCCGAAACTTTCTGTACAATGCTCCAATGAGGGTTCCGACGGCGGTACCGAGGTAGCTTCCCACAAGGATTGTGATAGGCCACTGCTGCCAAGGGCGGTCCCAGTCAAGTGGGATGGGGATAGCGCCCAACCATGCGCCAACCCAAGTTCCTACAGACGCACCGTAGACACCATTTAAAGGAAGGTTGGCCGAGATAATGTCCTTCCAGATGTTTGAGTCCAAATTGTAAACGAAGACAAGGGGTTGCACAGAGAGGATCGAAATGTGCACAGCACATAGAAAAGTCTCGTAGACAAACGACGAAGTGGGTGCACCAAACAAAATCAGCAAGCCAAAAACAAGCACAGACATAAGCAAGCTCAGAATAGTTGCCAGAACAGCCGGCGAAAAACTGGACTGTAATGTAACAGACTTCTTGCTTTTCTTGACAGCTGATGTAGAACCAGATGAGTCTTTACTGATCTTGTGGTTATGCACACAGATAACCTCGGCATCAAGGCCGCCAGAAAGACAGTACCACAGCTGAATTGCAATGATTATGGGGATCGACTGGGTCATGGCCAGCACAGGATCATTAATTAAGGAGCCTTTAGCAATGGCAAGGTAAATGAAACCAAAAAGAACCAGTGAGTAAATGGCAGCACAAATAAAATTCTGATAATTATGCGAGCTATGTTTGTGTGTCACCTTTACAACCGGCGCAGAAGAGGTCGTTGCCGCTGCGCTGTTGTTGGCATTAGCGACCTTGAAGGGTTCTAAGGCAGGAATGGGGATGGCATTGTCGGTTGCGCTTGAATTTGTGTGCGCAGAAGAGTTCACAGCAGTAGATGTGCCAGTGGGCTTAATGCTGGAAGAAGATTTCTTAGCGGATAATGCTTTATTGGATGATGCTCGCTTCCCCATTATGACAATTAACCTTAGTGGTGAAGGGGGTAAGGCCAGTCAAAGGAGTCGTGGACGGGAGGTAGAAATCAGAAAAAAAATGCAGGTTGCTAAAATCGAAGTATTTAGATTTTAGAATATAGGATTTAATATATAACAGTTTATGTTTTAAGGCTCATTAGCTAATCAAATCTTATTTGGCACCAATAGTTCGAAGAGTTTTTAGCGCGAATCACCACAATAGAGCTAGTGGGACGCGGCAAAGCCAAAAGCCAATTGCCGAGTCATATACGAATCTACGGTCACTTTTTTATCTTTTTGTTTCTTTGGTCCAGATGCTCAGGACGCCTCTACGCGGGACGTTTTCCCGTGTATGGTCATATTGCACTGAGATAGCCCGTGGTCGGCGCCTGTAAAAGCCATCGAAATATTAAATCCCATACAGGGTATGGGTTAATTAGTCCGCTTTCGCCCGTTTTCGCGCCGACAGAAGCTAAATGACTGAGAAAAAAAAAAGGTGAAATTTGTGAAAATGATGGAATCTAAATTATAATTAAATTCTCTTAAATCTCTTTCTTTTTCTTTTCTTCTTTCTTTTTTTTATTTTTTTCCTTCATCTGCTTGATATTCACTGTTGATACATATTTTTCTGCTCTTAGTTGTGGGGTTTTGTGCTATCATTGATCCCGTTATCCTACCGTTTCTGTTCTGTAATCAGTTACCAACACTATTTTCCAATCGTTAGATCGTGACCCCTTTTGGCAGCTAGTCATTTATAAAAGAACAAAATATGTCCGCAACATTGAAGGAATCGGCACCTCCCAAAACCATTAGTAATGCTGGAGGTTTTATTGCCGGCGGCGTTGCTGCGTGCGGTGCTGTCACGGTGACAAATCCGATCGAACTCATCAAGACGAGGTAAGTTATGTGTTAGGGCCTGTCTCAATGGCCTAACTGTGAGATGATCTGTGCACACTATCTAACACCCCCTCTTTCAGAATGCAGCTGCAGGGTGAGCTCGCGGCCAAGGACCAGACCAAAAAGATTTATACCGGTCTGTTTCAAGGCCTGGGCACCATTTTGAAGCATGAGGGTGTGCGGGGAACCCAGCGCGGGTTACTTGCGGCCTACGTTTACCAATTGGGACTTAACGGATGCCGTCTTGGCTTTTATGAGCCGTTTAGACACACCCTAAATGGTTTCTTCGGCTACACTGAGAAAGATCAACAGTTTTCTCTTAACATCATCGCTGGTGCTGGAAGTGGTATAATGGGTGCCATCATGGGCTCGCCTTTCTACCTCGTCAAGACTAGAATGCAGGCCTATTCGCCCGTTTTCAAGGTTGGCGCTCAGACTCACTATCGCAACTTGATTCATGGTCTGTCTACCATTTTTAAGACTGAGGGCATTAGGGGTCTCTACCGTGGTGTCGATGCCGCCATCCTGCGTACCGGTGCTGGTTCAAGTGTGCAGCTTCCTATCTACAACTACGCAAAGAACATGATTGATCGCTACGGAATTGTCGAGGATGGTCCCAAGCGTCATCTTATTGCATCAGCCGCTAGTGGCTTTGGTGTCTGCATCGTCATGAACCCGTGGGACGTGCTGATGACCAGAATGTACAACCAGAAAGGTAATTTGTACAAGAGTCCCTTCGACTGTCTGGTCAAGACTGTGTCGATTGAAGGTCCCCTGGCTCTTTACAAGGGATTTGTTCCTCATCTAATGAGAATCGGACCCCACACCGTTCTGACCCTGATGTTTATGGAACAGACTATGAAATGGGTGAAGAAATTAGAAGGCGTACCCTTTTAATATATAATCAACATACAAAAAGATACAGGTGCATATTTATTTCATAGATTTTTTTTTTTAAAAAAAATTCAAATTATTATAATCATTAATTCATTCCAGTATTTGTTTTTTTTTTATTATTTCTTCCAGCCGTAAGTAGCGGCCAGACGCTTGCTCAGATGCTCTTGTGCAGTAATATACTTGCCATCTTTCTGTGCTGAGGGGCCTCTGGTAGTTACATTTGCAACGATCTCACTGGGAATGGGCTCCAACAGTGTGGAATTTTGGGGATGCAAGAAAAAGACAGTCGAATATCTATCCTTGCCGGTCTTCTGGAGATACTCGGGGAACTTGACTCTGTGGATGCTTGACTTCAAGATACCAGCGGACCAGAACGACAGTAGGTCAGCAATATTGACGACAAGCGGGGGCGCGTAGTTCTCAGGGTCCTTCGAGGGCACGAATGTGACGGGGGTCCACTGCTTAGTAATGGGGGAAAGGACCTCAAGACCATCCTCACCCTCCTTTTGGAAAAGCAAGGTCAAGGTACCGTAATCAGTATGAGCGCCTGCACGAATGATGGTCTGGGGATCTTCCTTAGTCTGGCCAGGGTAGAAGAGGAAGCGCAGTACAGAGCCAGAGGGCTCGTCAATGGAGTGACGGTCAGTAAACCAGTTGACGCCGCCCTTGGACTCGTCAATCTTGAGACCAAGCGCAAGCAAACGCAGAATCCGCATGCCAGTCTCATGACACTTCTTCCAGATGTCGAGAGCTTGGTCCTTGTTCTGTTCGAGGAATGGCGGCAAAGGCATGTCACCGAGAGTGCCATCGGGAGACTGTGTGATGTTGAAAGCTTCCTTAGGGTCACCCTTAACTTGGTTCTCTGGGTCGAGGACTTCAAGGTTCATGCAAGAGTAACCGTGATTGCCCTCGGTGATAGGGACAGATTTCTTCTCTTCCAAAGAAGTATTGAAAAAGTCAGCAGAGAGTTGGAAAGCTTCGTCGACTTCTTTTTTAGTGAAGCCAGAGCCTTCGATCATGACGAAGCCCATGGTGGAGGCGGCCTCGACTAGCGCGTCAGCTGTAGCCTGATTAAACTCAGTGATATCGACAATGGGAATTCCAACGGATTTAGACATGATGTAGCTGTTTAATGAAGGTTGTGATTAAAGATGATATTTAGAAATATAGATAAGGAAAAGAGTAAATCAGGATGACATGGAAAAGTTTATATATTCCGACGGAGCAGATAGCTACTCTCAATGAAGTCGTAACTGGTTCGTGCCTTTTCCTTCGTTTATCTTTGAAATTACTAAACTGGGCAATAATCCCACTAGACTAAATGTATTCAAGTCATGTCATAATCCAAAAAACCAAGGAGAATAGTTACCGTTGGCGCGTAGGTAGCTAACTTCAAGGCTACGTTGTTGGTATACGGCAGGAGAAAGAGAATGTCCCCACTATCTAGCTGGTATCAATGTCCAATTTTTTTTTCTTTTTTTCATGTTTAATTTCGCGCCTTTCATTTTTGAGTGTTGTATGGAGAAACAAAAACAAAAAAATTAGAATTAGCCGGTCGTGATTGGGTGTCAAGATCTGACTGTTTCCGGAAACATCATTTTGAAAGAAAACGGTTTTAGAGGGCAAGCCTAGGTTTGGATACTAAGATTTTAAGATCGTGAAGACACAAATCACAAAATAATATTAAGAGTAAAATCTTGTCATTACGGCATCGCTGTCATTACGGTCGTCGTGAAAAACACTTTAATACAGAGCCAGTGTTGTAGTGCAAAAAAAAAAAAAAAATTAAAGCTTCATGAATGGACTTGTCTATGCAACCTGACAAAGCTGAAAGCCTAACAACAACCAGCCAGATTTAAACAAAACAAAAGTCATAAGATCTAATATTCCTTAGCTTTCAAAAACAAACTTCAAAGAGCAATATCATAGTTCCATAGCATTGATTGGGATAGAGGTACATGCCATGCTTGTACCCGATCAGGTTTTGAGTATGAGCCAAGACTATTTCAGTCTACCCGGAGCAAAAACAAAATTCTTCTCTTTCACTTGCCAAACAATCTGTCCAAAAAAGAGTCAGGCATGGCTCTTTTACTGATTTTATATACATCTTGGCAACCAACGCCAAATCGAGTCTTTTAAATTTGGCTCTTTTCTAAATCCCATCATCCCATAAACTAGAATCGTTAATATAGATATATGAATATATACATGAATCAGATGTAAAATATCATATAGAGTCGCTAAGATGTCCTTATTTTAGTTTTGATAAGAAAATATGATTGTTTTTACTGATTAAACCCGCCGGAAGCTGTGTGAAGTGCCGATGGAAATACGTACTGATAACCAAACGAGACCGCGGTAAGCAAAAATACATCTACAGTGACTACTATAGTTGCTCTTAATCCCGGTACCTCTGTTTGAATCAACTGGATTTGTATTTGTAGAAAACTAACATTTAAAACTTCGGGAAAACTCCAGTTACTAAAACTGCATTAATACACGGTTTCAGTCTTGTTGTCTACCGTACTGGTTTGGCAGTGTGGCACTAAAAGTTTGCTCCAAATGTTTGAAAGCTCGCGGTCCAATACTTGGAATGTCTCGATGAGAGTGGAACCATTATGGATATAAAAATTTCGTTACAATTATTCATAAAAGCAAATCTATGTAAGCGATACATGGAGGGTTAATACTGGCAATGACAAGATCTGCATAATTACAGATTTAAGAGTTTCGACAAAAAACGCGATCATAGCACGGCTAGAGCTGTTTGACTGGCTTAAAAGTTCGGATAATTATAGAACTTGAACTTTGAGATATACTCTTTTTGTAAAATAAATTATGTACCATGTGTCAATGACAATAGTACAGTACATTTAGCACTCATCTAAAAATAACACATTGTTCTTGCCCTCTTAATGTGTACTAACTAGGGGGTATTGTGCTTAGTCTCAGACACCAGTGCAAACTTGCATGATTGCGTTTTATGCGTAATATGCGTAAGACTTTATGAACGCTTTGGTCTCTTTGTTGGTTGGTGTCCATTCCGACTCCAAAAAAATCAAACCTCTAAACATAATAAACCTCAATGTGCTATCCAATTGCCACCGATTTGAAAACATGGCTGAGTATTCATTTTTAATTTATTACTACTACTCCAGACTTTAGTCGTTAGGTTCGATCTTTCTGCTTTTAATTTAATTAAATGCGTGGTTGGTGCTGTTTCTAATGTCGAGAATTATGTATTGTTCAACCCTGGTAGATTTACATCTCGCCCTTTGGACGTAAAGGTCAGCCACTGAATTTTTCCTTTTTTTTTTTTTTTATTTCTCCAAACATTTACTTTTTTTCTCCTTACCCCATTTTTTTTTCACTCTTTTTTAATTTCTCCAGTACTTTTGGAGCCTTTTTTTTTTTTTTTGCCCATGTCTTTTTTTCTCTACACATC
>Ga0160505_100596_pt1 | contig 19682 bp, 9 predicted proteins | sample DIDeMG_FD_108225 | JGI IMG/M metagenome (GOLD analysis project Ga0160505, IMG submission 108225) | Enriched chicken feces microbial communities from UW Madison campus, WI, USA - DID2874_E49_Stillage MG | ecosystem: Host-associated > Birds > Digestive system > Large intestine > Fecal ... | reverse complement strand
TCTTTCTTACAAGAAGAGACTTCTCGGAACTGCCTTCAAGTCCTCTCCTTTCGGTGGCTCTTCCCACGCTAAGGGAATTGTCCTTGAGAAGATTGGTGTTGAGGCCAAGCAGCCCAACTCTGCCATTAGAAAGTGTGTCAGAGTCCAGCTTATCAAGAACGGTAAGAAGGTCACTGCCTTCGTCCCCAACGATGGTTGTCTTAACTTTGTTGATGAGAACGACGAGGTTCTCCTCGCCGGTTTCGGTAGAAAGGGTAAGGCTAAGGGTGATATCCCCGGTGTCAGATTCAAGGTCGTCAAGGTCTCCGGTGTCTCCTTGTTTGCGCTCTGGAAGCAGAAGGTCGAGAAGCCCCGTTCTTAGGTTTATTGTATCTTTGTATATGAAACGAAACGATTACAAGCGATTGCTATGATTTTTTTTTTTCTTTCTTGGTTTTCAACAATAATAGTGGTAATAATCAAGGTCGTATGAATTGTATATATAGCCCGTACTGGGGTTAATGGAATATGTGTATTGTATCTTGGTCCATATATATAATATTCACGCACACACATACATAAGATTTGGCACGAGTCTGCTTGCTACTCACCACCTCCGCTTCAAGGGTTGGCGCTGTTGTTGTTGCTGCGCTTCAATAATGCTTTCAACCTTGGCCGTGTCCGTTTGCAAAACGTCCGCCAGGTACGCAATTCCCACTTGCTGCGCTTTCAGCACCTTGGCGAGCTTTTCTAGCTGCTCATCGTTCCAATCAAGACCAGACGAACCCGCGCTACGCGCAGCGGCCACCGCCGACGACAGCTGGTCATGTTCGTCCATGCGCTGGTTTAATGCCTGTGCGCGCTCACGTAAAACAGTCAAACGTGCCCAGATCTCATTGATCCGACCAAATACCGCCGGATCGTCCACCTGCTGATTCAGCCGCTCAAGCTCGCGCTTGAGTACTTCCTCATCTGGCTTGAGCACAAAACCGCGGTGTCGCAGCACTTGCAGACGCGCTGCCAGCGCCAAAGTACGCTGCACCAAGCGCTGGTGCCGCGCCTGCATCTGCGCCGTCTTCACCAGCGTGTGCAAATCGTGGCGCGAGCTGAGCTGGTTCAGCTTGTCGTTGATCTCGTGCATGCGTTGTCTGTACACTAGCACTGTCGCTTCCTGTCGTGCCACACGCTTTTCCAGATCAGTGAATCCGACCACATGCACCGGCACATGTGCATCATCCGGTCGCGCTGCCATTGCTGCATCCCACCGTGCCTGGTCGATCCCGGCAGGCTTCTGGTACAGCAATGCCTGCTGCGTACCAACCTTATTGTAGAAAAAACATTGTAGTGCACATTGGGGTGACGTAGGGTCCCACGAATCCTTGATCTTTTCAATCTGGTCAATCACCGAAGGCCCAGAGGTCTGCTGCTGCTTCTGGAGGAGAGTCACAGCTAATTGTGTCGCATTAGGGTTGGATGCCGTATTGTTGAAGAAAGGCTGTGTAGTGAGTGCGCCAGCACCATTAGCCATGTTGTTGGTCTGTAAGCCGATATTAACAGGAGTCTGATCACTAGGCTTGGACCATGAAAATGAAGGCTGCTGCGTAGTCGCATTGCTATTATTACTGCCAAAAAGACCAATTTGCTGAGGCTGTTGTTGCTGCTGCTGCTGTTGTTGTTGTTGTTGCTGCTGCTGCTGCTGCTGCTGCTGATTGTTCGCGCCGCCAAACAGGCCGCCAGACTGCTGGGGATTACTGGCACCGCCAAAGAGACCGCCACTCTGTTGATTATTATTCGCGCCACCAAACAAACCACCTGATTGCTGGGTGGTGCCTGTATTACCAAACAAACCGCCCGTCGACTGGGTATTGGTCACAGTGTTGTTGGCGGTGTTGCCAAATAAGCCACCCGTCGGCTGCTGAGTAGTGTTCGTGTTGTTGCCAAACAAGCCACCGGACTGTTGGGTGGTGTTGGCAGTGTTGCCAAATAGGCCGCCCTGTTGAGGCTGTTGCTGCGCCTGCTGCTGAGGCTGTCCGAAACTGCTGCCGAACATTGCGTGAGTTATACTGGTATCGTGGTGGTGGTATAAGCCGCTGTTGACGATGGTTGGGTGCTGATGGTGGTTGGAAGTAAACAAAAAAATTATTGGGAGAACTTTCACGCCAGCGTAAATTTTGTCACGGCCGCACCCAAACACAAGTCTGTGAAACAAAGAACACACGAAAATGCTACGCGCGATAAATCATAACATATGAATTAAATTAACTTATGAAATATAATGATACTACATGGTCATCTATGTCTCTTCCCAGTTGCACCTACTCCTCCTCTGCCGCTGCGTCTAGCAGTTCCAGACGGCGCTCGTTGATCTTCTCTGCAATGCTCGTCATCTCCGCCATCTCTGCAATCTTCTCTGCGGCCTCCAGCGACGCGTCGTTTGTCACCAAGTCGATCAGCAACACCGCCTTCTCCACCATACGGCTAAAGCATGCGGCATGGAATTGTCGCAGCAATGCGTCATCCATGTCGTATGTCAGTGAAGTTCGTGTATCCTCATCCTCACGGTCCTTTGCCAACTCAAACAAAATATTATGCACAAGATACTTGCGCTCGTGAGCAGACTCTGTGCGATAGGGGAGTTGAATGTCATAGTCCTGAGGATTAGGCATCGGGATCGTGGGCTCAGTGCTGCCTGCTGTCAGTGGGATACATAGAATTTTGTCTTCGTCGGTAATTCCCAGTGGCCAGTACTTATTCGCGCTTGCCACAATCGCGTCGCTTTCAGATAGGTTTTTGTCAAGAATGGATGTCTCCAAAATCGGAGTCCAGTACGCCTGAAACATAGCACGCCATGCCACCAAAATAATCAAACATCCCTTTGAGTCAAAAATGCATGGGTCACCATTATCGCTAAAGAACACGGTACTTAGTTTCGCGTCACTACCAATATCTACCGAGTCGTTTTTCTGTATAATCTCAAACGTTTTTGCGTTCTCAATCGAATATACAAACCCTGTAGTGCCACTAGCCTGGCGTACCACCAAGAAGTAATCACTCCATGCGGTCGACGTGATTGCCAACTCCCGGCTCTGCTTTGTCACGCGCACAATCGTGCCACCGATGGTGAAGTAAAAGACATAGCCATTAGAAGTACAGACCTGAATGCGAGTGTCTGATAGAGCAATAGTGCTGATATCACCGTGGATAGCCTTGATAAATGTGTAATCCCATGACTCTTTAATTGTAGTGTGAAACCGAAAGTATATCTTGGGTTGAGTCGCACCGTTTTCCTTGGTCATCGCGGTTGCATGCTCGTCAGATCCAGAGTAAGCAAAAAGACAGCCTTGCGAACTCAAGCTGGCAAGATCATAACCAAGTGTGTCTTGGAAATGGTATTCACGGTTTTGCTTTGCGTCAAAAAAGCTAACTGTCAAGTCGTGCGAGTCCTCCTCAGCAACACTCCACACGTAACCTACAGTGTTGATGTTAAGATACCGCCGACTATTTTTCCAATGAGATGCACCAGGCTGGAATGGCTTCTGTGTAGGCGAAATGTAAGCATCAGTTTTGTTGCCGTTAGCAGAGCTGGAGTGATGAGGCCGCTTACTTGGTCGGTGATGGTTCCCTTCGTCCTCTAGCGGACGCTTAATCTTTTCAACATATCCAACACCATCATCATCCACAATCCAATCATCATCTCCCACTTCATCGCGACCACGGTCTGCATCGAGCTCATCAGCAAGATCAGTATCACCATTGACAATCTTTGAGGCTTTTTCACCAAGTTCCTCCATCTCGGCTAGCAGATTAGCCCGTTCATTATCTTCCTCGGCATCGTCATCCTCAGCGGCATCGTCGATAAAGCCATTGCGTTTGCTGCTGGATGCCTTGGACTTGGTTCTGGCTGCTGAGAGGGTGCTAGGGACAAACGGAACAATGTGATTGTCCTTGGCGGCAATATTTTTAATTGAATGAACAGTACCAGTATCGCTTGTAAAAGCCAGTGAATTGTCTTGAGGGTCCCAGAGTAACTGAATGACTGAACCAGGGACTTGAGCAGATGTGACAATAGAAGAGTCTTTTAGATCCCAAACTAAAATGGCACCACTGTCGAGACCAACAGCAAAATAGCGGCCCTTGTATGACCAACCTAGTGTGTTGATGTGGCTTGTGCCATTAGAAAAAACTTTTTCATCCTTGAGCTCAATGTTAATTTTATTCACATCGAAAGTCAGTTCATGAACCTTCTCGTATGTGTCTCGCGAGTAAAATACAACACTATGTTCAGCGGAAGGCACTGCAAAGAACTTGCCACTGGGATGCCAGACAGGCTTGGTGCTGTCAAACTTGTTAGCAAGGCCCTTGATAACAGCACCATCAAGTGTCTTGACCAACTTGGGTGTCGTGGTGACGTCGTCGAAGAATCGTAAGACACCATCTTCGCACGAAGTTACGAGCGATGTGCCGTTTGGATGGAAGGTTGCATGGCGCAGACTGCTGGGATGATCGCGGATAATGATAACTTTGGTCGGATCTTCTAGATTGACAAGCTTCAGCTCAAGATCAACGCTCAAGATCGCAACCCATTTTTGGTCAGGGCTCAGTTCAACCTCACGGATTTCAAGCGGCGTGCGGAAGACGGTGCCCTCGTGTGTATTGTTTTCGATACCAAATGTATCCACCAGACCAATCCGTGAGAAAAGCACTAGCTTTGAGTCGGATGCAGCGACACCGTATGCAGGTGTGTCGCTGAAATCGTCTTCCTCGATTTCTATCGTAATGGGTTCGCTGTCGGCGATGTTTGCAAACTTGCGGATGAGACTGTTGCCGCCGACCGAGTAAAGAAAGCGACCATCTGGGGTATATGTTAGTCGCGTATCACCCGTAACATGCGCATACTGGTTTAATAGTTCCGCCATGACTAGTGGTTAGTGGTATTGGTAATCTTTGAAGTCAATGAGAATTAGATGGCAAAAGAGAAAGAAACCCGACATTTTTGATTCATTTTTTATTTTTTTCATTTTTTTATTTTTATTTTTTCTTTGATTTTATCGCGACGCGACTTTTGCCTGATCAGGCAAAATTATGTGGTTCAGGGTTAGGTGCCTTCCTGTTCTTGCCAACGCACCGAACTCAAGTCACAGACCTTTAACAGACACGGCGACTCAGACATTAAACAAGCGGCAGAAGCACACCATGGACAGATACTTTACATCCGAATCGATAGACGAAGATAATCTTGAATTGCCCTCAGCAAAGCAGATTGAGCGTTCATCTTTTTCTGTGCCAGATTTCGACGTTGACGAGTTTCTCGCTGGCTACCACCAGTACCAAACACTTGAAGACATACAGGACCAGCTTCGCACATGGACGCGATCGCTCGAGCAGGAGCTTGTTGACTTGATCAATGAGGACTACGGTCAATTTGTAGGATTGGGAATGTCTCTGGCCGAGGGCAAGCCGAAGGTGCAGGACATCAAGGTTGAGATCCTCGGGTTTCAGCAAGAAATCAAGCAGGTGCAGAAGAAGCTTGAGACGTCGGCGAAGGAGACAGACTCCCTTATTCAAGAGAAAGCGCAGCTTAGGGAGATGGAGGTATGATAAAAATATTTCACTCCTAAGGTAAATCAATTGCTAACATGCCAGGACTTTCTTGCAAACCTGATACTCTACGGTGAAAGGCTACACGATGTGGAATTGCAAATCAAAACTCAGTAAGTATAGACTTCGTCTTAATTGTCTAGGGAGACACATAACTAACTACTTTTTTTAGATATAATGCTGAACAGCTTCAGGACCTGGGCCAGGCATACATTGCGCTTGAGACGCTGTTGGCCAAGCTGCCGCACAATCACCCATATATCTCCAACCAGGCCTCGCGGCAGGAGACAATCCGTATCCACGTTCACGAGACATTCCCAGCGTTTATCAAAAGCTCTTCTAAGGAAGGCAGGAAGGCACAGGGTGAGAGCTTTTTTCGGCTACTTGTGCTCTACCGACTGATAAAAAAGTTCCCTACAGGTGACACAAAGTAAATACACGCAGACATAATGTAACAATATAATAATCGACCATAGCATCTATAGAACACCTATTAATCATAAAGTGAGCTCTCAGTTTTTAAGCTCCTTTTTGAACCGCATTAGACCAAGTAAGATCATAACGCATACGGGTCCCAGTAACGGCAGGTACACGGCAACCTTGTGCTCCTCGGGGAAAAAGGCCTGCTGAACCATCATCTTTTCAAAAAACGCATTGTGTGCCTGCGTCATGGCCACGCCGGCAGACGTGATGGCTTCAGATGTCATCCAATTACCAGACTTGAGGGCGGCTAAGGACTGTGAAATGGCACCAAGTGAGGCGTCCACCGAAGCCAGAACAGACTTTGGAATTGCAATGTCCGGCAGCGACTTTGACAAGCGGTGCAGCGAGCCCAGTGATGAGGATGCTGCCAGAAGCGCGCGCAGGGTAGAAACTCGCGACAAAGAGTCAATGCGGATAATCGGCGACTTGGGAAGCGTCGGGGCGCCCAGCAATGATAGCAGCTGAGAAGTAAACGTTTCAAGTACAGGCAACAACTGCTCCTTGGTCAAATGAGCAGTCTTTGTCACATCCGTGTTCAGGATTGAGACGCCACCCCACTGCGGGATCAAAAACGAGTTAGTTTGAGAGCCCTGAATAACTAACGGCGAGTTTGCTGGGCTGGGGATAAACAATATAAAGTTGAGTGTGGGATATGAATGGATACTAGACAGACTCCACTCAGCAAAGTTAACAAAGGTCGAGAGGTCATCCTGTGTAAGCACAAATTCGCCGTCTGCCTGCTTCGGCTCCACAGAGAGTGTCGAATAGAACTGCACCTGCGTATCAATTGTGAAGTTGGCCACACGCATGAGCTCATCTTTAAATGGTATAAAGTAGGACTCCAGCGCATCAGCAATTTCCCAAGAAACGGGCGAGCCACCCTGTGAGAAAAGCGAGAAGGTTAAATGGTATTTAGGCGAGTAGGCAATGACCTTCTTAGACGTCTCGTCATCAACGCCCTTGAACAAGTCAATCTCCTGATCAAACACATTATCAAGCAGTGTTTCAGCAATGAACTCTGGTAACTGGTTTGAGGCAAGTGTGTTTTCTGTGTAGCTGATGAAGATATCACGACCATACTCTGAGACGGCATAGGTATTGTCGTCGGCCACGTACAAATTGACGCAGTACTCATTGGGCACACAGCCCTTGGCCATCTTGAGACGCCAGCCCTTCCTATCTCCTAACCGCTCATCAAGACGACGGTCCACAACCAACTGCGTAGCTGGCACGATGTCAGGAAACTCATCACCAATGTTGAGATGAACAAGAGTTTCGATGTGGAAATCGTTTTTCATGTGCTGGTCGTAATAGTCCATCTTGTCGTACGCCAGGGGTGCGCGATAGATCAGAGTCGTGTAGTACCAAAGTGGTATTCCGACAAGGCCGATTGTAAGAGCAAAGAGCAATATAACATAACGGCGCGTCAAAATGGCCTCTCTGGGCTCTGGAGAGGGTAAATTTACTTCCGTCGTTGTCGATGTAGACATGGTTGGTGGTGACGGGGAAGATGGCGGTGGGAGAAAACACTAGGCCACAAGGAACCGCGCAATTCACAACTTTAATCAGTCCAACTTCAACAACACATTCAACTACATATCTTAACAACATGGTACAGAACAAATATATTAACATTATTTACAAAAAAAAAGAACAAGAAATGCTGATCGCAGCATTCTAAACGTCAATCACAATACCCGGGCCCCGCGTGGACGAGATGGTGGTCTGGCCAAGAACAACAGGCTTCTTGGACACGGCTCTGTTGGCGGCAGCTCTGACCTCGTCGATGGCAGCAATCAGGTTCTTCACAATCTCGGCGTCGGTGAAGCTGACCTTAGCCACGGGCACGGAGACAAATGGCACGCCACCCTGTCTGAAGTCGACGACGCCGACAGAGCGAGACACAAGATCAACAATGTTGTTTGAAACGGTACCTCTTCTGGGCGAAGGCATCAGACCCTTAGGGCCAAGCACACGTGCAACGGAGCTCAGCTTAGAGAGAATGTCGGGGGTTGCAAGCGCCTTGTTGAAGTTGATGTTGCCGTTGCGGACCTCATCGATGAGCTCCTCGCCGCCCACGACGGCAGCGCCGGCAGCCTTGGCCTCCTCGGCCAGTTCGGGGTTGAGGGTGAAAACAGCAATCCGCTGGTCGGAATCAAGCGACTTGGGGAACTTGATCGAGCCAAAAAGAGGCTGCACGCCACGCTCGGCGACTACTCTAACGTTCATTGTGATGGTGGTGGTGTCGCCGGGCTGGCCGACCTCGGCGGCTCTGAGGTAGCGCAGCGCGGTGAGGGTGTCGAGGTGCAGCGGTGTGTTCAGGCAGGTCTTGGCCTCAAGGCGTAAACGCGACATCTTCTTCTGCTCCCGGCGCTTGATCTGCTGCTGTGCGAGGTTCCGCTCACGCTGCGCGGCAATCTGTTTCGAGGTGGCCTTGCTGCTGGTTCCAGCGTCGGCGCTCTTCTTCGATGCAAAGCGCGCGCCGGTGGGCACCTGTAGCAGCGCAGCGGCGGGTCTCAGCGAGCTGGAAAGACCAGGGTTGAGATGCGAGACGGATTTAAAGAGGGAGCTGGCCAGCGACATGGTGAAAAAGTGTGCCGGAGTGGTTGATGGGGGGTATTGTAGGAGTAGTGGTGGTTCAATGGTGGTGGAGTGAAAAAGGAAAGAAAAAAAGTGAAAAATAAAATTTTTTCCCAGTGGCCTCAGCCAATGAAAAGAACCGAAATGAGCGGAACAGAGACATTTAACAATACATTCATTCAATATTTACAAGCAAAACAACAACTATGGCCAGTGCGTTGACGCCTAATGCGTCAGGTACCATCTGCCCTTGGCCTTACGGCGAGCCAAAATCTTCTTACCGCCGCGCGACTTGGATCGCGCCAGGAAACCGTTGACACGCTTACGCTTAAGGGTAGAGGGCTGGTACGTGTTACCTCGCGACTTCCAGCGCTTTTGCAGAACGTCGAAAATGCTGACTGAGGTGGGGACGCCGACCGCAGTGGGAGCGGGAGCAGGACCGGCAACAGCCTGAGCACGGAACGCAGACAGCGCGTTGGACGATGAAAGGATCGAGAGGTTTCTGGATCGTAGGTTAGTAAAGGGGCATGATCGGGATGCATCCAAAAGAACTCACCTGGCGGGAGTAGACTGTCTGACGACAGAGCCAGTGATGCGAGCAGCAGTGGCTGCAACGGGTCTCAAAAGGCACGAAAACATGGCGATGGTTGTGGTCTTGTCGGGTGCCGGGCGTGTGTGCGGTGGGAAGGGGAAAAGTAGATGGCGGTGAAGAAAAAGACTAGGGTTAGGGTGTCATATTTGCGTGTTGGGACTTTCAAAAATTTTCTGAAACTTCAATCGCGATCGCGACTCTTTTCCCCGACGACCAACGAGGACACACCAGATCCGTTCCTGATCTTCTGCGATACACACATACACACACACACATATATACACAGATGTCGCTTTCAAGACCCACCAGAGGCTACACTACCGAGCCTACTGCTCTTCATATTCTTTCCAACAAGCTTGCGTCGACCGAGGAGGCCGAGCAGATCATCACCGCATACCTCGACGCTGCTGAGTCGTCAAGCGCGCTGGACGCCGCTGCCGAGGCTGCCATCGCTGCCAATAGCAACTCTACTTTAGTCGACAGTTTGGCTAGTGCTCTCACCAAGAATGAAAACACCCTCAATCAACTGAAACGCGTCCAGCGCAGCCTCAGAGGCCTGCCACCAGTGCTACAGAGTGACCAGCCTGCCCAGACCTACTCGACTTTCCAGAATGCCGACACTTTGAATGAGCCTGAATTTGAAGAGGCCGAGCTGGGCAGCAAGAGAAAGATTAGTGCTGAGGAGCGCAAGCGGCTGAAAAAGGAGCGCCGCAAGACTGAGAAGAGATCCAAGGCTATGGAGGCCGCCAAAAACAAGGACAACGACGAGTCTGACGATGACAATGACGATGACAACTAGACCATTCATATCTGTTAATACATTTTGCTTTTTTATTATCAATTCTAACTTTTTCTAACACTATTTATAAGGAACTAACAGAAGGTCTGCTACATTTTACTGAACGTAATCCCTATACCCGGCATGTCGCCAACATCAAGCCAACACTTCAGGTTGTATGTGGTACCCTTTTCATTTGCAAATATCATCACATTAACAAGCATTTGTTGAGTCCTGGGGCCTGGTGTGTAGTAGAATTGAAAGCTAGAGATGGTTAAGTCTGTCGGGTTCTTGGAATAATTAAAGAGTTTTAACGCTACGCCGTCTGCCTCAATTGATGCAGCGTAGAAGGTCTCCTTGAAACTATTCTGGGCAGTATAATAGCCAAAGCTGTCAAGGCTAATAGCGATTGCGATATTTATCTAATTCTTCTTCGTTATGAACCCGGCTGGGGTGGCAGCGGTAACCTTTACCCTAGAGCAATCTTTGAAAGAGATTAATATGTAAATATCCAATCACCTAGGTGACCGTTTGCTCAGCATCAGGTTGTAGGCGAAGTTCCTTCATACTTTTTGAAATTAAAATATCTGTACGTTGGTACTTCCTGGCTCACAACTTGAAAAAACTGTGAACAGGCAAAATGACATTGGGTTATTTGAATTGTGTGTAGACTTCGGCATTTTTTGCTACATTTGCTACATACAGCCCTTGAAGGGCCCTAAATAGTTATTGGATGACTTCGTTTTCTTGGAGTTTGCTGAAGCAAGCCCAATACTAACGCCATTCCTTTTTCGGATTCTAAATGAGAGGGAAAATGTATCACGTTCCGCTGGTAAAGACTTCTCCGTGCGACATCCCTTTTCTTGATTCTTGAAAAGCTCTTGTCATTTATATTCAAGTAGGCTGTACCGTAAGGCAAGTTTAAACCCCAGCTATAGCTGTCATAATGGACATTGTCACCAGTAAGTGTGAGCTAATGACTTCTTGGTACATAGGACGATGCCGCTTCGTTCGGATACTTGAGCTAATCAGACAGGTAAAGGTTCAAGTCTGGTTCTCCGCTCGTAACTACGTCCCTGCGGTACTGCAAAGTGGCACCAAACAACCTACGGAAAAAAGTGTGAATAAATGTTCCATTGGAAAATTTGCTGAAGAGAAACAAAAGCTCACTGACAATTTTTCCAGCATAGTAGTAGGAAAACTTTTCATTGTAAAGTGCCCTATATAGTTCATGTAGCTGTCCTTCTCGACCTTCAATGGATAGCTAAAATTGTTAATTTTAAAAGAGCTGTCAACGATCTAATATGGAGTTAATCTTTTAGGGTCACAGAAAAAAAACAATGCTTCCCAAATTACTCCAAATTCCACGTATGAAACTGTGTATTTAATATTGTAAACCAAAATGGATGTTGAGGGTTTCGCGTACACAACATTCTGGGGCTCAGAAACTCCATGTCCTACTGAGCTCCATCCGTTGGCTGACAAAACGCATAAGTCTGACTTGTTCTTAGACCAAATTTCTTAATAGGCACTTAAACTAAAGACTGGTAGCATTTGAAGCTTTGAGGACAAACCTACTTTACATATCAGCATGCTCTTTATATACACTGTCATTCTAGGACATTTCTTGATAGTATAACTATTTGTTGTGCAGGTTTTCAATTATGTTGGTAAGGACTTTTTTTTATCTTGTCTTGGCCAACCAGCAAAACCGCTAGGTTGTCGTCAACTGTCGTTTTTGCATCGAATGATCGAACTGCAACTATTATACCAGAATTTAGTTTTATACTGGGTGTAATATCTTTTCTAAGCCGTTAATCCCTCCTGTGTACAAGTTTAGTAGGTCTATTGTCTCGATAGGGTTTTCCCTGGGATATATGCCTTCCCGTGCGGGTGGCCTCCAATATTTTAGAAATAAAGTACACAAACGCTAGCAAAATATTGTGTTGACACCTTAGTATTACTCATAATTATGTGTCTATTGATCAAATAATTTGACTATATATTTCCTTCAGGTGCAGCAATATCAGGATATAAACGACTCTCATAATTTGGACCCCAATCAGCAAATGTGTTGAGTAACTCTGCACTTCTGTACGGCGACGCAACTTGACTTGTCTTTCCCAGAATGTTAATCAAGACTATTTCCTAAAGAAGTCAATCTGATTGCTCACTTCCCAAAGCCATAATCTGTTGTGCCATTAGCAAAAATTGAAAATTTTCGCCTATTGCTGGTTGGTCCTAAACAAATTGTGTTGCCTTGGTTGTCAGTAATTACAGACTGCCGGGTATATAAGGTTTTCTGGCCTTATTATAAAAAATAATAGCCTACGCAGTGGCCTGCTGCTGTAAAGAGAATAGCAGTACAAATATTTTTGCCTTCAGGACGCACCATTAGCTTGCTGCACGTCCCAAAAATCAAAAGATCAAAGATGTCATAGATATATAGAGTATAGTCAGTTGTTATCAAAGCTTGTGAAATCGCCGTTAGTACTTTTGCCGAGTACTTGCTAGGAAAGGATATCCCTAGGTTCAATAGACGCAAGTAACATAACCTGGTCTCCAGGCATCGAACTGCTTGAAAAGTAAGGCCCGAGTCTGTCTTCTTTCCCTGCTGTAACAAAACCAAAAAAGCTCTCAGCTCAGGAATCCTAGATATTAGTACTGTGCTTGTATCAGTTAAAAAGCCAGGGTCTGTGGAGGCAACAGAGCAAGTGATGATATCAGTACCCTCAGAGTATGTATCTTCAAAAGTTGGAACAAAGATATCATTAGTGGGGATTTCCGCTATGAAAATATACGCAAAAAATAGTGGTATTATGTGCCATCCCAATGAAAATTTTATTTTCAGCAATTCCAGCAACATAAGAGCCATAGCCTTGAAAGTTAAATGGCTTTCTATTTGGGTTTGACTCATTAACTTAAACACCATCACCCACAAAGCTATAGCCGCGCTCTGCTTTGAGTCCAATTCTCATAGCGGGGTGAGTATAGCCAATGCCAGTAAGGTTGGGTCTGTGGAGAGTTCCAACGCCTGTAAAATTGGGCAGATTCCAGATGGAAAAATGTCTGAGAGTCGCCGACTTGTCAAAAAGCTTGATGTATTGCACTGCCCAAATTTTTTAGCATTTCCCGTATCTTTCAGTTTTTGGAGGAGTTCTGCATGGTTTTTATTATTCATCAAGATATTAAAATATTAAAAGAAACGCCGTTAAACAATCTAGGAGTAAAGTTACGCATCGGGTTTACCTTGGTTCCAAGAGACCTTGTCTTGTTAGAGAAGACCATTTGGGTAAGCAGCTCTGGGTTGGAGGCCTGATAGACTGGTTTTGAAGGTTGATACTGAGACACCTCTATTCGATGTTCAAACTCCACAATGAATCTTACTGGTTAAATTTCGGACTCCTTTTCCCGTTCCTATGACTCAGAATAGGTCTTTTATGCTATACTACATACTAACAGTAGTACAATGGTGACCCTAACTTTTAACACCGTGACGGATGAAAATGCAATTGAAACTATTATCAGAGGGATAAACCAGAAAGTGACAGAGTTGAAAAAAATAATGTTAGAACATACTAGGCTTCTAGTTATTGGTATTGTATTTTCAGCTATCTATTTAGCTTTTGTCAGACCTTACAAAGGTGAAGAAATTTACATGGTGTTGTCAGTGGTGTTATTTGAAATACTCTAGTCACAATAAACATTGAAAGCAACGGGAGTGAGTAAGAACAATTTTGGCGCCCTTACGGCTCAATTACTAACTGTAGTGGTTGTAAGACACTCATATTATCAAAAATAAATTTGTCAATTGGAATCTACAGGAGACAGGCAATGTTTTAATAGAGTGTGTGTTTTAACTATGTAGAAGACGATTCTGGTGTGTCAATTTTTCAAACTCCCACGTAATGGGCGGTGGATTTTTTCAGATTTACATAAACCCCCGTTAAATAAAAGCATGCCAACACTTTGTGGAAAGGTAACAAATGTAATCTTCACGGCCGTCGTCTAAAAACCTTGCTAGTTGAAATATGGTCAAACTCTCTTGAATTTTGAATTTTAGCGACCTTGATTCGTGATTTCATCTGAAAGCCGTTGCATACCTCATCGGTTTTTAACCTGTCAAAAAACCCATTGAGGTTACAAACTTCAAAATAAACTATAGGGGACCCCAACTTTATTTCAGTGCTGGTATCGTTGATCTTCCAAGTTAAAGCCCAAAACAAAGCTTGGGATAACCTACAAAATAAACATGTTAATTATATACTGTTACCGTCAATCTACAGGCAATGAACTCAGTTATCATATATAAATAGTAGGCCCCCAGTTCTGATATGATAAAAAAAAGTTTTTCATTAACAAACACCACTATTCATTTCTTTCACTCCTCATAATGAAGTTCTCCACTGTTTCTGCTTTTTCTCTTTCGCTTATTCTATCTCAGGTCCAGGCAGTTCCTCTCTTTGGCAGAGCTGAGTCTGTTTCCTCCACTCAAACCACCAAGGCTGCCGCGGCTACTTCTACTCCCTTTGTTTGGGATAATGGAAAAGTTGATACTTATACCATTCATCAGTCCTGTAATGCCACCAACAAAAACCAACTTGTCCGCGCTTTTCAAGATGTTTATGAAGTTGCCTCACACGCCAAAGATCATATTTTGAGATTTGGTAACACTTCTGAAATCTTTATTAGGTACTTTGGTGAGGCTGCCTCTGCTGAGCCTCTCGGATGGTTTTCCAGAATAGCTGACGGTGATAAGTCTAACCTTTTGTTCCGCTGCGACGATATTGATGGCAACTGCCAAAATGATGGCTGGGCTGGCCACTGGAGAGGTGAGAATGGCACCGATGAAACCGTTATTTGCGACTTGTCCTACAGTTCTAGACTCTATAATGATCAGCTCTGTTCTCAGGGTTACACAGTCTCTGGTTCAAAGACTGCATCCTCTTGGGCCGGTGATTTAATGCATCGTCTTTTGCACACTGATAGTATGGGTGAGTTAGTTGCCGGTCATTATGCTGATAGTTTTGAAGAATGTCTTGAGCTTGCAAAGACCAACCATACCCTGGCTGTTCGCAACAGTGCAACCCTTCGCTACTTTGCAATTGACGCTTACACCTACGATATTGCTGTTCCTGGAATTGGCTGTCTTGGCGATTACAAGGCTGCTTCAAAGGCTTCTTCTGATGCTCATACTTCTGCACCCAAAACTTCTTCGGCTGCAGGAGCTAAGGCCTCAAGCGTGCCTTCTAGCACTCCTACCAATGGTGACTCTGTCACAACAACTGCCGCTACTGGAACCGAATGCCACACTCATGCTGATGGCGTTGTTCACTGCAGTTAATTCTTAGTTTCACATAAATTGTTTTTATAATTTAAATTTTCAGTTCCAAATTTATATATTCTTATTTCAAAAAACATAGATGGGCGCAATATGGAAGGCGACTCTCATCTAAACAAATATATTTAAATATAAACTTTTTCAATACTTTTAACCATTTGCATGACTCGAACTAAATTTTCATCCCTTTGGTGAAATAGTTTTGTCACTATCATGATTCAAAAAACAAGGCCACGACTTGAGTTATCATTAATTTTTTTAGCCAAGATTAGTTTTGCATATCATCCTATCTTTTTCATGTGTTTTAAAATGCTTGAAATTTTTTTGGAGTTTACAATTTTGTCAAGTCTGCTTGTATTAAATCCTCTGTGTTATTCATATAATGGCAGACCAGAAGACTCAGGACATCATGTTTTTTTGTTATTTGGTTGCACATTCTATGAAAACTGGTACACGTATAGTCATTGACGGCCACTTTTCTGTCCTTCGTTCTTGAGTTCCACAGCTTGTTGCAGTATTTTCTTTACACCTTCTAAAATTGAAAATATTTTTACTTAGAAAAAATTTGTTTTGACACTTGGTATCTTTAATAAGGGCATTGCTATTTCTATCTACTAAAAGTTTGATGTGTTTATATTTCAGCTTTTGCTTGCGGGGGCCAGCGCTCAGTGTTGGTTTGCGTCTCTTAGTGCTCCTTCTTTCATATCCTCGCTTTGTAGTACATAAGTTTTGCAGGTCTTGTACTAATCCCTAGTTCTCATGATTACCTTGAGTTTTCAGTATGCCATCTTTTTTCCTCTCTTTTATTTTTAGTAGATTTTCTCTGAGTTTTGTTGTTTCCTTGACTGAGAATAAAAATGGCTAATCATGTATGTAGCTGGATAGCACGGCTGTGCCACATTGTCAATTTCGTTTTGGGATGAATAAACTGCAACCACAATTCCTCTAATTTTCTTTTCTTTTCTTTTTTTTTTTTCATCTTTACTAGCAACTATCAGCCACCATCACTACTTCTTCGTGCAACATCTACACAATACATTAAGCTACGATGAAGTTCATGTCAACTGATAGATTGCTGTTCTGGTTTAGATTTTCTTGAGCCTGGGAACAACTATTCAAGTCGTGGTGCGCTACACTGGTAAATGTCTTAGCTATCATTGCACCTCTCTTCACCCCACTCAGCACCTCGTCAATACCAGGAGGATCACCGATATGTTATATTTCAAAATGTAATGGATTTATTCACCTTTATTCAATGCTGCCTATTTGGTAACGTTTTGTTAGTGAGTATTGCTCTCTTTCTTTTGTTATCTCTTCTATCTTCTCACCATGTTTTCTTCAAGTTGATTACTTTCATCACATTCTTGACGATCTTTGCAACGCCCATTGTCAATTTTATTTTACAGTCCAACAACTCAAGCTATTGATTTTGAAGTTTAGTTTTTAGCTGCTGGGTTGATGCGAAACTCTCAAAGTCTATCTGTCTATCTTTTGGCACGATCTTCACATAAGACTTTCTTAACTCATTCTCGACTTGAAATTTTTTTTTCTTTCTAACATTAAAACTCTGAAATTGATTACCGACTATATCAAAACAGAAGGTAATGTTTGAATTTCTCAAATTTTGAGATGGAGAGAAGATGATATCTGACAGCGGCAGTTTTTACGAGTCCATACTTGGTCCTGTGAATCTGGGGTTATCGTCACAATATAGCAATGCGGGCACCATCATGTTCATCTGTACTGAACCCTTCTTAGAGTTAATATGACACTAATTCATCAGATTTGGAGCTGATCTCTGCACGTAGATGGCCTTCAAAGGTTATACTATCTTTATCAGCAGTGATACCGAAAATATTGGAGATGCTGGTACTACTGGGACTGCCTCAGTCATTTTTTCTTTGACACAGATCGGGTACAGAATTATTTACCAGCATTATAGAATATATATTTAGCGACTTTCTATAATTCATCGACTGTAAGAAGAAATTCACCACTAAAATGTGTGATTATCACCAAAGAGAGCTATTAATGCTAATTTGTATAAAATGAAATAGAATTAAAAAAAAATTTAATGATACATGGCACTATTTAGCAGTAATATGAGAACAGGTAGAAATGGTGGTATTACGCTGATTGAAATCTCGTTCTGGAGGAGAGAATGAGAGTGCCAATTGAAGAGGACTGGTTGACAAAAGCCTAACCATGTTTTAACCATGTTCTCCGGTTGTCTAGCTATGTCAATGAAATGGCAAGTGCCAATCTAGGTGAAACCATGGTAACCTGGTTGCCTACGCGAGAAAAAAGAAATTATCAAATGAACGCCAGTCAAATTCTTTCATGTTGTTGGTGACTACTTTTTTTTTCTCTCTTTTTTTTTTTCCCTTTTTTTTCAAACCTCCTTTTCCTTTTTTTTTGCCAGCATTTTCTATCACAACGCGCAAAACACTACCGCATTGTCACTTCACGTTTGTTATTAATGATACTTATATAAAAATATGGCTTTTATTGATACCTTTCATTTGATATCAGTATGTTTAATATTGTTCTTTCCCTCTTTATTTTGTTTCAGCTAATTTACTAACACGCATCAACGCGTCGTAGCAAGACAGCAACATCAATTATAAATGACATGGCATTGTTACAACCATGGTAAGCAAATATCCAAGTCTATCAGAATGTCTTTTTCAATGCTCTAACATTTTTAGAATAAATTTACTTCACACCAATGTGCCCCTAGGGCCAAATGACAAATTTTCAGTGAAATCAGGACTCGACGCGTATGAAGACGTTTAGTGAGTAGTAAAATCTTCTCTGGACAACTACCAAGATTTCCCTGTTCTTTTCTAACTTGCGTCTTTTTAGTAGCAGCCTTTTGGATATGAATGCCAATTTAAAGAAACTAAAACTTTGCGAGTTAGCAAGACTTCTAAGACTACAACCAATGGCTCGCTTTCGCGACAAACTTCATTAACTGAAATGTGTTGGAGTATGGAATTGGTGAGATAACATGACAAGTGAGTTCCTTGTTCCTTCTTTTCTTATTATTTCATTATTGTATTAACGCAACATTTAGACTGAAAAAGACGCGTCATGCTCCATTCAAAATGTGGTGACAAGCAAACTACCTTCTAGAGTATTGACTTTGTTGAGGTAAGCTATAGTGATACTAGCTAAGCCGGTGTATGTTTTCTTTAGCTATGAACGTCTGGAATTTGAAGCTAGTCATGCCCTGGTATTGTGGCATCTAGTTTTCCAGCATCAACAGGTGTTATGGTTTAAGACCAACACAGACAGTGAGTACAACTACAGCCAATACCTCATAACCCAACTAAAGTTCGAACAGTTCTATTTCATCCAAACACAATACGTCTGTCAAGAAGTATACTGGGGCTTTTATTGCTACTTTGAAGCTCCCTGAAACTCAACAAATTTAATCTCTCTAACATACAGGCCTTTAATTGTGAGTACTCGCAGCTTCTAAAGTGGTTCCGCTACTAACTCTTTTTTTACACCTAATGATTAGCAGTAAAGGCATTCGTGGGAAAACCCCAGTGTGCATTAACAGTATTTACACTAAGTTGAGTGAAATCTCGGTACTGGTTGTATTTAGGCTTGTTCTGAAAGCTGGCTCTTGCGTCTATGGCACGTTATTAACAAATCTGGTTCATGAGCTTTGTAGCCACGTTTACGCAATCTTCAGCTATATTGAAGCATATGAGCCCTAGTATTTCCTAGCAAAGTTAACCCAATTACTGTGAATGACTGGAAATACCTCGCTCCATATTCAGCACCTCAACACTATTCCAGACAGAAAGAATTAATGAGTATCCATTTCTTTTTATAATATTGTTTCTGCTAACAATCTCTGTTAGGTGATGGCTGGCCTATGGGTGTCGGCTTAAAGGTTGTCTACTGTGGAGAGTGGTGGGAAAGTTAGTAGTAGCTCTAAATTGTGCTATCATAGCGATAGCAAGTGAGCACAGATCTCTGTGCCATCTCTCGCTAGGTATCTTCTCAACAAGGCAGCTTCTGATCATGACTCCTGGCCAGGGGCTTGCGTGCCGGCGGGCGACACGGTGACCTACTAGTGTCAATACTCAGCCTAGATCTTGAGCTGACTGATGACAACAGCTACAGGATCCTGTAGGAGTACTGTAATGGTACGGAGCAAATACTGGCTGGCGGCGGATTGTAGCTATTGTGGGTTGGGAGAGGACAATGTGCGGCTGTATTCTGGCCGAAATTAAGTTATTGAGAGTCCCAGGAACAGTGCCCTGATTGGCCGGTTTCGCTAGTAGATCTAACCTTGATCTGAGGGCTCTTTTTGA
>Ga0160505_100595_pt1 | contig 19753 bp, 14 predicted proteins | sample DIDeMG_FD_108225 | JGI IMG/M metagenome (GOLD analysis project Ga0160505, IMG submission 108225) | Enriched chicken feces microbial communities from UW Madison campus, WI, USA - DID2874_E49_Stillage MG | ecosystem: Host-associated > Birds > Digestive system > Large intestine > Fecal ... | reverse complement strand
TTATTATTATTATTATTATTATTATTATTATTATTATTATTATTATTATTATTATTATTATTATTATTATTATTATTATTATTATTATTATTATTATTATTATTATTATTATTATTATTATACTTCTTTTAGGTTCTTCAACCGCAATAATGGGTGAATCATCTTGGCGGGCTGACTCAGCCGACTCGAAAGGGACGGCTGAGCAGACCTATTCATTTGGAACTGAAAATCAGTGCAGACAGCGTGCGCCTGCCATTCATTGAAAAATAAAATGAAAAAAAAAAAAAATAAAAAATAAAATGAAAAAAAATAATAAAATAAAAATATAAAAAATTGCATTGGCAAAAGCTCGTTCACAGTTACTCCAATTCTTGTAACTGAAAAGTACCGTAGCGGCTGCTAACAGTTTAGAATGGTTTTGCGCAGACCTCCTTGCGGTTGTCTGATGGCGGTTTGCAATTGCTGTTTGACTTGTCAGAAACAGAAAGAAATAGCAGAGCCTCTTTTGAAAAAAAAAAAAATTCAAAATAAAAAAATAAAAAAAAAAATAAAAAATTCCAAAAAAAAATTCCAAAACTTTTATAAACCTCCTCTTGCTTCTTGAAAATTTTTTTTAACTTTTTCTCCTCCCCGTCCAAACAACTACGTTTAAAGCACCTCCGACGCTTCTCGATCGTGTAATTCATTTTTCCTTGTCTTCCTCAAGCGTTCCAAAAACCACCCAATTTTTTCTTTCTTTTTAAAGGCCTTGCTCGGTTCTCTCGTCTCAGAACCGTCTCAAACCTCACTCACTGAATAGGGTATTGTTCTTTCCTTTCCAGTCTGGGAAACAACAATCTTTCGACCCTACTTTGGTTCATTAAATACCAACAGACCCTTCGTCGTATGGACAAAGAGCTTCTCCGGCGCTTCATCAACAGAGCTAAACCCAGATAACACGACTCCCACCCATAAAAAACGTGAATCCTTTACTTTTGTCATTGCAAGAGTAGAAAATTATCCAACATCCTTCCTCGGCCCTCAACCTCCCCCATCTAGATAGCAGTTTTTGTGCCCTTTGCGGTCAGAAAGACACTTAATACTGCTGTTTAGGTATTACTGACTTCTCTTTTTTTTTATCGTCTATTTTTCAGTCAGTCTAGTTTTTATTTACATTTTCAAGCCTTTTTTTTTTCTCTTTCAATCCCTTCTTCGCTCCAGCTTATTAGCTCACTTTTAAATCACCATGATTATCGATTCTCCCAAGGATAACCATCACGACGACGTCACCAAGTTCGTCAACCACGAACTTTCCGTGGATCTTGACTCTTCTAACGCCTTTGAGGGCCCTGAAAAGCTTCTCGAGATTTGGTTCGCTCCCGACAAGGAACTCGTTCCTTCCAGCGGATCTATCGAGGGATTGCGCTCCGTGCCCCGTGCCGAATGGGAGGAGATGCTTGACATTGTAAAATGCAAGGTTCTTTCCACTTTGTCATCTCCCGAGATGGATGCCTACCTACTCTCTGAATCTTCCATGTTTGTATTCCCGCATAAGCTTATTCTCAAGACCTGCGGCACCACCACGACTCTTATTGGTATCCCTAAGATCCTTGAGCTTGCGGCCCAGTATGCTGGCTTTACGGACAAACAGCCTTGGCGTGTTTTCTACTCGCGTAAAGCGTTCATGTTCCCGGAGATGCAGCTGCACCCACATGGATCTTGGGACGACGAGGTAAAGTACCTTAACGGCGTCTTTGACAATGGCGGTTCCTACCTTGTTGGTAACCTGCGCGCCGACCACTGGCACCTTTTCACCACCGACCCGGCGTTTGAGCATGTTCCCACTCATGTTGACTGTGCTTTCCAGGATGAAACTATGGAGGTGCTCATGACGCACCTGTCTCCCCAGCATGCTGCGCAGTTTTTTACCAACCGCTTGCCCGGGGCCGAGAAATTCCACCGCGAGACAGATTACTGCGGCGACGACAGTGTGTCCATTTCGTCCGGATCCACTGAAGCTAGTAACGATCCTGGCCACGATCTTGGGTCCCTTGTCACTAAATACGCTAAGATTGACAAAATTTACCCCGGCGTCGCCCAGTCTATTGACTCGTTTGGCTTTACTCCCTGTGGCTACTCATGTAATGCAATTGTCAACAACGACCACTACTTTACCATTCATGTAACACCTGAGGCACAATGCTCCTACGCGTCCTTTGAGACTAATGTGCCTGCAGCCAAATACGGAATGACAAACCTAGAAGTGCTTGCCCGCGTTGTTAACATTTTCCGCCCGGGCAGGTTTTCGCTCACGTTGTTTGAGGCTACCGGTTCTCCCAAAAAGGGAGGCCTTTCCAAGAAAACGGCTGGCATTGACGGATACAAGAGAACTGACCGTATCTTGTACGAATTTGATGGTTATGATCTCGTCTTTGTCAGTTTTGAGGCTATTTAGAACAGCACTATTTAGTGCGACTATTTTTATTCCTCAGTTTTCTACCCTAAAAAAAAAGATTTATAAATGTATAGACTTTTCTGTCTCCTTTTTTTTTTTTGTTTTTAAATAAATATACATATGTTTTTTTTTCCCCAAGTAATTTTCAATATCTAGTTTTAAGTAAAAGAAGAAATAAAGTTGTTTTTCTCAGCAGTTCTGAAATATGAAAAAAAAGGGTCCGATGGATCGGCAAAAGCTCGTGTGCCTGGCTGAATGCTGGCATGATGACCATGACGTTGTAAAACTCGAGGGTATCTCTGAACCGAGGAAATGAAAACCAAAAGAACAGGCACTAAAGAGTTTGTATATACAAGCATATTCAACGAAAGGGACAAAAAAAAAAAGATTCTTCACTTTTGTGTACGTATGAAATGGCATTGGGTTTCCAGGCCATTTTTTACGTTTTTTTTTTTTTTTGTTTTAAAGAAAAAAAAACATACGAAATCTCCCTCAGGGTCATTCCCGCTGGTGGCAGAAGCCGCCGCTACATCTCATATAGATCCCCTTAGCTACTGCCATGGAGCTTCTTTAGCAATATCTGCGCGCGTCGGTTACAAATCCCTGTGTACACAAACAAGAAATCACACTTTCTTCATAGGGTGACTTCTTTGACATTTAAAATTCCCTTGGGTCGAAACTTGCAAATAGACAATGAAATAAAAATATGAAAAACCTTAAATTGAAAGTTCTCCAAAAAATTGGACGACACCGGAATTGAACCGGGGACCTCTCACATGCTAAGCGAGTGTGATAACCAACTACACCAGACGCCCTTAATATATTTATTCATATTTACTGTTTATGGGTAGGAAAATAGATAAAAGTGTATGTTTTCTTCCTTTTTTTTCTTTTTGTTTTATCAAATGCTCTAAAAGACTTAAATTAAAGCCAAACAATAAATATAAATGATTAAAGTTGTTTAAACTTCTACAAGTGGATTTATTCTTGCTGGACCTTACTCACTGACAAGAGGATTAATGAGGTCGACATTAATGGCGAAGGAACACAATGAACTTAGATTTGCTACTCTCTGCATCCTGCAGAGCGAGATTTGTTAAGAAAAAGTTTTTCCGAGCTTGATCTCAAGAGATATTCATGGGGAATTCGGCGCCATCGAATGTCTGAACATATTGCGCGCGCTGATACCGCCACTTTGACAGTCTCATAGAAACAAACGCCTTTGGCATTACATTCCTACTTTGTATATCATTTCATTATATAATTTATTTGTAGCTATTTGATGTAAGGACAAGAGACTGATTTTCTATTCTATCTATCTACCTAACAGTGGTTTTATCACATTATTTTTCTCAAGTCACAAGTACTATCGATATCATTACCTAAAATATTACTACGCAGTATGTCATACAACCATCATTGTGCAACACACAAAATCTCTAGTTCTCCAGGGAACTATTCTATCCTGCACCGTGTACGAAAGAACAAGCCGATTCAAACAATTCTACCTCATTCACGCTCTTAACTTTTTGAATTCTCTGATCTAATTGTGTAATAGCTACATTTCATAATTACACTAGAAGCATTGAACAGTACAAGCTATTACTTTTTCAACCTTTACTTTTCTTTTTACTCTATTCTACATTCGAGACCACTGAAACTAGACATACGACCAAAACAAGAATGACAACGACAGCATCAACTACAGACACAGAATTGGCACCGTTTCCGTTTCCAAAGATTTACAACTATCCACCATTTTTCACGCGCCAAGTAAACGACCGAACGTGGCATGCCCAGCTTTTAAACTGGGCCGAGTTGATCCTGGCCTATTGCCGATACTACCGGCTATTCACCCTTGATTTAAAAATCCCGACGGGAACGAGCAGCGACAACAGCAGCAAAAATGAAAGGAGAGGCGAGCTGTTATTTAGGAATGATAAAATTGGCCGTACATTAAAGGAGGAAATGTTGCGGGAGATTTTTGAATACATGGTGTCAAATGGATTGGCAATGTGGATTGATGGCGAGATTGACAAGAAGCTGCTTGATGATGACACCAGTATAAACAAGACTGGGGGCGACAGCGATGAAGACGATGAAGACAATGCATATGAGCGTGCCTATGCGCGTTACGAACAGCAGCATCATAAACAACAAAAATCTAGCGGTAAAAGCAATTCGGCAGCTGCTAAAAGTGGAATCATTGTGTACTGGCGACGACCACAGGAATGGGCAACCCTGATCACCGATTGGGTCGACGAGACCGGGCAGAATGGGTCAGTTTTTACACTTTACGAGCTGGTGTCGGGAGATGCCGTACAAAGACAGGAGTTTCGGGGATTGCACCCGGCAGTGCTGTTACAGGTTGTCGACGTACTCGTACGGCGCGGTCGCGCATCAGTTATGAAAGACAGCTCAACAGGGCTAGTGGCTGGCCTGAAAATGCTGTAAGTACTGAGTTTGCTTGTTAGGGGGAAGGCTTTGCTTGATTTGGGTCCTGGCTATGCCCTACAGCTGGTCATGACTTGTCGTTTCTGTAATGTGCCAGAGCAGTATACAGAAGTTATGGAACTTGAGCTTCCAAATAATTTATACTGTCCAGGCACAACAATGCTCTGCTGAAATTCAGAGGTTTAAACTCTTATGATGAAATTGCCAGAAACATATGAACAAATTGGTTTTACTTGGAAAATGAAAGATATTTATTCACCCAGTGTAAATTGATTACAAACATCGCAGCTTTACGATATAAAAACTTCTTTTGAAATATCTATTTATAAAAGGTAGATAATCTTGGAGAAATGACAGTTTAGTTACCTGAATACAAGTAGGCTTCCTCGCACCCTACACTCTTGTCAAATTTACACTTGTGAAATAATAGTAATAAAAAGTCTAGCTTGTTTATGTAATTGTAACAGTCTGAACTTTTACTCCAGTCTTTTTGAATCAACTGATTCTTTAATTCCCTCCTTTCCTTTGGTTAAGGATTCATATCTTGTTATCTGGGCTTAAGACCTGAGTCAAATGCGCATCGATTGCAACCACAGAGAACTGCCAGAAGATGAATGGAATGCAATTGCAGTCATTTTTAATATTTTAGCTTTCTAGTCTTTTAATATCAATTTTTTTTTGCAAGTTAGTGGCTGCCCAACGCAATCTTTTGATTGCTCTAATGCAAACCTTTTTTTTTTTTAAAGCCGGCACCTTCTTGAATCATACAAGTCTAGCTGAGAATAGCAATTAGTTTACGCATTTTCCAGGCTGGAGATCATACATGACACATGTGCCATGACCATGAGGACCGCAACTCCCCTGCTTGTCGTGTCGAGCCAGGCGCTTCTTCGGTGCGAGCTGGTCCGTTAATCCACATTAAGCTCAAAGCATCAAGGAAAACTCTATTAAACAAAAAAAAAAAGAGACATTTTTTTAAATGTAATTAAACTCTCTTCTTAAATGAAAGAAAAAGCCTAGCCACCAAGGCGATAGGATAAAGACAATAAACTGATTTTCCATCTACGTATTAGGGTGATGAGACGGAATTGTGTATTCCAAATAACGACTTGTCCCAAGTATTGGAACAAGCCTATATACAAGTTAGAGACTAATAATAGACCTAACTTCACAACTTCAATCGTATATAAACAACGAACAAATAACCCACGGAATTATCAAATTATTTCTCAACACATAAAACTGAATATCTATAAATGAAGCAGATTTCTATTTATCTTAGATCCGTAGTTGGATTAAAAGTTGAGGCATGAACTGTCTGGCGAGCTAGAGAATACACCTAGTGCATGAGCTCCCAGCCCAGCATCAATTTATGGGGAATCTGGCTTTTACACTGAATCTCGGCATGACAAGAGCCAAATTTATTAATAAAATAGCGGTATTATTAGTTTAATAAATGATGTTCCTTCATTTAATACTGGTTTTCACTGGTATCGGTGGATGGGCATTTGCCAAACACACACACACACCAAATGAAGTTGTGGCCGTCCTAATCAAACAAATGAATTTTTCTTTACATATTTTTTATATGAAAAATAAAAATTTAAACATTCCAACAAAGAGTCTCTTAGACCATGTTGAGATTCTATTTAGAAGGTTGATTTATAACAATATCGGCGCTGGGTTAAACCCCAAAGAGCCATTTTTTGTAAAACTAGATGGTAATCAGAAAGTAGATCTACAGTTTAAAAACGATTAGGAAAGGTTAAAAAAAATTTAAACTATCAAAAGCTACCCTAGATGTTGTATTAGATATGAACAAAGGAAGATTACTTAATGGTATTGTCAGAGCTAGCTGGGGATCCTGCCAAAATGACGTTAGTGGTTGAGGCAGAAGTAGTCAGAATTGTTACTTTAATATCTCCAAAATGTCATTAAAGAAGGAAAAAGGATACCTCAAAAAGTACAGAATGTCAAGAGCTTGTTGTGGAGCCTGTATTTTCAAAAGAAAAAGAATTGCAATTTGAGCATTAGGCAAGCATAGGAAATTGAGCCCGAGCCTAGGACTTGAGAGGCCATAGCTTCGGTACAAACTGCATTAACTAAAAACAAATTAAATAAACAAAAAAATAAAGGGGATGCATTAAAGAGCTAATGCATATGCCCCAGTCAGCTGGAGCCTACGCTCGGTGCCGCCCGGGGCTCATATCTGAAGGGTACTTGCTCGCCTGACAATTTATGGCTCAACTTTTAACCCAACCACGGATCTAAGATAAATGGAAACCTGCTCCTTTTTATCGATATTCCATTTCATGCTAGACAATTTTATAATTCAGGATATTGTTCGTTGTTTATACACGATTGAATTTGTAAAGGTAATTAGTGATTGGTCTCTAACCTATGTATACATAGTTCAAAATCGTTGGCATACGGTTGAGCATGGATTTGACCTGCCCTGTAAGCCTATCGATACAAAAAAAAATAACAAAGCCGTCGGATGGGTCGGTTCTTCCGGATCTAGCCTTTGCAAGTGCTTCTCGAACAACAACGGCCAGCAGCGGCTAGGTATCGATTACTTTTGTAGAATCTCACTCTACGGTTACTGCACGAGGTGATGAGCGATGGCATCTTTGTTATTACTGGTCGACGCCACCCTAAACCTTGGGGACACATTATTGCCTGTCGCCGAGATTGCCGACTGCACAGCAGCAATTCTTTTTTTTTTTTATTTTTAAAATTTTTTTATAATTCTTTTTTTGGGCTCTGGTTGGGGAACAACCATTGTTCGATTGGAGGCAATCCTACCTTAGATTAAAACCCATATGACTTGCCTTGCTATTGTTTACCCACAGAGAACCAAACTACCAAGACCTTGAAATTATTAAATTATTTAGGATATATAATCTTCTATTTTGGTACCAAATGAATCCCTAAATTCTGACAAAACCAAACTGTCAACATGCCTGTTTAGACGGGGGGTTTTAACACTTGGAACATGGAAAAAGCGCAAATAAAATAACCAATACACCTGACCTCGCATGCACCAAGGAGTGTACGCTTACGGAAGCAGTTGGGTTTGAAACATTTGCCTTTTTCTATTTCTTTTTTTTTTTTTATTAAAATTATTAAACAGTACCAATCGACAAAACAGCTGTTCAATGTATTAAAGCAATATACATATATATCTCCATGCATGTAGCATTTATCTCACGAGTATATCATTTCATATACTCTTTTGTTGCGGACTGCACGTGGCTTCCAGGTTTGCTGGTCAACCAGACTTTGTCAAGAATAAGGCGTTATTTATTTGCACTTTATGTATTTTTTTGTATCTCCGCAAAAACAACCAATCATAGACGATGATGACTGCGTCTTTTATTATATAATAATAACTTTATGACTAATTCAGTTGCTCTTATATAATTGCAGTACGCAATGGCTCAAGTGCCAAGTGCCAACGCTTTTAGAGGGCTTTTTTTTTGTTTCTTTTTTTTGTTTGGCTGTTTCCTTGACCCTCTGAACAGGCCTCGACTTGTGATTTTCATCACATCGTTGGACTTCATATCAAGGCCTCAACTGTAGCTATAAACACACACACACACCAATGAACCATGTCATGAGACTAGAAAAAATTAAGAGACATAGATTATAAAAGGACGCTCTTGTACTCTTTTCTTACTTTCATCTTTACATTTAACTTCAACAAAAAAGATAAATTAAAATAATAAAAATCCTTTATCCTATTTTAACTTTGACGCGTTGAAGATTTTTGCTTTCCCGGTAATAACAACACAACTCTATATTGCGTAGGTATATATACCGAGTCGCTACTACATTCAAAAAGAAATCATAATTTCTACTGCTTTTTCACAAAAAAAAAAAAAAAACTTATTGTGCTGCTGCCGTCGCCGCCGCTCTTCTGCTAATACTACCATACACATACGCTGACCATTACTAAGACACACGCATAAAAGAAAGAAATTTTAAAAAGAATAAAAAAAAAAAAGTTCTGCTTCATCACGTCCTTTCATTCTTCCTCTTCTATTTCTCCAACAATCCTTCATCTTTTTTATTCCGCTTGCACGACATACTGACTATGTTTCCCATTTCCCTGTAATCTATCTCTAGACTTCTTTTGTCCTTCCACTTCGTGCTGTATATTTTTGACTTTTCCGCAAATATATAGACACAAGCCCCTACTTTCATTTCTCCGCTCCATTTTTCAGTCATGTCTGCACCTATCCCCTCTTCTGACTCTCAGCCAAAGAGAAACTATGATCTAAACCAAATATCGCAAGCCGTAGACGCGCTAGACGACGACTCGTTTCAGCGCAGCTCTTTTGCTCTAAAGCGCACTCGCTCGTTGGGCTTGCTCGACCAGTTTCAAGTAAAACCGTCCACTGATCTCATTGGCAAGGTCAGTGACTACCCCCACTTGGCCCAACAAAATAGCAACACCACCGCTCTACCCCAGTCTGCCGCGCTGCCCACACAACAGCCACAACAACCACAACAAGGCGAGACTATGTTCCAATATACAAACTCGCCACAAGAAACATCAGCGGAGGACTATATTTCGGTTCCTCATTTAAATCATAAATCTCCCATCAGTAGCTCGTCATCTACCGCTTCGTCTGTACATCACTCGCCTTCATTATCCCCGTCATCGTCGATCTCCGGTACTCCGGATCTGACTGGGGTCCATGACGATAGTGACCTCCACTATGAGCCTTCGCGCCATGTTGACTATCTTTCTCACGACTGGAAGGAGAGTGACATTTCGGCCTGCTGGCGGAACATTGTTTCCAAAAGAAAAGACGTTACCAACTCAGCGCGGTTAGAGAACGCCTCTTGGCGTACCTGGACAAAGGCCAAGTATAACTTGCGCACTGTGTCGCCAGAGTCCGTCAACTGGCTTAAAGATTGTGACATTACTTGGCTGTACGGCCCGCTGTATAATCAGCCCGCCAATGTTTATAATAACGACCCGGGGGCTCAGGATGACAGCGCTGTTCCCAAAACTCCCGCAGCGCCCGTCCCTGGCCACAAACCCATTCTAAAGAAAAGAACAGTCTCAGACAAGATTTTTGCCCGCCAGGCCGGCCATTCTAACACCACCAAGTCACCAGAAACAAGTCCAGAGGTACTAGAGCAACAGCAACCCCAACCACAACAAAAGCAAGCACAATCCAAGCCGCTCCTTGCCAAGTCCGCATCAGCCAAAAACATTCCCCTGGCATTGCCCCAGAACAATACCTCGGTAGCATACGACGGGGGCGTGTCAACGTATCTTCGGCACCACAACTACCGCCACCGTCCCCGCCACGGCCAATCCGACGAGAAAATCTCTCGCCAAATCAACTTGCAATACCGCCATATGCCTGGCCATCTTCTCAACCAGTCTCCCAAACAATCGCAGACCGGCTTGATTAGCTCGTTTTCTCTCAACAACTCCAGAAACCCTTCTTCTGTTACTGTGTCTGCGCCGCAGCCTCCAGCAGAAAGACATATTCATTTCAACGACAGAGTTGAGCAATGTATTGCCATTGAGAACTATTCTGATACCAGCGATTCAGACATGAGTGATGACTCAGAAGATGAGTCAGCACACCGATGGGGCCGTCATGACCAAACCGACTCAGACTCAGATTCGGACTCGGATGAGGAGAATGAAAACGAACCTGGCCTATTTTTGATGTTGCGATCTTCGTCCTCTATCTCTCTACACCAGCCAGAGGGACTTAGTAAACTTAAATCTACGCGCTCGTCAAATCACTCGATTGCGCTTTTGCCTGCAACCACTTTGAAGTGTCCCTATGATGACTTGGAGGATGAACAGCGTCGCGCCGAGGAAGCAAACTCTGTGGCGTATGCAATGAGCCACAACACACAAACCAGAAAACACATTTTTTCTGGCTACGACTACAACAGCGTATATCAATCACCAGCGCAGTCGCCGACGCATTCGCCAAGCTCCTCAATTTCGTCGACAAATCAAAGCTCTACCTTTTCGGTCAACGCTATTGCCGATCCTTCATCCATTCTTGCAGATGTTCCCACTTCTGTAGAAATGCCGTCTCATCTGTGTGCCCAGCTTCCTGTGGATAATGATGCAGCAGTGCTGCCACCTGTAAGCTCATCGGAGTCTCCGATTGTGGCCACCGAGACTCTGGCGCCAGTGGCAAGCCTGCCAGAAACATCTGGTTTATCTGTGGAAGGCAGTATAAACCAAATTGATAAGTCAGCAGGAGTGTCTTTGCGTAATGAATTAGAGGACGATAATACTTCTCCTGGGGTATCAAATAAGCTTAATCATGCGGCCCACTCGGCCAAGGACTTTGCGCGCAACCTTTGGCCCTCTGGATGGAAGAAATCGCAGGATTCTTCGTAACTTCCCTATATATAATATATTGCTAATACAAGTAATATCCATTCATTAAAAGTAAAATAAAAAGGCAATCTTTTTTTCTTTAAGGAAAAAAAAAAAAATCAATCTTGAAGGCGTCATTAGGTTGGCTCTATCTGGGTTTGGTTGGCTCAGTCTAGGTTCAGCTTGTCTGGGCTCGTATGGTTTAGTTGAGGTCCCCACGTAGAGTGCTGGCTGAAGGTTCCCCCTCTGTTGCCCAACTTTTTTATTCCCAAAACGTAACCACCTGAACATTTCAATCTTGACAACTCACTGCTCTGTACAACCAGGGGAAAACTACTCACATAACCAATAGACACTCCATGAGTAGAGAGGATTTTCAATCTCCGGCCTCGTCGCTGCGCCCATCTCTGGACTCAAACCGGAGTTCTGTTGCACAACTTAGTGGCAACGGAGTTCATATGCACCACAATGGCAGCCAGGTCAACTCATTTCTCGACGTTATCTCACGCACCGGCACCCCATCGCACCGACGCCGGTCAAGCTCAATATCTCTATCATCCGCCGGGCCCTGGTCTGATTTGTCTGGAATGCCTATTGGCTTAAATCGGGGCGATCTATTGCACGGCACACTCGGGGCTAATTCAATTGCGGAGATTGTAGGCAACCCGCGCCAGACCTCCACGTTCAAAACTCCTTCGACGCGCGAGATCCCACCGGTAACGCTTACCAAAATCAAAAAGGTGAGCCGACTTGAACTACAAACTTATTTGAAGGAGATTACAGAAGAATATGAATCGTTTTACAATAATAGCTTGCGTGCGTCTTCAACCTCAGGGCTAAGCAGCATGTTTAGTGATGTGGCCTCTGGTCAAACGTCGCTGTCCAACTTTTCAACGGCCCTAGAAAACATTGACAATAATAGCAACGCTGAGACTGGCAACAATTCAAGCAATAACAGCGACGAACATGTTAATTCGACGCCGCAACCTGAGCTTACACCGCTGTCCACAATTCCGAGCGTCTTTTTTGAGGCTGACTTTCAACTCGATAACCCTCGCATATTTGACCTCGTGAGCGAAAAGTCGTCACTTATTCGACCTGAGGACCAAGGTGATCAACAGCAACAGCAAATACCCAAGCATAAGGTACTTGCTAGTAATCTTATTTTGCAAGAGAAGTTGTCTTGGTATATTGACACTGTCGAGTTACATTTGATTCAAGAGATTTCAAACGCTTCAAGCACGTTCTTTTCGGCGCTCGACGATCTGCGGAGTATCAACACACAGGCTTCCAACGTGGTTGCCAAAATTGAGCGGCTACGCATGGATCTTGCAGCAGTCGACCACCAGCGGGCTGTTCTGGGAATTGAAAACCTCAAGCTAAAGCAGCGGCGCCGCAATCTTAGCATCCTGTTGCAGTCGCTAACGCAGCTTGAAGTAATAATGGATAAAGCTGATGAAGCAGAAACTCTGTATATTGATCGTGACTTTGACAGCTGCTTAGACATGCTTGATGATGTGGAGGCGCTGATAGCCGGCACATCAACTGAAGGAAATAAGCCATGGGTCGAGGACTGGCAGTTTCCGCTATGTGACGTGCGGTCTGTGGAAGGCTTACACGACCTGCGCGCATCACTGCGGGTGCTGCGTACTCGCGTTGGTGAGGGCTTTTCGCGGCGCTTTACTGACTTGCTTGTACGTGATCTCCGTGGTCACATTGAGGCTGTTAGCAAGACTGACACCCTGCATCGCATGGGCAAGATCCTTGATCGTACTGACACCCGACCGGTCAATAATTCATATCTTGAACTGGACAAGGATATGCGTAAAACTCTTGAGGCTATTGTTCAGGGCTTGCTACGATCGAACGACATTCAGGGTGCGTTTAAGCAGTATCGCGACATTATCATTAAGGAGGCCAAAAATGTGGTACGGCACCATTTGCCTTCATCTTCATCTAATGGTAACAGTGATACCATGTCAATGTCTTCTAATATGACGGGTAGGTCTTCGAATTCAACCGAAAAGAGCGTCTCACTTGCGAGTCAACTGCGCAGTCTCAGCGGCAGCGAGTTTGAAGATATGCTGAGCAGCATCTACACTAATCTCAGCGAGTTCTTTCGTCGTCTATCTACACAACAGAAGCTATTGCTTGATGTGACCCTTTCTGCTTCATCGACACTAGAATACTCTGCAATTGATCTATCTGATTTGATGAATCAAGTGATAGAGAGCTCTCAGAACCGCATTGTTAAAATTATTAACGTGAGACGTGACGTGAATGCGACTAAACTTGATTCACAGAATGTTATCAACTTTTATTCGCTTACCGGAATTTTCCTCTCTGAGTGCGAGGCTATCTGCGGTGAGCCTGGTTCAGCACTACGCAATAGTGTGACGGGCCAGATCAAGCAGTTTTTGACTAACCGTCATCGTGAGCGCTCTAACACGCTAATGTATAACATGGACAAGGCACAATGGCGTGAAGAGGAGATATCTAGCGAATTTCAAAAGCTCGTTGACAATATCGTGCTCTCTGCAGAAAAAGACCCCGTGGAATGGACCAACAAGCTCAAACAGGTTCTCACCAATTATGGCGCGGATAAAACTACAACTGACACAGATGCTACTGACGCCAATAAGAAGAAATCAGAAAAGCTATTGCCGAAAAATGTGTTTGTTGGGACCGAAAGCTTTATCATCCCAAGCTCTGCTGTGGAGGTAATTCGTGAGCTACAGGATTATGAGATTTTGATGATTGTCCTACCCCACCTAGGAATCACTGATATCATCCCCCAGCTCATTGACATTGTGCGCAAATTTAATACAAAAACTAACACGCTCATCTTGGGTGCGGGCGCGACGCGGACCGCGGCGGGACTGCGGCATATCACCGCTAAGCATCTGGCGCTGGCGGCACAAGCAGTTAACATCACCGCCACGTTGGTAGGCCAGTACGTGCGCGCTTGTGTGCGCCGCCATTATGGTGCAGCCAACCTAGCCGTAATCAATGATGACCTTGACAGGCTTGAACGTGAGCTCAACACCCACGTTGAAGAGATTTATAATAAATTTGTGACACTCATGAGCGATAAAATGAATCATCATGTGGATGCTATTCTTCACAAGGTTGACTGGCTACGGGCACCACCCGCCGAAGGCAGCAGCGGATTGAGCCCATATATGCTGGATTTAGTTAAGTCAACCACGATTCTGTGCAAGATCATTGGCCTAAACCTGCCAAAGGACAGTTACCTTGTATGTTCAAGCTTTTCATTTTCAATTTATTTTTTCTTTTTTTTTGCTAACTCCTCTCTTTTTTAGATGATTGTGTCTCTTATTTTTGACAACTATAAGAAACGCCTTATTGAGTCCTACACCACTGTGCTAGACTCTAAGGATAGTTCTACCAATGGCCGGCGCTACGACAACATTATGCGTGATGTTAACTATTTCAAGACCAAACTCGAGCACATTGAGGGAGCTGGAAACACTGGCCAGGTCATCTATGACACTGTCAGCGGGCTTTATAAAATTGAAGAGATTTTTAATGCGGATGAAATGCACGAATCGGAACCAAAGGAGAAGACAAAGGTTAAAGAAACAGAGGTTAAAGAACCAGAGGTCAAAGAACCAGAGGTTAAAGAACCAGGGGTCTCGGAGTCAACGGGAACCCCAAAGGAAACTGAAAATGCACAAGATGAAAAGAAGGATAGTATTTCAAGCTCTGATGATACATCTACCTCTAAGGATACCAAGGCTAAACCCGAATCTGCAGACTCTGCTTCAAGCGAGGAAGTTATTGCAAACGAAACAAGTACTGAAAAGTCAAGTTCAACCGAACTTGATAGATCGGAGCCTGATGCTACTACTGATGGTGATGGCAATGTTGACGCTGAAGTTGATCCCCGATCAAGCGTGTCATCCGACGAAAAATCTCCTGCTGTTACTCCCGCAGGTGATGATAGTGATGGGGACAAGAAGGCGTAAAATATTGTTGCCACGTTCACTCCCTATTCAATGCCTGAAAGAATAATAATAATAATAATAACAATAATAGTAATAGTAATAGTAATAGTAATAAAAAAAATTAACCCCCAGTGCTTTTAATTATGCTTTTATGTGCGTGTCACAAGTTTAAGCAGTCCCAAGCACTCTACTCAATAAATATCTTTAATTGTCGTTTCATCGTTCATTTATTTCTGATATGTGTTTACATTAGATGTATTTAATTGTTTTAAAAATTTTTTTTTCCCACATCTTAAACCTATACCCTTGATATACAATATGACATATCATCAGGTTTAGTCAGGCTACTAGTTTGTATTCATACTTAAAAGCGATTATTGTGTCCCAAAAAAAGCCAGGAACTGGCAGTTTGGACTTCTGAATCACCGAATATCACATCCAAAAGTTATAAAAGTAAACAAGATACTAATCAATTACTCTAAAAAAACAAACAAATAAAAAAATTTAATAAATAAAAGACAAATCCCATCAGTACGTATTGGTAGTCATAGGCCATTGAAACTGTGTAAAGAGCTGGGATATGGGGGTGCTTCACTGTCTAAACCAGTAATACTTTAGTGTCCTCAACAATATTCTCACTAGGTGTGCATGCGTGTGTGTGTGTGTGTGTGTGTGTGTGTGTGTGTGTGTGTGTTTGTGCGTGTATGTGTGTGGCTTTATGACAATATCTTCCTCTTCAAAAACAAGAAGCCCATATATCTTTCTCTTTAGTCATGAGAAGACCATATGAAAAACCGGATTCTTCACTGCTAGTACGTTCTGCTAAGACCAGTGTTAAAAGTATAGATTGAGTGGGTATACTAATGAGTTTGGTCTTCAGCAAACACATATTCAAATACCAGATCGCACTGAAAAAGAGTATAGAATTTTGGGTGGCCATATACCTAAACCAGGTCGAGGCGATAATGTCATAAGGGTAAAGATTGTATGCTGAAACAAACCAAATAGAGCTCTGGTAAATGAGGCATCACGGACAACAAGGCGTACATCAATTAATCATTGAGTTGCAAATTTTCTTTTTTTGTAGGTAGTAGACTCAAAGTGGTGTATTTAGTCAATGATAATGGGGTCGGACTCATTGGTACCAGAGCTGGTGCTGGCTGCATTGGCCTGATAGATATTATCTGCAACCACTGGCTTGCGCTCTTTGTTATCAGACTGATTGGTGTTACTAGCAGGAGTAGCGCGCGGCGGCTGTTTAGCTGGCTCAATCTTAGTCTCTGGCGTTTCAAATTTCCTGTACTCCTTCCAGCTGTCGCCCACGCTATCCAGACCAAGCTCTTCGACTTGGATGCCAGTTTTGACTGAGCTGAGTAAACCCGAAACTTCGGCACCAGTCTTGTAAATATTTTTCTGGGTTTGGACAAACTCGGAGTGTGTAGCAGTAAGTTTATCAGTGGCTTCTGCAAGGCCAGCTGTTATTTGTGCCAGGACATGATAGGGTGAGTGCGAAGATGTGGCTCTGGGATGGTTATCCTGGAGCACGGCAGGGGACAAGGAATGGGAGGACATGATGACTTACTGCTAACCGATAGTAGTGATTGAGAAATAATTATTAAAAGATCCAACAGTACAAAGTGTGCGCAGTAATTTTAGTTAATATGGAATCCCAGCCTGGTTTAGAGTAGAAACTGCAAATGGAAATGCTCTCTTGTTGAAAGTTAGGCAAAATGGTGGTAGGTTTGTGGAGTATTGATGTGTATTGATAGTTTTTGGGAGTAAGGTAAAAACACTATGCAAACGCAATTTGCGGCTTTGAACTGAACCAGGAAAAACACCACTCGACAAGTCGGTGAATATAAGAACGCAATTATATACCATGACAACCAGAACTCGACGTTTGAACTGCAGAAAATAGTAATACCAGAGTCCTAGATTATTTTATGGCACAAAAAAAAATTAATGCCGAGTAACCTTACTATCAAGGCTGGGGCAGGGAACGTAATATATATAAAAGAAACAAATTCTTATTATCCAAACTGAATAGCAAAAGATTTGAGATATCTCTTCGAGTCACAATTTGTATCAATTCAAAAAGACATTTTTAATAGCAAAAATGCCAGATGCAAAAACTCAGAAGTCGCAGGCCATGTTTAAAGACGATTCTGGGCATATGCCCTGGCATTACTTTCAACCCAAGAGCCTGGTCGGCAAAGCCAAGGGCGGCGGCAGCAATGGAGAAGGAGGATACAAGAGCTCTTTAGTTGGTGCATTTAACCCTTCCACGCTGAAGAAAGTCAAAAAGTATCTTGAGCTCAACTGGAAGGTGCTGGCTTTAACATTTGCTGCTTATGTCGTGCTTGACTTGCTCGTTCCGGGAGTGCCGATGGTAGACCCCATGACTGGCAAAGTGATTACTGTATATCCCGACTGGCACGTTGAAGTCCTTCCAAAGATTCTTGTTTTGGTGTCAGCGCTGGCTGTTTACAGGGTACTGCCGAACCCATAATGATGCAACGCCTTAATGATTGTGGGTTATCAGTGATGATACATGTTTATATTTGCCAATTGTGACATGGGACTTGAAATAACTGCTTTAGATTCATAACGTGACACTTCATACTTGGATTATGTTTGATTTATCACTTGACACTTGCCATTTGCCACAATAAATCTTTTATGTTTTCTAGTTGATACTTAAGACTTGATATAATACATGACTAAGCCCACCCATTTTTATAAAAAAATTTTTTTTTTCATTTGCCGTTTCGTTTTCTTTCTCCTTCACCGCTACCAATCACTTTTCCCTCTTCTGCCCAACCAGAAAATTTTTCTGACTTCCTATTTTAAACTGTTCATCTCCCTTTTCTTTCCTATTGCCTGAGGTTTATTTACTCTTATGCACTGGTATTTCCTTCCAAACACCTTCGCCACCATTAATTCTTCTACTATCTCGCTCTTAAAAGCTCATAGTAGCCACATCAGTCCAGGAATACTCTAAGCCCAACCTTAAAGACACTTCATGTCTCTCGCCTATTGATTCAAACTTCGCTTTGTAAAATACAAAAAAATAACAAAAAAATTGCACTCTAGATAACTTTAGTCACCATGTCTTTCGTCAACATTTGCAGAGATAACAATGATCCCTTTTACCGATACAAGATGCCCTTGATCGTCTCTAAGATTGAGGGTAGAGGTAATGGTATCCGTACTGCCATCATGAACACCTCTGATGTCGCACGTGCTCTCTCTCGCCCTCCTGTCTACATTATCAAGTTTTTCGGATTTGAGCTTGGTGCTCAGACTTCTATCAACGAGGCTGACGACAGATACCACGTTAACGGTTCTCACGACTCGCCCAAGCTTCAGGACTTGCTTGATGGTTTTATCACCAAGTTTGTTCTTTGCAAGGCTTGTAAGAACCCTGAGACTGACATCATTGTGCAAAAGGATGGCACCTTGTTCCGCGACTGCAAGGCCTGCGGTAAGCGTACTTCTATTGACCTGAAGCACAAGCTGGCTTCCTACATTGCCAAGAACCCTCCTTCTACTGCCAAGCAGGGTAAGAAGAAGGCCGCCGCCACCGCCTCCGCTAACACTGGTGCTGCTGATCTCAACGAAGAGGTTAATGGCAGTGGCTCCAAGTCTCCCGCCGACCACAACTCTGACGACGAGTTCTCCCGTTTCAAGGCTGAGGCTTCTGGTATTAACGTCAAGGACGACGGAGACGATGGTTGGGCCGCTGATCTGTCTGCTGAAGCAGTCAAGGCTCGCCAAAAGGAAAATGAGCAATCGCTCAACAATCTTAAGCTTGATGATGAAGACTCTGACAACTCCAAGTTTGAAGAGTTTGGTGAATGGGTTGCTGACGAGGACGCTGAGCACACCGACGTTGAGATCTACAAGAAGGCCATTGATCTTGGCATTGCTAAGAAGCATCGCACTGTGCAAGTTCTTGCTCAGACTCTTTTCACTGAGGACATTGTTGACGAGATTGAGGAGCATGTCGGCTTACTGAAAAAGCTGGTCACTGGTGAGAAGCACCAAAAGGCTCTCTTGGGAGGTATTGAGCGCTTTGTTGGCCTTACCCAACCCGAGCTTGTCTCTAAGATCCCCAAGATTTTACACGCTTTGTATGATGAGGAGATCCTTGAAGAGGAGATCATCATCTCTTGGGGCAGCAAAGCCAGCAAGAAGTATGTCGATAAGGACATCTCCAAGAAGGTGCGCAAGGCTGCCAGACCCTTCATTGAGTGGCTTGAGCAGGCTGAGTCTGAGAGTGAAAGCGATTAAGTTAAGTGAGTATATGTCTTGCCACCGTGGCGGCACTGTACTATCTCTTTTCTGTGTATGATACTTCTTTCTCTACTTCGGCTCATGTTGCACTGATTTGCAAGTGAAGTAAGCAATAGCTATTTTTCAATTTAAAACTTTTTTTTTTTTTTTTTTCTCTCGCTCCTTTTTTTTTTTTACTGTATTAATTTATTATTTTGTTTTTTTATTTTAATATAAAAATGTTTTTTTTTT
>Ga0160505_100594_pt1 | contig 19876 bp, 8 predicted proteins | sample DIDeMG_FD_108225 | JGI IMG/M metagenome (GOLD analysis project Ga0160505, IMG submission 108225) | Enriched chicken feces microbial communities from UW Madison campus, WI, USA - DID2874_E49_Stillage MG | ecosystem: Host-associated > Birds > Digestive system > Large intestine > Fecal ... | reverse complement strand
AGAAAAAAAAAAAAAAAAGAAAGGGGGGTGAGGGGGGGAGTGGGGAAAAAAAAAGTTATAGAAAAAAAAAAAAAAAAGGGGAAAAAAAAAAAAAAGAAAAAAAAAAAAAAAAAAAAAAGAGCGAAAATTCCCAAAAAAAAAAAAATTAAGGTTTAGTCAAGAACCGAACCTAGTTTTGCCAAACTCATTTTATGGTTTTATTTTTTTTTTTCTATAATTTATTTTTTTTATCGTCCCAGAATATTGCCTCGGTTTAGACTATGTTTAGACGATAGAATTTATTCAATTTTTTTTTTAGCATTACACTATCATGTAGCAGTGTGTGCTGGGTATGAAGGGCCTGCTGCGGTGGCTGTTTGGCACCAGATCTGCTGGAGAGTTTTACCGGGCAAGAGATTATTATTCAGGTGTTAATGGCTGCCTGCATGGGTACATGATCCGTAACCGAGAGCGCAAAGGCCTTGAGAGTGCGTTTGCAATGTACGGAGATTGCCCAGCTGCTGCTAGAACACGCATACATCCTTCTCACCGTCAGAGTCTCGACAACCTCTTTGAACGCGCTGCGTTGGCACTTGTACAGTATTATTTGCGATGCTGAGAGGCTGTGTGGTAGTCATTTCCAATTCAAGCCAATTAGGCATACTGGAGTAAGAACCAGGGCATTACAGAAAAATGGATAAATGCTTGTGTGAGCGTAGTGACCTGTTTGACAATGGCTTGGTCTACCATGGATGATGAAGTACCAACCATTGATCTCAAACCAGCTTTCTCTCTCTAAATTTTTCACCGTGAGAACCATCAAAGACCAGCACGCTCAAAGCATGGGCTGCCGATATTACCGCCGGAATGAACAGCACATACTGAGGCCTTTACTTGGGCTTTGTAAGCACACGATGGCTGTTTACATTCCGTCTGGCACTTGTATTTCATTTATTCAAGTTACACAAACACCATAAACGAAACAAAGGCTCTGTGAGTTGGGATTTTCACCATCATGATCTTCAGACATGGCTGTATACTGGGCTATCAACATTTTAGGCTTTATGAGTAATCAGACATCCCGTTTTGACAGTCCAAAACAGGTATAGTTTAATAATCCAGTTGTTAAACGAGAGCGTTGACGCCAAATAGCCTTGCTAACCGTAATAATGAACTTGTAGGGTCCAGAGTAACGGACGTGCTGTTTAAAAGCCATGTTTGTACAATGTAGTCAATGTTGTCAATGTATATATCACAGACCTTGCTCAGACGTGGGCTCAATTAAGCCTGAACCGGCGCCTATGGCTTCTCTTGAGACAACCTTCTCCTAAGAAAGGGGGCTTGGTAACAAAACCTAAACGCTATTTGATTACTGTAGTTGCCACTGCTCTATCGTCAAGTGCTGGTTTCTTTGTTGGTGGCATAATCATCGGATCTCCAAGTGCTCTTAAAGTTTGAGTTCAGTCCTCGTTTTCTTTTTTTTTTTTTCTTCCTGTTTTTGGGCACCAAAGTTAACTGCCTTATCAAAGTGCAAGTCTCTACTACGACATGTGAATCGTCAAGGTCCATTTACCTCTTGTCATCCTTTTGCAAGTGGTTGTGGTATTTGCGCCTTAACAATGGCCTCGAGCTTAGCTCCATGGTTCAAGCTAATGACAAAGCGTATAACTCAGACCCTGCCTTGTTCAACAACATTCAACCTTAATTGACCATAACAGTTGAACTACGAAATAATAACTATTAATAATAATAAAAAGGTCTTGTTTGACGATTGCTGTCAATTTTCGTTTCATTCGTATTTATTGGTTATTGAGACTACATCCAGGATAAAATGGAAATAAAAAAAAAAAGCTATTTTTTATTATGGAGCTGACTGTTAATTGTTATACTCATTTAAGACCGGGATGATTATTCTTACTATCCCTTTTTTTTCCTACCAGGTTCAGATTTATTTCGACATGATTAAAGAATCCAGTTTAATAAAAAACTGAGCTATAAAACAAACAAACGACTTAAGTTATCTGTCATATGAGGTATGACCTACACTTTATGGCTTTTTTCAATATTTTCAGGGCTAGGGTATTCTACCACCAAAATACCAACCCATCTTCGGTCAATCCACCAACCAGATCATCAACGAAAAGTTTTTTTTTTTCATTTCTTCCTTTTCTTTTTCATCCATCCATAGACAGTCCCTACTGCCGACACCCGATCCACCACACATATATACACACACACATACGAAATGTCCTTTTTAATATCTGGTCTTAGACGCTCGGCCATTGCTGCGCGCACCTTCAGCTCGTCAATGGTGACAGTCCGCAACAACAGCAGCAGCAACAACAACAGCAACAGCGCCATTGTCGAGCTGCTCAAGAATAGCGCGCGCGACGCCAGAGGCAGCTCGGCCCCCATCCGCACGCCCCTCAACATGGCCGACAGTCTGAGCCAGCTCAACAGCAGCACGGCGGCCCGCCAGTCCAGCCTGTTTGGCAACTTCCGCAACAGTAAAGGCAGCAGCCGCAACCAGCAGCACCAGCAGCACCAGGACACCGAGTTCAAGGTTGCGGGCTACACCAAAGACCGGATCCCGCGGACCGGCGTCAAGGCCGGCCGCTCCGTGCCGGTCACCGGCGCGCTTGACCTGAACCGGGCGCTGCGTAACCTCAACAGTATGAACAACACCAACCGTGTGCGCCAAACCGCCATGGCCCAGACCAAGTACGAGAAGCCTGGTAAGCGTAAGCAGCGTCTCCGTATCCAGCGCAGCAAGAGACGCTTTGATATGGGTATCCGCCGTCTCTTTGAAATGGTGGCCGATGCCAGAAGAAAGGGTTACTAAACGGCTATGGTTTAGTAGAAAAGAAAAAGAAAAAAACGACAGTTTTTTTTTTATATTGTTTTGTGTGTGCGTGGGTTTCTGTTGATTTAGGGTGCATATCGACTTGGTTTGTATTATTTCTTTTGTACATATATATATACTATCATACCTTGACAATGGCCTCATTATTTTGTTTTTTATTATTTCTTTTTATGCCAAGTGCAAAGGGTTCAAGTTGAGTAGTGAATGGGGGGAGAATCAAGGCACACAAGTATTTCCAAAATTAAACAGAATTAGGTGCTTGTGGTCTCAGGGGTGGACTCCTTCATGACCACATCACCATCCTCGTCGTTTTCCTCCTCCTCGTCGTTCTCGTCATCCTCCTCTTCTCCGCCAAACTCTTCGTCTTCTTCGTCTTCTTCTTCGTCTTCCTTTTCAAGGTTTTCCTCGCGCTCGGCCAGCGCCGCTTGCTTGGCCTTCTCCTCCTCGAGCCGCCGCTTGGTGATAAGTGCAAGCTTTTCAACTAATGTCTGTTTCCGCTTGGTGCCAACCTCGGGTGCTGCTGGGGTTTTCGCGTTGCTGCCCTCATCGCCAGCGCCTGTTGTCTCCGGGGTTTCGGGCTTGGCCTCGAATCCAATCGGGTTGAGCTGGATCCGTGTACGTGTTTTGGCAACCACATCACCGTCTGCATAAAAAAAAAAAGGATATACTTGTTAGTCGGGAGTTTCGTGATACCAATATCTCTATATATATGGAACCGGTTTTGCCTTGTTGCTGCTACTTACCAAAGGTGCTGTACAACTCAGTGCCCACCATGTCCTGCCACGAGCCCTCGTAGAGCGCCTCACCCAACCGGAACATGGGCCGGTCACTGTCCAGATCGACCATTTGTAATTTTGCCTGTGACGAAAGCTGCTTGCTGGCGTCCTCAGCGCCGTAGCTCAGCTGCGACAGATCCAACGGCACATAAACCGTCTGCAAGAAACGAAAAAAAAGAAAAAAAAAAAATAAGAAGAAAAAATAAAACAATAAAATAGAATGGGTTTGTATTGTTTAGCATGATGAAAAGAAAAAAAATGTATGTATGACCACTTATCTTCGGTCACAAAAATGAACAGCGCGCGGCATGGCAGGAAAAGGGGCGGTAGCCGTGGGGGAGATCTAGATCTTGCTATTACTTACAACTTCTTCATCTTCGTCATCTCCAGTCGCGGCAGTGGTGGCGGCATTGTCAGGCTTGATCATCTCGGGAATTGCGTCAGGCTCAGACCCCAGCTTCCGCGCAGCAATGTCTTCAGTCGATCCCGGCGCGTAGGCGTTTTCTAAACAGTGTCAGTCAAGCTAGTCAACAAAAAAAGCAACCCCCATTTCAATTGCGGGCATTGACATAAAAATAAATAGAATAAAAACTTACCGAATCCCCAGTGCATCTCCTCGCCCTTGGATAGAAAATCGGTTTCGCCAATACGCACAGGGTTCCATTTGTCGGAGCCAGGGATCCGCGTATAGGTATCAAGAGAGCAAGTTCCTGTACGGATTTCGCGTTCGGGGTCTTGCAACAGCGCGCGGCCAAGTGCAATCTTGGTGGCGGCATGCGTTACCAGCAGCACGGCATCAATCTCGGGCTGCTCGGCGTCAAGCCGCGCAATCAGCCCCGCGATAAAGCGGGCTGTTCGTGCGTGCAGCTCCTCGCGAGTCTCGCTCACAAAAGTCGTGGGCTCAATGGGAGTGTATTTTGTGTCAATCAGCGGGAAAAATTCCTTAAGTACCTTGACCGGAGCCGCTAAAGAATGTGCCAAAGAAAAAGCGTTAGCAATCGTAACTAAATCAAAAGAATGTTTTTCTTTTTTTTTTTTAAAAAAAAAAAAGTGAGATCAGTATACATACGATTAGGTGGCACGTCGTAACTAGGCCGGCCTAGCCACTCACTGACACCAGGCTCCACACAGAGCGACAGGTCCAACGCGCGGGCCGTGGGGGTCGCGGTCTGGAGGCAGCGATAGTACGGTGAAACGAGGATCTGCTGCGGGCGCGGTTGCACGGCTTTGGCAATATGGACACTGAGTTCTTCGGCCTGCTCAAGGCCATGCTCAGCCAGAACGGGGTCCGCAGGGATCCCCGTGGGGGGAGGCGGGACCGGTCTGTCAAGGATCCAGTTGGCGCGGTACCCGTGCTGTCATGCGGTATCAACGGTTAGCTATGGGCCGATGAGCTTCAAAAAGTACAATAAAAAAAACCAAGGAAAAAAGCAAAATTGAATCACACAAGGACCAGTCTCCATGATTGATGCTTAATGCGACTTACTCTTGTAATGTAAATTGTAGTGACCATTGTTATTTCTGTGTCTAGGTATTCACAATGTGTTTGGTAATGAAGAGCAAAAAGTATATTTGGGCAAAGGTTTGAAAAAACAAAAAAAAATCAAATAAAAACTAAATCCTTTCAAGCCCAATTAGTGACAGATCGGAGGACACCAGGCCCCCTGTCAGTATTCGGATTAACAAAAAAAAATAAAAAGCTAATACTCTTTTGATATTAAACAGCAATTACAATTATACAAACAAATAAAAACAAACAAAAAAAGACACAGAATACATCAACCGCCTCCTACATGTTTAGTTCATACGAGACATTCCCTTGCCCTTAAGCACGTAGTCGTTAACCTTTGAGAACACTTTTTGAACCGCCAAGCGGAGCTGCGGCGTCATGTCGCGACCCAGAATGTCAATAACTGCCGGGTAGACCACTGAAATAACCCGCGTAAAGTCACCCTTGGGGAACTCGGCAATACCATCAAGGATTGACACCACGACGGGGTTCCACGCTTTGAAGTTGCGCGTTTCCGAGGGATCAATTTGGTTGTAACGGCTAAGCACCTCAAGGCACACGGGCCAAAGCGACTTCTCAACGTGTAATTTGAGTTCCTCGGTTGTCTTGAGCGTGGCCTTGGTGCGTTCGTCGCTCTCCTTAATGCTCACGATAAACGCTTCGCGCTGGTTGACCTTGCCATCAGCACCAAGCACACTTGCCACGCCGCCAACAATACCGTTGGCATCCTCGTCGACAACTGCCTCAAAGCCCTCATCACCATCAGCAATCTGAAGCTTGCGCTTGTCATTATACAGACGCAACATCACGGAGATATATACCTGAGCCGAGATGGACTCCTGCTTAAGCAAGTTGGGAAGCTGCTTCATGAATCCTTGGCGCCAAAGAGTTGTGCGTAGGTCACGGTCATCATTAAACTCGCGTGAGAAGATGTAGCTATGACGGAGCAGATCGCAGATGCGTAGAAGCTCCTTGACAGGAATTTTATCGTAGATTTCGGATCCAATCACGCGAACCGTAGGGGCGGAGGTTGCCAGCGCACTGCCATTTTGCACAGTTTCACCGTTGCCTTCGATTGTCTCCTGACGCTCCAGCAGCTCGCGCATCGTGTCAACCATCAGCAGCTGGAGTACACACTTCATGATAGTCTTACGGAACACCTTTTGGCGTCGGTGGTTTGCCTCGGCAGAAATGTTCTTGCGGCCAGACTGCTCCAGTTCCTCGTGGGTAGAGTTCTTGGCAGTTGCACCCAGGTCCTTTTCATCGTGTTCCTCCTCGTCAGAAGCGAAAAGGGCACTAAATAGCTCTGAAGCCGTTGTAGATTTAAACAAAAACTCAATCTTGTCGACAACTTGGGTCCAGTGTGTTGGCGAAAATTTGTCAACATTCTGTTCAACCAGCTGCAAAATGCAGGATGAACCGATTCGCGAAACGGTCTCGTTTTCCTGGATAATGCAGGTAACAAGAAGATCAAGGAACCCGTCAAGCATACGGCTTAAAATCTCAAAGTAATGTGACAAGAGAGCAATCATGTTGCGCAGAGCCTGGATCATTGTAGTAGAAAGCCAAACTGACATGTCGTCCTGCGTGTTAAAACGGGCCATCTCTGAGCGCGACTTGAGTACCACAAAGATCGGGAAAAGTAGCTGGCGGCACACAGTGTCCCAAAAGTTGGCAGAAAACTGAGAACCGTACTCAGTCAGGGTATCAAACATGTAATTGAGCGCGCGGGAACGCACCTCCAAGTCCTCGCCATTCATAATCACATCGTGGAATGCCGAAAGAACAGGGAACCAGTACTTGTTATAAGGCTCATCTTCATCGCTGGCCTCACCGGATGCAGCAGTAGCAGCTTTCTGCTTTTCAGTTAAAACTAGGATACGCTGAATGGTCTGCTTGAGCAGATCCAATGCATGCAAACTAGGCTTTTGAAAGTGCTGGTTTTTGCCTATCTCGCTAAGACAGGAAACCAAGCTACCAAAACTCTCCTGAGCAATAATTTGTTCAAGATGTGAAGTGTGGATCTTCTTAACAAGATCAAACGTCTCGTTCACAATAGTGGAGTACGGCTGCTTGGCTGCAACCGAGAAGGTTGCAAACATGGTGCGCCAACCAGACTTGATACGCTCAGATTTTGCCAAGATCATTTGCTGCAAACATTGAATCACCATGTCCTTAGCCTGAGTGTTCTTGTTATGTTCCATCACATACTCAAAGGGTTCAAGGAAGTCCTTCTGGAACTTGAAGTGGGAAAGCTCCTCAAGATCAAAGAACCGGATAGACAACTGGCGTAATGAATCAAGCGCAAAGAAGGCAACGTTGGTGTTTTCATGGCAACCAACCTGGTTAAAACTCTTTCCCATAATAGCCCAAAGTTGCGACCATTCAAATCTGATACGCTCCATATTGTAGTAACAAACGTCAACCATTTTCTGTAGAGAAAAGGTTCTAGGGTGCTCGCTCAGACCGGATGACTGAATTTCCTCCCAGGATACTTCTGTCAAAGCTCTCACAAAATCAACAATGGCCTCACCAGAAAGCGAGGCAGACTTGGAGAAGATTTTGTCCATGGTGATAACAACCTCGCGTGACTGAAGCTCCTCACCTAAGCCCACGTCATAGGCAACAGGCTTATCGTTATGACTTGTTGCAGTCGATACCGACGAGAGTCCAAACCCACTGAACAAACTACCGCTGGTGCTAGCTCTAGACTGATGTTGAGTATCAATTGAGTCTCTGTGCGAAGCAAGTCTTGCATTAGTGACATCAGGAATGGCACCAGCCTCAATACCGGAAGAAATAAGCTGGAAGCGTTCAAGCTGACTGATGCAAGTGAGAATTTCCTTCCACGAGCTTTTGAGATTATTACCCTCGGAAAGAGCAGTTGCTAGCAGTTGCTTGATTGCATAGACATTCTTCTGCTTCATTTCTCCTAGCTTCTGCAGGTTTGTGAATTGAGACAAGGCAGAAATAAACGAGATGCGCGCAAGGTCAACATCAAAGAGACACGCAATACGAATTGAAAACTTGAAACCCTCAAGACACAATTTAACGGTTTCAGAGTCCTCAGTCTCTTGGAAGGGACCACTAAGTCCAGCAAGGAACGACATCCAACCAACTTCAAACATAGGTTTGACATGCTCAATGTGTGACGCAATATAGAAGATCGTTTCGGTAGAACGCTTCTTGCCATCAGACTTGGATACAAGTGACTTGAACAACTGCTCGGTCTTGTAGGACATTTGTCGAGAGGCCTGCATGTACGCCTCGCGCTGAAGATCGCGACCAACAGTGGCCAAGGCCTGACTGATACCGGCAAATCCAGACGGCGCTTGTTGGCCGCCAGAGGAAAGCAGAGCAGCGTGCTGCTCTGATAGTAGCTTGATCTCATCGTCTCTAATAGTGTTGTAAATCTCCTGAAGGTACTCCGCGGGCAAATCGCTACCATCATTGATACCACGGTTGTTTCGCAAGAAATCATCAAGTGTCATTCTGTTTTTGACCTGAGGCGAGTGCAAATCAGTATTTAACAAAATGACCGAATAGGCAAGAACGTAAGCAGTGTCAGCGTTGGCGAAAACCGACGGATTATCAGAAATGTATCGCTCGGCAAACTTAAGCATATATCTATCAATCTTTTGAGCCTCACCGGGTAGACGGAACGCCTGAAGGAAAACACGCATGGCATCCACAAATGACTTATTGGAAAAATCCATGAGGTCTACAAATGCGTGCATGATAGCAATATGCTCAGGATCGCCTTCACCAAGATATTCACCAATCTGGGACTTGTCAAGACCCTCCGTGTTGAGAAGCAGCTTTGCAATATCCTCAGGTGTATCGTGCTCAAGGATTCCCGCATTGAGGAATGCCTTGATGCCGTACTTGGGCTTGGTGTTGAACTGGCGAATAGCATCTAGGAAAGCAGTCTTTTTAATCTTAAGCGACTGGAACTGAGAAGGATCATCAGTGAGAATCTTAGACGCGTTGGTACTGTTTGATTGTAAAGTAGCAGTTTCCAAAGTATCATCGCTCGTAGCACCCTCAGCAATACTATCTCTAGTCCCATTGTTCTTGTTGATTGAATCGGAAACAGCAGCAATTCCACGCTGAGACCAAGCCAAAAGTGAGCTCAAGACGGCAACAAGCGATTGCAGACCTGTCATCTTAAGCGAGTACTCAATCGGGAACTGTGGTTCAGCATTGTGACTTAATGAAAGGTTCGAGATTGCCATTGCGGGTGGAAGTGAAAGGTTGTACACTGCGATAGGCTTGTTTTTTGTTTCCGTATACTGTTGCAGCTGGAAGGCCGTCAGATGCACAGGAGATACAGCGTAGCGAACTAGATAGTCAATTGTCGATTCGTAAATATTGATGGCTGATGACGAATCACAGTCATAGTTTAAGTAAATCTCAACAAGACCTCTGGGATCGTTGCTAAGCTTTTGAATAATCGATAAGAAGTACTGCTTTTGATGCGATGTTGAAGTTTTCATTTCAGCAATAGGAAAGTAAATCTCAGCAAAAAAGACTTCAATTTCCTTTTTGAATTGCGACCGCAAGTTGGACAAAATTAACCAAAATATTTCTGCCGAAATTTCAAACACAGGAGGGGATATGCTGGCAGCGTTGCGCGCAAGCGTTGCACAGATATAGTCCTTAATCGAGACCAAAAAAGGCTCGTCACCCTTAACCTGCGAGCGAATAACAATATCGTTAGAAAGGAAGACTGTCATGTGGGACTTTAGAATCGTGTGAATGAGGTGTAGAGAGAGTAGCTTGGATCGCATATTGCTTGAGCGATAGTCAAGTCCATCACTTTCAAGTGGCTTTTCCGACAATTTGCAAAGTGCCCGAAAAATGAGAAATGCATCCTTAGCAAACAAATCACTTTCCTCCTCGTCTAGGTTAGGGAGATCCTCCTTAACCCGCTCAACTTCACTTGAACCGAGTGATTCCATCTGGCTAAGTGTCAGCTTTTGCTCAACGCCGGTATCTGCCTTTTCACTGCTGTTGCTGTCAACCACATCGGGTGCACTAAATTGCACACTGGAGTCTAAGCTTGGTCCGGAGAGACTTCCAGGACGACGCTTGATAAGTGGTTTAAGCCGATCAAAAATGACATTTACCATTTGACTGAGTGTTGCCTCTGCTACATTCTGGTTGGGCACAGAGTTGGACACAACGAAGATTGTATAAGTTTGGCGGATGGCCTTAAGCAAGGTTGCACCATGGGCAATAAGGTCGTCATTTAGTACGGCGGCCATTAGCGCCTTGATGATCTGCAGCTCGACCTTGGCGTCTGTTCCCTCGCCGGTGAAACAGTCACATACCGTCTTAATCGCACGATCCATGATGGGGATTTGTGGCGGCGGGGTAATACCAGACTGGGGGTCAATCTCAGGCACCTCGGGATCTTCAAGGTACGAAAAACTGAAAAGCTTTCCAATACAGTCTAAAGCCAGGACTTTGAGTTCATTCACATTGGTCTGTGAGCAGACCAGCCTCAGGGGCTCGTAGATAACGTTGGGTGGAGGTAGTTCGCTACGTTGCAACACAGCTATATGAAAAAGAATAGATCAGTTAGTATTCAATCGGTTGCAATTTGGTGCAAACATGCGCGCAGAAATGTGAATAAACAAAAAATTGAAACTTACTAAGGGCTCGATTCACTGACGACTGCAGGGTAGGATTCTTCGACACAGCTTTGTGTTTACTGATCAATTCAAACGCGCTTTTGAAGAGTATAATGGAAGAAACCGTTTGTTGGCCCGTTGTGCTAATATTTGATACCGAAAGAGCAAATGAGTGAGATCGTTTAGATCGACGAGGTTTAGAAACAGTTAGACTTGATTCGTCTTCCTCATTGTCGTCAATCGCGGCATTGACACTGGAAACAGAGGGCTTATGGGAAAGCGCAGAAGTCGATGTTGCCGCGGAGTTTTCATTTGTGCTAGGGCTAGTGCTGCTCTCGGCAGCAACAGCATCAGTAGTAGTCTCTTCGGTTGTATCATGAATGACCAAAGTAGGTGGTGCCGGTGCAGTCTCCGGCTTTGACTCTACATTATCGTCATTGTTTGATTCAGCAGGCTTGTCATTATCGTCGTTTAAATCTACCGTGTCAAGAGCCTCTGTATCTTTAACGGGACCGGCGGCAGGCACGCTCTTGGGCAAAGCGTCGGTCAGGACAGGTTCTTCTGGATTTTCGGTCGTCGTCATTTTCATACAACCAGTGCTATATTAATATATATAAAAAAAAAAAGAAAAACAATGAAAATGAAACCACTGATAGTACTGATACAGGCGCGACTGACAATAAACAGAATACAATCAGGAAAGGAAAAAGAATAGACGATTGCTCCTCAATTAGCTGTCAACTCTGGCAGGCAGAAGGAAGAGTAAAAAATATAAAAAAATATATATGGAGAAAAGAGGGAAAAAAAAAAATGAAAGATTAACGAAGTTGATGAAAGTTGAAGAGATTGGGCTCAAAATCAACCGCAGCTTCGTTGAATTTTTCGTTTTGGCTACGTGGTTGATCAATCAGCATTTTGAAGGTCACGTGATATATATGGTACTTTGACCCCCCAGCCGTTTTGCCAAGTTTTGAGCCCTTTGATCTGGCAATCACGAAAAGAAAATAAAAAAGAGCATTTACTTTCTTTCTTTCTATCTCTTTTTCAATCACACATACACACACAGTTATATCGCCTTCACCACGATGGCTAACGCATCTGCTAAAAAGCAAGCTGCTGCTAACACTAAGAAGCTTCAAGAGCTCCACACTATTGCTGCCATTATCAATGGCCTCTATCTCCTAGCCCACTTTGTCCTCGGCCGGCCTCGGGGCGGCTCCATCAAGCCCTATCTGTTTTGTTCATTACCGGCATTTTTATTGCAGTATCAACTTGAGCGGATGGGTCGGCCCAAGTACTCTCCTTTACAGCCTGGTAGTAGCCAGCAGACCCTTGTGAGTCCCGGCGATGATTTGGCTCAGGCGGGGCTCACGGAATGGTTTCACGACGTCATCTACGTGACGTGGGGTTGCGATATCCTGGCGCCCATTTTTAACACCAACAAGGTCTGGTATCTTTACCTGTTAATTCCACTTTACGCGAGTTACAAGATCTACACCCTCATCTTTTCTGGTAAAGGTGGTGGTCTGCTCGGAGGCTTGCTTGGCAACGCTGGCCGTGGTGATGCTGCTGCAGATATGAATGCGGCACCAGCGCAATCAAAGCGTCAGGAGAAGCTTGAGAAGCGTGCCAACAAGGTCAAGTACAAGTACTAAACGCACGTTATGTGTGTTTCTACACCAGCCCTCAAGTTGCGCCATAAACAAGAAGAAAGAAAGTGAACTTGTGTTCATCCCCATGCATGCATACTTATTTTCTATCACCAAAGAATAAACTACTCGTGTTTTCCATTCCTTTCATATATATGTATATATAATTATAACAATAAAAGTATTGCTTGAGCATTAAAATTAAGAAGACAAAAAAAAATTTAAAATAATATAAATAAATAAAGGAAAAAAAAAAAGAAAGTATTATCAAAATCAAAATCATTACCTAATTGATTGGTCTCAGCAGAACTGACACACAAGGACCGGAGAAGTAGAGGAATCCTAATGAACATCAACAAATCCCCCCACTAAACCGGCGCATTACACACGCCCATTTCAAGCGTACGCAGCGCTTGCTCGTAATAGACAGGGGAATGATGGAAAATACCACGTCCAAACGCTGGCTCACCAAACCGCTTCTCAACATCATACACGACTTTGCCAATGATACGTGTGGCACGTTTAGTCTTGCCATCGTGAGTTTCAAAAACAGTGCTAGTAGAAATAGAATAGATCTCGCCCGGCGGGACCAACTTCTCACTCTGCATTACTGCCCGCAAAGTCTTTAGTACAGACCACAAGTAGTCATCATCAGCATCATTTACAGACAAAGGATTGTGACGCGATGCAAGTTGTGATAAGAACCGTCGCTTGATTTCGTGCACAACGCCTTGTTTATCGTTTTTGAATGCAACGGCAACGGACTGAAAGTCGCGGAGTAAACCGAGCGATAAGCAAGGTACCATATCAAGTCCGTACACAACGGTCGTGATGAGGCTGCGAGTAGTCCGGCGGAGTGATGCGGACATTGAAGCAGGGGGTCCATATGCAAAACAGTGAATTCGGCGGCCTGGTGGTAGTAGCGACGTGCGAGAAGTGACATATATACCATTATCGTCCATCTCACTAAGTAAAATTCCAAACAAGGCACCGACACCACCGCCCAGCGAGTGGCCACAGATAACTAAACCATACTCTGGACCCCATTTCTCAAGAGCTGCAATAATAGTTTTAAGTACACGGCTTGATTGACGTTTAAGAATCTGTGCACATTTAAGCATGCCACCATGCACTTTCCAAGACTTATTTTGCCACTCCATGACCTCGTAATCACACGTCAAGTCAGTAAGAATGTCTTCAAGACCAAGCGTTCCGCGAATTGTGAGCACCACCGCCTTGGCCTGGTGGTCAATTGCAACAAAGTGTACCAATGGAATGCCAGACTTATTATCAACGGCACTATCAGAATAACTTGACAAAAGAATATCTTCTAGACCCAGTTTAGTATGCGCAGCAAATGCATAGTGTTCAGAATGGTGGTTGCTGTCATTTGGTGTAAACGAGCTAGTAACTTTTCCAATGCCAATGACATGCATAAATGACTGGCCATATGACGCTGTGGCAAAACGCATATACTTGTACATGTTTTGTGTAATATGACCTGGTGGGAAGACCTGCTGCTGACCTAGGTCTCTGGCACAGTACGAATCGTAACGGAAATCAGACTCGCTATTCTCGGACTTGATAGTGCACACAGAGTCACGACGATTGAGGCGGTTGGAAGGGCCATCAAAAGATGCCCGCGCTGATAGTCCGCCACTGATATCAATGTTAGTGCTGTTATGGTTGGTGTTGTTGGCGGTTTGAATGTCGTTGTTGGGTGGAGGGGGCACCAACGATGAGAATGACCTGGATCGGGGAAATGTGAAATTTGAAAGAGATGGCTGCCGACATGCTGCCTTGCTTGTTTTTGGGGAAGAGCTTTCGCTGGTGATACCCTCTAGATCTAGGCTCTCGCTGTGTTTATGTACAGTGTCAAATTTGTTAAATGATGAGGATAGTGAGCTTTCTGATAACGATCGAGTCAATCCGGAGATCGGCGGCGTGGTACGGTCACGCATGAGTACATCCTGCTCGGAAGCTTCATCAGTATCAGACAAAATTGTTTCTAGCGTAGGCCGTTTAAAGTTTGGAGCGTCATCGTCGTCGCCGTCGTTCAAATACTCGGGTTGCTGTGTCTGGATCTGAATGTTAGTGGGATCCGGAATAGGTAAATCCACATTTTGTTTGTCATTTGATGAGATGCCCTTGCGCTCACGGTATACCCGTGACGATTTCTGAAACGTTAATGTGTACTGTGTGTCATTCTCATTGATATGCTTTGCTTCTTCATGAACAATCGACGCCCCGTCAGGGAGCTTGAACTTTGGAATGTCGAATTCACCGCTAATCTCAATTGCAACCGTCTTTGTCTTTACCTCAGTGATTGCAACCCTGTACGCAACATCGCTTGGGATTGACGTCACAATTGCTTCTTCGTCAGCATCATTGGATGTTTCGGGAACACCTGGGAACTGTTGCGATAGGGTCTCACCAGACTCAAGCACAACTACATCCCAAACAATAGGCATTTCAATCTCCTCCATAGTACGATGCCAACCTTTGGATTGCAATATTGAGAAACAAGTGAGACCAGAAACAAGTGAGTAAAGACCAGTTCCCTCGCCAAGCTCACGTCGGATCAAAGCGATAATTGCAGCAATAGCGCGCGATGACTCTGTTGATCCAAACACAGCGTCAAGAAGATGGACTGAGTCCTGCGCAAAGCCACTTGTCGTCTGAAGTGTTGTTGATGCCAGGTGGAAAGATGCCGCTGTGAAGAGCTGCGCAAGAGTCGCAGCACGATTGACAGCATGCATACTTGACTGCGTCCAAGATTCGGCGTTTTCAGTGTCCTGATCCGCCTTGTAGATGATACCTTCGATGGCCCGGCGGGTAAAACCGAGCGATGTGAGGGTACCGATGCGAGCAGAGTCAATCATAGTTGACGCAATATATGTGCCAAGTCGCAATGACACGGTTGACCCCTTGGAAACTGCTGACACCATCTTAGCTATGCGATTTGGAAGCAGTGGCGTAGAATGTTGAGATAGCGAGAGTATATCGGCAACAGAGTTTTTGCGGTGTGGCGAGATTGTACTGTCTAAATTGTTGTGATCAGAATCATAGAACGGCTCAGGCTGCTCAATGTCTGTCAGATCCTGGCCAGAGGTATCAACATCGGAAGCATAAGCATCGTCCTCATCATCGTCTATTACGGAATCTGGCTGTTTTTGCTGGTTGTTTTGGCCAAAGATTAGGCTGAACGGTGAGGGCATAGTGGCCAAACTGGAGATCTGTTAGTTGCTATCAGATAGTACTCAGGTGGACTACTTGTATATCGCCCAAGCTTTTGCAAGTGAATAAAAGGCGAGAAAAAAAAGTCACTGATGGCTAAATGGGTAGAGGCAAGTGCCTTCTAGTCTAAAGATATAAAAAAAAATTAAAAAGAAATAAGAAAAGAAATAATGAATAAAGTAAAAGAAAATAAGAATAGAAAGTATGAGAAGAAAAAGGAAGACGATAGCAAAGGTCAGAAAAGCCTAGTCAGGGCTGATAAGTTTGGTATACTACGATGTCATAAGTTCTGTTGTTGGGACGGCTTGTCGCCAACAGAAAAAAACTAAAAAAAAAAAGCGAAACCTTAATGTTAACACTAATGACTTAGACACAATAAATAAAATAAGTCTCAAGTCGCAAAATAAAAGAATTCTTTTGTTTGGTGTTTTTTGGTTTGTATCTGACTTGCTTTTCGAAATAATATATCACAGTGCTGCTGCTTACATCTATCTACACACTAATTATAATGAACATAACTGTTTTTTCATCTTCTAGAAGAAATAAATATAATGAAATCTTGGTAATCCGATATTGTCATAATCTTTAAAACTAGATCTATTGCCCCTTTTCTGCCAATTTGGCCATACGAGCAGCCTTAACCAGCGGGGCAAGGCTGCGTACAGAATCAGCAGTGTTCAAAAACTCGTGACCGAGAAGCTCAGTAGCAGTTGCACGCTGATCAACTTCGACCTTTAATGACCACTTCAAAAAGTCGTCAAACACAGGAGTCAACGAATCTGGGTCCTTGAGCTGCGGGGTACCATTGGTTACAATCAAATAAAGTGCACGGATGGGTGACTCGTTCAAGTATGGCGGCTCACCTTCAATCATTTCAATGGCCATGATACCCAAACTCCAAATATCAATCTTAGGTCCGTACTCCTTACGACTAACAACCTCAGGTGCCATCCAGTAAGGGGTGCCCACCATGGTTGTACGCTTGGAATTGGATTCGTTGATTTGAGCACAGAAACCAAAATCAGTCAGCTTAATATCACCTTTCATTGATAACAAGATGTTGTCAGATTTGATGTCACGATGAATAACACCCTTGGAGTGCAGGTGCTCCAAGCCCTGCAACACCTCGCGGCAGACAGCGCCAATCTGGCCCTCAGACATCATGTTGTAGGTCACAACATCAGTCAAACTGCCACCTTCCATGTACTCCATAACAACCCACAGGTCACCCTGTAACAAGTACGAGTCAATAAAGTTGACAATATTTCGGTGGCTGCTCTCCTTCATGACCAGAATCTCGTTAATAATCAGTTCCTTCTTGGGCTGCTTTTCAAGGTTCATCTGCTTAATAGCAACATTCTCGTTGGTATCAACTTGGTAAGCCGTGTAAACGCCACCAGAAGCACCCTGGCCAATTTTGGATAAGTTATGATACAGCTTAGTAGGGTCACCTGGCGTACAGATACTAGCCAGACGGCTTATCACCTCATTGTCCTTTCTTCTCTTTGCCTCGCGGCGACGAGCAGTCACAACAGGATCCTTGGAACTGCCAGACGATTGTTGAATAGGACCTCCAACAGCGCCACCAGTAGCCTTCTGCAGGTTGAGAAGCTGCTCTTGCTGAATCTGCTGCTGCTTAGACTGTTCCTGTTGTGCAGTTTGCTGTTGTTGCTGTTGCTGCTGGTACTGTTGTTGTTGTTGAAGTTGAAGTTGTTGAAGTTGCAGCTTCTGTTGTTGTTGCTGCTGTTCATACAAAATTCTCTGCTGCTGCTGTTTTTGCAAAATCTGCTGCTGTTGCTGAAATTGAAGCTGCTGCTGTTTCTGCTGAGAAGCTGTGGGAGACTGCAGCTGCATCAGAGAGGGGTTATTCAGCTGATGTTGAGGATGACGCTGTTGAACATCAACTGGTGATTTGAGTTGCTGCTGTTGTAGCGGGCTGAAGAAGCCAGCATCTAGACCACCTGGTATCAACCGTCCGTCATTCGGAGGTTGGGTCTTGTCTGGGCTTCTAACAGACTGTACGCCAAGAGGTGGTGCAGGCGGTGGGCGAGGAGGAGGCGAAGCTGCAGTAACTGTCTTGGGCTGAGCTGAGACAGGGGAGGCTGACGATTGGTACATCTGCGAGTTGATGGATGTAGTGCTGGTGTTGACAGCAAGCTTTATGGGATGCTGTTTGCGCTCAGATGGCATCATTTCAAATGGCGGTTGCTGCTGATCAGAAGCACCAGCAGAAGGGTAATTAGCAGTGCTGATAGTCTGGGCGGAAGGTCCTGGAGGACGAGGAGCGGGTCGAGAAGGAAGCAACTGTCTTTCAGGTATGGGTTGCGGAGTTGAGACAACTTCTTTACTGACACTATCAGAGCGTTTCCGGAACGACTGTGTTAGATCCTTGACACTACCCGAACGAAGTCTTCCAGTAGACTCCTTTCGTTTAAACCCTTCTCTAAAACTGTTGGAACGAGATCTAGAGGCTGCAGGGGTAGCGGCATCACCAACGGGGGGAGGCGGCGCAGGACGGGATGTAAAATAGTCAGCTCCGTTGGTATTATTATGGGGCGAAACAATACCCGGGGAAAGAATGTAGGGAGTTTCAATTTCAGGAAAGTTTGTAGCCTTGGCCTGGCCAAACTTGTTCCAAATAGCAGCCTCTTGATCACTGGGATCTTGGGTATAAAAGGCCATAACATCTCTGACAGCCTGGGGGTGCTGTTCAGCTTCAGTTTGCGAAATGCCACTCTCCTGTAGTAGCTTTTCCCATTCCTTGGGCATACCGGTAAACTCACCAGTGTCAAAGTTGACACCAACGTGCGTAACATGGACCATCTCAAAGGGTTGAGAAATTTTGATTGCAGAAGTGTTCACTGCTGGGGTCGCATCGTTACTAACACGGCGACTTGAATTTTGACTATCGCTGCCCCTCATGCTGTTGACCAAATTCGATAAAACACCTTTCATTGTTTTGGATCTGGCACGACCACTCCGGCGTTTGGTGCCAATATCAGTGGAGCTGCCGCTTGTACGTCCCGGGGAACTCAAAGTACTGCTAGTGTTGTTGGCCTGATCCAGACTCAAACTGCCTGCTGATTGAGTTAGGTCGACAACGCCAGTATTGTTAACTGAGGTCCGAGAAACGGATGGAAATCCCTCTACAGACGCGCTGTGGATAGGCTGCTTAAAGGGAAGACGAGATTGCTGATAACTTGTTAATGACGCAGTAGACGACGAAGGCGTAAACTGCTCCAACACCTGGAGCTGAGGAGTGATTGGAGAGAGCTCGCTAACTGAATCTCTAGACACAAACTGGTGTGAGTTTGTGTTGCTAGTGTTAGCGCTAGTGTTGTTCGACTGAGAGGAGGAAGATGAGGAAGAAACAACATGGGGCGACGGTGGAGCTTGCACTTGTCTAGTGTCGCGGCCCTCGGCACGCAGAGGAATGGGAGGTGTACGGCCACCGCCCGCGGTGGTGCCAGGAAAAGGAATTTCGTCTCCAGGGGTGGTTGATGACGTGGTGGGCTCGTTTGCTATAGATGAATGAAGGGAGTACTGGCTGTGGCGAATAGTGGAATTTGAGAGGGTGCTGCGGTGGATATGAATAGGCGAGCGCGAGGGTGAGGCAGAGGGATCGGCGGCGATTCCAGTTGCGGTGCGCTCAGAACTAGGCGAAGTGGTGGGTAGGTAGGCTCGGGGCGCTGCGGTGGGGGTGACCGACGGTTCAAGCGAGTTGACATAGCTGTTGCGATGTGAAACCATTCGAAGAGCATCCTGTTGGCGTAAAGGAGATGTGTTTATTTGAGGAGAAGTAGGTAGCTGTTGCTGAAACTGCTGTGCATAGCTGCCCAGAAATTCGTCCTGTTCGTACTCTTCGTATATACTTTCATGGTCTTTATATGAGTTGTCCTCGTCAGAGATGGAGTCCGTGTCGATAATGGTGGACTGCGACCGGGTGAGGTCTTCAGAAGAGGGTCTGTGAAGATACGGTTTGACGTGATGAATGACTTTTTGTTGACCGGCGCTAGCGTCAGAAAACTGGATACCTTCCTGTAAAGCAAGAGGTGGAGTTGCTAATGAGAGAGTTAGAATAAAAACCTGGGGGAGGAAAAGCTGTTGTTTTTTTTTTTAAAAAAAAAAAAAAAAAGGGTTTGGGGAGGAAAGTATTGTGAGAGGGGGGTGGTGGGGGGTGGGGGGGGGGGGGGGGGGGAGGGGGGGGGATTTGTGTGTGTGGTTTT
>Ga0160505_100593_pt1 | contig 19942 bp, 10 predicted proteins | sample DIDeMG_FD_108225 | JGI IMG/M metagenome (GOLD analysis project Ga0160505, IMG submission 108225) | Enriched chicken feces microbial communities from UW Madison campus, WI, USA - DID2874_E49_Stillage MG | ecosystem: Host-associated > Birds > Digestive system > Large intestine > Fecal ... | reverse complement strand
GTGGGTTCTCACCCTCATGGCAACTCTCACCCTCACAGCAAACCTCACCCTCACAACAAATCTCAAATGGTATGTCACCCGCACCACAAGTTTCTGATCAAATCTCACCCTCTCGTATTATCTCCCATCGTCTTGCCATCTAGGCACTCTCCTTATCTCTTCTCTCCAGTTCGCTGACATTTCTCTCGTCCAACTTGCTATCTCTCCTCTCCAATTCGCTGTCTCTGTCTCCCAGTTCAAGGGTGCCGTTTTCGCCCACTCTTCTCATGTACTCTTTCTCGTTGATCTTTTTGAGTCTCTCCAAATTTCTCTGGTCTCTCTCAGCCTGCTTCTTGTCAAATCTCCGGTTTGCCCAATTCCTCAACCTCTCTCCATATGCCAAACAGAACAATGGGAATGGAAGTCCTAATGCAAGACCAATGAATGCACACATTGTGTTGCCCCATCCGTAATGAAGTTTCTCATACATTGCGGGAGCAAAAAGTGGAAACGAAAATCCAAAAGACGACCGGAAAACGGCCGCCGCAGCCACTGACGATGCAGCAAACCGGTTGTTCATATCAATCAAGTAGTTCTGAATGGTCTGGAACACGGCCACCAAAGAAAATGCAAAGATTGCCAGCCCGATGCATGGCATGATCCAATGGAGATGTTTCTGCGCAGACCATCCGTACCATATAAGCCCCACAGGAATGCCAATTCCACAGAAACACAAGCAAGGCAATCTATACTCTGGTTTGGCTACACCGCCATTCTTAGCTTTGAGACGGTTGTATATGTTCTCGATCATAACGGACCAAAACACAGTACCAATAAGGAAGCCTAATCCCAAAGGAATGTACATGAGACCTGCGATATTAGTGCTGAATCCATAAGTGCCCTTAAAGACTGAGGGAAATGTCACAATGAACAAATACATGAACCCATAGGTGAATGCCATGAAGGATCCCAATCCAAATACCATTGGGTGGCCAATAATAAGCGAGATAGGTCTCAGCACAGTAACCAACATCTTCTCCATGGCAGTCTCACCATCTGCAATTTCGTAGATAGTATGCAAGTGAGAATTTCCGGTCTCTTTCCTGAGTCTGTTGGCCTTCAATTTCAATAATCTAGGCGAATATGTTTCCTTGAAGAACACGGTTCCCACTGCAGCCACAATGAAGTTGAAAATGGCCAAAATATAGAAGCACCAGTGCCAATCGAGCCCGGTGACAATAAAACTGGAAATAATAGGTGCAAGAACTGGACCTAATGTGGGACCCAAGGAGTAGGCAGCCATAGCATACTGACGCTCGTTATCGTTCCACAAGTCTGCCAAAGTTCCAGCACCGACATTAAGAGATGCACATCCACCCAAGCCACCCAAAAACCTAAATACACAGAGCTGTGCTGGCGTTTTGGCGAATCCACAAACAAGGTTGAAAACGGCAACAATCCAAATGGAGAGGTTGAGCACGGATTTTCTACCCACACGGTCGGATTCCGAGATGGGAGCAATTATCAAGGGACCAATAGCCCACGCCAACACCATGATGGAAACACAAAGCGACAGAATAACTTGCTTGGTGATTCCGAGCGACTCAGAAATTTCAGTCATAGCTGGTGACAATATTGACGAAGACATAGGTGAAATAAGCGTATAAAGTGACACCAAAAACGTCTGGAACATTCGTTGGCCATTAGGCCAGTTTCTGGGGTTATTGGGGTCATCGGGCCCATCCCACGTCACCAACTCCGGGTCTATGGTTGTATACTCTCCTCCGTAATCCTTAGCGGGAACTGAAGTATCTGGTAACTTCTCATAGAAATTGGAAGGGTCGTCATCTTTCTCTAGAGCTAGTTCGTGGTCTTCTGACCGATAGGCGTCTCTAGACCGAGCAACTTTTTGAGCCAAAGAGTCCAAGATGGTGGTTCGCGTGGCTGTACGGCGCAACTGGATGTCGTTGTTGCCCATGTCACCGTAAATCTCCCTAACGGAGTAGCTTCCGGATGCTCTGGTTGATACTCGAGACATGGGAGCTGTCTGAAAAGACGAGGCCCCACTTAGCGTACGGCGAAGGTCACCTAGCGTTGTCGCAAGCCGTGACGATGATCCACTAGAACGGAGACTCTGTGGAGTCAGCTGTACGTCGTCATTAGTTGGAGCATGAAATGCCAAAGGTTCTGCCTGGCCAGGTAAGGACTCGTTGGAGTCGTTAGACGACAACGAGTTGCGAGAGTCGTATGTGTCTAGTGACATCGGAAGTTTGTGTTGGGACATTTTTGAGTACGGGATGAAAATGTGATATGTTCTGTCAAAAAAACGGTTAAAGAGTCATTAAGGTGGAGAAACATGTATACAGGCTACGATGCTTTGGCATCTACGACAAGGTGATAGAGAGGGTGGGAGAAATAGAAAGGAGAAATGTTTCGGTCTTTAGAACATTTGCATTAGGGTTCTTAATACTGGCCAGAATGTATTTCGACCAATTTGATGTGGGGTTGAAGTTGAAAGGAGGATTTTCGTTTATCCGGGATGTTGACTGACTAAAGCCGTGTGGCTCGTGATCTTTATCCCCAAGAAGATAAAGACAAGTAGCTAAAAGTTCAGGCCGCAATAGTAGACAAGGTGGATGTTTATAGAACGAGTTGTAGAAGGAGAACACAACAATTGGGATTTTTTTCATGTGGGGGCTGTTTTGGCGTTCGGAGAAGATCGGTGTTTTCCGAGCACTTATCCATTGACACAACAAGCAGGATGCGATTGGATTGACAGGCTCAAGTGAGAAGGAGGTAATTCAGGTAGACGATTAATAGGTGAAATGTAATAGAACTTGGTGTTGATGTTTGGTTGATGTTGATGTTGACGTGGATATTGGACTTGGAGCCTCAGTGTTTGGTTACTGTTAAATTGTAACTAATTTTTGAGTGAGGATCGACAGATCGACAATCTCGAATTAATGTAGGGGGATGGAATGGAAATATTCTTATGTGTATAGGATGCTGTTGTCAAAAGGGTATCGAGGCAATACGTCTTCAAGGATGATTACTATATGTTTTGTGGTATCAGAAGATCGGGTTCTATGAGCATACGTTTTAGAGTTGTGAGACGTTTAAAGATTATGTGACAGTAACTGGCTTGCGGCAGCAATTGGTTATGTGACAACAAATTACCATGTGGCAGCAAATGTTTATGGTTTGTTTTTATCGTTTGCTGGTAGAATTAGGCTTTAAATTGTTGTGTTAGTTGTAACTTACCAACCAGAAATATACACAATAAAAGCGTACACATTGAGCAATACAAGTATTTCGGAATAATGGAGATGAAAAGAAACAAAGGATAAAAGCTACTTTCAAAACGAAATGGCATTTCAATCTTGCTGATTCTCCTAAATTTGAGCACAATATTTTTTTCTAGCCAAAGCTGGAATCTCTCATTTTATGCGAATGTTCAGACTCAATCATTATATACTCTCAATACAACTCCACCCATGATCAAATACTTAACGTTCAGTAAAACCCTCGAGCTTACTGCTAAACCATAAAATCGATTACACCGTACTCCATTCATCTCTCACTATCTATTCATATACTCGTTTCTCATCGTGAATTCATTTCCAATCTGTATGCCTCTCGACCTCAATTCATCGTTGACAGCCTTCTATCATTATCCATCATCGTCAACTACCGTTAATGAAAAGTTATACCCCTCGAAAATTCCATCCAACCTTCAGAACCTCAAAGTTTCCTCCCTTCAATTTATAAAATCTGAATTTCCAAATATCTCCCATTACCTTCCCTCCTACTCGTTGCCTGATTCCTCATCACGTGCATCACATTGGCCCACTTTACCTTCCCTCGAACCAACCTTCTTTACAGCTGCATAACTTCTATGCTGCATAACTTCTACGCTTCTTATCGACTTCTTATCTTATCGCTTCTTGTAGAACTCCCAGACCATGGGTTTTGCCATCGCCATTTTGCTCGTTTAGCAACGCGACACTCTCGTTCCCTATACGAAGGTCTAATCTTTTCTTTTTCGCCGGATATATATGGCACATCGGCCTTTTTTGCTCACTATCTTTATTCAACTATAGACCATGGTCAGGTATGTCTGATAATTCTAGAAGGGACAAAGAAGAAAATGAATAGTGGAAACATGAAAGTCTTCTCAATCATTTACTCTTCTTCAAATCCTTCTATTCATGCCAACTTCCTTATTCTCTTCATATCATACTAACATATCAGTGCAGTGTATCACGACTACTCGAGCTTCTCGAATGTCACCACTTTTGCCGATGCTTACCATAACTTTGGTAAGATCTCAGGCTTGAACCCCTTGGAGAAGCTTTGGGGTGCCTACTACTATTACATGAACAACGACGTGTTTGCTACCGGATTGTTCTTCTTCTTGATGCACGAGATCATGTACTTTGGCAGATGTTTGCCTTGGGCCATTATTGAGAGAATCCCTTACTTCAACAAGTACAAGATCCAGGACACCAAGCTCCCGGACAACAAGGAACAGTGGGAGTGTCTTAAGTCGGTGTTGATCTCCCACTTCATGGTGGAAGCTTTCCCAATTTGGTTCTTCCACCCTATTGCCGTGAAAATCGGTATGACCTTCGATATTCCATTCCCCTCGTGGACTAAAATCGCATTGCACTTGTCCATTTTCTTCGTTTTGGAGGATGCATGGCACTACTGGTTCCACAGAGGCTTGCATTACGGTGTGTTCTACAAGTACATCCACAAGCAGCACCACCGTTACGCAGCACCTTTCGGATTAGCCGCTGAATATGCTCACCCAATCGAGGTTGCTCTTTTGGGTATGGGAACCGTGGGTATTCCTGTTGCGTGGTGCTACCTCACCAAAGACTTGCATTTGTTCACTATCTCGCTCTGGATCTGCTTGAGATTGTTCCAGGCCGTGGATGCCCACTCTGGCTATGAGTTCCCTTGGTCTTTACACCACTTTGTGCCATTCTGGGCCGGTGCCGACCATCATGATGAGCACCACCATCACTTCATTGGCTCGTACGCTTCCAGTTTCAGATGGTGGGACTTTGTTTTGGACACCGAGGCTGGACCAAAGGGTAAGAAGCTGAGACAAGCCAGAATGAAGGCCCAGGCTGAGAAGAAGGTGCAGTAAATGGATAGACGTGCCTTGTTGTGGTCTCAAATGCTGGATAATATAGATTTCAGTTGGTGACTAGTTCCGTGGTAATTGCTACAAAATTGTACAGTACATGATGGTGCTGATCAGTTTGAATTCTCAATGGTGACCAATTGAACTGTATTACTTGGTATTCTGGTCCACATACTCTTGGTTACCCATGGGTTACAAACACTCGTTTTGAATTTGCAAGATTGGTAACCCCAATCGTTGCCTACGCTTGGTTCTCGCTCTGTATATTCAATATCATATTTAATTTTTCCCTGCCCACTCCAAGTACTCTTTACGCTTTTGACGAATATCCAAAAACTCCACTCTGGTGTCGAACTCCTCAAACTCACTCACTCCCAATGCGTTGATGGAATCCATGGCCGCACTCATTTCTATTGGACGTAAGTACCTGTTTGCGTGCTTGACCACCTGTGAGTGGGCAATCCCAAGCCGTGGAGTGTTGATGATGGATGCTAGAACTCCGAAGTTGAGAACTACGAGTCCAATGACGAGTTCTAGAATAATATCCGTTGGAATATCTGTCGACGATAGGAACTGGTGGTGTTCATATGACGAGTATCCTGCGTGCAATATGAGTAGCCCGCCGACAACGTACGAGATACTCATGGTAAGTTGTCACAGGTATTGGTGTCGACTATGGATATGAATGGTGTGGCTACACCCGTACATCTCGATCTCATGTGGGAAGTATTGGTTTCTAATCCACAAGGGATATCCATTACCAACAATGATAAATGATTAAAGATCAAGGCAAATGAAAAAAAAAAATATGGATTATTTGTAGCATACTTTTTTTTATCTTTTATTTTCTGCTTTATTTTCGATTTTGTTTTTCTAGACTTTTGATTTTTCAGGTTTCATGCTCTCTGGTGATATGTTGCGCAAGTCGTAAACATCCTGCTCATATTATTTCAAAAACCTACTTCAGATACCACTATCTGTTATCTTCAAACCATGATAAGAAACTCAGCATAATCTCGAAATTGACACCCGACGTAAACGTGGGCGCGATAAGAAACGATCTAGAACAACCTAATCTACAACCTACAGTCACACCGCAACTTGAAATAATCGTGTATAGCAAAGGGGAAGAAACGAACTGAAGTCATAAAAAAATTTATCACGTAACCTCTAATATTGTATCCGGTCATAAGTGGTCGCCTACAACTTGGCAAGCAACCTCATAGAGTCGATCAGGAACGAAGCCTTGAATCTCCATCTAACACAATTGTAGAACGAAGAGTAGGACCACGTCAAATTGTCGGCTCCTTGCATGTACCCATGGTACTTGTTAAACTGCTCCAGCATCTGGCCATTGAGAGAATCGACATGCGACTGAATCACATCCATAAATGAGTCGGAGTAGTTGAACATAGAAATGAGCACCTGCTTATATCTATGGGATCCGAATGGAATCACATACTCGCCAGGACCAAGCTCCTCATCAGTCAAGTCGTCAATGAAAGCACCAAAGAAATCCTTGTTGAATGGTGTAATGACAATGTCCTGCTCGCGGGTCACCTTCTTGAAGATCCACTTGAACACCACCTCGGCAGCAGATGCAGTCGAAATGAACCATGGGTTACCCTCAGAGGTTCCGTAGCCATCGTATACGTCCTCGGGGTATCTACCCAAACCCACACCAATGTTTTGACGCAATCTAATCTTGTCGTGGTTGATAGGGTATCTGTACTTCATATCAGCCACCATGGCACTGATAGTGTTGAGAATACGGGAGTCGTCAACATCGAAAGGAATGTCGTCAGTGTTACCGTACTCCAAATTGTGAGCATGGAGAGCAGCCAACAAAGTAGCAGCATCCAAGCCACCTCTCTTTCTATCTCTTACCAACGCTGGGGTCTCCACTACGTAAGGCAACGTGGGACGAGTGAACCCCGTGGCTGGATCGTTAATGTAAGCCTTCAAGTCTTCGTATTGCTTTTGCAATTGTTGCAAAAAGTCTGGACTTTCACCCAATCTTGAAGCAAGCTTATGGCCATCGCCAAGTGCTCGCAACTGCGTCAATGCGTTAAAAAAGTGGGAAGCGTTGATTTCCTCCCATAAGTCGAAAGCATCAGAGTTCCAGTTGTACATCACATACTCCAAGTCAGGTTTGACAATCTCATGATACACAAACGAGGCATTGCCCAAGAATGTATTGGAAATGGAGAGACCGTGCTTATTCAAGAAGTTCAAATAGTTGGTGATGGTCAGCACACGCAAACCTGGACCATCACTCTGCGGGCGGCCCCAATTGTCGTCGAAGGTTGTGCCATCAGGCATAAACTTGGGTTCACCCAAACCCGAGCGAGTCTTGTCGTTAAATTTGCCAGACTTGTTTGGAAGTCTCTGGAGGTGGTAGTTGACTTCGATGTAGCGTTCGACAACATTTCTCAAGAAGGTGTCAGAGAAATCCTCGGCCATGTTGTCATCTAAGTGGTAAATGAGGGACCGTATGGTCAAGGCAGAGTCCCTGATCCAATTGTAAAAGTAATTTGGACTCTTCTTCAGTGGAGACGCAATGACAACACCATACGCCACCTCCTTGGGATCAAGGGAGTTGGAGGCGCCTCCAATGTTTTCTAAAATGTATGCAAAACTGCGGTTGGCCTGGATATCTACCCACAGCTCAAACTGAGGGTTGTTCATGTAGCCATCTTTCTCTTCAGACACAGACAACCATGACAGAGAGAGCATGGGGATTTGCACAAAGTCTGAGTTCCATCTGAACGGAAGGGTTAAGCAGTTAGCAGAGGCCACGAGAGCCACAAACACCGGCGATAATTGCATGGTTGCGCAGGTGGAAGATCAAAGTTATGAATTTCAGTTGAGAAAGCGAAATCCGGGGTAAAGTCACAGAGTAATAGTGAGCAAAATTTGAGATCTTGGAAGAATCTGGATAAAAAAGCGAATATTTGGAAACTTCCCGCAAAAAGATTCTCACTAGTTAAAAAGCGTCGTTGGCAACACATGCTGGTCTGGGCCCAGCCACGCTTATATAGTCATTGAAATGTTCTGTCTTTAAGGTGACATTTGGTGCTCTCCTGTATGTACGCACAGATCAATGCATAAACATGACTCCAGGAAAAACTTTTCCTTCTTGTTGCGAATGTGCATGCGACCGTGACCAGAAAAAAAATTTTTGATCCGAAATCTCACCGTGGCAAGCTGACAAAAACAAAAACTACCGGATGTCTTGCACGCTTGCATGTGCCGATGCTTATCGGGGGGCATGTGCTTGCTATCTCATCCACAGTCTAGAACTCACACTAGCAATGTTGCTAGATCAGCCAAGGGATCAAACTAATCGTGGACGTTGAACGGTGATGGTGTGCACACCAGTAAAAATCTGGGGTACGAAAGGTACTTTCTCCCCACTTTCGCTAAGCCGTTGCCAGGTGATGCCGTGTTTAACGGATGATCCGAACAATTATTATGCCGAGAATGTGTAGGAAAATGTTCTGTGGACGTCGACTAGAGTGCGGAGCCATGTGTCGGCGACATGCGAATCACGGTGGAGTAGTGTGTTTAGACTTTTGTGTATCCATAGAGATCATCCATTTTGGATGTTTTTGTTGTGGTTTGTTGTGGTTTGTAGCGGGTTTGTAGCAGGTTTGTTGTGTGAGTGTTTATTAGACGTGAAGTGTTTTTTTTTCTTTAGTTCCGATCTGTTGACTATTTTTTTTGCTGTGTGTTTCACTTTGTGCCGCTGATTCCCAGCCACTGTTTTCCTGTCTCAAGTCCATGACGCTTACCTACAATACCCCGCGCAATCTTGTACTCCAGATCATGTATGTCAGTTATGATTGCGTCTCCAACTGTGACGTCTCGAACGTGGTCACATTGGCAAACGAAAAGTTGCTTCGTGTATAGGCCGCATCGCTTCGATCCATTAACTCATCCATCTCTTCCACGGTCAAGGGCTCCTCAACTGAATGCGGCTGGAGCACAATGTCATTATACTGGCCCGTGGTTTTCCGGCCATTGGTGGATCCCTGTAGATTGAATTTTTCACTGAGTTCCAAGATCGTCGACATTTTAGTCTTCGACGAGATCTCAATATTCTTCTCTGCCAACTTCCGCGCAACTCCGCCCAAATGGAAGTCACCATCTTGAATCACCATTCTCTCCAAAAGTCGCTTGCTAAAACTTCGTAAAATCAAAAGCTCCTCCACTGTCTGCCGAACAACAAACCGGAATACCTTAACTGGTCTGGTTTGGCCGATTCTATGCGCACGGTCAATGGCCTGGATATCCATCTGCGGGTTCCAGTCATTATCAAATAGAATCACTGTGTCCGCCTTAACCAAATTGATGCCCAATCCTCCGGACCTTGTAGACAAGAGGAATACTTGCAGCGAATCTGGTCCGTCACGACTAAACTCTTCGATTTCTTCCTCCCTGACTTCGTGCTTAGTGCGTCCGTCGAATTGGTTGCACAAAAAACCTTCATTATCGAGCACAATTCTGATATAATCAAGTGCAGTGGTGAACTGCGAGAAAACGAGCACCTTGTGACCCTCTGCAACGAGTCTTCTAAGAAGCTGTAAAAGCATTTGAAATTTACCTGACGTTTCCATTAATTCCTTGGCGATAGCTGCATCATTGTTGCCCTCATATGGATTGAAGTAGCTTAAATGGGTGTTGCAGACCTTCCTCATTTGCATGATTTTGTTCTTGAGCGGCATCACTTTGACAAGAGCAACGAATTTGTTGAACAAGCCTTTAATGATTTTGTAGACCTCATCTTTCTCGCTCAAGTGCTCGTGGTCGCCATCGTCAGAGAGAATTTCAATAACCTCATTGTTGGAATGTTCGTTGACGGAGTAGAATGTCTCATTATCTGATGACTCTTCAATTCTGGAGGGCTCGTGCCTATTGGCACCATCTGGTTTGGACTCAACCCTTATCATATCCTTTCGTCCATCTTCGCTTTCTGGTGTCATAACTCCCATTAAAGATCCAGTAATTCCAGCTACTGCTCCTTTATGGTTTACTGCATGGTCAAAAGTGGTCTCCACTTCTCTTCGACCAGTAGCTGGAGGGCTCTCTGGTTCCACTGATTTAGCTTCCTCTTCGTATTGAGCAAGTAACTGATCAAGCCCTGCTTCTGCCCAATCCTCCTGAGCTTTTCCCGCAACTTTCGATTCATTGACATCACTGTCTTCATCATCTTGACTTTCTTCTGTGTAGCTGTCATCAGTGCTGACTGGACCATTGATTCCATAATGATTGTCGTCATCGTCATTCAAATCAACATTGGCAAGGATATCTGAATTATCGCCACTTAACATTCGCTCGATATCCTCTTTGTCGTATCGACTTCGACGAAATCGTTTCGGACCCATGTGGACCTCATTGCCAGACACTTGCAATATAATCTTATCAATTTTATTTAAATCTTCTTTCGTTTTGAAAAGTTTTGGGTAGTTGATCAATGCATACTCTTTAATATAAGAAGTAAGCACCATATCAGGGAGGTAGTCGTCCATGATAGCCTTGTAGAAGACGCTTTGCATGGGAGTTAAAGAAGAGAACAAAATGTATTCCTTCTTGGGAGGTAGCCCCTTCATAACATCCTTTTTGATTCTCCGGAGCAAAAATGGTTTCAACACCGAGTGCAAGTTCTTAACAAACAGTTCCTGGATTTTTGCTTGAATGAGTCTTTTTTCCTCGTGTGAAGTGTCGCCAACAGAATCTTCCAAATTATCAAAATCAAACCACAGTTCGAAAAGCTCCAAATCGTGAAATATGTCAGGCAAGATAAAGTTGAGCAACGACCAGAGCTCCTTCAAGTTGTTCTGGAGGGGAGTACCAGTGAGAAGCAATCGGTTGCCCACATCCAACTTCTTCAATAGTCTGATCAATGTACAGTTAAAATTCTTTAATCTATGGCCCTCATCCACCGTTAGGTAAGTCCACTTGGGTCTTTGAAACTTCCTGATATCTTTGATCACCAAGTCATAAGAGGTTACAACCACTTGTGCCTTCAAAGTTTTTCCGAAGCTAAAACGTTTTCTATAATCCTTGCTTCCAGTATACTGCAATACTTTGATTTTTGGAGCGAACCTAGCGAATTCTCTACACCAATTAGGCACAGTCGAAAGAGGAGCAACCACCAAGAAGGGACCTTTCACGCCATTTTCAAGAAGATATGCTATGAGTGCGATGCACTGGAGTGTTTTTCCAAGACCCATTTCGTCTGCAAGGATACCGTTTAGCCCGTTTTCATACAAGGCAATGAGCCACTCTAGTCCATCCAATTGATAGTCTTTCATGGTACAACCACTAACCAAAATAGGCTGATTCTGTTTATGGCTAGTTTGAGCCGCTTCGATGGCATGCTTGGTGCTTGCTGTTTCCTTGGACATGGTACTCCTTGGCTTCTTTTTCTTTTCTTTTTTCCTGGACGATTTTCCTTTAGAAGGCTTGGACATTTCCGGGGATCTGGAATGTTTCGGTGATCTAGACAATCTCAGCTTTTTGGATTCCGGCAATTCAGGTGTCATCTTGGCTCTCTTACTAGACTTATGGTGCTCCAGAATTCGTCTTTTTGCTGATGTATTGCGAGTTGTGGTGGTGCTAGTCGTTGATTCGTCTGAGGAATCGCCCAGGTTCAGGTCAATTTCGATGACATCCTTCAGTGTAACTTTGGCTGAGTCTTGGGTTGCTGCTCTTTTCTTCTGATTCAACCTAGTTAACCTTTCCAACCTCTCTGTTCTCTGGCTTTTGGCACTTTTGCTAGGTTTTCGCGTTGGGGTTGTAGTGGGACTGTTGGATTCTTTTTTTGATGCTTCATCCTCACTTTCAGATTCTATGACTTCGATATTGGAGATGTTGGCCTCGTCATCGGCTGAATGTATTCCTTCTTCATCTTCTTCATCTTCTTCATCTTCTTCATCTTCTTTATCTTCTTCTTCTTCTTCTTCTTTTTCTTCTTCTTCCAGAGATTTGTCATTGCTTTTCTCTGCGTCGCCATCAGAATCATCATCCACGACAAACTCCTCCAGAACAGTACCATCTGTCAGTTCAGCCTCGGTTTCACTTAGTACAATGCCACTTTCTTCGGCCCCGCTGTCAGAGAGGTCAGATTCGGATTCAGACAATCGTTCAGACAGCAACTCGGACTCGGAATTCGACTCGGACCCACTGTTCAGTGAGCTGAAGTCTAAATTAGGCTCAGTAGGCTCAGGGACAACTTCTCCTTTATCGATTCTCTCTTGCATTCGCTTCTTCTGGATGGACTTCTCCAACATGTTATCTAGAATGATCTGCGAGTAGACTTGGGACTTTTGCACTAACTGATTCAATCTCGCTAGCTTAACCTCCACCGAAAGCATATTGAAGTCCTTCTGTTCCTCAGTTTCGGGCTCCTTTTCAAGGTACGCATCAAGCGTGGCAGCGAGGTCTTCTTCCTCATTGAGACGTGTTTCTGACGCGCTCTCGACGGGCGAGGGATCTCTGGACATGGATTAGTGGGGAAATTATGGGATTGTAAGCAATTCGATATGCAATTTTCACGATCTGGTGATGTTTGCCAGTTTTAGACGTATATGATGCAGAAGTTGGTGTGTTAGACAATGCCTGTATGGTACCACTAAGACGTGAGAGTAGATGAGGAGGAAGAACAGAATTGGAAACGAAGTGGAAATTACATGAAAACATATGGATAATAATGAATATCCGAAAGAAATGAGTTGGGAAAGTCATATGAATGAATGAATAATAAGAAAAAAAATAACGAAGCAAAGATGACATGGATGAGAAGAAGGTTACTTTGTCACTTTATCGTCAATGAACTGGCTTGCTCCTTCTATCCCTTAGACTTGACGTGAACTATGTTCAGATGTCATTAATAACATCTCATGTTTCAGTATTAGTATATATCCATCCAAAACATGGAAGCATCCATTGTAGAACTTTTTCGGACCTGAACGCATCTCCGCCTATTTAATGTGCTCATTGCACTGATACGATGAAACCGATAGATAGCTCGGAGGTAAGCGGAATTGAGTCGCTCGGATATTAGGACTGGCCTGATTTATTCTAGAAGCTAAAAATGCCAACATTCATAAATGGTCTGCTTTGCTTTACAATCCACAGTCATTCTATCGTTCCAAATGTTTACGACCATATACCAAATCATAACGCTTTCAAAATCTGTTAACTATCAACAGTTTATCAGCATTCCAAAGTTTGATAAAAAAAAATCTCCTACCCAATTAACGTTTCTCAATTATTCAATTATTTTCCCCTATTTCGAGCATCCTCATATTTTACTCTCATTTTCTCCTCCTATCGTTGCTTCCTGTATCATCCTTCTTTCTCAATAATTATGAAATATCCTCGTATCGCAATTTTGTTCCTTCTCATTTCACCACCATTCGAGATTTCAATTTTACAATCCATCCAATCCACGTGATTTGCTTGGATCCCGTGCCAAACCCAAAACGTCCCGGCATTGTCGTTGGCTTAGACAGTCAATACTCACCTTAGTGACATCACTAACGCACCCTGCGTCCGTCACCGGTGATCTGCAAGACCAAGAGTAAAAAATAGAAATTTAGGACTTACCATGTCAACCAAAATTCTCATTTCCAAACTTCATCCACAGTCAATCCTCTAATTCCATTCCTCCAATTGCAGGACGTCTGACTCATTTCACTTTGCACAATGCACAGGTGGACAGGTCAAACTTACCTTCATATTGTCTACCAAACTTAATATCGGCATATGCCATAGCCAACATAATTATCAATTTTCCGCAGGTGCGTCGGTGTATTTTTGTTCGGTTTGGGTGATTCAGCGCAGTCACGTGAACAACAATGTTCGTTGACGAACCAAATAATATTTGTCTCTAGGGGGGTGAAATGACGTCGAGGGGGTGAAAAAAGAAAATGTGAAAAAAAAATTTTGATAATTTAACCTTCTCCTCCCTTTCACATGAATAAAATCTCCTTAGATTCCTTATTTTTTACCACTATTCTATCTACCCAAAATTCTTCCATTCTCAAATACCTCACAGGTTTCTCCGGTCCAAGATAGATTTATCCTCCTGCATCGCACCATGCAACCACAACGACGTAATCCTCATCTCAACCCACCATACAATTTCGAACCCAACCACGGACTATATGCACCGATGGTGAACCTGCACTGGTAGGGAGTAGCCGGCAAGCATTTTTTAGCCGCCTATAACTATAAATTGCATCGCTCTTTCTCTCTTTAATGGTTCCACCCAATTGCTCGAGTGTCCAGTTTCGCACGTTGCTCACTACGCTTAATATCTCCCAATACCGCTCACTACTGTCTTCCATTGCTGCCATGGGAAGAGAAAACATTGTTCACTATCAGTTGGAACACGATCATGAGACTGACTTGACTCAGACGCTTCTGAGATCGCCTCCAGAGAAGATTTCTCCTCGTAAACCTGCTGCTGGTCATGATAACTTCCCGTTCTCTTTGTCTAAGGAGCTGACTATCCAGGATTACTTGGCCAACAACCGTTACTTTGTGGATTCCATCCAACACAACCATCTGAACCAGGTTTTTGAGTTGAACGGCAAGGGTCAGTCGCCACACACTTTGTGGATTGGATGTTCTGACTCTAGAGCTGGAGAATCGTGTCTTGCTACGTTGCCAGGTGAGGTTTTCACTCACAGAAACATCGCCAATGTTATTACTGCCAGCGATATTTCGTCTCAGGGAGTCATTCAGTTCGCTGTGGATGTCTTGAAGGTACGCAAGATCATTGTTTGTGGTCACACCGATTGTGGAGGAGTTTGGGCTTCATTGTCCAATAAGAGAATTGGTGGAGTTCTTGATTTGTGGCTCAACCCCATCAGACACATTCGTGCTGCCAACAAGGACGTTTTGGCCGAATTCAGAGACGATCCACGTGGAACTGCCACCAAGTTGGCTGAACTCAATGTAGTTTCGTCTGTTCTTGCTTTGAAAAGACACCCCAGTGCCCTGATGGCTTTGAAGAAGGGCGAAATCGAAGTTTACGGCATGATGTACGAAGTTGGCACCGGATTACTCCGTGAAGTGGAAATTCCAACTGATGAGTTTGAGGACATGTTCCACATTCACGATGGCCACGATGAGGAGTACAACCCACACTAAACCATGTCACCATATTCATGACCGCGGTATCTTCCTAGCTTTGCTAGTCGCATTTTCACTTCTGACATATTTATTACGCTTATAGACAATCTAGAACAGTTTAGGTATTTTAATTTCCATGTATGAATTCATGATAGAATGAGCAATACAACGAATGTTATCTTGGTTCTTATCTGCCAGGTCAATGACTTCGACTGTAATCTACAGGCTATAATGATCGACAATATTCTATTACACCATCATCTCTAATACCTTAAATTATTTTTACTATAAACCTCTAGCCCTATGTAGACTCCCAGTTCAACTGAAATCTTCCTTCCGGAACCTGGTACTCCTCAATGGCCTTCACAACCTCCTCAGGTGTAGTGGCCACCTTGATGATGTCTCCGTTCTTCTGCGAAACAAATTCCAGCTTGATAGCATCCGTCACCCATGCCAAAAAGCTGTCGTAGAATCCGTTCAAGTTGTAGACCACAATCGGCTTGTTGTGGATGTTCAATTGATGCCAAGTAACCATCTCCATTAACTCTTCCATGGTTCCGTATCCACCAGGCAATGCTACGATGGCGTCGGCTTCCTGGCCCATCAACCGCTTACGAGTGTGCATGTCCTTGACCAAAGTGGTCTTTCCGTATTCTTTGGAGTCAGGAATAGGCGTGGAGCCGTCGTGGTTGTCGATACCTTGCTTCAATTTCTCGTTGAATTGTGCGTCGGTGGTTCTCTCTCTGGAAATCAATGCCTCGGGGATAATACCGTGAACGTAGCCGCCGTTGGTGGCACAGCCACGGGCCACTGCTCCCATCAATCCGGTGGATCCTCCACCATAAACAAGGCCCCAGTTCTTCTTGGCCAACAATTCACCCAACTTGGAGGCGTTACTGGCGAAGGAAGGGTCGCTTCCGAAGGAAGAGCCGCAAAAGACACAAACGGTTTTCTCGGGCTTAGTAGTGGTCATTGTGATTATATAGTTTGAAAATGTGAAGGAAGGAGTCACTGAGGTGTCAATTATCGGCGAATTTAATGGTACTTATAGTGCGCACGCCGAAGGTGGGGCCGCCGGCGGCGCCGCGGCAGTTTCCAAGAGATTAACCGATAAGAATGAAATGGAAAATTGAAGAAATCAACAAGGAATATCCAGTAAAATCGTAATATCTGGAAATATGCCGCGGCATGGTAGGATTTCGGGAGTTTGGATGGCTGGTGTGTTGGATATTGGTTGCTATGGGATCCTCATAATGGCTTCCCCAGTGTCATGAGTTTTGATGATAAGATGAAGGACTGGATGTCAGTCATTTCGCATTGAATTTCATTGGGCAATAAGAAAGATATGGATAATTAATTTGTATTTTTTTCTTGTCAGAACTGAAATTTGAATTGATTGTTGAAGACTTTGTATGCTTTTGGTGCCATAATGCTAGGATTTTATATTCTTTCTCTCCATTTCATGATATTCTTTTCTATTCGCTCATAGATTTTCTCTGTCGGTGTTCTCGGCTGCGAAAATCTCCTCGTAGTCATCACTATTGCGCCCCACGTATCTGCTCTCAGTTACTTTCACCATGCCAATCTTCTCTTTCGTACGGAATTGCGCCATCTTCAACATCTCATACAATGTAGAAAGAATCGGGGTGGCCACTCCATTGCGTGCGGCGATTCGGAGCGGATTGCCCAAAATCACTTCCAGCTCCATCAATTGTGACTTGTTCAAGTCTACCAACATGGACGACTTGAAAAATGACCCATCTGCAACATGGAGAAATTTGTCTCTAGCTGCTGGATCAATTGTAACACCCTCGCTGGCGGCAATGGCATATACCTCGTCCATGGCAGGTCTGAAAAGGCCGTTGTTTGCGTCGTTGATCTGGCACCGATTGATATCTAAACCTGTGATGGCAGTCACCGGGTTGAACACCGAGTTGTTGACCAATTTTTCCCATCGAGACCGACCTGCACTTTCTTCAATCACGACGGTGTTGATGTCTTTGTTAGCGTTTTGATAAAGTTCAGCGAATTGGCGAGTCTTTTCCTGAGCCAATTGCGTGTCCATGTTGGGGTTGTCAAAAGGTGCGAGGAAGATGATGTCCTTGTGGGAGTTCTTGACCACACAATTGACGTTGGCAGAGCCAATGAGCGACACGCCGGAAAGAATCACACAGTGCGGGAACTGCTTGATCATGGGCTTTTCGATGTCGATTCCGTTCTGGATCAACACTATGGTGGTGAGCCCATCAGTGACTGCTGGCTGGATGATCTCCTCGCAAGTCATGCGACCATCGGGGATGTTCTTAGTGGTGAGTACGACGTAATCGTATGGACCGTTTGCAGCAGCGTCAGCGACGGAGCGGACGATATTGTGTGGTTTCCATGCTGTAAAGTCACCATAGGTGACTGAGTTGATGGTGTAGCCAGAGCTTGACACAACGTCGTAGTCGGAGCGAACCACCAAGGTGACGTCGCACTTGTTATTAAGGGAGAGTGAGAGAGCGGCCATGGCTCCGACGCCTCCGGAGCCTACAATTAGAACCTTTGGCATTGAAGATGAAATGTGGAGAAGATACAGGAGTGAAAGCTGAGAAATGGAGGACTGAGAAATGGTGAGAAAAAAGAAGTGCGAGGAAAAATGAGAGTTGAGTCAGAGCGAGAAAAATTAAAAGTTAAGTGTGAGTTGACTATTCAAATTAAACTTATAAAAATGTCAAAGTAAAGGCGAGAGAGACATACATGGAGGATAGAAGCAGAAGAGAGGAAAGTAAATATTTTTAATTGAGGCATCCCAGAAAAATAAACAAACAAATATTGTGACTAACAATGGAGGCTCGTCTAGTGGCTCTCTATCTGGGGCAATCACCCTGCACTGGAACATTCGCGTATGCAAAAGGCCCCAAGCAAAGATACGACAAAAGGAACGGTCAATCGACTTTTTGCCTGGGAGACTAAATGAGAAAAGTTAAAAAAAAATCACTGGAAAATAATGATGTTAAGGAAATGAGTCCAAAAAGATAATTTGACATTATTTACTTATTACGGTTACTCATTGAAGATATTGTTCGTGTGATTTTTTGAGACAAAATCCACAGGGCCTGCAGTTTGGGACTTGGGGCCGAAAATGGAACCATAATAGCATCTAGGAAGAAGAACGTGAAGAGGACAATTAGACCAAAATTTCATGGGAAACGACGATTTCAATTTACACTTACAAAATTGAGAGTTGTTGGAAGGTTCTTTGTTCACATTCTTTTTTTCCTCTAATCCAGTTTCTCTTCCTACTGCTTATCCTTCAACCTATCATCCTTCGCTTAGATCTTCATTCCTACCAAAGCGAGCCTGCGACACGCGAACTCTTTACCTGTTGCGCCCGTGTTTAGCCTGTATGCCATATGCCTTAGGAAGAGGGTCTATTCTGCAGAAACCCATCTAATATGAGATCTACTTTCCCCTTTTAAAATTCCTTCTCTACTTCTTTTCTTTCTCTTTTTCCTTCTTCTCGCGTTTTCATTCCTCTAATTGTCATCTATGAAACGGGAACTTTACGGCCAGCTTGATGCTCTCCAGTCTCGACTTTGCGACTTGGATGAACTTACTCTGGACTCTGACTCCATCATTTCGGGAACCACGGCAGCAACTTCTGTTCAACTGTCGCCACGAAAAGAAAGTGCAAGAAAGTCCGTTCCTCCACCTCTGGTGAGCTCCCAATCTGTCCCGCTCCAGTGTGGAACAGTTCTACTACACAATGTGCTTGACTGCTTGAACGATATGGCCCTTCAGGAATCGGCACAAATTGAGCAGTGTTTGGCCGAGGTGGCAACGGCTTTGGAGCTGTGTGTGGCCATGAACACATACACGATAGAAAAGACTGGGATGTTTCCTCATAAACGATGAAATTGACCACTGAAACTACTCACTGGATCTATTCAGATCTCCAGTATCAAGGTGTGACACTGTTACGGTCCTTATGTAACAGATAAGTACTTCCTACTACTTTCACCACACAAGTCCTACATACATTATCCACACATAAGCATTCATGGTACCGAATCGTGCTTAAGATATTACGATATTCTCCCTTCCATGAATACACCATGTTGGTGGAATGCTTACAGAGTATGGTTTCTGCTGGTTTCAGATTTCGCACTCCACACCTTTCAAATATCACCAGCTAATTACTGTGCAAACACACAATGCAAATAATTACATATTAATAATAATGATAACAATATGGCAATCGGGAGTATTCAGATACTAATGATCACAAGTAATTAATTAATCATCCTAATTACACCGCTCTCCTCCCATGAACTCATCTTAAAACATCTGGTCACATCATCTCTAACCCACTATCTCCATCATCTGCAGGCTCCATATTCTGACGGTTTCTACCCTTATCTACTACCTATCTAATGACAGTCACAGCGAAAAACATCAGAACGCAGCAAATAAAGATCAAGTCACATTTGGATCAGCTCAGCGGGCTCCTCGAAGAGCGCTCGCGTATCATTTCCGACTTGAAACTCTCGCCTTCAAAATCTGATAACTTGGACTTGATCAACTTGCTAGCCAAGATCCAGACCGAGTTGAAGTACCAGCGGCAAGATATTTCCTCTGGTTTTGCTGCCGATTATGCCTCAGACTTCTCGTCCATCGTGGACT
>Ga0160505_100592_pt1 | contig 19945 bp, 15 predicted proteins | sample DIDeMG_FD_108225 | JGI IMG/M metagenome (GOLD analysis project Ga0160505, IMG submission 108225) | Enriched chicken feces microbial communities from UW Madison campus, WI, USA - DID2874_E49_Stillage MG | ecosystem: Host-associated > Birds > Digestive system > Large intestine > Fecal ... | reverse complement strand
TTTTTTTTGGCGTGGGCTCTTTTTGGCCTCCATTTGGTTCATTATTTTTTCTCATAATAAAGGCCCATACACTCGAATAATTTTACTTTTTTTTTTTTTTCACTTCAAAAAACACGTCTGAAACACTTATTGAAATTTTTTTTTTTCCCAGAATAAATAAAATTTCAAATATATATATACTTTTTCTTGATAAAATCACATAACACTGACAGTTGATGTACCCTCCTGGAAGCGCGTCCGGAAGACTCTATTCGCATTTGTAAACATACCCTCCTTCAAACTAACCACAATGAACTGGGCGCCCTTGAATCGCGTCTTGATCAGCTGGCCAATATTTTGTGTGTGACTGAGATCAAGCGCCGCGTCAACTTCATCAAGAATGTACATTGGAGCAGGCTTGAACTGCAAAAGTGCCAAAATTAACGAGAGTGCAACCAGCGAGCGCTGGCCACCACTGAGCTCGGCCAGTGATTCCTTCCAGACATTTCCCAGTGCCACTTTAACTTCCAGTCCCTCAGTAATATCAGTGGCACCTTCAGGCATGACAAGCTTTGCAGTTGAACCGGGCAGCAGATCCGAAAATATATTGCCAAAGTCCTTGGTGACGTTTTCCCACGTTTCCACTAGTGCTTTCCGCTTGTAGTCGTCGAGGGAAACAATAGTCTCCTCAATCTTTTTCTTGTCCTTTTCAATTGTACGGATCATAGTTTTAAGTGATGCTTCCTTCTTTTCGACATTCTCAATCATGTTCATAACCTTGGTGTTGACCGTCTTTTTAATACCCTGCATGCGGTGTACGAGACGATTATGCTCATCACGATATGCAGCAATGTCGACGCCATGGAAATTGTAAGGTGTGTTGGGTTTGCCAAAAAGTTCCTTTTCCTGTTCAACCCATTCATTATCATTTTCAAGCTTCTTTATGGCGTGAGTTACAGCGTTGACCTCAGCCTCGAGTTTCTCTACCAAATGTCGCACCTTTTGTATCCGTAGTTTATTTTCAGCGGAAAACTTGGTTTTTGTTGTCAAGGCACTTTCCATCGAGCTGAGCTCCTCATCAAGACCGATTAGCTTGGACTTTTCCTCTGCTAAACTGGCAACAGCTACCTGTTCACGAGCCTTGATTTCGTCATGTTCCTTACCAATTTCGGATAGTGAGGCCTGTAGTTCAGCAATGGACGTTTCATTCTCCGTAAATAGTTCTTTGGCACTTGTAAGATCGCCACTGAATCTTTCGGCCTCGATCTGCATGGTCTGGAACTCGCGCTGCTTGTCCTTGACCTGAAGATTCTTTTTGGTAACATCACTGCGCAATTTACTCACAAGTTTCTAGAAAAAAAAGTTAGTAAATCTAAAAATATCACAAATGACACAAAAAAAAAAAAAACAACATACCTCGAGCTCCTTGAGTTTTCCGCTCTTATTACTGTTGAATTCACTCATCTCTTTCTCGATGCGCTTAATCTCCATATTTCCCTTCTTCTCAGTTTCGCTCGACTTCTTAATCAGCTTTTCGAGCTCAGAAACCTGCTCCGACCGTTCCCTAAATGATTTTATCGTACTTGCAAAAGGACCACTTTCGAGTTTCTGTTGGGAAAGTTTAATCTCATGTTCCTTTAAATCGAGCTCTTTCTTCAAAGCACGACTGTTGTCGGTCAAGCGCTGCTCAGCATCAAGCTTTTGGCGACTGAATTTGAGCTGCTCGCTCAGATCCTTGTGAGTTTTATTGAGCTGGTTGAGTTTCTGGAGTCTGACAAGGATACCGTTTGAGCCAGAAGAGTTACTACCACCAGATAAAGTACCCATGGGATCATAGATATCACCTTCCAAAGTAACAGTCTTAACCCGGACACTAGGATCAAATGCCACTTTCTTTGCTGACTCGGCATCAGCACAAATTAGCGTATTACCAAATACATATTCCATTGCACGTTCGACATCCTTGTCGTAGGTGATTAAGTCCAAAGCCAAATGAACCTTACCGGGAGCAAGCTTTTTAGCAGCTGCAAGCTTCTGGGGGTGGATTTTGTATGCATTGATTTTGTTTAGGGGAATAATGGTGACTCGACGTTTTAGCTTGCCGTGTTGCAAAAGTTGCGATGCTGTCACGTCGGAATCAACAACCACCTGGTAAAGTCTGCCGCCAGCGCATACTTCTAAAGCAGTAGCAGCCTCGTATTTGTCTTCAGCGAGCGAGAAGAGCTGAGCCACGACACCCTTAACACTGTTGGGATTAAAGTTGGGAGAAGGTTTGGAGTAGTTAAAGTCAACGTTTGAAGCAGTGCGTTTGGCATCATCAATCTGCCTCGCAAGCTGCCTCACATCGTTTACCAACTTGGACTCTTGCGTCTTGAGCTCATCGAGTCTGCCCGGCACAATACCAGCCTCCGCGAGTTTGCTTTTAAGATAATCATACTGTTTCTGCATTTCCTCCAAGGCTTGAATAGTACTGGCATGCTGCTGCTTGGCATTCTCAACTTTTGGTGCGTCGGCCTTAATCTGTTTCTGCACTGAGTCAAGCCGCACCTTGGCTTGGGCGCCCGTTGTGGAAGCACTGGCAATACTTTGTCGTACGGTCTGAAGTTCATTAGCGTAGCCACTCTCGTGGCCTTCCTTTGACGATACACCAGTTTGCAAAGACTGGAGCAGTTCTTCTTTGCGGTCTTTTTCAAGCGACAGTTCTTCATACTCCTTTTTAATAGTTTCGTAATTTTCCTGTAACTTTTTAAACTGAGCATCATTTTGTTGAATCTTTGCTTCAAGGTTGGCGACGTTGGATTGTAAGTTATTGCGCTTTTGTTGTTCCTCCTCTATAGTCGTAGCCTTGAGTTCGGCGAGAGTGTTGATACGGGCGGACTGCTGAGATAGTTCTTTGACCTCTTTCTCAAGCGCCTGGAACCGGCCGTCCTTTCTAATCTGGGCCTCGCGCCGCTTCTTTAACGCAGAAATATCTTCTGTCAGACTAGCAATTTCTGCAGCTGATTTTTGTACTAATTTCTCAAGCGCCTCGACGTGGGCCTGGTTATCTTCTAACACTTTTGTTTCTTCGGCGAGCTTATCACTATACCGAACGTGATCAAAAGCAACTACCATCTTTTCCGTACGTTCGAGATCAGATTGAACTTGTTGAAACTCGAGAAACATTCTTTTTTCCGCGCGTAGAGTCTCAAGCTTGGGCTCAATCTCCTCTTGCAGCAGGCCCATGATTTCCTCAACTTTCTTCTCTTTTTTCGCCATTGTCTTGATCGCTTTTTCTCTGCGTTCCTCAAACATACGAGTACCGGCCGCCTCTTCAATCAGTGCTAGGATCTCATTCGATTTCATGTTTAGCACTTTGGTGATACGACCCTGCATAATCAAAAAGTTGGGGTTGTTGATGTTTAGTTGAACGCTCTGGAAAAGCTGTTGCACACTCTGTTGTTGCGCGCGGTGGCCGTTAATAAGATATTTGCTTGTGCCACCCATGACAATCTGCCGTGTCACACTGATCTTTTGCTGGTCCTCAAACCCGATAGGGCTTTTTTCCTTTTCGCTATTGTCAAATACGATAGTAACTGATGCCTTGGTGACACCAGCCTGACCACGCTTGTAAATCAAATCTTGTAAGTTCTGTGCACGGACTGTACTCATTGATGTGATACCAAGAACAAAACAAATCGCGTCAAGAATGTTTGATTTCCCCGAGCCGTTCAGACCGGTGATGCAGTTAAATGACGAGTCCCATCCCGAGACGACAGTACGGGTAGCGTAAGACTTGAAGCCATCAATGATGAGTTCCTCAACCTTCATTCTAATGTGTAGCTAAAGGTATAATATGAGTATGTTGTATGGTATGGCGGTTCAGATGATGGCGGTGGAGCGGAACTGCGAAGAAAAGGTAGAGAAGACGATGTTTTTTTTTTGATCTGAAGATTTTTGGTTGTTTGTGCCAACTTCGCGATGAAGCTTCTCTTGTTTACGTTTAGGCATGAAAACCGTTTCCACAGCAACGAGCTCAAATATCAAAATCACATGACAGTCATGTGATGGACAAGTTTTTAGACCCAAATATAATTATCTAATCTCATCGATGTCACTTCCTGTTTTGGATAAATACTTTTTTGAACCAATGGTAGTCATTGACAGTTATATATGGAGTTTTCAAATTATCAAAAAAATCATTTAAACCTCTCTTCGCCTCTTCTTCTTCTCACTGCATATCCAAATGATTAACAGCTAAGAAAGAAAACAAAAACAACATGGTTCAACAAGCAAGAATTGACTTCACATTGCTGAATTTAGTGTCGTACTACGTGCTATGCCTGTTTACTATTACTTTTGTGGTATTCATGGCTTCAACGCAGTCCTTTGTGCTGACAGATATTCTCGGCCTGAAGGATCATATTGTAAGTTCAGTGTCTCTAAAATTATTATTTGGAAACCATAAACTAACTAGTAGGAATTAGGGTGACGATTTGGGTAATCTGGCATTTGCCGATGAGGTATTGACAATCATACTGTGTCCATTGTGGGGAGTACTCTCTGACAAGATTGGCACGCGGCCCGTAGCCATTATTGGTCTGGGCTTGATCGGGATAAACTTATTTGTTTACACAACTGTCAAAACCGTCTACCCAGGACTGATTTTAATGAGACTTTTTTTTGCCGTAGGCGCTTCGGCCGCCGCGTCAATGATCACTGCGATTTTGTCAGAGATTTCGACTTTTAGGGTGCAGCCTGGGAAGTTGGTTCAGAATGTGGCTAGACAGCTGGTAGATAAGATTAGAAATAGAAGAAATGGGGTGAATGAGTATTCTGCTGTGCGTGAGCAGGATACGCCCATCCTAACCCGTGGGTTCGATACGGATGAGGGTTACCAGGATGAGCCTGCAGACCATTTCATGGACGAGACTGAAATTGGCCAGTATGAAGATGACACCAACAACGCAGCCAGCAACAATGAGCATCTGGGACCCGAGGTGGACTTCCCCTCGCCGTCTCTTACGGATGAGACTAACGTAATTGCTGGTAGTAGCGAGTTTATAAGGGCTACTGAACCCGGTACAAGGAACGGGACTGGTGCTGCCCTGGTTGGGTTATGCTCTGGAATTGGTGCCTGTTTTGCTGTGTTTGTACTGCTTTCGCTCCCCCTGAGTCTTGACAAGAACCATGACAATCCAGCCAAGGCGCTCAAAACGACTTACTACATTGTTGGTGGTATTGCGCTTTTTGTTGCTGGAATGCTCTTTTTAGGTCTGCATAGAGACCGAACCAAAAGCATTCGGTACTGGTTCTTTAGTAATATTTCTGAGTTTGATAAAGCTGCCCTTGACATTTCAGTTGAGCAAGCTGAACTAAGTTACTTTGCGCTACTTAAAAAGGGATTCTTGATTGCTTTCCAGGAGCCGCAAATTGCACTAGCATATGCTGGTGGCTTTGTGGCACGCTCCACTACGGTGGCTACGGTTATGTTTATCCCCCTGGTGATCAATGTCTACTTTCATCGCGAGGGTAACTGCGAGGGCAACCTGAACGACCCGCAATCAGAGCTAAAATACTCATGTCCCAAGGCGTATTTAATTTCAGTTATTGTCACGGGCATCTCCCAAACGGCATCACTGGTATTTGCGCCAGTATGGGGAGTGTTTGTGAATCAATTTGGCCGCAAAATGACGCTGCTTGTCTCTGGCTTGGTTGGATTTATTGGCTTTTTGGGATTTGGCCTCTTGGAAAAGCCAGTTGACTCAGTTAGTGTGTACGTTTATGGTGGGCTCATGGGCGTGGCCCAGATTGGAACCATCATTAGCTCAATGTCGCTTTGCACAGACCGTAAGCGTGACGCGTCTGGCGCCATTGCTGGTGTATACTCCTTCTGCGGTGGTATTGGAATCCTCTTATTGTCAAAGCTCGGCGGCTGGCTCAGTGATCAGTGGCCCGGAGCTCCATTCCTGATTCTAGCATCCTTCTACCTTGTCCTGATCCTGATAACTCTGTCGCAGATGACGGACAGTATTAGTTCGCTACTTGAGTTTCTTCATCTCAAGCCGCAATCACGGTCAATACAAATCTGAAGATGGAGGGAACTTACAAACCTCCCTCGACAATTTTGATTTCTCATCTCCTCTCCTTAATGACCATCTACGATAAAATAAACCTCCTTGATATCATGATATATATAACTGAATATTCCTCAAAAAAATTAAATTTTCTTTAATAACAAAACATACATTAACTAACTTAATCCTTAGTCTTCTGGGTACCTCTGAGCAGACCAGTTCTTCTGGCAGCAATGAGACCAGCCTTCTGACCAGAAACAGCACCTCTGGAGATGGTAGAGGCCTTACCAATATGCTGGTGGTTACCACCACCATGGGGATGGTCCACGGGGTTCATGGCAACACCACGAGTCTTAGGCCACGAGTTTCTCTTGACCTTGTACTTGTGGAAAGCACGACCAGCCTTAAGCAAAGGCTTGTCAATACGACCACCACCAGCAACAACACCAATGACACCACGGGCGTTGGAGGAGACGACCTTCTTGGCACCGGAAGGAAGCTTCAAACGGGTCTTGCCCTCATCGGGGTTGTGTCCAATGACGATAACGTAGTTACCAGAGGTTCTACCAAGAGCACCTCTGTCACCAGGCTTCTCCTCAACGTTGGAGAGAATGGTACCCTCAGGAACGGAGCCGAGGGGAAGAATGTTACCGACGTTCAAAGAAGCCTTCTTACCGGCGTAAATGAACTGACCAGTGTAAAGACCCTCGTTGGCAATGAAGGTCTCCTCACGCTGCTTGTACTTGTAAGGGTCACGGAAGACGACCTTGGCGAGGGGAGCACCACGACCGGGGTCGTGGATGATCTGCTTGACGATACCACGGATGTAACCGTGACGCTCAGCGTAATCGAGGTTTCTAAGCTTGGCAGCTCCCTTTCTCAAACGGGTATGAGAGGTGAAGATAGAGCCAGCACCCTTTCTCTGATTGCGAATAACACGACCTGGAAAAGAGTTAGTTACTAGGACTACAATAACGCGACAAAGTATGATAATCGTTCCGCGTTCCGTCGTTCGCTTCAATATAAAAAGATTCAGCTGTCAAAATGATTACATCGTGCAAGACCTTTCTTCATGTTGATTTAGTCCTCCTCGTCTTTAAATTCTACTACATTGACTGAGCAAAGGCTTTCTTTTTTTTTTTCTTTTTTGTATTGTCGTCTTCAAGGTCGAGAAAAAGCACATAACATATTCATAATTGGATCTGAAGAAGTCGCAAAGAATAAAACTGAGATAACAACAGAGTCACAGCAGAGTCGTAGAGTTTTTATTTTATTATTTTGAAGCAAACGGCAGGAAGCGTCAGATATAACATGATAGCAGTGGACATACCCATGGTTAATTAAATTTGTCGATTTTTTCGAAGGCTGTCGATAGAAGAGTCTATACCAGGTTCTTTTTTTTTTCAGAGAGAGAGAGAAAAAATGAAAAGGAAAAAAAATCATGAAAATCAGGGCAGGGGTTGTTGCTTAGGTTATATCCACAATAGGAAAACCCGTCACAGTCACTTTTTTTGTAAAAAGCCCTAAATTAGGTCTATTTTGAACATTGACATAATTAAGTTTTGATTGTTTTCTTTTCCTTTTTGCTTGTACCAAAACAGTTGTAATACTGGGACATATACCTTATTACATATGGCCTCTTTTGTTTCTACAGGAATAGCCGAATTCTACCCATTGCATATCTTAACGTTGTTGCTGACACAAGCTTTGAAATCACATTGTTTCCAATTTCAGGACCCTTCTTTACCAAATCATCCATACTTAAATTTGTCATGATTTGAAATTTTCTGGCGAGATTAAGCCATCGCGATATATATAAGGTTGTCAGTATCTTCCAGTGCTGCTTGTAAACCCGCAATGTTCTCAAAACGTGTTCTCCTTATCTTTCTGGCACTATTTGTTTTTTTCAAGCTCTACAACAATACTGCTAAGACCCCCGATAGCATCACCACTGCTGACCCCACCACCGCTACCAACCCCACTACTACCTCCACTCTAGAACACAGTGCCATGTCTCTTCCTAAAACTTCACTCAAGTACATTGTAATTGATCCCGTCGGCCCCCACACGTCCACGTTTGTTATTCTGCACGGTCTGGGCGACACCGGCAACGGCTGGGTCAGCTTTGCTAAGCTTCTGCAGCGCAAGTTTCCCGGAATGAAGTTTGTGCTGCCCCATGCACCTGTAATCCCCATAACTGCGTTTAATAACCAAAGAGTACCCAGTTGGTTCAATATTTTCCAGTTGGGCCAGAGTGATGGCAAAAAGGATGTCGACGGGTTTCTCAAATCGGTCCACGAAGTTGAGCTGCTACTTGTTGAGGAGGCAGCCAAAGTCGACGCTGGAAAGCTAGTACTTGGTGGCTTTTCCCAAGGCGCTGCGCTGACGCTCACAAGCGCTGCAATTGACAAGGATGTACGCCTTGGTGGCTTTGTTGCGCTAAGTGGCTTCTGCCCGATTCTGGATGATGTGCTCAAACAGCGCCAGGAAACGAACTTGGATGTGCCGGTGCTTCAATGCCATGGCACCGCCGACACCATGATCACTTATCAGTACGCTCAGGACACGTACGCTTTCTTCAAGAACAACATTGGGCTTCGGGATTACGAGTTCCGCGAATACGCCGGACTTGGTCACTCTACTACTGAAAAGGAGATTGCGGATGTGGTTGACTTTCTAACCACAAAAGTGGGTCTCAAATAGGAAATGGATAGTTCTCAAACAGGCTAAAGCCAGTAAATATTTAGAAAAACAAAAATAAAAGTTCAAATAGACTCCCAACGCTGTCAGTCATGGGCTGTACCTCGCTTGTACCTTTTAAGACTACAGTAGCGTGAACCTCATAAATGCACGTAGATATCCACAAAAGCGAGGGCAAAGGCACCCCTTTTATGTAGACCGACCCCCTCCAGCAGATGGTTGCCTTGACTATACCTTTGACTAATGTCTTAGACTGTGCCTTAGGCTGGCGCTGACTGACTATGGGTCTAACTTTTTTCTTCTGGCTGCCGCATTTTCTGCCGCAGGTGGCTACTGCTCATACCCAAAGCAGAAATGTTCTACTTTGGGTGTGTACTCCCATTCCCTTTTCAGGTTTCAGTCGTTTTGGTTTACTCTAGTTTATTATCAGTTAACATAATTTATCTTAACTTAATGTAATTTACTAATTTTATCATTACTTTTACTTGCCCAACTGACCCTTTATATACCCTCTTATTCCAACTCCTGTCAGCTACTATCTGCCATTCACACACATACCCCTGCTATCACCACCACGGACAGCGGTTCTCGCGTAATCAGATTCCTCTTACATACATCTACCTCCAATTTGTTGTCTTCTACTTCGCCCCAGCTCTCTGTCCGTACCTGTGGTAGTCCTCTAGATCAGTGCGGAAAGCGTCCAGCATCCCACGACACCCTTCTTTTACCCTGGAACCACTGTCACATTGCCCGTCTTACATCGCCAAAATATCATGACTCTCAATGTTGACGAATACAATGCACCAGAAATACTTCTTTGACTCGAACGATGATGATTACGAAGACAGAACTCAGTATAACATCAACATTTCGCTGTCTTCAGTGAATCCGCCATGTCCGCCGTCATCGCGGCCCTCTTCTGCCATCTCCAGCTCCTCGTCCTCCTCCTTCTTCTCACGCAGTTCCAAGCGACACCGCAGCTCTAATTTCTCGATCAGCTCCATTCTTACAAACTCGCCAAAACACTCCTTTCAGCCGTCACATAATCTACACCACTCATCTTCCTCGTCCATTCTTACTGTTAACTCTTCGTCTTCTTCTTCGTCGTCCGTGGAGGTCACGCCGAATAGCTCGTATTCCGCCATCACCCCTTCGCCAGCTGCATATCCAAATTTTAGAAGCGTCTCTACTGATCATGAAACACAAAACTTCGGTCAAATGGCCAATAATACAACAATAACGCACATTCAGTTCAGCGACCCTACCGCGTTAAACCGCACGGTCACAGACTCCCATACGGCCACGGCTGGGCCGGCTGCAGGCCACCCACAGAGGCCCACAAAACGCATCTCGCGGCCTGTCAGCAACAATTCTAATTATTACACTAATATCTCCAACATGGTTTGTTTGTTTTGGTTCAACGACTCGGAAGTACTTGAGACCGCATTTGAGCATGGCAAGCAGGTTGATTTTGCTGCCAAAAACTCTACCCAGATGGCGCAATTTGCCAACCTTGACTTCTCCAAGCTGACGATCCCGAGTCCATCTTTTAAGCAGTTTATCATGAATGTCATCAGGCACACTCAGCTGCCCGCGACGGCGGTATCGCTGGCGCTATACTATATTCTGCGACTCAAGCGATTATCAGCACGGCCAATTGTGGGCAACGCGAACTCAGAATACCGCGTGTTCTCGGTTGCACTAATGCTGGCCAACAAGTTTCTTGACGACAATACATTCACCAACAAGACATGGGCAGAAGTTACCCATTTACCGCTTAAGGAAATCAGCGCGATGGAGATTGAGTTCCTCGGAAACATGAACTACAATCTTAACGTTGACCCCGAGGACTGGGCCCTCTGGCAGTCGCGGCTGAAAGTCTGGCTCAACATCCACTCAACGGTGCTACAGCAACATCAACAACAGCAGTTTACAATTACCAGCACTTTTGATCCTATAGAATTGCACACAAATAAGCGGTTTAACCGTAGGGACCATTTTGACGGCCCCAACTTGAAGAAAGTGGCGCTGTCACCCGTTATCCACCCCCAAGAATACCATTATCCACAGCCATCCATCCCGCACCACCAAAGTCAACCCCAGCTGCACCAGCAACTGAACCGATTGAGCTATGGCTCTCAGTTCACCATGATCAATGGGGGCGCGGTGCTGCCCCCACCACTGGCTTCAGTCCATCCGCCTCCTATTTACTACTTTCAAAAGAACAAGCATTTTGAAGGCGGCCCGCAGGGGCCCCTTGTGCTTCCTGGCGTTGATACCCTGGCTGGCCACTCGGGCAATATACTGCCCTCCCTCTCACAAAAACGCAGCCGAGATGGCGTGGGAGTTCCCTTTGGCGGCGGCAGTAGTGCAAGACCCCCCGGGTCGTTCGCCTTCTCCGTCGCATCGGCCCACACGCGCACTGGCGGCGACGTGGGCTTTTCATTTATGTAAACTTAGTAATGTCACAAATCTCATGTCTTATTTCCTTTTTCTTGTCCTTTTAGGCTAGTACTGCGTCCACTAACAGCCACAATTTTTAATTTTGGTCTGAGTCTGACTGGTTACCCCTAGAGTAACTGATATCAAGATATCTGCACCATTACCTTTGATTACAGATTGATTTTATTTATTTATTTATTTTTTTCATTTTTTTGTTGTTTGTGTATTTAGTTTTTATCAACAAACACCAAGTTTTTAAAAAACAAAAAGACCAAAAGACTTGTATACAATGACTGAAGAAACTGTTTTATATCGGGGACTGGACCAGACGGGCGATTACGTGGAATACGTTTACGTGCCGGGCAAGGCCGAGGAATCTGAGAAAGAGGAGGAGGACCAGGGCCCGACCCTGCGCCGCACAGTTTTGCCCGTGCCACAAGAATCACCCACCTCTTCGTCGTTGTCGCGAACAATTGACTTCTTACAGGGCCGCCGGGTGCTGGTTATAAACTCCGTCACGTCAGGGCTGAACCAGTCGGCGTCCGTGTATGAGCGCGTGGTGCAGCCGTTGCTGACGGGGCTCGGCGTCAGCCATGAGTATGTGCCAACGCGCAATGCCAGTACCATTTCCGACACTGCGGCGGCGCTGACAGCGGGACAGGAGGAGGAGGACTACCTTGTGATTATATTTGGCGGGGACACTTCACTAAGTGAGTTTGTCAACGCGCTGCCATCGGGTAGTGGTGGCGACAGCTCCTCCGGCAGCGGCAGAGTCCGCCGGGGCCGCATTGACTTGGTTCTTGTACCCACGGGCACCGGTAATGCCATTTCCGCGTCGTCGATTGGCGGTGGTAAAAATGCGATTGCCAAAACCCTTGCGGCATTGTTCCACTCCAGCGCCAGCGAGGATGTGGCAGCAGCAGCAACAGCAGCTGCTGCTCCGACCACAGGGACGTTTGTGCCATTGCCTAATTTCAGAGTCGAGTTCCCACCGGGCAGCTACGTCGCCTCCGCTGCCACCGCTGGTGCTGATGCCTCTGCTGATACACCCCCGCGCCGACTTGAGTTCCACGCGGTGGCAGTAGTGTCGTGGGCACTGCATGCAGCGCTTGTCGCCGACTCGGACCTCCCCGAGTACCGCCCCCTCGGTGTCGCGCGCTTTCGTAAAGCAGCCGAGCTCAATCTTGCCCGCGACCAGCGCTACTCCGGCGAAATCACGCTGCTTCCGTCGTCGTCATCGGCATCGTCTGCAACATCTGACCAGAGCAACAGCAGCAGCAGTATCAAGCTGACAGGTGATGCTAGCACGCACTCATACGTTCTATTCACATTAGTTTCGCAGGTTGAGCCAGGCTACCTCATCTCGCCGTCAACTCACTACGGCGGCGCCGCTGCTAATAATGGCAACAACAGCGCGCGGCCGAGCCTTTATTTTGTCCGGATTCCGTTTACATTACCCAACAACGCCAGCAACGCCGAGCTCGCGCGGCTGGTGACGCTGCCGTACCAGGCTGGAGCACATGTCACTGAGCCCAACGTGGACTACTTTGCAGTCAACCCGAGCGGTTCGGATGGTACCGGCGATAATGGGGATGCTAGCCATGATAAGGACGACAGCTACAACGAGGATGTTGCTGGAATTATAACCGCGACCCCCGGCGAGAGCCCGCAGCGCTGGTGTGTCGACGGTCAAATTGTCGTGGTCCCCGATGCCGCTGGGCCCGTGATTGTACATGGTGCGCGCTACGGCATAGCGACCGTCGACTGGGATCTTTACATTCTGGTCTAAGCCAATATCGTCTCGTTTACAAAAAAAACTACTATTTTAAACTAAGAAGGGAAAGAAAAAAAAAAAGTAAATATTAAATAATGGGGTTAAACAAAGATTGTACACTAGGCAGATTATTACTATTAGCGCATAAACAACAAAAAAGAGCGTTTCCAAGTACACAAAGCTTCAAGCATGAAAGAAGAACAAAATTAAACGAAAACCAAAAAAAAAAAAGGCTCGGTTGAACCGGTCACCAGGAAAAGAAAACAGCGCTGTCGGCTATGTAGAAAGCGATAATGGGTTTAAAGATTTTACATTGTTGATGGTTGACAAGCACATTAAAACTGAATCACACTTAGGCCGCCGTGATAGGCTTGGGGGTAGCCTCGACTGCATCAGGAACGGGCGTCGCGGTGGGTTCGACAGGTTCAGTAGTAACAGCAACGGCAGGTTTGGCAAGAGGAGCCGCAATGGGCTCAGCAGTCACAACGATGGGCTCAGCAGTCACGGGCTCAGCAGCCTCGACAGGCTCAGAGGTTTTGGGGTCAACGACTTCAGCGGCCTCAGCAACGGGCTCGGCTGTCTTGGGCTCGGCAACCTTGGCGGCAACAGTCTCAGTGGGCTCTTCAGTGACCTCTTCAGTAGGCTCTGCTGGGGCGGCCGTAGTAGTAGCGGTGGGCTCCTCGGCGGCAGTAGCGCTAGCCTCCTTATCCTGAGCCTCGGGGGCGGGTTTAGGGGCAACCTTCTTTTCAGGTCGGGATGCGTTAATGAGGGCCGCATCGTTGGGCACAAACTGCTTGACGGCAATCTCTTCAAGACTATCTGCCTTGCCACCATATTGCTTGGGCACCCAGTTACCGGCGGTGCGGGCCAGGTCGGCGCCATTGGAAACGACACGGAACTTGTCAACGGTCTCCTTAGCGACCAGCATCTTGACAAAGCTGAAAAGCCAGCTCATGACAATTGGAATGTTGACAAAGTACTTGACATTCAAAAACTCTGGGTAGTAATTCTGGAAGAGCTCAATGGTAGCCTTTGAAGCAGCCTTGGTGGGAGAGTCCAAGAAGAGAAACGAAACGTTGTTGTAATCATGGAGCTGCGCAATGTAGGACGTCTCAGAGGAAGAGAAGTCGAGCAGCGAGATGGCACGCTCCATGAGGCCAACACGCCATCTGATAAAGCCATCAAGGTCGCTGAACAACTGCTGGCGGTTCTTAACAGCGCCGTAAAGGTTCCAGTTCATGATAAGCTGCGGTTTGTGCTCAGCCACCGTGCTGGCGGGAGTAACCTCAGTTCCAACTTCGGATGCTGCAGCCTTGTCAGTGGCCTCAGTGGTCTCAGCAGCCTCAGCAGCCTCAGCAGCCTCAGTAGCCTCAGGAGCCTCGGTGGCCTTAATGGCTTCGGTGGCCTCAGTTGACTCAGGGGTAGCCTCAGAGACAGGCTCAGTAACGGGCTCAGTAACCTCAACCTTGGCAGCTTCAGCATCGGCCTCAGCGGTCTCAGCAGCAGTGGCAGGTTCGGCTGGCTCTTTAGCTTCAGTCGCAACGGGTGTGGCTGTTTCTTCTGATTTAGGATCCTTCTCCGTGGTTTCGTCAGCCGCAGCATCAGAAGTCGTAGCCGGTTTCGATGAAGCCGCAGCAGAAGGAGATGGTGCGGCGGACTTGGTTGGCTCAATCTTGGCCTTAGGGAAGGGGACACTGGTGATGATGCCAAGTTTCTCAAACTCGGGATTGTGAGTCTCAGAGAACGCAGCGGCGAGGGGGTTGAAGTCGCGGCGCCACGCAAGCGTCTTCTTCAATTGGGCCGCAGCATCGTTCACAACAAACTTGTTTCCGACGAGGAACTTGGTCAGCAATCGGTCGCGGATAACAGTGCCGGCGGGCGTGTCGGGCAGAGTAGTAAGGTTGTAGCCGTAAAGCTCAGTGTATTCGGTCTCCTTAAGGATGTCGGGCAGCAGCGCGAGCAGCTTGTTAAGCTGAATAGTGGTGGGGTCGGACATGGCGCGAGAAACGAGTTAGAAAACGGTCGGGTATTGGCAATGGCGACGGTGCGAGTGCCGGAAAGGTGGATGGTGGAAGGAAGAAACAAAGGGAGCAGTAGGAGTAAAAAGGGGACGGAGGTCATTGCCTTTTATACACGAAACCTAAGACCATTCCACTTTTCTTCACTAAAGCGCAACACAAGCCAACAGAGTGGCCTTCATGCACAAGACCCTTCAGGCACACGTCGCCGCGTACACATGTAGGTTTCTTCCCCTGCCGGGATATCTGCAACAAAAAGGCACCGCCAGGGCCTGTACCGTGATAAAACCCTCAATGGCTGTTGTTTTTTGACGCCATTGTGTGGGGTTACACGCTAGGGGGGAGGACGCGTATAAAAAGCCATCACCAGTTAGCGTCTTTCATTCTTCTTTCTTCTTTCCCTTTTACCACCACCCCTATTCATCACTACCAACTCAGCCATTGACTCCCCCTGAAATGACTATCCAGATCGTCAAGACCTCCCCCATCGCCGGCCAGAAGCCTGGCACTTCCGGCCTCCGCAAGAAGGTTGTTGTCTTCCAGGAGCCGCATTATACCGAGAACTTTGTCCAGTCCATCATGGCCTCGATTCCTGAGGGCGCTGAGGGCGCCACTCTTGTCATTGGCGGTGACGGTCGTTTCTACAACGACAAGGTCGTCCAGATTATTGCCGGTATTGCCGCTGCCAATGGTGTTAAGAAGCTCATTGTTGGCCAGAATGGTATCCTGTCCACTCCCGCCGCGTCGCATGTCATCCGCAAGTACGGGGCCACTGGCGGCATCATCCTCACAGCGTCGCACAACCCTGGCGGCCCCACCAACGACTTTGGTATCAAGTACAACCTTGCCAACGGTGGCCCCGCCCCTGAAAGCGTCACCAACAAGATGTACGAGTACTCGGCCCAGATCTCTGAGTACAAGATCGACGACGCGGTCGAGGCTATTGATCTCTCGCTCGTGGGTACCAAGACCTACGGTCCTCTCGAGATTGAGATCATTGACTCCACCAAGGACTACGTTGAGTTCCTCAAGGAAATCTTTGACTTTGAGCTGATCCGCTCGTTCATTGCGCAGAACCCGGATTTCAAGGTTCTGTTTGACTCACTCAATGGTGTTACTGGCCCCTATGGACGCGCCATCTTCCTTGAAGAGCTTGGCCTCCCCGAGTCGTCAGTGCAGAATTCCAAGCCTTTGCCCGACTTTGGTGGTCTGCATCCTGATCCCAATCTCACTTATGCGCATACTCTTGTTGAAGCCGTTGACAAGAATGCCATCCCATTTGGTGCCGCTAGTGACGGCGATGGTGACCGTAACATGATCTACGGTGCCAACACCTTTGTCTCCCCCGGTGACTCGGTTGCTATTATTGCGCACCATGCCGATAAGATTCCCTACTTTAAGAAGAACGGTGTCTACGGTCTTGCCCGCTCCATGCCCACATCGGGCGCGCTTGACCACGTGGCTAAGGCTCAGGGCCTCAATATTTACGAGGTCCCCACGGGCTGGAAGTTTTTCTGTGCTCTCTTTGACTCCAAGAAGCTTTCTATCTGCGGTGAGGAGTCCTTTGGTACCGGTTCTAACCACATCCGCGAAAAGGATGGTCTGTGGGCCATTGTCGCATGGCTCAATATCATTGCCGCCGTTGGCAAGGAGGATCCCTCCAAGGCTTCCATTGCTGCCATTCAGAAGGACTTTTGGAAGACCTACGGCCGCACCTTTTTCACTCGCTACGACTACGAAGAGGTCTCGTCTGAGGACGCCGCCAAGGTCATTGCTGCGCTCAAGGCCCATATCATTGACAACCACGATACCTTTGTTGGCTCGCAGGTCGGCGATGTCACTGTTGTTGAGGCCGACGACTTTTCCTACACTGACCTGGACGGCTCCGTGTCGGACCATCAGGGCTTGTACGTCAAGTTTTCCGACGGCTCGCGCATTGTCGTTCGTCTCTCCGGCACAGGTTCGTCGGGTGCGACCATCCGTCTGTACATTGAGAAGCACAGCAACGACCCGGCTACCTACGACCAGGACGCGCAGGAGTACCTCAAGAGCAGTATTGCCAGCACGGTCAAGTTCCTGAAGCTGCAGGAGTTTATTGGCCGCGAGGAGCCCACCGTGCGGACCTAGTTTGGGACGAGTGTGTGCAGCTGGTAGCAAACATTGGTGCGCTACCTTTTAATTTACTGTATAATAATATCAATCATAGTTAATAAAAATAAATCATATACCACTTGTTTGTTTTGTCTTATGGCACTTGTTATTGTTTCAAGATCCATTGTTATTACGCGTGGTTTCAATGTTTGTGTTTCCACGTAGCCCTGACAGAAACAGCCAAGTTGGGTGGGTTCTCCTTTTTTCTCCTTTTCACCATTTCGTCTTCCTTTCTTTCTTCCATCTACTCCTTTCTTTACACGCCCAGTTGGCCCATATACCACAAGACCTACTAGACCACCCACTGCATCTCCCTTAATCATGTCTGTTGCAGCTCTTTCCGTCCCCGAGCCGGACTCCCTCGATGCCAAAATTGGCGTTCTCAACCTCCCCAACCAAAGGTACGCAAATTCCAACCTTGTTTCAGGTCCAGCCTGCCCCTGCTAACCACCCCTCCCCACGCAGATACAAGATTGTTGCAAAGCGCGGTGCCACATTCACCATCATGCTTGCCGGTGAGTCCGGACTCGGCAAAACCACCTTCATCAACACTCTTTTCTCTACCACCGTAAAGTCCTACACAGACAGCTCGGCCCGCCATACCGGGTCTATTCGCAAGACCGTCGAGATCGGCATAACCAAGGCCGAGCTCGAAGAGAAGGGATTCAAAGTCCGCCTCAACATTATTGACACCCCTGGTTTTGGCGACAATGTCAACAATAAGGAGTCGTGGCAGCCGATAGTTGAGTTCCTTGACGACCAGCACGAGTCATATCTGCGCCAGGAGCAGCAGCCCAACCGCCGCAGCATTCACGACATGCGTGTACACGCGTGCCTCTACTTCATCCGTCCCACGGGCCATTCTCTCAAGCCCATTGATATTGAGGCAATGAAGCAGCTTTCCACCCGCGTCAACCTTATCCCTGTAATTGCCAAAGCCGACACACTCTCGCCACAGGAGATCTCGGACTTCAAGCACCGCATCCGCCAGGTGCTTGAGGCCCAGGGCATTGAAATTTACAAGCCCACGATTGAAGACCAGGACCCTTTTGACCCGCAAAGCGCCAAGGGTGTTACCCCCTCTGAGGCTGAGCAGATGCGGGCACTGATTGAGGCGATGCCGTTCAGCGTGATTGGCTCCGAGAAGGACGTCGAGACCCCTGATGGCCGTGTGGTCAAGGGCCGCCAGTATCTCTGGGGTGTGGCCGAGGTTGAGAATGAAGAGCACTGTGACTTTAAAAAGCTTCGTCTGCTGCTCATCCGCTCGCACATGCTCGATCTCATCCAGTCTACCGAGGATGTGCACTATGAAAACTACCGTGCAAAGCAGATGGAGACGCGCAAGTTTGGCGAGGCCCGTTCACGCAAGTTTGATAACCCCAAGTTTAAAGAAGAGGAGGACAACCTCCGCAAGATGTTCACGGAGCAGGTGCGGGTTGAGGAGCAGCGCTTCCGACAGTGGGAGCAGAACCTGATCTCAGAGCGCGATCGCCTGAACAAGGACTTGGAAACAACCCATGCAGTCATCCGCCAGTTGGAGGCTGAGGTTGAAAACCTGAGTCTGAAGCGCCGCTAACCGCCCGTTTGATTTTTTGTAGACGCAAGGTGGATAGAAAAAGAAGTCTGTTTGTTGCGCAAGTCTGTTTTCATATATGTAGTTTTTTCTTTCTTTAATTTCGTGTTAGTGGTAATAATTTTGTAATAATCGAGTTATATATATACATACACGAAGTTCTAGGCTGGTGGGTTTCGATATTTCAGGGCGTTCAGTTAAGAGGTGTCCGGGAACCGACCTGATCTCTACTATGCCAGACTTGTTGATCATGTCGTTAGGCATTGCCCAAACCCTGAAAGAATTTGCCATTTTGCGTGCCAAATTTTTAACCAACTCAAGCCCATTTTTTCGAGATTCCCCAAACTCTTACAAAAAAATACATATATAGCGACCAGCAAAAAAAAACCAAAAAATACAATGGACCACCTCAAGGGCAAAGTAACGCCTTTTCGCCAGGCTTATCTTCAATGGCGCTCATTGCGTAATGTCCCATTTCGCAACAAATTCTTTATTGGCTACGATTTGGATGGCAACACCTACTGGGAATTTTTCAACCCAAACAACCCGGACCGGGCGCGCCGCATTGTTGAGTACCGCGATCCCAAGCTTAACTGGGTCGACTACGAAGCGCCGCCGCAGTGGGTGCAGTGGCTGAGATACGCGCGGCCACACTACCCGACGCTGGACGAACTTCATCGCGATAAGGTGCGTCAGCAGCAGATCAAGGAAAAGGTGCGGCAGGCCGAGGCGCGCTGGCGCTCGGTGCCGCTGGTGGATAAATCAGGCGGCGCGGCAGGAGGTGTTGCGGGAGTTGGCGCCGTCGGCCGGGCCTTGGGACTGAACGTTGATCCCGCCGCGGCGGGCCAGCAGCAACTCAACGGCGAGCAGGCCCAGCAGCAGCAGCAGCAGCAGGAGGAGGAGGCAGAACCGGTAACAACTGACAAGCATGCCAACCCACCCAAGCCTATCGAACGCCACAACCCTTCCGAGGGCTTCCAGCCCGTGGCATGGAGCCAAAAGCCCATCAAGCGCGGCTAAGAAAAAAAAGAAAAAAACCGTACCTGGATCGCAAGGGGAGGGCGTAGCAGAGCACTGCATCTATCATGGCATATTAGTTATTTAGCTACTGCTGCAACTACTGGTGTGTTTATTTTTTTTTTTTTTTTTTTTTTTTTTTTTTTTTTATTATTTTTATTAAAATTAAAATTAAATTTTTTTTTTTTTATAAAAGTTATTTTATAATTTATTTTATTTATTTTTTTTTTTTTTT
>Ga0160505_100590_pt1 | contig 19985 bp, 32 predicted proteins | sample DIDeMG_FD_108225 | JGI IMG/M metagenome (GOLD analysis project Ga0160505, IMG submission 108225) | Enriched chicken feces microbial communities from UW Madison campus, WI, USA - DID2874_E49_Stillage MG | ecosystem: Host-associated > Birds > Digestive system > Large intestine > Fecal ... | reverse complement strand
CGCCATGTCAGTGTTCGATCTGGGGTCCCCAAGCTGCTGATCTTGGTCGCCCAAGCGTACCAACCTGGTCAACACAGACAGGTACCGTATCGAAGCAGTGCCAGCTAGCGCAGGTACGGCCCAAAATCGGTCTCGTGTTGGAAGCGATGTGATCCTGTGATCTGTTGTTCCTGCAGGATGTTGCTGCATTGCCAGCCCGGCTACTTGTGGCTAGGTCAGGTGAGTGTGGTTGGACCTGGCAGAAGGCAAACTTTACCAGAACCAGCGCTATGTGTCCGATACCGCTTGGGAAAATCAAAAGAAGGTGTATGAATACAGGCACGCCGTGCGGCAGCTCACTCAAAGTACGCAACTGTTCCTTATCGGTGGCAGAAGTGGTGAGCCAGGCGCAACACCACTGCTGTTCGCGGTGTCGTCGACGGTCTTCTTACGCGCTCGTATGTGCGCCCGAAACAGGGATGGTAAGGAGGATATCCGTTGACAGTTTCGTCGTTCGGTATCATCTTCTTAGCAGAGCTTAGGTTTTGAGTACGAGCTTGTTGTGATTTGGCAGCGAGGGGCCCTTTTACATTTTACATTCCCGTATCCCTTGTCGTCATCGTCGTCATATTCCACAGCCAAGGCGCGGAATGGAATACTGCACAGCGGAGGCTAGAGCGACCCCAGCTGCGGCGTTCCAGTCAATATTCCCACTCTTTCCCTTGCCACCCAACTGATCATCGACTCCGTCACCACCATCCATGGCCATCGCCCTGCTCGACCGCCCCTATCTTCCAGACCCGTGGCACAAGGACAACAGCAGCGCCGGCCTTCGCATCCCTTTGGTCGTCACCTGAGATCCCTGCGCGATCGTTTGTTCACAGTCCGCCAAATCGCTTCCCGCTTGGTTTATCGAGCGGCAGGGAGTCAAGCGACCTCCGGCCAAGCTGACAAGGCACGCCATTGTTCATCCTTTCGTTTAACGTTCTCGCGGCATTCTTGGCTCTGCGAGATCCCACAGGGTTCCAGTCCCACGCCGTCCACCGCCGCCGCGCTCACCCGTTCCGGGTCCCCTCATCTCTAGGGCACTTTCGGCTTTCCGATTTCCTGCCCACGCCATACCGCTTCAGTGTTGCTCTCACTCTAGCTTGGGGTTGGAGGTAGCAGGGCAGAGACTGCGAGAATTGTGCTTGTGCTTGTGTGAAGGTGAGTGATTGAATGTGTGAGCCGCCGGCCGCCACAGGTAAACTGACACTGTCCTTTTTCTGTCGATCCCTCTTTTTGAGTGTATTGTTATTGTATTGTTCAAACAACTGTCGATCACACACGCCATCCGTCCATCCCCCCAATCTCGTCCAATCCCTCACCTCACGCGCTCACTCTGGATCTGGATCATTTCTCGGCTCTGCACATCCGCCCATCCCCCCGCCCGCTTCGTGTTTTGAACTAGCCAGCAGCCATTCCCCCCCTGGCCCCCCCTTTTGCTTTGCATTCCATTGCCCCCTTACCTCCCAATCACCCAATCTCTCTCTCCCTCTCTCTCCACCCCAGGTGCCCCGTCCCCCTTGTGCATCCACCCATTCCATTCCATTCATCCGCTTCTCACCCACTCACCCACATCCACACCCCATACATCCACCTGCTGTGTTACCCATCACATCCGTTCATCTCCCTCAATATACACGACCCATTGTCTCTTGCCACTCGCCCTCTGTGCGTTCATGGCTGAACAAAGCGACATTTCAACACGTCCAGGTGGGCACGCTACTCGTCATCTCGATTTACCCACGTCATCAAACATGACAACCTCCCTTTCCCTCAAGCTTGCCAGTCATGATAACAGCAACAACAACAACACCAACACCGCCAACACCAACAATGGCGTAGTCGAATCCGCGGAGGCGCACACTGTCAACACAGCGCCGCCCTCACCAACACAGGAACCAGCGTTTGAAATGGTCGTTCTTGGATGCGGCGGCGGGCCTTTGGAAACAGACTGCTCTGGGTATGCGTCATACTGTGCCGCTTGGACGAAGCAATCTGCTAACACCGCCTCATAGTTACCTGGTGAAACCGGCCAGAAGTCGATGGGAAGACGGTGTTATCTCGTTGGAGGGAGGTACGTGCGCGCATCATTTGTGGGAGAGAGAAGGATATCGTTGCTTACCATGACATAGGTTCTGGTATCGGAGCCCTGGCATCGCACATTCAACGCCTTTCGTCTGATGCCATGTTTCCGTCAGTCTCGTTTCCTTCGACACACAACACCCCCATCCTCAAGGCTGCGTATATCTTCTCCCACTTGTCGTGAGTAGACTCCGTGTCCTGGGCAGCATGGAGGTGACGCACGGCACACGGGTCCAGATATCCACAATGTCATACTCACATAAATTACACAGGTGTTATCTAATCACACATGCTCATCTCGATCATGTCGCGTCTCTGATCATGCTGTCTGGATCGGTCCCACCTCGTCCGTCACGTTCTGAGATCGAGTCCGGGTCCGCCATGCCGCCAAAGGACAAACGGATCCCGGTCTATGCCATGCGTTCCACGCTAAACAACCTTTCGGCGGCATATGCCGGTGGACTGTGGCCAGAGCTCGGCGCATGGGCAGTTGAACCCGAACGTGGCCGAGGGGGTCGCTTGAGGAAGAAGCGGAAGGTGGATGGCGAGCTCGAAGTCGAGGAGGATGCTGGCGTGGGAGCCATGTTCTCGCCGTGAGTTGCCTTGTAATTCTGTGATGTTTGTTTACTTTTGTTCCTGACGTCAGTCTTTCGGAAACGACACACCACTGCCAGCTGCACCCGACGTTGCCTATCAGCACGAAGGTCTATCCTCTCCTTCACGGCAACACATCCCGTGGTATCTACCATTCATCGGCCATCTTTATGCGGTATGACCCAGGCATGCTCATGTCACAACCGGCCTCCCGCTCGGCAAGCCGAACCCACTTGTCAGCCACACCTGTCGGAGATGAAGTGGACAGCAACAACATCACGCCGGACGGCGTGCACGGCCGCGAGTTCCTGTTCTTTGGTGATGTGGAGAGCGAATACCGTCCAGAAGGTAAAGGCCACATCAATGTCGACCAAGCGACAGAAGCGGCCAAGTTGAACCAAGCCATCTGGAAACAGGCGGCTACGAGCTTCAGTGAAGGGCGTCTCGCCGGGATTTTTGTCAGTATACACAGGGTAACTGGACTAGTTACTGACCGACAGATTGAATGTTCCTACGACGCGTCGCGGCCGGCCGAGATCATGTTTGGACATGTGTCGCCGCCGGCTATCTTCCACGAATTGAAGACGCTCGCCTCGATGTTACCCTTTGCGTCGTATGTTATTTGTGGCCACGAGTCAAGGGAACGCCGTGCTAACCCTGTCCGCAGCGATACTCGACCATTGGCTGGCCTCAAAATATACATCACACACGTCAAGGAGCTCCTCGTACCTCACGCCACCGGACTAAGTGCCCGTGAACTAGTTTTGCAGCAACTTAACCAACTCGAGGACCAGCATCGCCTTGGTGTCGAGTTCTATGTGCCCGCCCCTGGTGACCGCTTGTGTACGTCAGCAAACCTGAGCCGGTGCCCGGCACCGATGCGAACTGTTCTATTAACATCGCAGTGATATGATGATACCGCGCGCACCAACGGCTAACTAGCCGCCTGTTGTTTTGACTTATTATTAACGTTTTTGTATCATGTCACTCAAGACGGACGGACGGCCGAGATTGAGAAATTGCCGGATCTTGGCCACACACTCGGAACTGGGTCCTGTACGCCACGCCATGCCTAGTGCTTTTTCGTGGGTTGGCCTAGTCTTGTTTTTCAGCGACACCTCTCCCTCATGCATCGTAATATGTTGTCACTTCTTGTCGTCTTTCCTGTGTTCTGACAATTTTTTTCACCACACCTCAACTTGGAAGGCACCATTGAGCGACATCATAACGTCCACAAGAACACAATCAAAGACGCCGTGGTCCGAAACTCGGGTATTGGAATCAGGCACAAATCTACACGGAGCTTGATTGCCGCACCGAGTGTTATTGCGTCGGGCAACGCCGAGCTCCAGGGAAATCGCCATCGATAATCCTGACCAAAGTGTTGACATCAGAGAGCACTGTGTATAAGAAGGCTCGAGAAGTTTTAACGCTGGTGGCTTAGATCTTGACTGTGTACTGTTTCTCAACCGTTACTTGCATAGCTACTGCTCGACACATCGGACGAAGATGAGTGCTCCTCTCACGCGGTCAACCACTGCCTCATCGACGTCGACAAAGTGCACCTCGACAGGCGGTGCCACAAAACCAAAGGAAGCCGTCACCTCCGGCATTCCACTCACAAAGTTCCGCTCGCTCGAGCCGGCCATCAGCCCCGCCGCACCGCTGGCACGAATCCTTTCCGGGCCTCGAGATGACGGTAGACTGTCCCCGCAGTCGTCGGCGCGGTATCCCAACTACCCCGGCAGCGGCACGCTTGATGACCCGTACCTCGTCGACTGGCTGCCCGGGGAGCGCGCAAACCCGTACAACTGGGCCACAAGCTACCGCTGGGCAGTTACGGCCGTCGTGGCCTTCTCGTGCCTGTGTATTTCGTTTGCGAGCAGCTCATACTCTGCCGCGATTCCCGAGCTGGAGGAAAAGTTTGGCATGAGCTCCACTGTCGCCATCCTTGGTCTGAGTCTATACGTGGTCGGTGAGTGTGGCGGAGATTCAGGCATGTGTGGACCGCGGCTGACGTGTTTTCCTTTCACAGGATTCGGCCTCGGACCGCTATTCTGGGCTCCCCTGTCTGAGATCTACGGCCGCAACTTTGCCTTCTTGGTGTCGTACCCCGTGTTCGCCATCTTCAACATGGTCGGCGCGGTCGGCAAGAACACGGAGACGATCCTCATCTCGCGATTTCTGGCGGGCACGTTTGGGTCGTCACCCATCACTAATGCTGGTGGCCAAATTAGCGACATGTGGGCTGCGTGAGTAGACGACAAATCGGAACGGGACGGACATTACGACCGGACATTCTGTCTTGGCTTTGTGCTCCGGCCGCGCATGGATAGTCTAGTGATCCTTGGCATGTGTTTCCGTTGCCGCACAACTTGCCCTGTTTAGTTTGAATTGATTGCTGACGCCACAGACACGAGCGCGCATTCGCCACCTCCCTCTTCTCGCTCGCACCCTTCCTCGGCCCAGTCCTCGGCCCCATTGTCGGCGGATTCGTAGCCCAGAACTGCGGGTATCGCTGGGTGTTCTGGGTGCAGTTTATCTTTGCCGGGTGAGTTTAGGAGAATTGCGGTCTGAATCTTGATGCCATCAGCACATGAGGTGTGTAATGTGGCACAGACCTCAAGGGGCTTGTGCCACGTTATGGCTTGTAATGTTCACGGCCGTAACTGTCCGTCGTTTGTGTCAGGTACTAACTCCGCAGCGTAATGTTCATTCTGTGTGCGGTCCTCGTGCCCGAGACATACGCGCCGACGCTGCTCCGCCGCAAGGCCAAGCGTCTGCAAGCCGAGGCCGATGCAGCGGGTACTGGAGAGCACTTTATCGCCAAGTACGACAAGGTCAAGTACACCAAGATTGAGGTGCTGTCCAAGAACCTCGTGCGGCCATTCCAGCTCCTGTTCCGCGAGCTCATCGTCGCGTGTCTGGGAATCTACGCTGCCATTATCTACGGCACCCTCTACCTCTTCTTTGAGGCGTTCCCCATCGTGTTCAGGGGATACCGCGGCTGGTCCCGTAAGTTGCTGAACTGCCGACGAGAGAATCCCTACTAATACTCTTCACAGTCGGGCTGTCCGGACTCGCATTCACGGGTATCGGCATCGGTCTCGTTCTCGGAAACTGCGTCACCCCGATCTTTACCTCTCTGTACAACAAGGCCGTCGCGCGCGCAAAGGCCCGCGGCGAAAAGGTGGCCCCTGAAGCGCGTCTCGTAGGCTGCGCGGCCGGCGCGGTCCTTCTCCCCATCGGTCTCTTCTGGTTCGCATGGACGAGCTCGCCCAACGTGCACTGGATCGTGCCCATCATCGCTTCCGTCCCGTTTGGCACGGGCTTCCTGCTCATCTTCACCGGTATCCAGCTGTACCTCATTGACGCGTACGCGCTGTTCGCGGCGTCGGCGCTCGCGAGCAATGCAGTCCTCCGCGCAGTGTTTGGCGCTGTCTTCCCTCTGTTTTCGAATGAGCTGTACGAACGCTTAGGACTTAACTGGGCGGGAACGCGTGAGTGGAAAACGAACGATTCTTGGTAGTTTATGTGCTGACGCCCCGCACAGTCATCGCGTTCCTTGCGCTTGCGTGCACCCCCATGCCGTTCCTCTTCTACCGATACGGACACCTCCTGCGTCGCAACTCGCGGTACGCCCCTTGGATCCCGCCTACAGCTGAAAGTGAGGAGGCTCCGAAGGGCAAGGTGCCACAGCCTGACGAAGCGTCAGCGCTCGAGCCAGAGTACGCCCCTGACGCCGGTGAGCACGCCGGCGACGACGAGAAGCGCATTCGCGCCATCGTCTAAAGTAATAATACTTTCCCATAGGCGGAGCAGATAGATAGACGCACATAGACTTTATTAGACTTCTGGTTACATTATGGGTGCATGAACATTGTTTGCTATGGCTAGAAGTTGATTCTACACCTCATCACCGGCGTACCTTACGTCCGCATTATCCTCGAGCCACACCATCCACTTCTTGAGGTATGAGCTCCCTTTGGCAACTGTGTCTGAGTCTCCCACAACACACTATTGTCAGTTCCTTACGTAGTTTTGTTAGCTTACCAGCTGCCGCCTAGGACGGGTCATGGCAACGTTGAGTCGGCGGTACTCGCCCAGGAAACCGACTTCGCCAGTCGAGTTGGACCGCACGAGCGTGACAATGATTGCCTACGGTCAGAATAAACGGCTAGTGTTCAGTGTACTTACATCACGTTCTTGTCCCTGTAGACCGTCGACAGTTCCGATAGTCATCTCTGGGAACTCTTCGTGGAGGAGAGACGACAGGAGGGCGACTTGCGCCTGGTACGGTGCAACAATACCGACCTCCTCGGGGGGAACGCCGAGGGCGACCTGGGGTAAGTGAAGCTCTTGAGTCGCACATCAGGATATCTCACCAGTTTGCGAGCCCACTTGGCAACGATGGTTGCCTCATTTTCATTGCTCTTGCTGCCCTCTCCGATTCTGGCCTTGGCTTTGTCCGTATCGTCTCCCTCGTTTCGCTCATAGAACTCGCACCCGGCGGTATCGAAGAAGACGACTGTGTGGTCCAGCACGTCCTTTGCATCATCGCTGTCGCGGTCCGTGATGGTCGGCAGGTCGAGAAGCGTGTGCTTGGCGACAGAACTGTCAGATACCAACTCGCTGTTGTACAGGGTTGTGGAGGGGAAGTCGGCAATGTGCTCATTCATACTGTGGGTTAGATAGCAGACGTGAGACAGAACCCACCGGTATTGAACCTTGAGAACGCGCTTAATCCCTGCGCCATACATCCTTTCCAAGCGATGGAACAAGGTGGTCTCAAGTGTTCGTGGGGGGCGGAGTGTCGTTTTGGTGCCGAGCGACAGCCTATCCATCTTCTCCTTCGCCTCAGCCTCTTCACCAGCAGAAGATGTTGAATCGCCTGCAGGCCCGCTGTTCTCCTGCTCCTTTCCATCGGCTTTCGCCTTCTTACTCTTCTTGTCATCCTTCTTGCTCTTGTCTTTATCCGCCTTCTTGTCTCCTTTCTTCCCCTTGTTATCCTCCTTGCTGAGGATAGTCGGCGGGAGCTGTTGTCAGCCTTGTTCTGAATGCTCACATACCTGCTCGGGATCACCTGCCAGAATGAGCCGCTTGGCCTTCAAGATCGGAACCCAGCAGACGGCCTCAACCGCCTGCGTAGCCTCGTCGACAATCGCGACATCAAAGTTCATGTTGTTGAGTTGGCGCGCGCCGGCCGAATGACACGTCGCGAGCACGACACGCGCCCCCTTGACAACGTTGGTGACGACCTTTGCCTCGCGCTGACGGTACCTGTTCACCGTCAGTTCACGTTCAGCAGGTCAAACTCACTCCTTGCGCAGCTCGCGGACCTCGCCCCACTTGACACTACGATCCTTGCCCTTGACAGCACCCTTCTCGCCGCGCTTCTTGCCCAGGTCGGCGAGGTGGCCTTCGATTTCGCGCGCGACGTCCCGGACCAGCTCGCCGTCGTCGCCGTTGGCTGCGCGCCAGTCGAGTGTCTCAGTCACGAGGTCTCGGTGGACACGGGTGGGGTGACCGATGCGCAGGATGCAGCCGGGGGGCAGAAGAGAGGAATACGGCGCAGTCTTCGAGAGCGCGTGCAGTCGAAGCAGTAGGTTGTCTAGGGCAAGGTTCGACGGTGTCGTGACGAGAATGCGGGGCGGCTGCTGCGTATCGCTTGACGCGGGCCTCGAGAGCAGTTGGTAGATGAGCTCGATGAGGGTGTGCGTTTTACCCGTCTGCTGCGTCAGTTTCTCGTGGCCCTGTTACCTGAGCTCACGCCCGGAGGTCCGTGGATACACGCGACGGTGTCTGCACGCAAGCAGAAGTCGATGGCTTCCTTCTGGGAATCATTCAAGTGAGCAGAGTACCACTTGACCTCCTTTGGGTCCTCGCCGGCATCGCGCTCTGCTTCGGAAACAAGGCGCTCCGGAATGCTCTTGGACCACGTCGGCTGCTGCAGTCCAACGAGGCTCCGTACCAGCGGCCAGTTCGTCGCGGACGGCACCTCGCCCTCCAGGACCAGCATGCGCGATACGTGCTCGAGCGTCCGCTTCATGCGGTCAAACGTGACCGAGTTGGCAAGTTTGAGCCTAGAGACGTGTTAGAGAGTTTCTGGCAGTCACGTCAACTCACAAACGGAGGCGCTCGGGCAGATCAATATCCTTGCCCTCGCTCACGGCGACAATGATCTTCTCCGGCCCGACGCGGTACACGATGCCCTCGACGGCATTGTCATCCTCGGACTTCTTGGCCTTCGCTGCTTTGCCCTTGGTTCCTGTCCCGCCGACATGCTCCTCGATCCGCACAGGGTCGCCGTTCCGGAATGTGTGCGGAGGAAATGCTGTCGTTACGTGGTACGCAAGTGGGCGGTGAAGTTCGACGAGCCTGCCTGTCAGAAATTTCAAGAGTTTAGGCTTTGCTGCTTACGTCTTTCCTCCAAGGCCAATGCTGATGTTGGACACACCGAGGCCGCCGAGAGCCAGGCCTCGCTGCTCGAGCAGTTTTGGACTACAGTTCGAGTTCAGCAGACGCGTCTGCTCTTCCTCTTCGTCACGCTCGAGCTGCAGCAGGGATTGGTGCCGCTCGAGAAAAGCTTCGAGCTCTTCCTTGGTAGGAGGCTGGACCTCTATGAGTGGGGTAGATGATGTCGGCATGTTGTGGTGTGGGTGCGATGGGGAATGGAGCGATGCGACACTGTTGACCTGCCGACGTCCAAAGTGGCCAACCTCCACCTGACGCTGACAGTCGAAACGGAAGCAAATGGGAACAACAGGAAAGTCGAGGAGCATGCTCATGATCCCTTCATGCAGCATAAGCTCCTGTTTGGCGTGAACGTACTGCTTGCATTACATCTCTACTGTCTACACTACAAAAGCTACGATGATTCCGACCAAACACCGTAGATGGCTGCAGGGCCATGGGCATTGTAGTCAATCTTGGAAATAGAGTGCCTGCCCTGTGCTTCTCCAAAGACGGCCTTGGCCACCATCGAGGCGCCGAGGAAGGGGGCAAGGTCAGATGTTGCGCCCTTGAAGTTGGCAATGTAGTCACTAGCTGTTAGAGCGCGCACTCAACTCGGGGTAACTATCACTCACGGGATGGACAGTAGGCGAACACGGAGCGGCTGAGAGTCCGACGGCAGCTCGGCGCTCGTGAGGAGGAACGGCGAGAGGTAGGTCACCATCGCGGTCGGGAAGGCTGGTTGTCAGTCACGTCCTTTGGTGTCTCGAGGAACAAATGGATAAAGGAGCACGCACACTTGAACCTGGCAATATCGCCAATGACGGCAATCGAGTCCCAGATGAATAGACGCTCGGGAACCGTCAAGCTCGCGTTCTCGACTGCACGGCCGAGAGCCTCCCACACAGTGTCTCCTCCCGGGGTCTTTCCTGCAAGCAGAGGCTCGCAGATACGGTGGCGAACGGGGCCAACGTTGATCTCCTTCTCTGGCAGCGACGGGATGGTGACCGCGATGACGTCGGCGGCGAGCGCGGCGGCAGCGGCATCAGCATCAGCCGCGGCCTTGGAGGCGGCCGCGGCAGCAGCGGCAGCCTGCTGCTTCTTGGACTTGTGTGATGCTGATGCGGGCACCTGGGGAAGAGCGTCGGCGGTGAGCCTGACAGCGTTAGCGTTCGGTGTCAAAAGAGCACTGCTTTGACTTACTTCTTAGCAACGTCGAATGTCTCCTCCTCCTGAGGCTTTGACGCGACGACAACGACAGACTTCTGGCCGGTCTTGGCCTCGGGGACCTCAATGTCCTCTCCGGTACACTCGGCGAAGATAAACTCCCGGATTTCCTTGACGAGCTTCTCCTTCTGGCCCGGGGCCCACGATTCGACCTCGGCGGCAGCCTTGAGCTCCTTGTCCAGTGCCTCGTCCTTGAGCAGCAGACCCTCAAGCCACACCTCACAGTCCGCCTCTCCAAGCTCGATGGACGTCGCGGTCTCCCAGCGCACAATCGAGTCCGTCACGACAATTGCCTCCGAGGTCGTTCGGCCGATGTGAAGGACGACGCCCGTGGTCGAGTTGAGGCCAAACAGTGTGGCGAGCGGTGTCGGGAGCATCGAGAGCTGAGGGACATTGAGACTCTCAAATGCCATCTGGCAGTACAGAGCCTGGTCGTCGAGCGGGAGCGTGGCTGGGGCTGCGGGCGGGATCAACAAGAGCGGGTACGTGTTGTTGGTAGGCTTGATGCCGAGAAGCGAGTACATGAACGTCCTGGAATGTTGTTTTAGTGAAGGCTCTCGCGGTCCACCCAGCATTCCACACTCACAGGACAAAGAGACGACCCTCCCAATCCGGCTTGTCGTCGCCGCCAGCACACTGGAACGGCCACCGCACCTCAATCGCATCGGGCTCTTCACTGAGCGCCTTGTCGAGCTTTTCTCCGATCAGCCATTCTGACCGGCCGACATCCGCGCCGGTACCGTTCGCGTCGCCGACGGTCTCGCTCGTGCGACTCGGCTGGCCGCTTTTCGGAACACCATAGCAAGCCTTCAATGTCTAGAAAGTCAGCGCGTGCGGTTGTGGATGGAGAGGAAGGAAAAACACGGCGACAACGCACAAAGGCAGGACGCGCAAAGTACTCCTGAATACCATGCGAAACGCGGATAATGTCAACATCGACGTGTGCCACGACGGGTTGGAACGCCATGTTGACTGCGGGATGGGTGGATGGCGTTTAGATGTAAAGAGAGTGGTTGTTGGATGCAAACGAGACGGACACAACACGAACGACGCTTGATGCACGACGAGCAAGAGAGGACTCATGTTTCGGCCAGGGTGCATCAACGCGACAAACAATATGCGCTTACGTAACAGGCTTTGACTGTGGCTCGGTAAATCGAGGACGGTGCCCATGTATTAAATACAACTATTGATTCTCTTCGACAGATCCACAGACTCTCCTTTCAGACACACCGTTCACGTCTGGTACGTCTCGTGTGCATATAGACGTATGCGGAATGTAGAGTCACTCACTTTATCGCCTTCTTACTCCTAACTGATACTGACATTAATCACAGCTAACATTGAGGAACAGAAGTTGAAGGTGTTCACAGCAACTAAACTCCAGAGACTGCAACACGAACCCAAGTAGTGAGTGTCACACGCACTGCATGCACAGGGTACGCCTACATGATGCGTCCGAGTCTACCGAGCCATGCTACAGCTCATGTACCGGATTTCACTCATACACTGGGAGAAATGGCCTCGGTGGGGAGAGCCTTTCTGAACGAGTTGCACCAAGATATTTGATGACAAGAATCCAATCGCACTGGGACGGGCAAACGACTTCTACTGGTAAAATAACGATGCAACTTCGTCAGATTCCACTTGAATTCATTGCACAACAGAACTGTCGATTTGAGCGAGCTATCCCAACGGCTCCTGCATTCTTTCACCGTCCAATGCTGGACGTATCGCTTAAAATATGTGGACAGGGCCCCCCAACTTGTCTGGAGCGGCCGACCTATTACATCCTACCTATCTTCTGTTAAGCCTCCTTCAATTGCTGGTCTCGCTGTTCAAGGATGTCCTGATCGTCCACGCACATGGTTCACTCCCGCAGTAGCGACGATAATCGCCGTAGGTCATCATGTTCCCTCGCGCAGCTCCAATGCAGGCGCTCACAACCCCATTTTGTACCTTCATTCAACTCTTGCTGTATTGCTGTACAAACGCGTAACTACAGGAACTCTTAGAGTACTTGCAACCATTTAGTGAAGTCCGGGACCGCCGTGGCCCCCCTGGGGACCGCCGTGCTCGGGACCTCCGTGGGGGCCACCATGACCGCCCTGGGGACCGCCGTGACCTGCAAATCGTTAGCCTTAGCCTTGGTTTCTCTCGTTTTTGGACTTGGCCTTCACCACTACTTACCAGTCTGGGGACCGCCCTGGGGGCCACCATGTCCGCCCTGTGGACCACCGTGTGGGCCGCCCTGAGGGCCACCGTGACCTGTTTCGTTAATGGTGGACGACAGGCACCGACGCCAACGCTCACGCCGAGTTACGGCACTCAGAGTCGTCTTGGTATCTATACTTACCGCCCTGGGGGCCACCATGGCCCTGAGGTCCGCCGTGGTGGTTGTCGAAGCCCTTGTTGTCAGCTTGGACTAGGCACAGAGAGAAGGCGAGGAATTAAGAAAGAAAAAGGAGTGGAGAAGAAAGAAGATGCTGAGAGAAGACACGAACGAGCTTATCCTCAACCTTGTGCTCAATCTTGTGAAGCAGATTGACATCAGCCCAGCCCCATTCGCCTCAATAGAGCGGCGATTGAGTAGTGAGTGTGGGGAGAAGGATTGGCGATGTCTGTACTCACGCCCATAATGATTGTGTGTGTTGGTGCTGGAGGAGAGATAGGAGAGATGAAGGTGATGGGGAACAGGAGTCGCGTTGGTAGCCCTTATATACCGTGTTGCTCATGCCGTTGTCGATGTTCGCCTCCCACCACCAGGCCATACCATGTTGGCTCTTGAGCCAGCCCGCAGTCCTTTGTGTTTATCCCGTTGGATTCCTAACTGCAGTGATCTGCTTCCCCACTTCCCGCAGCCCTGGCGATGGTGCAGTCCTTATGCCACTCGAGCACCCAACCTAACTCGTCTAAACTACGCATAGCTGCGGAACGGGTCTGGCTGCGGCAGGTGTATCATACTGCGCCTGTAATTTGGCGTTTCCACACTGCGGACGTCCCGCAACCAGATACTCGCAATGCATACTTTCGTTGCCGAGCCTATCACTGAGGAATACTTCTAGTTCGCACTGAAGAAAATGGCACTACCCCCTGCCTTGTCGATGCAACCGCTACTGAACAAGTACCAGTGAGACCAGGCGAGTTACCAGACCATCGCGATTCTTAACCTTGCAAATGACCCGGTTAGGTTCACCAGAGGCCGTAGCAACTTGCAGAAGTTTCAGGTAAGCATCGAGTTTGATGGTCGCCAGACCGTGCCCGTTGCCTCGGGTCAGGGAGATGTTTCCGGTCGATACGAAGCCGACGATTGTCTGGTTGGGCCGTTGATTCTGGCCGAGCTGAGCATTAGCAAACAAGCCTCGACAAGGTGTAGCGAGGAGTCTACCCACCTGCAGCATGGCACTCTGCGAGGACGACAAGGGATCGAAGTTGTCCCCGCCCCGCGAATCTGACGCCAATGCTTGGAGCCACTCCTTCCTCTCCTCGACCGTTAGATCGTAAAGCATCGCCATGTCGGATGGGGACCCGCGGCCGATCGACTCAACCTCGACGTGACAGAGTGCTGACCGCAGCAGAGTGGTCGCGGATTCAGCAGGAAGGGGAGGGAGACTGCGCTGCCTGCGGAACTCATTGAGGGCAGCCAAGACACTGCTGGCTGGATCCGCGTGACCTAGTTGTTTCACATACGACGAAAGGATGGCGTTGAACAACCATGGCTTGGTTGCCCCATCCGTGTTGGGTATCTCGTCCATCTGGGAGGTCAGTCACACATCATGCAGGTGTGGAAGGCCACGCACCAGCGCAGGCCAATCGGGCTTGAACGGCCACTGTGTGCCGAGGGTCGAGTACTCTGGACGCTTGCCGGGTGGTTTGCGAAGCCATCGGGTTTCCGCGGCGCTCGCCTCCTCAGCTTCCCAGGTTGTTCCAGCACAGCAGACAGCCCCATACTGTTCTGGGAAGGAAGGGAGGCCAGCCTCTCGATACTGGTTTCGGCGCTCGACCAGACCCCCAAGTCGAGCATTGCAGTGCACAAAAGATGGGAGGAACGCCATTGACCATCCTTGAGGGAAGAGCAGCGTGAACCCTTGGAACGAGGCAGCCTCATGGTCAGGAGCACGAGACTGAACAGAGCGCCTGATAATCATGACAGGAAGCCTGTCATCCTGGGCCAGCGGGCGGAGGCGAGTGCCAGGTAGTCCGATCTGATGTCAGCTGAGATTGTGCCATATGCTTACCTTTTGCCGCCTCGCGTCGAGATCAGACTTCTTGAACCGAGGTCGGCATGCTTTTAGGTTCCACAGGTCACCTGTCGCAGCTTCAGAGCTCGGCGTGAACCTCCCAGGAGCTGACTCTTCGGACAGGTGCGCCGGAGGGAAACTGCTTGTTAGCGAGGTGATTACACTACTTCGTAGTCGACTTACGACAAACGCGGGTCATAGACGTTCACAGCGACGACGGCGTCCGATGGGCTCTCAGCCGCGTCACCACTGAGGAGTGCTGTGAATGCCTGCTTCTTCTCTGGCGATTCGGAGACAGTCACACGGAGGACGCGCCTGAGCACCTTTCCAGCCAGCGGGCCCATGATTTCAAAGGACTCGAGCTTGTCCCGCACATCCTTAACTTGCAGTGGAATCTGTTCCTTCGACGATCCAGCGGCGCCCCGAGCAGCCTCCTCGAGGGCGGCCATAACCTCGTCGAAAATTGATGGGTGCACCCGGACCCAGACAGTGCGAGGGTCCGTAGGTTCTGAGGTAGCAGGCTTCCAAAGAATCTGCACAGGACCAATCAAACCGAGGGGGAAGGCCGCGGGCTGATACATGTTGACGTTGGCCACTTGAGCACCTCCCTCGTACCTGCAGTCAGTACATGGGACGCTCGCTAGATCTTACTTCTTGCCGGCAAATGCACACCCGGCCGTCGTCTTTCCCAGCACCTCGAGAATGGATGAACGACTCCCCGCGATCTCAATAGTGCCGATATAGCTTGCGTCGTGAAGGATTGCTTTGCGTCGGGCGGCGCGGTACGCGGAACGGAATGATTTGAGCGTCGGGCTGAGAGGAAGGCGGTAGCCCCAGAGGTTGATCATATGGAATCGGCGTGTGTGGAAAAGATGGCTTCCGAGCCACCGGCGATTGCCTACAACGTCAGCATTGTTAAGACGTGAGGCAACCTACGCTGGCGTGCACGCAGCTGCTCCGTCCGGCTCTGTCCCCGGAGGTTCCCCTTTGCCCGAAGCTTGGCCTTCTTCCTGTGAATCTGAACCGTTCTGTCACCCGCATCAATCTCAGCCGCGGCCTTGTTCCTCAATTTCTTAGGCACACGGCGGGGGTTGTGACTCGCTGCGCGGCGACGCAGATGGCGCGGCAGCGACTGGAATGCGCGCGAGTTGGATTGGGAGGCGGCGATCCGGACAGCGGTCTGGAGCGCAGCGATTTCGAGCGCGCGTGTCTCGGCATATCGCTCTACCTGAATCGCTCCAGGGAGATTGTTCGCCGCTGCAAGCGTCAGATCTAGCTGTAATGGGCTGTGCGTACCTTTGACAATGTCGTGCACCTCCTTCAGAACCGACCTGGCTTTGCCTTTGCTCTTCTGTCGGGCAGACTCGTTGCTGCGCGAGAGGTCTTGTGTGCGGGGAATATACTTGAGTGCGCGAGCCTTGCCGCTCGCTGCGGCGGCACCGTTGCTCGGAGGCGCCTTGGGCATGTTGAGAGGTGGCGAACAGAAGCGCAAATGGTCAAGACAAGTGGAGTGTGTGTTTTGAAGTCGAAATCTCAAAATGTCATGACCTGAATGTTGGTCGGTTCCGTGCCTGAAATTGGGTCACTCAAGATTTGTCGGTCCCCAAACCTCCACTTTTTGGTCTGAGCGCGAGCGAGTTATCATGAACGAGAGGTCTCTGTGCGCTTTCGACTTTGCAATCGCTTTAACACCACGGTTGTGACATCGCTCACCATGAACGACGCAAAGGCGATAAAGAAGCATGCGGCGCAGCACGACCTCTTCAACCGCATTCATTCCATTGCTGCCGATGAACGTTTTGTGCGGACAGTCGCGGAGAGCTGGTTCAAGAGTCGGTTCGAGGTGCTCGGTGAGTGAACTGTTTGCACCTTGCCATCGTTCTCTCTCTGACTGTGCAGCAAACCAGCGCTGTGGTTCATGGTACTGTGATCCAGCGGTGCGCAATCGATGCTTGATTCAGTACTCATTATTGTCCAGACAAGTTCAAGCCAGTATGCGTACTTCAAGTCCACCGATGGTCACACCAACAACTGGGATTTCAACCTCCGTCGATCCAATCTTTCTCTGGCAACCTACGCCGAGCAGAAGGGAGGGTAAGCTTGTTTCTTGGGGATAGCCTCTGACAAAAGGTTCCTTCTCGTGGACTCTACTCGCCGCGGAAAGGTGACTGACAATACCAGTTACGTCCACGCTAACAACAGCGAATGCCTGATGGTCTTTCCAAAACTGTCCCCATCTGGTGCTGCGTTGTGAACCGCGCGCTCAAGCGTCGGTGGCAGTCCACTGGGAAACCGGTCCCAGAGGGCTGGGACACGGCAGCGTACCTGCCCGGCCAGATCGTTTCGCCATCGGAGCGTGCTCAGATCGAGGATAGGCTAGATGGTTGGGCACTGGAGCTTGAGGTGCGTCTTACTCTTTCGTGTTGTTCCTTCTGCTCAGCTTCTAACGTCATAGGGATCAGTCCTCCCCCTCCCAGACCTCACTAAGCCTCTTCGACCATTCTTCGTCCACCCTGCCACGACCGTACCTCCCGAGATCCCTGCGTCGCCACCATTCACGCCCATTATTTGTGTTTCCGCCTCGCGATGGGTCAACGAGACTGGCCGTGGTGACGTTATTCCGACAGCAACGCGTATCGGAGAGGGCTTCTTCTCACGGACAGTGGCCTTCGACTACGTCCCTGGTGCCGGTGACGATGACGAACTGTGGGGACGAGTGAGTCGTTGGGGAGTAGCGTCTCGACTGACATTCCGTAGGGTCTGAAGCCGCCGACGTACCATGCGCACAAGAAGGATCTCCTCGCCGCTGCGCGCGACGACTTGGCAGCCCTGGTGGATGAGCTGGTCCAGGACGGCGGCATCGCAGGCGACCTTGCCCGCCTTAATCTCGCGGAGGCTGGTAACGGACCTTGGGACAACGTTACATCCGTTGGATCGGGCTTCTATCTCGACCTTGGTACACCATGCGGTCCCAAGGCGGACATTCCCCAGCTTCGGAAATCTGTGGTCCTCCGTGTGGTCGAAGTCAACAAGCCGCCAAAGGACACGCCGTTTATTGTGCCCATCAGCAAGAACGACTCGTCCCAGGTGTTCTTGTTCATCCTGCCGTCAGCGCGCTCGCAGCAGAAGGAGTTCCTGCACGCGTTGGCAACAGTTGAGGCGCACCTTGACAAGTTCCCCCTCGGCCATGAGATGGACCTGATCGTCAGCCCGGGCACCAAGACAGAGATGGACGCTGCCATCGCATGGCATCGTGCAGGCAACGCGGCCGATAAGGATCCTCATATTACGCTGTCTCCGGTGACGGCCATGCCTGAGGGTGACCTCCAGGCCGCACGCAAGGCAATTCTCCCTCTTGCCGTCGCCCTGCTTTGCTCCATTCCCGCGATCAACGCCGACATCGATGTTGACCTCGACAAGTCGGCTGTTGCTGACGTTCTACACAACCTCATCGCGTTGTGGCCGAATGGAAACCCACCCAGGGCCGCCTTGAAGCGAGTCAATGAGTTCCTTATGAGCGATGAACGTGATTGAGCTTCGACTTGAGTGCAGCTCGAGTGCCACTCTGCAACATCTAGACCTTTGGGCATGTCATGTTGATCCATCTGCAATGTCACACTATCTATACCGTTGCCTTTCCTGGGGGCCAAGTCTCGCGCATCCCAGTCTGCTCTTGGCATCTCTGCTGCATTCATCGTGTTAATTCCGTTTACATCAGGACATACCCAGCTAAGCCGTCTGGTGGGCCCTGAGCCAAGCCTTGACGTCGCCCTCATCGCGCTCGAGTCGGGCGACGCGAGTTTCAAGCTGCTCGATGCTCTGAGCAAGAATGTTCTTGTACTTCTTAACAGCTACGAGTGTGTCAGTGACGTTTAATTAGCTGGAGACTCACCCTTGCTGTCGCCTTGTCCGGACACAAAGGCCTTGACCTTGTCGAGATCCGCTCTGGCCGAGAGGGCAGGGAACACGCTGTTGATTGCGTTGCGGAGGCCCAAGCTAGCACTAAAGCGTTCATTGAGCTGAGTGTAAGCGGGCAGTATAGCACGAGGACGCACAGCAGGCCAGTTGTCCATAAAGTGCTCAGCGGTGCGGCGACGGCAGGCGTCATTGGTACTAAGGGCGGTCTGAAAGTCAGCAAACATTCCCAAGGCAGTGTTGCAACATATAACACTCACGTAGAACTAAGGTTAGCACAGCTGTGAGCCACACGACATACCGAAGACTGTCGTCAACATTCAGCCTCTCTTGAATCCTCACAAGATCCTGGTCCTTGATAACAGTTGCATCAGAGAGCATCGCAAATGTCCTGTCGAGCAGCTCGGGCTGCTTCGTCGCGCAGAGGGCCGCAGCGGCATCCATCTTGGTGCTGGGGTTGGGAGGGTTGTCGTAGAGCTCACGGATCTTGTTGTATTCCGCCTCTCCGCCGTTGCGAACGGCCGCAGCAAAGAGCGATCCCTGGAGCTCGGGAGGGAAGCCGGAGTAGTCGCCAGTTTCCAAGAAGCGCTGGAAGCGCTTCTGGAGCTCGGCAATCACTTCCTCGTCACCAGAGGAAGAGCAGGCCGAGACCGCAAGCGCGCGTAGCTGCTTGGTCTCTGGGCTGTCGCCATCGGCGTGGTCGTACCCCATCTTGTTCACAACTGGGCGGAGCAGCTCGATGCGGAGCTTGTCGATCGCGGAGCGGATCTCGTCGTTCTCCCACCATACCGAGCGAATGCCCGATAGCAGCGTGAAAATACGCGAGAATGGGAGGTACTCTGTCTCGGTCTTTGCGAGCTCGGTGGCGAGGCTAAGCGCGTCCGAAGTCTTGGAGTAGCCGGCAGACGCGAGGGCGGTTGCATCGGAAATGATGCCGACGCGGTCTTCGACCGAGAAGGAGGGGCCCTGACGACCGAGTTTGGCCAGACGTTCCGGGCTGTACGCCACGCGGTAAACACCAACAGTTCCCGCGTTGAGCTTGAAGACGTCCGAGTCCACCTTGAAGACGGCCGAGCGATCGCTGAGCACAGCCGTGTTGTCCACCGCCACTTTGCCGTCCTTGACAGTCTTGATGCTGAGGGGAATCCACCAAAGTGTCTCGTCCTCCTCGGGCTTGACGTCATTAGTGCTGAGGAAGCGGTTCTGGGTAACCTTGATCTCGCCATCCTTCTCCTCGACGGTGACCACAGGGAAACCAATCTTGAGGGTCCAGTTGGCCATAATCGTTGCAACATCGAGCTCGGGGCCCACGGCCTCCGAGATGCCAGCCCAGAGATCCTTGGTCTCGGCATTGCCGTACAGGTGCTTCTTGAGGTAGTACGACACACCCTTGAAGAACTTTTGGTCGCCAACAACGCTGCGGAGCATCCGGAGAACACTGGCACCCTT
>Ga0160505_100589_pt1 | contig 20025 bp, 17 predicted proteins | sample DIDeMG_FD_108225 | JGI IMG/M metagenome (GOLD analysis project Ga0160505, IMG submission 108225) | Enriched chicken feces microbial communities from UW Madison campus, WI, USA - DID2874_E49_Stillage MG | ecosystem: Host-associated > Birds > Digestive system > Large intestine > Fecal ... | reverse complement strand
GACAACTCACCCGCTCACGCCGATCTCAATGTCGCCGTCGCGGCCACCAAACTTGAGTGGGACGGTGAACAGGCGGCGTTTTGGCGCAGTGCGAATGACCATGTCCTCGAGCATCGACTCGAGCATTTCCATGCCCTCGGTCGGGAGTTCCGTGTCGTTGGCGCCGAGAATGTCCTGACATGAGTTCACGTCCCACACCACGTCCCCAACTCACATTCCAATAAATGCGCGGGTCAAAGGTGTGTCCTGGGCGGTTGAGGAAGCAGGTGTTAAGAGAGATACCGTACGCGCTGAGATCCTGGCAGGTTAGACACGTGGCGACACAATAAACCTACGCCGAAGACAGTCTTGGCCGGGGCGGGGTTGGAGGAACCCGGCGGGTCGTCCTTGTCGGTGATAAGGAAGACACGTTTGGCGCCAACGAGTTTGGTACCACTGAGGTCAGCAACACACCGTTTAGGTGACTCACGCATCACGGAAAAGAAAGTTGCAAGTGACGAGCATGTCCGCAATGTTCATCTCGTGCTTGGGATCGCAAGGCGGGAACAGCTCGCGGATAACTTCCGGCTCCATGGTAGTCACGTCATCGTCCATTTGGTCCTGGTACTCCCCGTCGGCTTCCTCGACAATCTTCCACAGCTTCTTGATGCTCTCGGCGTTGATCTGCTGCAGCGGCTGGAGGACATATGTCCCCGGCTTGTAGTTTTGCGAGCTCGATGGCGGGGTCTTGCTCGGCTGCTGTCAGCTATCGGCACAGACTTACGCAGCTCACATCAACATTGTACAGCAGGATACCGATGCTGTCACTCGGGCCGGTGATGACCTTCCTCCGCTCAATGTCGACAATGGCCTTGAGCGCTTGGTACAGCAGGCTCTTCCCGCGCACGATTCCCGCCTCGTTTCGCTCATCCGGCTGCGGCGCATGCATCGACTCGGAGGCGTCGATCGCGAACAGGATGTGGTCGCGGTTCGCGAATTGGTACTGCCGTTAGTGGGTCCGCTACCGTTGCCTCACCCACCTCGGACGTGTCGAGCACCTCGTCGTCGCCTGCATCCAGGGCGTCCCATGAGGGCGCTGAGCGCCCGCTGTCACCGTAGTAGGACGACATTGGTGAGTGCGATGATTAGATCGATATGATGGAGATGATGGAATGGAGAAACGAACAAATACGAAACCCGTGCCAAGTCGCGTCAACCGGTTGGTTTGTTGTTCCGCCGTCATTGTACAGATGGAGCCCCGCATGTATTCCGTTGCCGCCTGCTGTATGCGGCAACTGTGTGCACTCCAAGATTCGAAAATGACATTTCGCCTGTCTTCCCTCTGCTCTGATGCCACGGTTTTGCTGCCATGCCCTCCACATGACCCTCCACCCTGGCTGCTGGGTGCCATTAAATTCGAATCGAAATAAACGGCAGCTGCCACGGCACGCTCCCTGCAGGCTGGGGGTTACTGCCCGCCCAGCCCGCGCCTGCAAGCTGCACCCCTCCACTTTAACGAGGCGGAGCTTGGTTGGCCGGTTGGGGCTCTATCTCGAGCGGCTCTTTCGTCACAGGATCACAGGACTACTGTATCTCGCTCCTCGCTTCACATCCACATCCATCCTCGTACAACAGCATCATCATCCCACACTTCTCACCTTCGTCTTGCTTTACATCTCTCATTCTCACCTACCCGCCAGCGCAACTCTCCAAGCTCCAACAATGTCCAACCCTCCCGTGCCCCCACCGGGCGCGATCGACTCGACGCCCTCGCCGACCTCGAAGGCGTTCCCAAAGCAAAAGTCGCCGCGGGTGCAGGCTTTCACGCCGAGCTCTGTGCCCGAGACGGCGACGCTGGCGGACGCAATCTCCAAGATTGACTCGCTGCGCATGTCGCAGCCGCCGAGCCAGACGTCGAGCCCAAACTCGTTCTCGGCGCCCAACTCGCGCCGGGCCAGCCACACAAACCTCAGCGACGCAGGCAGGAATATCTCGCCCGCGCAGACGCCGCACTTTGGTGCCCAGTCGGATCTGTAAGATTACCACGCTGGTTCTGTTGCTGACAATCGCAGCCTCAAGGCGCTCGACGAGAGCACAAAGGTCATTCGCTCGACAGCCAAGGGCCTCGAGCGGGCGCCGTCCGTGTCGGGCATCGGTGGTGTCGGTACGTTTCCCTCACATCTAGTATGAACGTGTGTGGCTGGCTGACCACTCTAGTTGAGAAACCCGACTACTCTGAGGCCAAGATTGTCGTTGCAATGGTACGTATCGCTTACGCCTATCGTGCATCACTGTGTTATCTCTGCTGACACGCTGCCCAGGTCGGCCTCCCCGCCCGCGGCAAGTCGTACCTCGCCAACAAGCTCACGCGTTATCTGAGGGTGAGATGATCGTGCTCTGTACCTATCTTGCTAACATTCCAGTGGCTCGAGTACTCTGTGGACGTGTTCAACGTCGGGCAGCTGCGCCGCTCCAAGGCGCGAGACATGGTGGCGCGCGAGGGCAAGAAGGCGGACCACTCTGCCAACTTTTTCAGCGCCACAAACGACGAAGCCAAGGCGTCCCGCGAGAAGCTTGCCCAGGAGAGTCTCGAGAGCCTGATCCACTGGCTGCGGACGACGGATGGAAACGTTGGCATTCTCGGTACGTGTCAATACCGGCGACAGGACGCACTCAGGGTTGTGTTGGGCATTGCTGACCTGGGCAGACGCAACCAACAGCACGTACGAGCGGAGGTGAGTGACCCGCTTGCGATATTTTTCTACGCGTTGCCGTTGCCGCTTTGGCCGTGCAGCCTGCAGGAAACAGCAACGTGCAAGGTGGACAGTGCGCTGACACACGTGAAGGGCCAAGATTCGTGACCGCGTCTCGAAAGAGCCGGGCTTCCAGCTGCTCTTCCTCGAGTCGTACTGCGACGACCCGGCGATCATTGCGACGAATGTTGCTCTCAAAGCCACCTCTGGTGACCCCGACTACAAGGGCATGTCAACGGAAGAGGCCGCGGCCGACTTCCGCAAGCGCATCGAGCAGTACGAGAAGGTCTACCAGACCGTGTCGGAGCCGGACATTTCGTTCTGCCGCATCATGAACGTCGGCAGGCAGGTCACCATGAACCGCATCCAGGGCTATCTCCAGTCGCGCATCGCGTTCTACCTCATGAACCTGCACCTCAAGCCGAGGAGTATCTATCTCTCGAGGGTGAGTTGAAGAATTCTGCTGTTAACTGACGGCAGCACGGCGAGTCGATGTACAACGTCGAGGGCAAGATTGGCGGTGACGCAGAGCTGTCTCCGCGTGGAATGGAGTACGCCAAGGCGCTGCCGGGTATGATCAAGAAGCACATTGGCGACGGGCCCCTGGAAGTGTGGACGTCGACCCTCACGCGCACGATCCAGACCGCGTCCTACCTGCCGTTTGAGCAGAAGCGGTGGAAGTCGCTCGACGAGCTGGACGCGGGCGTGTGCGACGGCATGACCTACGAGGAGATTGAGGAAAAGTACCCCGAGGACTATGACGCGCGCGACGACGACAAGTTCAACTACCGGTACCGCGGCGGCGAGTCGTACCGGGACGTGGTCGTGCGTCTCGAGCCGGTCATTATGGAGCTCGAGCGGCAGGAGAATATCCTGATTATCGGGCACCAGGCGATTATCCGGTGTCTGTACGCCTACTTTATGGAGCTGCCCCAGGAGCAGCTGCCCTACATCAAGGTCCCGCTCCACACGCTCATCCGGATCTCGCCAAAGGCGTACGGGTGCGAGGAGGAGCGCTACTCGCTCCCCATCGAGGCGGTCGACACGCACCGCCCCAAGCCCGCAAAGCACCGCAAGACAGGGTCGTCGGACAAGGTCATTGAAATGGGCTCGCTCCACCAGGCGTCCACCAAGCGCGACTACTACGGACACTCGAAATCGCAAACCCCCGAGCCCCCAAAGCCCGAGCCCAAGGTCGAGGCTGAGTAACAACTCTGCCGGACCACGTATAACCCACCATCACCCCACCCCCTGTCGAGCCTCATGGCACCGCACAGGCCAACCACCAGCCCGGAATCTCGTTGTAGTACTTGTAAATGGATTTGTTTTGCCAGATAAGAACCGGATAGGATGTAGGCCGGTCAGAGTGGGCACTGATATCCTCTACCCAGGGCGAACGCGGTGGGCAGTCGAACCCTGGTCTAACTCGAAGTCTGGATCATCCAAGCTAACAGGACGGCAAGGCTCGCCCCCCTTACCCTCGCCTTGCACCGTGGACCCTGCCAGCTCCGTCCCGGATCTCCATCTCCGCCATCCCCTCGTCATCCTTGCCTTCCTCCATCGGTGATCACCCAAAAAAAGTCCAAAAAGATGCGCTCGCTATGCTCACGCGCACGACAACGACATGATTCGAACATGTGCTCCCGAAGGAAGTTGATTTCGAGTCAACCGCGTTAACCACTCCGCCACGTTGCCTGCTGATCAGGATCGGCGGCGGCCGATCGCGTGCCAGGCCGAGGTGTCCAAAGCTGCGAAACGAGCCACGGACGAAACCTAGGGCGTAGTGTTGACGACTTTTTTCACGTTTGCCACCGTCGCTTGCTCTGCTCGTTTTTGCCACCCAAGTACAGTACGTGCAGTGCAAGCCAACGGTGTGAGCGTGCATAAATTAGTTGAGATATGCTCGCTGCCAGCTGTTACTGTAGGTTGCGTTGTGCACGCTGCGTGTCATTATTGCCCCCTTGGGCCAGCCAGTGCACGGTGCGAAATGACGGTGTGGCGTCCACCGTCGTGATCGACAGATCGGCAGATCACCCCTCTGGTAATCGATTACCTGGTTCCATGGTTCCGTCAATTCGCCACAGGCCAGGTCGCTAGACATGGCAAGACACACACGGACCAAACCAGAAAGGCCAGAAACAGAAACATTATCAGCGGCCACACATTAATATCGCAGGCCGCAGGCCGCAGGCGACACGCCGTACGCCGTACGCAATGTGGGGAACAAGGATAAGAACCTATTTTCAGTGTCTCCGAGCCATGAGCTGAGCGAGCTCCACTGCGCCCAGCCCCGCCTGCGCGAAGCGACTCGCGTGCGGGCTCCAATAAAATCTGACGTCTGACGTCCTAACGAGATGATAGATGACGCCGAAAATCCAGACCACGCCGAACGTGATCCAGAACCGAGTCTGAGTCTGATATCCTGAATCTGACGCACTGGCGTCGACGCGCTGATGCTTCTGATTGCTGATGCGCATCTTGATGTCAGGTGTCAGGAACCCCTCAGCTGAGCTCTGAGATTGTCAGCTGAAGCGTGATCGGAAGCTTAGGTGGAGCCTCCTGACGGCCTGGACCGCCGACCGCGGATAGGCCGGATCTATAACGGGGTGAGAGTCACTCAGCTGCCTCTGTAGCCGCTGGATGGTGGTGAGAGCAGTGGAGTGGCTAGCGGTGGAGTGGTGGAGTGGACGAGTTGAGTGCCGGTGGTGATAAAATCTTCAGTGGTGTACGAGAGTGGTGGCATGGGAGATGGCTGACATGCACGCCGGTTCCCATGATACCATCTGCAAGCAATGTAGTCGGCTGGAGCAGGCTGACGAATCGAAAGCCACCAAACATGCTATCTGCGATAAGCACTTGCGTGTGAATGCTAGAACCTGCTCCCAGAACCAAAACATGGAAACACATGTGTGAGCGACTAACCTTGCCGCCGCTCGCCGTGTGGATTCCCACAACGGCCGAATGTAAGATAACAGATGGGGATGCATGGTATGCTACATGTGGGATCCGTACAGAGTGGCAGGGGTGATGGATCGAATGATGATCAAATGGTATGCGGCGAGGCAGGTGAGTCCAGCGTCGCACCCGCTGTGTCGCAAGTGCTTACGCCGACGTCGTGGACTGAGCCCTCTTCGGTGCCGTGACTACTGTCAGCTTCCTCCTATGCTCTTAAGCTTACAGGAATAAGACTTCTTGCCAGCGGTCCGACGGAGGTTCTGCACCCTTGCCTCGTTGTACAGGTTCATCGTGAACGCATACACTGAGCGTGAGTACGCCTCGATCGGGGTCGGCGCGCGTTCAGAGTCCGTGTCGTCGGGCGTGACGAGGGGCGGCGAGTCGGCGGGGGATGTGGACGAGTGCGCAGTGTTGGTCGACGACAGCGTGTCGACTGACGAGGACGAGTCGGCGCCGCACTCGCCTAGACTCGGGGCGGTCACGGGCGTAGGAATCTCGGGGCTAGTCGACTTTGGCTTGGACTTGGACTTTGCCACCTCGCCGCCGAGACTTGTGCTCGCCAGAACATCGCTGAGGCCAATGACGACCTTGTCGGACTCGACCATCTTGGGTGAGACGTAGGGCATGTTGGAGAGGTGTGAGATGGGTGTGGGTGGGGTTATATGTTGGACAGAATCAAGAGGTGGATGTTGGTGTTACTTGGCTGCGGGGCGGGACGCGGGATCGACGGGTTGGGTTATTGACGCCTTGCGTGATGGCGGGGAAGGGTGGCGAGACAAGATGACAAGATGAGATGGGTAGATATAGAGAGGTGAGAGATGGAGAGGAAGAGGAATGTATGAGAAGAGATGAGATGAGACGACAAGAAATGACGGATGACTGATGCAGGACAGTGGATGACACTGATCAAAGGCCAAGCACACGCACAGACACACCTCGGACTAAATCCAAAGGGAAAAAAGATCTACAACCTTATCCCATCACTCGCGCTCACTCGCCCGCCAGTCATCATGCCTCTATTGCCTCTATTGCCGCCCCCGAGTGCGGGTCTCCTCGACTCCGCACTCGTCTCCGCTCCTCTCCCCGAGCGTCCTGTCCCTGGCTGCATTATCCTCGTGGACACTAACCGCAAAGGAAAAAAAGGGGGTAGCAGCCTGTTCATCATCAGCCACCAACCACAGCTGCAGCTGCAGGTGTAGCGGACTGCAGCCGCCAGGATCCAGGAGCCATGCACCCAAAAATGCCCGTGTCCCCCAATCAACCGCTGAAAAAATGGGATGAGATGGCGGGATGCAAATTATGCAAAGTGACGAGTTGAATAAAAATGACGTCAGTCGGCCAGGCGCCATCCGAGGCGATCCGAGGGTGGGGGCAGTGAGGGAAAGGTGAATGCCCGTCTTCTGCACCCAGCCAGGCTTGCCAGGGCGCCGTTCACCTCCCGCTGATAAAAAATGACGTGATGAGCCCTTGCTGCCAAAAATGCGCCCAACGATCCGATGACTGGCCTGCGTGGCCTGCAACTGCTGCCACTCTGCAAACTTTGATCGCTGATTATCGTTCCTGCAACGTCCGCAACGTGCACGCCCGAGTGCCCAGGTACGCCTGCAGATGCCCGACACGGTCCAATTCGCTGCTCATTACTCCGTGGCTCTAGTCGTGGCAAGCGCGTGGTTTGGGGATCGTGGGCGGAGCGGAGCGGAGTGCGGGCGAGAGATCGAGAGAGGTGGTCATGGTGGCACAGAGGTGCATGGGGCCATGGGGAATGCACAGCCACGTTCCGAGCTGCCCTACAGTACGGAGAACCCTCAAGAAGAGTCACTCCTCCTGTGTGCCCTTTGAGAGCGCGGCCGTGGATCATTGATTGGCTCGATGACGGGTTCCAGATGACGTCGGCGTCTCGATTCCCGTTGTCCTCTGGCCTCGAATCGGGACCTCGCCTCGACCGCGCTCGACTGGCACGTCGGTGGCGGTGGCGGTGGCTTGATCTACGATCAGCGATCAGCACGAGTAAGCGACAGTCAGCGAGTCAGCGATCAGCGAGTCAGCAACAGTCAGCTCCGGTGCGAGTGCGAGTGCGACAACTATAGGTGTGCTGTGCATGACTCATGACTCATTCTGCTGGCTCCGATACCCTCGGCGATCGATGACCCGAGACCCGTTCCGCAAGCCACGCGCTGCCCTGTGTCCTGTCCAGTGTCCTGAATCAGCGGAGCGGCGCAGATCAAATCGCATTGCACGGCGGAACCGCGGTGAAGACTGCGCAAGGAAAGGATCGTCGGCGACCGCACTGCTGACCTGTTCGGTGGCTATTATAGATTGCGTCTACGTCTCGGATCAATGGCGCTTAGTACAGTACCGCGGTCACCGCTCGCCATACATGTTCCTCGGCATGTTGCAGTCCTTGTCTCGTGGCGGACAGACACCGAGACATGAGACATGGCTCGGCAGACACGAGGACACGGCATGACACAAGATGAGACGCGATGCGAGGCGAGGCGAGGCGAGAGTGCGACATTGTGACATTGCGCAATGATGACGGCCACACGCGATCGGGCGGACGCGTCCGCGGTGCGTCGGTGGGCCGGCATGCCGCGTCGACGCGTCCGCATACCGAGCGCGCGGCCGTACATACATCCATTCATCTACGTCGCCCGCGTGCTCGGGCTCGTTCACGGGCGCCGACCGGCGTTGAGCGTCGTTTGTTTAGGTCAGCGTTGCGGTGTGCTGTGTGCTGTGTGCTTGGTCATGCTGCTGAGTGGCTCCTTCAAGGTGCTTGGAGAGTTGGACGGATTGTGTGAGGTGGGGTGGTGTCGCGGATAGTGTGTCCATTCTCTGCCTTGCCTGTGGGTGGCGACCAAGCCTGTTTGCGATCCTACGCACAGCGCCCATGTACACCAGCCACCTTTGCCGCCACTGTCCCCTCCGCTACCGCGCCCACGAGACCGTACAATTACACATCTATGCATACACTCTACATGAGCACCCAGCTCCCGTCCGCCTTCTGCTGCACCTGCCCCTCCCGCTTGGCCGCCGCGAGGAAGAGGGACAGCTCGTCAATCGTGAGGTCATAGTCCTTGATGTTGCAGAGGGCGCGCTGCATCGTCGTGACCTTTTGCGGGCCGAGGTTGGTGAGCAGGCCGCGGATGTACTGCTGTCAGCAAAGACTAAAGGTGCAACTTACGGTCCAGTACATGCTGCCCTTGGCTGCGCGTTCTTCGTCTACGCTCTCGAATGCCGGTGCTTTCGACTCCACGACATATGCTGCTAGATTGTCAGCTATGCACGGGGAATGTCACCTTGACTTACATCGGCTCGCGCCCTCCTCGACCGTCTCGAGTAGCCGCCACGACCCCTCGGTTTCCTCCTTCAGCACGCCGTGCCCTGCCCACACGGCCAGAGCGCCGCGGAGCGCCAGTGCATCGACGCCCAGCTTCTCGGTGAGCGCGTCCTCTGTCCACGTGTCCTGTCCCTCGAAGAGCTCGACGACAGACGCCTCGAGGGGCGTGACTTGCACGCTGACGACGCGGTCCTCGAGCTCGAGCTTGACCCCGACCTTGCCCATCTCCTGCAGCCACCGCAGCCGCTTGTCGGGCTTGAAGTGGTGGAAGGCCGCTTCGTACTTTTGCTGCGCACTGGTGTTTTAGCTTCTTGGACGACAATGGAGAGCGCACCTCTGGAGCTTGGGCGTGAGGTGCAGACCACTCGCCGGAATGGACGGCCAGAACATGCGCGAGATGATCAACGGGTGCACGACAGAGTCAATGTCGCCGTGCACGTGGTCGTCGATACGTTTCGAGTCGGCCATATCCTTGAGCATGACGTCGCAGACATGCAGGGCCTCCTCGCCGAACCGGAGCTTGAGCAGCTCGATCGTGCGTAGCTGATGTCAGTTTCTGAAGCGCCGATCACAACTTACCTCCTTAACAGAGTCGTAGTCGGAAATGGCAAGCAGGCGCATGGCGAGGTACGACTGCAGCTCTTTAACAATGACCTCCTTGGTCTCGTAGATGCTGACGAGCGTGCCAACAATATCGGCCGCCTTGCCTGTTCGGAACTCTGTCTGTCAGCTTATGACCTGCCAACAACTGACCTGGTGCAGCGTCGATAGGCTCCGGCTCCCACTTTGCGTCCCAGAACTTTTCGACCATGGGGTCGTTCGACGACGCGAGCGGCTCGGCGCTCTCGTTCTCGTCCTGCAGGTCCTCGCCCTCAACGAGCGTCGCAACGATGCACCGGATGGTATCGGGGCGTTCGCGGAGATGCCGCCGGATCGGCTCGGCCACTTTGTGTAGCAGCGCGCCGAGGGGTTCTAGGATTCGCAAGCAGCGGATCGTCGAGATATACTGCGTGATCACGTCCTTTGTCTCTGCGCCGGGATGCAGCAGGCGCTTGAGGTTTCTGGTGTCAGTGGAAGTGGACGGATGGTCACAACTCACGAAGCCTTGAGCTTCTCGACGAGGACGTTGCGCTGGTCCACCCTAATGAGGCATTCCTGCCGTCAGCGCAGTCATAGTTGCGTACTTACCCTCAGGTCCTCCAGTGCGGCAAGCGAGTCGGGGTACGCAACGATAATGTCGAATAGCTCGTCGGTCCTGCTGGGTCAGCCACGAACCGCTTCAACCCCACCTGATGTCGAAGAACGCCTTGCAGAGGAAATAGTCGAAGCGCGAGTACATCGACCGCAGCATGGACTGCGGGTTATCATGCGCTGCAGGGTGTCAGACACTACGCTCACGCGAGAACCAAACTGGACGCACTCTCGAAGACGGCCGACATCCATGGCACGACCGTCTCGGACAGCCGCGCCCGGGCAGCCGGGAGCCGCTTCTCCTCCCACCCCACTGCGGCCTCTTCGCGCGCAATCTTCTCGATCTCGTCGTACGCGACGCGGAGCAGGGTGGTAGAGTACCGCGGGAGGGTGGTGAGGCGGTGGAGATGGGGTGATGGCGCCGCGACGCGCTTCTTCCTTTTCGAGGCTTCCATTTCCACCTGCGCCTCCTGCGCCTCCCCCCCGTCATCCTGCTCGTGCGCCGCGACCGCCGCCAAAGACGCAGTGAGGAACCGCCGAAACTGCTCTGGAAACTCCTCTGGGACCGAGGCGTACAGCAGATGCTGGAATAATGTCGTGTATGTCGTCATGACGCTCGCGCTACCTTCAGCATCGCTCTACTGTGTACTCACTCGTCGAAAATGCGCATCGGGCCAGCCCACGCGCGCTGCCACGCGATTGCGCGCTCAAGAATCTCGGCCATGACGCGGAGGACCACCTCGTCGTCCTCTTCCTCCTGCGCCTGCGCGTCAGAGACACAAAGTAGTCAGGACTCACCTCCAGAGCATCGAAATACGGCTGCAGGTCCGCGCGCACCAGGCCAAACTGCTCATTCAGAATATCCAGCGCGTCAGAGAACAGCGTGCTCGCGGCGCCTTGCTGCCGTATGAGCTTGAACGCCTGCTGGATCTCTGCCGATTCTGCCGTCAGGTATTGTCCGCTGTTCAACTCACGGTGCTTGCGCGTCGGCGAGGGTTCCGTCGGCGTGAGGTATGCCCGCACCGTCTCGAATGCCTGTTGTCAGCTTGGAGTACCATACGGGAGCTCACGTTCGACACCACAGAGCACCACTGTTGCCCCTCGCTCGTGCCGTACGACGACCACAGATTGGAGGCGTGCTCGAGCGCCCGCATGCTGGTCGTACTGGTCGTTTGGGTTGTTGCGATGACGTTGAACGAGGATGGGAGTGCTTGACTTTTGTGTTGCTCGTCGAGTGTGTGTGCATTGATCGAGTGCATTTGGTTCCGTGATCGATCAACAATAACAACGGAGAGTGATGGATGTCCGCTGGTTTCCAGTGTGGCACTTCCGCCCCCTTTGTCCGAAGTGTTTTTTCCTTCTTGCAAGCATGTCTCGTCAACGCTACACGAGCGTTTGCCTTTAGATAGACGCTGGGAGGCACCAGGCGAGACGTTTTACATATATTGGGGGTGTCCCAGCCCAGTTCATTTCTCGAGCGCAGAAGGTAAGGGTCATATAATACTTGTGCTGGGTTTGACCTTGCTATCACGGTGCTGGTTCTCAGCACTCTACGACCCGGGCCTCGACTCTATATCTTGCTCTTCCGTCGTATTTGACAGTTTGTCTAAGACATCTCCCTACGGAGACGGACTCGAGAATAATCTTACCGGACCGATTTCGGGCATTGTTCGCTAAACAATGTCGGTCGCATGCTCGTCTGTGGACTGTGGGAGAGGGTACCCTCGACATTGTACACATGCAGCCTTATGCCTCTATCTCCCAGACTAAGGATGATGATGTTGGAGTATCCCTTGGCGAGCCTTACAACGTTGATATCCACTTGCTTTGTTTATCCTTTTGCTTCTGTTCGCTGCCCATGCGGCAGAGTCGAGGAAGCAGACGAGGCGCCCTATCCCCGCGCTGTCACGGACTATGTAGACACTGTGCCCGGATTTCCGTTATAATACAAATCCCTTCCCCGGGGAGGTGAACGCTATCGGCATGGTCTCGCGCGCAACCAGTAATCTGCCGCTCGCAGTTAAGCACCACTACGGTCCAGCAGGTGGCAGTAACTACAAGCCGTACCGAGTAACGGAGACCATTCTCGTATTCTCGTAACTTGGCTAAACATCATGCTGCTGAGATACAGAAAGAATTTTGCATGTGAACTCAGGAGTAGGGTGCCCGAACTCCATCACCACAACATCACGGACACGAAACGAGCGAGCACATAACCAGTAATGTGGCGCTGGCCATGGTTCATAGCGACGAGCTCACATTTTGAGCTTTCTGCCAACCTTTACCCCCATGAATTCTCAGAGGCAGCTCTAGCCTTCCGGCCTTTTATCGAGCATCCGCTGAGGACGTGTTGGGGCCATTTGAGTTCGCACTGTCAGCGTATGCCCTGCCCCAGATGGTCCCGTTTCTCCCATGGTCCACGTGTGAGTATCATGCTGATATATGGGAGCGCATTGCCTCTTCCGCCTGCGTTTGACGCTGCCTCGCGTCTTTCAGTCTCAGGCAGTACATATGACGCGTAGAAAAACTACCATACTAATTTGCAACGGGGTCTAACACAACTCTACTGGGTGTGGTGTACAGATAACTGCTGCTCCGTGGTACTGCAAACAGATGCCCGGAGTCGTGGAGGTAGCCAGCCTACTAACCGTTGCTTCTTCCCCCCCCCACAGCCGCTGCAGAGCAACGACGCATCCGGACCGGGGATTGCCATAGACATGGCAGCTAGACAGTCTTGTACGGTGATATAGTCGATGAGATCGACACGTCGTTGTAGCCTTTGGTCATGGCGCCGGCGGGATCGTACAGCTGCCTGTGACGGGGATCAACCCACCTTTGTAGTTCTCTACGTGGGCATCACGCATGTAGTGGGTCCTTGCACTGTCTGGTCATAACCCACGGAGCAGTCCCGCAGAGTCAATGCCACTTATCGATGCCTCTGAATCAGTGTGCTGTTCGCGCGTGCTGTGCTGATCCAAGCTTGAATGGGTATGATCACCTGTGAGTGCGCACCGCATATATGCCACGATGTGAGCCTTAGAAGCATCTGCCACCAGCGACTAGCCCAGTTACTCCCCTGGCTACTCACCGTCCTCCAACTTCACAGCTCACACAGCACCTCCTTATCTGAACTGCGCACCTGTGGCATTCACAGTCCCCCAACGACCGTATACAGCAGCCCTGTCACCAATCCCAACCGACACTCTGCTCGCATGAAGCGTGACTCCACCCCAAGCCCAACTCTCAGGATACACACGCCACAAGCCACGCCACGAGCTTGAGCCTGAGGCCAGACCACGGCGACCACGGCGACCGCGCCGAGAGGGCCACCGCCGACCAATCTCCGTGCGCCCCGTAGATTCGGTCCTGAGCTTTGCGCGCCTGAAGGGAGGCCGAGCCAATGCGCAGATTAGATAATCTGCCTGGTGTCAGTCACTCTTGGCGACTGATTTCTTCGCACCGGGTCGACGTGGGCGCAGTCAGTCAGTCAGTCAGTCGCTGGCTGTATCGCCGCATCGCATGCAACTATGCCATGATCCCGGTGGGAATGCCACATGAAGCTTGCTTATCCACGCGAGTCGCGCGCGATCACCACGCGAGTGCACTCACATTCCCAGATCCCCCTGGTTGCAACCCCTTTCCCGCCGCGACGCCAAGCAAGTCTTGGTACTGCGTGTCACTGTGTTACTTGTGTGACTTGCAGGTGCGACAGTCAGATATTCGCGGGAAGGCACGCCTGCTGCGGAGGAAGGTGAAGGTGAGGTCGGAGGTGGTGTGACGTCTCGATCAACAAGTCTGTAGGTATGGAGAATCTTGGCAGCATCGATGTCATGCAGTGTGTATCTGGACGTCAGTCGCATTTCATGACTGCGTGGATGAAGGAATACGGCAGTGACGCCGACAAAGCGCCTGCTGACACCGGAATGCACCGCCTCACGGAGAGCCCTGCAGTCTGTCATTGTAATTGGCCGCCCGGGCTGTCGGACAAGTAAACTCCCAGGATCGCAGGGTGGATGCCCAGGGTGTGCAGAAGGCCGGTGGGACCCATTCCTGTCCGAGAATCCCCAGTCCAGTCCTCGGAAGCAGGCAAGGAGCTTTAAATTACGACCTGCTGCCATTGTTTCTGCGTAGCGACGAGCAGATTGGAATAAGCTCTGTTGGAACTGGGAACGATGGTCGCTTACGGCGTAGGACTGTAACCACAGACTTGGCTCTGGATACGAGATATGAGATCTGGCACGGATGAGTGATCGCAGTTTTGTTTACAGCAGCAAGGCAAGGCAAGCTCGCTCGGGTCTGCACCGCACGCTGCGGACTCTAAAGCGTCGTGACTCCTTGCTTGCCGAGTTTGGATGCCGGCCTCCGGTCCTCCGGGCCGCCTGCGCATGATTTTCAGACACTGCACGAAGTCAATAATAGCCTGGGACGGTTGACTGACAGCACGTATAAAGTTTGCGAGGCACGTCGTTCGGTGAGGTGTTTCGAGCACGCACGAGGTCTCAGATTGCACGATCATGACGACCTACCAGCCAGAGATCCTGCACTAGTGCCTCATTTGGCTTTGCTGCGCTCGCTGGGTTTGCACTGGCTGGCAAAGGTCGACCTGCCACCCGAGCCTTAATTCGCTTGCTCTGAAGGCTTGTCGTCAAAACAGAAAAACAAACATTTCATCACATGCACATTGCTCTACATTGATCTGGTGATCTGCACGCCAAGCTCTTCAGCCTGCTTGGATACCAGCTCATTCTAACATTTTTCTGTGCGAAGCGTTCCCACCACTGCTGGGCAATGCATGGCAGAATGGACGTGTGGCCCGCGTGCGTGTCCCAGCACCTGCAACGTCCAACGTCCCGTGCCATGCATGCCATTGCAAACACGAAAAAGGGGCCAAATGAAGGATAAGGGACAACGGGGGGACAAAGGGGTTGCAGTTGCGGCTGTGGTTCGGGGGTGCGGGGGGGTGCATTGATAGAGGACGCGTTGGGTGTGAGTGCGACAAACAAAACAAAACACTGTGAGGGGTTGTAATCACATTACAGGTCCACTAGAGGCGTATTTGTAATGGTGGTAATGATTTTGTGGTCCACGTTGATGTTTACCCCTGAAACGGATACCCCTCGGGCTCGGGGCTGCAGCCCTGGGGTGCCATGCCGGTCCTCGACCCTCTTTTCCAAAATACAAATCAATAAATGACTGGGTTAATGGAGGAAGGCTGCACTCAACATTTTTCACAATGACAGAGAAATGGGAACGCTGTCCCTGAACCAATCCATCAAAACATTAGGGGAGCAGTTATGCTGGGGATGGAGGAGAAGAGCTCGGGATCAGTGAACAAGATGCAGTGCACAGAGAAAAAATGTGGCGAAAAAATATTTAGAATGCAGACGGGAGGAGAGAAGAGACGGAGAGAGGAGTCCGTCAGGTCGGACCTTCAGGGCCCCGCCTCAAAAAAAGGGAAATGGAATGAGAGTGCGCGAGTGCAGTCAAAGGAAGCAGACCCAAGGCAGCTGTGGACGAGTCTAAATTGCACAGCGCTCTCTACGGTGGATCTCTCCATGCTCTCCAGTTGTTTTTGCTCTGGCTAGTGGGCGTTCCTTTATTTATTTTTTCTTTTTTTTCGGCCAAGGCCCCCTCTTCCTCCCTTGCTCCCCCTTCAGTTCAGGAAAGCATTGACACCTTGTCATGGCAGAGATTATTCCTGAGTAACAGAGCGTGAGCCACGTACCGCACATGAGCATGCACCTCAAACTGTCACTGCAGCGCACCTTGTGCCAGGGCTCCTTGGGTGCAGTGGGTGCGGGCTGGGCTGGGCTGGGCTGGGCCTCTTTTACCCATTGTCTTTTCCAAGTGGTCCCTGATATTTTTGACCCGCGTAAAGCAGGCATGCAGGCTGGGATTTGATCTCTGAAAGAGCACAGCACAGCATAGACAAGGAAAGCAAGCCATCGGTTGCAGGCTGCTATTGCGTACCCACCCACCGCTCGCATACCCACCACCACCAGTGCACCACCGCCGAACTGAACCCACAGACACCACTGCCGTTCAACACAACACACTCTCCCCTCCCCCCCTCCCCTCCTCTCACAAGCCTGCAGGCTGGACAGTTTGATTCCCATCTCCCCTCTGTGTGTGTGTGTGTCTGTGAGCTGTGTGTCTGCTGTGTGTCTCGAATCCTCACCTATCGACACTCACACGGTAGTTTTCTATTCCTCCCACTTGCCGCTAAACACACCCATCCCTCCCTCTCCCTCCTCTCCCTCCCTTCCTCGTCACCTTTCCCTTCCTCCTCGCTCTCCTTGAGTCTTCTCTCTCAATCTCTTGTCTCTCTCTTTTTTCTCTTCTTTCATTCCGCTTTCCATTTTACAACCCTTCTACATTTTATTCTCCTTTACATCGGTACTCTGGTCGGTGCATCACCCCGCCTTTCGCTCGCACCCCCACCAAACACCAGCAGCCAGCCACCCGACACCCCTCCGCGGCGTCAGCAAGTGTGTTTGGAGCGCCTTTGTATCCCACCGCCCCTCCCTCCTCCCCCGAACGACACATCTACACTGCCCGCCCCGCCGCCCTTGTCCACTTGCGATCTGGCAGTCTCTTTTGGTGTAATCAAGCTTGCTTGAAATCGGGCACCCAACCAACCATCAACATCATCATCCATCAAGCTGCGAGATACCTCAAAGAGGAAACATTGGATACGACGTAAAGGTTTACACACGCACATTCAGCTATACACACACGCACGACTTGGGCAAACAGCCCCTTCGCTACCTTTGTACAGTTAAGAAGGAACAAGTGACGTCGGAGACAGGACACGTAGTAGTGTAGGTGAGTCCTCTTTGCCTCTGTTTGGAATCGACCTGGGTAGCACAGACCTACTGCCCATGTGCACGCCGGCACCCGCACTTCTCTTGCTACATACATCCGACATACACACTCTCTCATTCTTGGCACACTCGGCGGCGGCAGCAGCGGCGGTCACACCCCCCACCCCGTGATTCAAACAACACCTCCCTGGCCCCCTCTTGTCGCTTCTCAACAGATCTCGATCCCCATCTCGATTCTCATTTATACTTGTCTTGCTTGCACTTGTGCTGACCATGGCTATCAGCAACACCAACATGTCTGGTTACCCCAACGACGGCCCACCAAGGCCATCAAACTATTCCACAAACTCGGCCGACCCCTTCAACCAGCCGCAGCTTGCCTACGACGCACAGAACCCAGGCAACCTGCCCCCAGGAGCCGGCGGACCCGGTCAGCCATACCAGTACTATGACAATGACTCGGACATCGGCGCCCGTTACGAGGGCGGAGGCATGGCCCGCGAGACATGGGGAAGTGAAAGCGGATGGTCTGCCAATGGTACGCAGAAAAAGTACCCCGGGTAACGCTGACATTTAGAACATGCACCTGGCTACCCTGGTTCGGAGCAGTCGCACCAGCAAGGGTACCCATCGCGCGCGTCCACGCCCACGTTCACCGAGGGCAGCAAGGAGGGACACCGTGGTCGCGAGCCTTATGTGAGTTGCAAAAGGCGTTAAACAACTAACAAACAGCCCGCATGGACCCAGGAGGCCAACATTCCCCTCTCCAAGGAGGAGATTGAGGACGTTCTCATCGATCTTGCCAACAAGTTTGGTTTCCAAAAGGACTCTTGCCGTAACATTTATGACTTCCTCATGATTCAGCTCGACTCTCGTGCCTCGCGCATGACCCCCAACCAGGCGCTGCTTACTCTCCACGCCGACTACATTGGTGGTGAGAACGCAAACTATCGCAAGTGGTACTTTGCCGCCCAGCTCGATCTCGATGACGCTATCGGTGCGGTCAACAACCCTGGCCTCGCCCGTGTTCGTTCGGTCGCCCGTCGTGGTGGCAAGGGCGCCGCCCCCGTCACTGCCCGTGAAAAGTCGCTCGACTCTGCGACACAGCGCTGGCGCACAGCCATGAACAACATGAGCCAGTACGATCGTCTGCGTCAGCTGGCCCTGTACCTCCTCTGTTGGGGTGAGGCTGCCCAGGTCCGTTTCATGCCCGAGTGCTTGTGCTTCATCTTCAAGTGCGCCGACGACTACTACCGCTCGCCCGAGTGCCAGAACCGCATGGACGCTGTGCCCGAGGGTCTCTACCTCCGTGCCGTGGTCAAGCCGCTCTACAAGTTCCTTCGTGATCAGGGTTACGAGGTCGTCGACGGCAAGTTCCTCCGCCGAGAGCGCGACCACGACAAAATTATCGGTTACGACGATGTCAACCAGCTCTTCTGGTACCCCGAGGGTATCGCCAAGATTGTTCTCCAGGACAAGAAGCGTCTCGTCGACTTTGCCCCGTCGCAGCGCTTTATGATGTTTGACCGCATCGACTGGGAGAACGTCTTCTTCAAGACTTACCTTGAGAAGCGCTCGTTTGTTCATCTGCTCGTCAACTTTAACCGTATCTGGGTTCTCCACATTTCCGTCTTCTGGTTCTACACTGCCTACAACTCGCCCAAGATCTATGCGCCCAAGAACAAGCTGGATCCGACAACACCGATGAAGCTGTCCATGTCGGCGCTCGGTGGTGCGGTCGCAACCCTCATCATGATGCTTGCTACCCTTGCCGAGTTCAGCTACATCCCCACGTCTTGGAACAACACGTCGCACCTCACTGGTCGTCTGCTCTTCCTCTCGGTCATCCTCTTCCTTACGCTCGCCCCGTCCATCTACATTGCGTTCTTCAACCAGAACGGTACGATTTCCCTGATCTTCGGTATCGTCCAGCTGGCCATTGCCATTGCCGCCACGATCGGTTTCAGTATCATTCCGTCGGGTCGCATGTTTGGTGACCGTGTGGCTGGAAAGGCACGCAAGTACCTTGCCAACCAGACCTTTACGGCTTCGTACCCCGCTCTCTCGAGCGGAGCTCGCGGTGCCTCGGTTCTTCTCTGGATTCTCATCTTCGGATGCAAGTTCGCCGAGTCGTACTTCTTCCTCACGCTCTCGTTCCGTGACCCCATCAAGGTCATGACCGGCATGAAGATCCAGGTCTGCTCGGATAAGTACTTTGGCACCAAGCTCTGTGAGAACCAGGCTGCGTTTACTCTGGCCGTCATGTTCTTCATGGACCTCACGCTCTTCTTCCTCGACACCTTCCTCTGGTACGTCATCTGGAACACCATCTTCTCGATCGCCCGTTCGTTCGCCATTGGTATGAGCATCTGGACGCCCTGGAAGGACATCTTCTCTCGTCTCCCCAAGCGCGTCTACGCCAAGATTCTCGCGACCGCCGATATGGAAGTCAAGTACAAGCCCAAGGTTCTTGTCTCCCAGGTCTGGAACGCCATCATCATCTCGATGTACCGTGAGCACCTGCTCTCGATCGACCACGTCCAGCGCCTGCTGTATCACCAGGTCGCTTCGGACCAGCCCGGCAAGCGTACTCTCCGTGCCCCCGCCTTCTTCATCTCGCAGGGCAGCCCGCAGAAGGGCCCTAAGGTCGAGTTCTTCCCCAAGGGTTCCGAGGCCGAGCGCCGTATCTCGTTCTTCGCCCAGTCGCTCACGACCGCTATTCCTGAGCCTGTCCCCGTCGAGTCGATGCCTACGTTCACCGTTCTCGTGCCCCACTACTCGGAGAAGATTCTGCTCTCGCTTCGTGAGATTATCCGTGAGGAGGACCAGAACACTCGTGTCACTCTCCTCGAGTACCTCAAGCAGCTTCACCCGGTCGAGTGGGACAACTTCGTCAAGGACACCAAGATTCTCGCCGAGGAGTCGCAGATGTTCAACCCCAACAACCCGTTCAACGGCGACGAGAAGGAGAACAAGCGTGTGGACG
>Ga0160505_100588_pt1 | contig 20032 bp, 17 predicted proteins | sample DIDeMG_FD_108225 | JGI IMG/M metagenome (GOLD analysis project Ga0160505, IMG submission 108225) | Enriched chicken feces microbial communities from UW Madison campus, WI, USA - DID2874_E49_Stillage MG | ecosystem: Host-associated > Birds > Digestive system > Large intestine > Fecal ... | reverse complement strand
TGGGCATGGATCTGACACTCGATGGTGGCTTGGCTGCCGTCCTCGGCAGTGGCGAGGATGTCGACTTCTGTGCGGCAGATTTCTTCCCCGTTTTCTTTTTGGAGCGTGCGTTTGTAGCTGTCGATATGGTACGTTTCTCGTGGACGCAGGGTCTTGAAATTGGTCCCCAGCAGGTCATTCACAAAGGCCTTCAGGATATACAGGGAATCTTCGGAGGTCATGATTTTCTTAAACAGCAGATCGTTCGTCGGTAAATAATTCGGCATGGATTTCCCACCTTTCAGACAGCGTCGCTTCGCTCTATGAAAGGCTTTTCTCGCCCTCATTATAGCATGGAAATTGCGGCACTATCAAAGTTCTTCTATGGGTAAATTACGCAAAAAGGAGACGATTCACTTGAAGAATCCAGACAAAAAAACACCCGCATCCGATCAATTCGGTCGCGGGTGTTGACTGACTATTTTTTTAGGTTATGGTCACAAAAAGCTCACGAGCGATTCCTAGGTGCTGCCTAAAGCTACGACTTTTTCTATAGAGTCGTTTTTATTCAGAAATCGTTGGATTGTTCTCTGCCTGTAACTGTTTGTCGTAATTTTTGGCTGGAACAATGAGCCAATTTAGAATGGCACACAGGATAATACCGAGTCCTGCAATGACAAATAGTTTTTCTACCCCGATGCGATCTGCTATTGGACCTGCGAAAATCAAACCCAATGTCGCTAGTAAACTCAATAATGCCATCACGACACCCATGATTCGTCCGAGCTGATCGACTGGAAAGGTCTGCTGGATCATCGCCATTAATAAGGTATCAAAAAATGGCGCAGCGACCCCTGTAAAAGCACTTAAGACAATAAACCAAACCAAGCCTGCGCTATTTGCTGGTAAAAGTCCACTAACAGCTAACGTTGCACCGATCACTAGATACGATAATAGGAGCGGCTTCATTCGATCCTTCCAGTTTCCAAACAAACCGATAATTGAGCCCCCTACCAACATTCCAATAGAATAAATAATTTGCACAAATCCTGCGTTGCTGACCGTGCCATCGAAATAACCCATCGTCATTAACGGATACATGCTGGCGGCAGGCATAATAAAGATTGACGACAGCGCGCCGATCAGCACAATGATCCATAAGCCGTTTTTACTTCGCAGATCTTTGATCCCTTGTTTCGTATCTTCTAATGCGAGCGTATTCCCAGAATGCTCCGAAGTATTCGGTATTTTTACAAAAATCAACAACACTAGCCCCAATAATGCACCTAAAACGTCCAAAAGTAACAATAGATGCAAGGGCATCAGCGAAAAAAGAAACGCGCCAATGCCTGGAGCAATGATTCGATTGGCGGACTGGACCATGCCTAATTGCCCATTCACCTTTGTCAATTCTTCTCTTGGAGCAATGGTCGGTAGAATGGATAGAATCGTCGGCGTTTGAAACGTTTGAGTCACCGCTCGAATGAATAGAGAGACAAAAATCAGCCAGAAGGGAAAAGTGCCGGTCACGATTCCCGTCACAGATAGAAGAATCGCGAATGAAGCCGCAATCAAATCTGGAACAATTAACAGTCCTTTTTTATTCAAGCGATCCACATAGGGACCCACGAAAGGACTCAATACAACCATAGGCAGCATACCTAATAATGTCGCAAAACTTAGGATCGTTGCAGACTTCGTTTGTTCCGTGAGGTACCAGATAATCGCATATTGGACGGTCATACTCGTGATACCGGTTAAAAATTGACTCATTAAAAATAATTGAACATTCATGCGCCATTGACGCTTTTTATTCTTTTTCAAAGTGAAAACCTCCTATAAAATAAAATCGGATGAGCCTTCACGCAATGTTCACCAACGAATTGATCGATGGTGTGTTTTTTTGTCTATGTCTAAGTGAGAATCGTCAAATAGAGCACGCAAAAAGCTAGGATTTCTCCTAGCTCTCAATAGTCGTATTCAACGGACACTCGATATAAGCAAGTTCATATGAATGATGATTGAGAATGTAAGAATATCTATAGACACGCCAAATAAACAATTGCTTATCGGCTATTAAATTCATCTAAATAGACATTGTTACGCTCAAAAATACAACCCCGTTCATGACATAAACTTTGCTTAACTCTTAAATTCTTCTCAGTAACTATACTATGCATTCTTTCGTCCTGTCAATGTGGGTACTCAAGACTGTTCATTTTCTATCTGTCTGTGCTGTTGAACGTGTTCTACGCAATCAAAAAAAGAGCAATGGATTCCTGTTGGCATTTGCCACTCCATTGCTCGTCGTTTTTATGCTGAAATTTTGTATTGGTCTATCGTTGATGGTGGGTACTCATAGGCCTTTGCTTCCATTAAAGCCACTTCATTTCTTGGGCTTTGATAAATCTTGTAGACCGTTAATGTTTCTCCGCGATTTTCTGGCAGTTCTACCTCGCAAAGAATCCAATAATACATGCCTACCACCGGCTGCGTACCTAGTAAAGCGATGGGCGTTGCTTTTTGTTTATCCAATAACGTCTGTCTCGCACGCTCGACCAATTCTCTGTGTGCATCAGTGATCCTTGCTGCTTCTGGAACCTTGATAGTTGCAGTCATTTTCATAATAAATTTGCTCTCCCTTAATTTTTGATTGCATTTAGATTAGAATATCTATAATAAGATTATAATAATCATTCTGAAACATCAATTAGAACGCTAGTTATTAAAAAATGTTTTTTATCAAAAGAAATAATTCACATGATTTTCTAGAAACAAGCCTGACCTTCTGCTGCTTCGCCGCAAGTATAGATGTTCTTGTATCTTACTAATAATTTGTTCTGACGTTCGATCACAGCAGCTCGATCGCTTTGATGACAACGAAGCACATTGATCATTACTGTATTTCCATAAAGCTGCTCCACCACGCCAACAACAATGTTCTTGATCCCAACCGCATGACATTCGTAAGTAAACCCAACCTCAACTGAATCTGATACTCTCACCGTAGTCCCCCTTAAGTTTGCGCCACAATAGTAACACGATCCACCGCTCCAGAAAACACTTAATTTTCTTGTTTTCTTTTACGGCACGAAGGAAGCGATAATTGTCAGAAAATTCAAAAGAACACGTATAAATTACACTTGTTCTTTTTATCGATCCAGAGAGTTCTCAGGACAAACACGATTGTAACGCCTAATCGCACGAAAATCATCTATACAATCGATAACAATTTTCTAGTGTCATTCGAGACGGATCATTGAGTGGAAAAGTTCTCTTTTTTAATATCTTAGTGTAAGAAACCAATTATTTGATCAGTCATTAAGAAAATGGCAAAAAAGTTAGTGACCTTAATGGCGATTCAAGCGATCTTTTTGGGAAAGTTCTTCATCCCGAACGAATCCATGTCTTAGCTGCGGCGAAGCCTTTGTCTTAAGGAAGTGACCGAAAAGACGTAGACGGTAGAAATGAACGTCTTATTCTATCGCCTCCTTTTTAATTAGATCAAATTTTGAATCATCATCCCTGGCTGTTGCGATGGTTTTCAAAGTATAAAAAAGGAATCACCCCTTCTGATGCTTCGTTGATGCTGCTCAGAAGGAGGGATTCCTTATCTATTTTTTTAAAGCGATCGGTCTTCTTTTACCAACCAGAACTGGCTCCGCCACCACCGGATGAGCCGCCGCCAAATGAACCGCCACCCGAAGAACCTGAGCCGCCGCCGCTGCCGCCGGAACTTCCACCGCCCCAGAAACCTCCGCTGCTGCCAGATGAACGAGTTTCCCACAAACGCTGATGATGATAATAGATCGAATATTCTTCCATCGTTTCTCGATCATTATGGATAAGATCACCCAAAGTCAACTCGCCAAAGGCAAAGGTAAAATCATAAAAACTAGGTTTTTGTGGTCTAAGGTAAAATTGATATTGTTGTTGCAACTCTTTTTTCGCTTCTACTACTTCCGGTGCTTGACTATTGATCAAAGGCTGGTTGAAGGGACTTTTATACCGATAATTGTTGCTTAATAAGACACTGCGTAATTCTTTCGCATAGTCTCTTTTGGTTTTCCAATAGATAAAGATTTTTTGCACGGTTTTACCAAAAAAACTATTTAGCACAAGCACTAGAATCAAGAGCTTAAATGCATTATTTACAATAAATGTTCGAATGCTTTCCAGCGAAAAACTCGATTTGGATGCGTCTGGAAAGTCGGCAATTGCTTTTTGTTTTCTCAAGACCTGATCAATATTCGATGCAACAAGTCGGACCCCTGCATCATAGTTTTCCGCTCGAAAATCTTCTTTAGACTCTTCAGTCATCAGATTGGCCGCCAATGCATCTGGAATATCGCCTTCTAAGCCGTAGCCTACTTCAATCCGTTGCTGATGGTCTTCTATCGCGATCATATACATGATTCCCGAGTCGTGTTCTTTATGCCCAACACCAAGTTCTCGAAATTTCTGATTGGCATAACTTTCAATCGTTTCGCCTTCAGGCAGTTTCTTTACTGTCACTACCGCCAACTGCGGCTGAATTTCGAGCTGTTTATACGTTTGATTGTACTGGTATATTTCTCCCTTGGTCTGTTCTGACAAGACATTTGCATGGTCTTCAACATAAATGTTCTCTGCATGGACCTTGCCGCCAATCATCAAGGCCATCATAAGAAAGCTGAAAAAGAGAAGAAGTCGTTTCATTTTACTACCTGCTTTTCATCGTTTCCCTTATTATGAGTAATTGTTACTTCTTGCGCAATAGGGTTTTGCTTTTATTCAGATGATAAACGAGTTAAAACAGTATGTTTGTTATTTTATGAAGAGCGGACAAGCATTTATGCTTCTTTTAGCAAAAACTATTTTCCAGTACGTTCTTTTCCTGAAGCAGGATAGCGGTTACCAACGGAGGTCCTTTGTATTGCTATTGCCTGCGTAATTTCTCCTTTCGATAAGTCAGTGGGGTCATTCCCGAAATTTTTTTGAAGGTGCGGACAAAATAACTAGGTTCCACAAAACCCAAGGCATCACTGATTTCCGTGATCGACCAGTCAGTGGTTTCGAGCAGTTGTTGTGCCCAATGTACTTTGAGCTTCCCATAGATTTTACTGAATGGTTCCCCGAATTCCTCTTTCAATAAACGACTCAGATAGCTTGGCGAAATATTTGTTATCGCAGCTAAAGTGTTGAGATCAACATGCTGCTCTTTATTTTCGAATACAAGATCAATCGCAGGCTGCAAGATTTGGTTTCTCGCTAAATAAATGCCGTTCTCCTCTTGCAATCGATTTTCCAGTTTTGAGTGCTGGATATCTTTTTGAATAAATTCTAGGTCTAACAATTCCTCGTTTAGCGGCTCTTTCCGCTTGGAAATACGCAAGGTTTGCTTGTACGCTTTGATCAAGTAATCCTTTTTGATTGCTTCAGTGACGATGTATTCACTGATTTTTTCTAGCATTTCCGCCGATTTTTTCAAATCCTCTTTACTAAAGCGTGGGTACTGACTAATTAACGCTTGATGTTCATTTTTAAACGCTTTCAAAAATGCTTGATCTTCCAGTTGCAACACTTGTTCTAAGTCTTCTTGGCCTTCTTCCAGCAAAATCTCTCCTGCCATAATCGCTCCCACGTAACGGTTGTCGATCATGATTGGAATCGCCATATCAACAATATCGAAATGACAGCGATAAATAAATGGCTGACCGGTTCGAACTGCCTCTAGTCCGCCGCGCGAGTCGCATTTTTCGCAGTACGATGAAAGCGCTGGATGCTGGCGAACGAACTGGCAAAACGGCTGGACCTGACTATGCTTAGTAATGGGTTTTCCGCGATAATCAACTAAAATAATCGCTAAATGTGTCGCTGATGCAATGCTTTCCTGGACGACTTCCCATTTATCCAAATCTAAAACTTCTTCAATATCAAACTGTGTCTTTACCACAGGATCACCCCTCGAATGCATTATAAAGCTTTTTCAATTAAATACAAAATAGTCCTATTTCATAAAATAATTCAATCTTATTATGAAAGAAAGCGGTAACAAAGTTCAATGATTATTTGATGATAACGCTTTATGATAATCATGTAAATAAAAACAAGGAGGCACCACACATGAGAAAAGCACTAATTTTACCAACGAAGTATGTTCAAGGAGAAGATGAATTACTAAACTTAGGGTATTTTGTTACCACCTTTGGCAAGTCCGCCTTATTAATCGCCAATCCTGACGATGTAGATCGGATTCGCCCACAGCTTGAGGCGACAGCAGAAAAATTTGGGATCTCATTTATTGAAGGCGGATTCAGCGGTGAGGTTACCCGTGAAGAAACCAAACGCCTGCAAGCGGTCGCTGAAGAAAAACAAACCGACTGCATTATCGGTCTAGGCGGCGGAAAAGCGATCGACGCATCAAAGGTTGTCGCTGAAGGTGAACACTTGATCATCGTCCCTACAATCGCAGCGCAAGACGCACCAACTTCCCATTCGGCTGTTCTTTATTATGCAGATGGCTCTTTTGATGATTATGCCTATTTCAAACAAAGTCCTAGCGTCGTCTTAGTTGATACGAAAGTCATCGCACAGGCCCCTACTCGTTTCCTTGTGGCAGGGATGGGCGACGCCTTATCCACTTATTTTGAAGCACGTGCGACCCATAATTCTTATTCCCAAGTAAATGCCAGCTTACCAATGGGTTCACGCGAAGGCTTGACTCCATCCGCCAGTGGAACGTATGCCGCACTTGCTATGGCAAAACTTTGCTGGGAACATCTGCAAGAAGATGGCCTAAATGCCAAAATCGCTTGTGACGCAAATCTCGTAACAGAATCATTGAATAAGATCGTGGAAACGAATATTTTACTTTCTGGTTTAGGGTTTGAAAGTGGTGGCCTTGCCGCAGCTCATGCCATTCATAATGGGATGACTGTCCTTGCTGGAACGCATCATTACCTCCACGGAGAAAAAGTTGCCTTTGCGACATTGGCTCAATTGGTCTTGGAAGATGCTGAAACAGCTGAAGTCAACGCCGTAATGGACTTCATGAGCGCGGTTGGCTTGCCGCTGACTTTGGCGGATCTTGGGGTAGAATCAATCACCTTTGAAGAAGCTTTAAAAGTCGCAAAAATTGCTTCGATCCCTGAAGAATCGATTCATTCTATGCCATTCCCAATCGTGGAAGAAGAAGTTGCTAATTCGATCATTGTGGCTGATCGGATTGGTCAAGCGTACAAGGATCTTCATCAATAACCACCAGAAACGCCCCTTACTTTTCATGATGGTGGGTTTGCTTTTTAGTGAAACCACCATCATGTATATGAAGGATTTAATGTATAAAGGAGTAGTTTTATGAAAAAAGCAATTCTATTGGTTTCTCATAGCCTAAAAATCACGGACGGAATTAAGGAAATGATCGAACAAATGGCTCAAGGCGAATCCCTTCAAATCTTCTCTTTAGGCGGAACCTCGGAAGGTGAGCTAGGCAGTGATCCAACTAAGATCGTTGATACTGTCAATGAAGCGGCTGAAGTGGATACCTTTTTCGTTTTTGCTGATCTGGGCAGTGCTGTTTTAAGTGCGGAATTGGCCTTCGATATGTTAGAAGACGAGCAACAGTCAAAATATATCCTCGTCGATGCACCTTTAGTCGAAGGTGCCTTCGCCGCCGGGATCACTGCAAGCGTCTCTGACGACATCGAGCATATTTTAATAGAAGCAAAAAATGCCCCTGGGAAAGGTTGGGAATAATATGAAAAAAATCATCAATGAGCCAAAAGAGATCATCGAAGAAATGTTGATCGGCATCGTCAATAGCTACCCTAGTCTGGTTCACCGCGTGGAGGATTCTCGTGTCGTAGCGAAAAATGCGCCCGCTAAACAAGTCGGTCTCGTCTCTGGCGGTGGAAGCGGCCATGAACCCGCTCATGCAGGATTCGTTGGCGATGGCATGTTGAGTGCGGCTGTTTTAGGGGATGTCTTCACTTCTCCTACCCCCGATCAGATTGAGATTGCGATTAAAGAAGCAGACCGAGGGCAAGGTGTCCTATTGATCGTCAAAAATTACACTGGCGATATTTTGAACTTTGAAATGGCAAAAGATTTAGCCGAAATGAGCGATATTCCTACCGAGATCGTCGTCGTTGATGATGACATCGCCGTCGAAGATAGTACCTATACGGCTGGTAAACGTGGCGTTGCCGGCACCATTTTAGTGCATAAAATACTCGGTAACGCCGCAAAAAACGGTGCCAGTTTGACGGAATTGAAAGAAATGGGCGATCGCATCGTTGCCGCGACGAAGACGATTGGTGTTGCATTAAAAGCAGCAACAGTACCTGAAGTTGGCAAACCAGGGTTTTCATTAGAGGATGACGAGATCGAATTTGGTGTCGGCATTCATGGTGAACCCGGTTACCGTCGCGAAAAACTCCAACCCTCAAAGGAACTTGCGAAAGAACTTGTCAGCAAATTGCTCGCTGCCTACGATCAACGCCCAAAGAAACTTGGTATTTTGGTCAATGGTATGGGCGGAACACCCTTGATGGAACAATTCGTCTTCATCCATGATGTCTTGAATCTGCTGAACGCAGAAAAAATTAACGTTGCTTTCCGCAAGGTCGGAAACTACATGACCTCGATTGACATGCAAGGAATATCGTTGACGTTCATCGACTTGGCTGATGAAAACTGGCAAAAGGCTTTGAACAGCTCCGTCACAACAATCTCTTGGTAAAAAAAATACAGCTAAAGGAGTAAGCAAAATGTTAGTAACAGTAAAAGAAATTCAAGCATGGTTGTCAGATTATACTGAAGCCATCGAGAAAAACAAAGATTACCTTAGCGAATTGGACACACCGATCGGCGATGGCGACCACGGAAACAATATGAATCGCGGGATGAGCGAATATCAAAAGGCCTTTGAAGCAAAACAACCACAAACGATCACCGAGACCTTCAAGGTGCTTTCGATGGCGCTGATCTCAAAAGTCGGCGGTGCTTCTGGCCCACTATATGGCTCCGCTTTTATGAACCTAACCAAAGCCTCAAAAGATCTCACAGAAATTACTAGCGAAAAGCAATTAGGAGACCTTTTTGAGACTGGACTATCAGGGATTCAAGCACGCGGCAAAGCAGTGGCTGGCGATAAGACGATGGTAGATGTTTGGCAGCCTGTCGTAGAACAGTTAAAACATTCTGATCTGTCCAAAAACAATATCGAAGCCGCCAAGGAACAAACCAAAGATATGCAGGCAAAAAAAGGCCGGGCTTCTTACTTGGGCGAACGTTCAATTGGACACATTGATCCAGGTGCCACCTCTAGCGCCCTGCTCTTTCAAAGCTTATTACCCTACCTAAACTGAACAAATAATGAGCTTCTTCGTAAAATTGAAAATAAGAATAACATCCGAAAAATCCAAATGGTTTTTAGAAAAACAAGGTAGAGAAATCTTGATCAATGATCAGATTTCCCTGCCTATGTTTTTTGTTTATACCAAAAGAAAAAGCTCACTTTTTTTGATAAACGTACCGCACTTCGGAAGGTAGATTTTTTTCACTACCTATGATCTGAAATTTTAGTCTACTGTCGTCTTATCTCTACCTTTCATTAGAAAAAAAAGTAGCCGTCCGAGATTATTTTCAGTGCAAGCGTCAGACCAATGGTACAGTTTGCGACGGCAAATGCATACTTTGGCAATTTGGCTTGCGACTTCATAATCGTCTGAGGATCTTCGGGAGCTGGATCGATTTTTAATGGATTTTCTGGATTTTTTTCTAAATAATCCTTCCAGAAAACGGCTTGTTCCGTGTAACTTGGATAACACTTATAACAAAGCGCTGCTGAATAGAACACAAATGCGTACAGCACACCAAAAATGTAGCCCTCCATCATAAACAAAAAGACAAACGCAACTATCAAAAATACAATCGCCCCAATCGCTGCACTCAGCCAAATATATCTTTTGAAGCCTTTCATTAGGTAGTGAGATAAATAACTACTGATCTCAGAACGACGAGCTTTTAAGTCACTCTCCGTCATTTCTGGGTACTTCTCTCTCAATCTCAGTTCTTGCTCTGAGTTCAAGCTGCGAATCTTTCCTTGAAGAATAATTAATTTAAAAAAATACACGAGTAATAGAACACCGAAAAAATAAGGAGTTAAGCGAATGAAAAAAAGTAACATAAGAGCAACCTTCCATGATTAGTATTTTGTTATCATATGATAGCAAAAACACATGATACAAAGCATTAACGGTTGGTTAGTGTCATATTTAAAATCATTAAAATTACACTGTCGCTCGACGGACTGGTTGGTTCATCTGAACAAAATAAAGTGATGAGCCTTCGGTTATATTCTACGCATCATGCTCAATATCTTTTAGCTAGTTTGCTCATTTTTACAGCAAGAAGTACGCAGACTCTCCCTTCAGTGATAATACAAATTTGCGAAACATCAAGAGCTTAAATAAACTACGCCCTGCACTGCTCTTGTATTGGAATAAAAACGTTTATGGCTAAAAACCTCCAGCAAATAGCAGCTCTTCTATTGACTCTGATTCCGTATACTTGTTATCATCTTTTCAATATACTGTCATTGCAGCTGCAAATGACCCCTGCTTCAAATGAATAAAAATAAACGGAGAAAAGGCAACTATTATAGGATGCTTTTTTCATTAAGGAGAAAAAATGAACGTAATTGATATGCATTGTGATACGATCATGAAAATATACCAATCCTCAGGCGCTAACCTAAGAGAAAATAACTTTCAAATTGATCTGCTCCGTATGAAGGAAAGTCCAACGAAATTGCAGAACTTTGCGATGTTTGTTCCTTTAGATGAAGTAGACGATTCTTATCGCGTGTGTCGAGAGATGATTGCTTGTTATTACACCGAAATGAAAAGAAATACCGATTTGATTCAACCGATTTCTACTATTGAAGACTATGAAGAAAATCTCGCTGCGAAGCGTTTAAGCGCTCTTTTGACTATGGAAGAGGGAGCGCCACTTGCTGGTCGATTAGATCGACTACAGGAATTCTATGATTTGGGCGTACGAATGTTAACTCTCACTTGGAATTTTAAGAATGAGATTGGCTTCCCTAATTCGATTTATTGGGACAATGAACAACAAAAACTAGATTCTGAACAAAAAGGACTAACAAAACAAGGGATCGCCATTGTACAACGCATGGAGGAACTTGGAATGATCATCGATGTCTCCCACGGATCAGACCAATTAGTTCGGGATGTTCTGACATACACCAAGAAACCTTTTGTAGCCAGTCATTCGAATGCACGGTCGATACACAATCATCCGCGTAATTTACCAGATGAATTGATCGCTGGCATCGCTCTTCGGGGTGGTGTCATTGGCATAAACTTTTTTGAATCCTTTATTCAATCACCAGATAACCCTCAGTCCCTTGTGGAAGTAATCGTTCATCATATAAAACATTTTATCAAAGTTGGCGGCATTGAATGCGTAGGAATAGGGACCGATTTTGATGGTATTGAAGAAAATCCTCAGTTGCCCGATGTCCGATCGATTGAAAAACTTGATGATGGGTTACGTGCAGCAGGCGTTTCTTCTAGTGCGCGTGAACAGATTTTCCATAAGAATGTTGAACGGGTATATCGTGAAATTTTATAGCAACCTGAGTCGTCATTGGATCAGAATGAAAAACCGAAAAGAGCGAATGTATAACACATCCGCTCTTTTTAATTTATGCTGGAATCGACAACCGGGGCAGCTGCGCCAGTACTTCTGACAAAGTCGTTACGTCCGTTAAGTGATAATGCCCATTGGGTAAGGTTCCTTGTAGAAGTTTATTCGCCGCAAATACCGCGATTTCTGCCGTCATTTTTGCTTCTTCTTCCCCGAAAAGAACGATTTTTTTAGGATCTTCAACGTGCCCGTTGGATACTTTTACAACGAATGAACGATCCCCGACCATTCCCCGCTGCATAAACCATACGAGACTCTTTAATACCCTTGGATTTTTAAAAAGCTTTGCTAGTCCCGCTTTTTTTATTATTTGTAACAATGCCGTCAACCAATTTTGATCGAAACCAAGAAAAGTTGCGTACTTGCGTGAAGGATCTGCCGCAAAAAGCATATGCTGATCGGCAAAATCAAAATTGGCACTGCGACGTGTCCCAAGCGACGGTCCGAAATCCGTCTTTCGACCATAGACAAAGTTTTCAGTTGTTGGTGACCACTGAGGATGTATATACGTACGATTCAACTGCTCAAAGGTCCATTTTACTGCTGCTTCCCCATGTCGATCGCCTATTCCTAAAAGGACATCAATTACTATCGTTTGAGCTGCCGGTTCTCTTTGAACATACGCAGCGGCGGCCAAATTGGTAATGCCGGGTGCCAAACCTACCCCAAGGACTCGCTTGCTTTTTTTAGGAGTGGGCAGTGAATCAGCTTTCTTCAAAAAATCACTATTTGCACTGATATCTAAATAATCAATGCCTGATTGTTGGCACTGTTCGATAAATCGCGTGTCTGTTTGATCCAAACAAACAATTACCATATCAAGATCTGCTAGTGCTTCAGGACTGACCGCTATGGTCAGGTCTACTTCACGCTGCTCTAAAACAGGTGAAAAAAGTTGTGCGAATGCCTCCATCTTCTGTACATTTCTTCCCATCAAAACAACAGAATGTCCTTGACTCGTTAATTCCCTGACGATTCCTTGCCCAACCTGGCCGTGACCTCCGACCACTGCTATTTTTACCATCTATTTTCTCCCTTATCTGTCTAGTTATTTTCTTTTTTGCGTTTACAACTGTAATCTGTTTCATTTAATTTATAATTAACGTTTACACTTGTCAACGTTAACGCTCATTATGCGTAGAACTATCAACAGGAAAGCTAGTGGTGAAAAATCAATTCAGTTAATTTTGTGCGAAATTAGAAAACAAAAAATCAGATTCCACTCTCTTATATTGAGCATGGACTCTGATTTGCAGCTACTTCTTCTTTAAGTTGAAACGAAAGCTAAAAATAATAAAACATCCATTCCTTAGAGGTCATACAAAGTGTCAATTATGTAAAATTGGTTATCACAAGTCTCCTATCATGGCTGAAGCAATTGGGCGTCCGCTTTTAAAGTGTTTCCTCAAAGACTGAATTTATCTCTTAAACTATTCGCATGAGTTATCTTATAAGTAATAAATATTTTTGAAAAGCCTTCTATACTATGTCCACTCCCTTTGATAGTTACTAAAGTTCCTTTTCGTAGTCAATTGTTCTTAATAATCCCTTCTAAAGATTTTCAAGCTGTAATCGAAAATGAGGACTAAGACAATTGTCAGGCTAACCCCTATAATTAAGCTGATAAAACGATAATAAACAAAATTATATTTGTCTGCCGTTGATACTAAACTGACTAAAAGAAGGACTTGCGGATTAATGAATACATTGGCAACAGCGTAATTACGAGACATGAAGTACTCAACACCAATGTTTAAAGGAATCAATAATATAAGATTGACAAAGTTTGGAAAATCAAGAGCAATCAATAAAAACCCGACCATTAGTCCAAGGATTGTCCCAATAATTCGGTGGAGTGAGCGTTCCTTTATTTTCTGTGTATATTCTCCAGCAAGTACGGAAGAGGCAGATATTAGTATCCATTGACCACTATAATCTCTTAATAAATATGAAATATAGGCCGTTAGAAAAAGAATCGTCGAAAAATTGATGGCTTTAATAAACAAATCTGGAAACTCATAAATAGTCACATAATATTTATCTTTGAAACTCAGTCTCTCGTGGGGGTTGACACTCGTCTTTAACGGTAGCCTCTCGATGAAAGAAACCAAAAGACCAGAAATAATGGCTCCAACAATTCCAAAAAGTAAATAATAGCTGGTTTGCACTACATGATGTGTCTCAGGTAACGTAATTCCTGTAGCAAATAGCATAATGATGAAAGAATAACTGGGTTTAGGGATTTGATACATTTTCGTTAGTATAAATGCTGTAAAAGAAATAACACTGATAATGAGAGGAATTGCCCAAGAAATAGAGGCCGCATACAGCCCTAATGAAAAAGAAAGAAATAATAGAATTCCATGCACACAAATTGCTTGAACATTATATAAAACGGATCTCCTTTGAAAGGACAAATACGCAAATGACCCCATTACACCTAATGAAGCAACTTGAATGTCCTTTAGAAAAAAGGAAAGCAGTATCGGAATGGCAATTGACAATCCCGAGCCTAACGGGCGAAAAAAAGTATCCTTACTTTTGTTAAACAAAAATAAACTCTGAAAATGACTCATTTATAATTTCTCCTAATTTTTATTCCTGATGATTTGCTGGTGGGAAAGCAACGTACTGTTTATACTCTTCTCTAGGTCAAATCTTTCTCAAAATCACTAAATGAGACAATTATTATGAGCGCTTTTTCCCCCTCATAATAATTGTCTCAGCTATTTTTCTACATTTCGTTATTAAAAATACTAATATTTTTTTTAGTAACTACTTTTGACAATTTTATCTCCCGGCTGACATCATCGCTTAATCTAAGTTTTCACCGTTAGAAGCGATGACTTGCTTGTACCACTCGAAAGATTTTTTACGACTACGTTTCAACGTGCCCTTGCCGTCATTATCCCGATCAACATAAATGAAACCATAGCGTTTTTTCATTTCGCCTGTGCCTGCTGATACTAAATCGATACAGCCCCAAGAAGTGTAACCCATCAGGTCGACACCATCTTCTTCAACAGCACTTTTCATTGCCTGAAGATGAGCTTTCAAATAAGAGATTCGATAATCATCGTTAATGGTCCCATCATCCATCACTTCATCGACAGCACCTAACCCATTCTCCACGATAAATAATGGCTTTTGATAGCGATCAAACAAGTCATTCATTGTAATTCGTAAACCTAGAGGATCAATTTGCCAGCCCCACTCTGACGTTTCCAAATATGGATTTTTAATAGTTGGAAAAAGATTCCCTGCTGTTTTTTCAACCCCAGAATTCTCATCCGCAGCTACTCGAGAAGCATAATAAGAAAAAGAAATAAAATCCACTGTATTGTCTTTCAATATATCTGAATCCCCGGCTTCCATTTCGATGACTACACCCTTATGTTCTAATTCTTTTAGGGCATATGGCGGGTAAGCACCCCTCGACTGCACATCGATCAAGAAGTAATTGCCGCGATTTCCTTTCACTGATTCCCAGACATCTTTAGGGTTGCAACTATACGGATAGTAACTACCAGCAGCTAACATACAGCCTACTTGATTTTCTGGATCCACTTCATGGGCAATTTTCGTAGCTAGTGCACTGGCTACTAACTCATGGTGGGCTGCTTGATACTTTACTTGTTCTTGATTTTCGCCTTCTTCAAAAACTAAACCGGCTCCTAAGAACGGTGCATGTAAAATCATATTGATTTCATTGAAAGTCAACCAATATTTTACTAACCCCTTATAACGATCAAATAATACTCGTACCAATTTTTCATAAAAATCAATCATTTTACGATTTCGCCAGCCACCGTACTCCTTGATCAAGTGAATAGGACAATCAAAATGAGTGATCGTTACTAGTGGCTCGATCCCATATTTATGACACTTTTTAAATAAGTCCTCATAAAATTTAAGCCCCTCTTCATTTGGCTGTTCTTCATCACCGTTAGGAAAAATCCGCGTCCAACCAATCGATAAACGATAGGTTTTAAAACCCATTTCGCCAAATAACGCAATGTCTTCTTTATAGTGATGGTACATGTCGATGGCCTCTTTTGCTGGATAAAAATAGCCATCTTCAAAGGCTAACATTTTTCTTTGACCGGTGATCACCTTGCGACGATCAGCTCCAGTAGGGATCACATCGACATTCGCCAAGCCTCGCTGCCCCTCATTGTAACCACCCTCACATTGATTGGCTGCGGTAGCGCCACCCCATAAAAAATCTTTTCTAAAACTCATGAACTTCCTCCTAGTTTTCTTCGTCTAATTTTTAGCTCATAATTCGAATGACTTGTGCACCAAAATCAATGGCACCTTCATTAGCTGTAAGAATGTCGCCAACTTCTTGAGAATTCGTAATAACAACTGGTGTAATGACTTTATAGCCCTTTTCTTGAATTCCATCTAAATCAAACGTGATCAATTCATCGCCAACGGTAATTTTTTGACCCTTTTCAACATGATATTCATAGCCTTCGCCGTTTAATTGAACCGTATCAATCCCAACATGAATCAAGATTTCTAACCCATCATCACTAGTGATACCAATGGCGTGCTTTGAATCAAACAAAGCAGACACTACTCCATCAACTGGCGAAACGACTTTTCCTTCTTCTGGTTGAATCGCTACCCCTTGGCCTAAAATCTCTTCAGAAAACATGCCATCATCAACCATTTTCAATGACTTTAATTGTCCTTTAATTGGTGCCACAATTTGTGCGCCATTGATATTAACTGTTTTATCTTTAGCCAATTCTTGCTCTAATTCTTTTGTTTCTTCTTCCACTTCTACGGTGTCCCGATACAAAATCAAAGTGGCAATAAATGTAATGACAATACTAATCCCAGCACCAATACAAGCACTAATAAAATAGCGCAAAGTATTGTCACCGATATAACTTGGTAAAGTTAATAAACCTGGCGAACCACCTGAAAAGTTGCGAACTCGCATGATTCCCATGAATAGACCGCCGACGCCTCCGCCAATCATAGCCGCATACAAAGGTGTTTTAAATCTCAAATTGACCCCATATAAAGCCGGTTCAGTAATTCCAAAAAGTCCGGTTAAACCAGCAGAAAATGCTAACTGTTTGATGGCAGAATCTTTTGATTTCACACCCACGCCAATTGCTGCTGCCCCTTGGCTGACGTTTGATGCCAACATTCCCGGATAAATTACCGTGTCAAAGCCTGTAGTCATTCGATTATTAATTCCAATCGGAACTAAACCATAATGAGTTCCTGTAGCAACAAACAGTGGTGTCAAAGTCCCAATTAGCAATGGTACAATCCAAGGACTCACGGATTCTAATGCAGTGATTGCTGCAGAAATCCCTGAAGAAATCAAATAACCTAAAGGACCTAAAGCAACTAATGTGACGATTCCTACTACGAAAATAGTAATCAAAGGTTTACTGAAAAATTTAATTACTTTTGGTGATACACGATCAGCAATTGGTTCCACATAAGACATAAACCAAACTGCTAAAATAATCGGGATAACGGATGATGAATAACTCACTGCCGTAATTGGCAGGCCAAACAAACTAATTGAGCCACCCGTTTCCGTTGCAGTAGTCACCATGTTGACAAAATTTGGGTGTAATAAAATCCCCCCGACCATGATTGCTAAATACATATTGGTTTTAAATTTAATGGCTGAAGAAGCCGCCAATAAAACAGGCAAGAAATAAAAGGCTGCATCTGCCATAAAGTTTAAAATCTGATAACTTTGTCCTTCTATTGACAATACATTAAAGACTACAAGAAGCGATAAGACTGCTTTTAACATCCCAGCTGCCGTAATTGCTGGCAGAATCGGTGTAAAAATACCTGTGATAGTATCGATCACTTTTGCAATTTTACTGCGATCATCTTTTTCTTCTGTCTCACTTGAATCTTCAGACAAATGAAACGCTTGATTAATTTCCTTGTAGACATTGCCCACATCACTGCCAATAATTACTTGGTACTGTCCACCTTTATTGACAACTCCCATAATTCCAGTCGTATTTTTTAAAACTTTTTCTGAAGGTTTTTTATCATCTTTCAACACAAAACGCAGACGAGTTGCGCAATGGGTAAGTGATTTGATATTTTCTTTTCCTCCGATATTTTCGACGATTATTGTAGCTAAGTCTTGGTAATTCATGTTTTTCCTCCTATTTTTTAAACTACGTATCTGCAATATTTCAATTTGAGCATAAAAAAATACCTAAATGTCCCTTTTCAGAACATTCAGGTATAGCCTGCATTATCAGTAACAATCCTATTCGGTAGTTATTCTTTTTATGTGGATAGTTAAATAAATCAATTCATCTTCTTCCAATGGTCGGCCGAATTCTTTACTCACATATTCACTAATTTTTAGTGAACAAGCATATTCATTGGGAAAGCGTTCCTTCAAGCCAAACATGAAACTTGCTGTACCACTGTCATCCAACTTCGTGCCATTGAACAAGCGCTGTACAAAAAATTTTAAGTGCGTAATAAAACGCTCATAATTCAGCGAATATTCATCTAAGTCTATTTTGAAGTGATACTTAATGATATTCAAGACATTTTGAATGATTTTGGTCATCTCAGAAACTTGGTTCATCTGATTCATATCTAATTCGGCATTAACGATATGAAAAGCAATAAAACCAGCTTCATCTTCAGAAAATTTGATCCCTAAGCGTTGTTGAATAATGTTAAGCGCTTCTTTTCCAATCAAAAATTCATGATTATAAAAACGTTTGATTTCCCAAAGCAGGCCATTTTTAGTTTCCATGCCTTGTTCGTAACGTTCAATTGCAAAATTAATATGATCGGTCAAAGTTAGGTTTAGATTATCACTCAACCGTTTGCCTAATGATGCTCTCGCGAAGCTGATGATTTCATTTGCCACTTGAATATACTCGATAGGGATAGAAGCAAGTAACTGGGTTAATTTATTGACGTTCCACTCTTTAGTGCTGAGATAGACTTTTTCTATCTTCGCTTCATCAATAATGTCACCAGCCTTCTTCTTAAAACCTAGGCCTTTTCCCATCACAACAATTTCTTGTTGATCAGCATTTTCAGAAATGACAATATTATTGTTGATTACTTTTGCAATGTACATATGGTTACCCTTCAAGATAAAGTTTAGGTCTAGCCCACGTAAAGCGGTAACAATCCATAAGCACATAATAGCATGATAAAAAATATTTTGTCAATTTCTGTATGAATTCTTACTTTCTTGAGTTTTTTTGATTAAATATCAGATTCGTTACTTTTCAATCATTAGCCGCATTTTTTATATAAAGGTTCTTAAAACAATTGAACCCTTTTTAACTTCTCCACTAGATTACCATAAACTGGCGTACTTAAAACTTTACCTAGCGACACCTATCTTACGGCGGAGTTCTCAGAAAAATTAATTACATGGTCATAAGCTGATTGACTAGACACAAAATGTTCGGTCGAAAAGTAACACCCTCCTCTTAAAGAGAAAAATAGAAAATCGCGAAATTCGCCAAAATTACATTTGGGGCTCAAATTTGCAGGGTTTTGGGCGGGCTTTTTTTCTAAAAGGTTGATTTCTCGGCTTTTCGGAAAAATTGAGAGGGCTTTTTCGTGCAAATTTGAAGACGATATGCAAAATTGGCGGTTTTGACGTTTTTCCGATTCATGGCGTATGGTTGATTCATCAATTGATACGAAATTAAAGGAGACGATACGATGACTGAGGCACTTTTGACTCACCGCCAGCTTTTTTCCATGACTCCGAAGAACCTTGAGCAACGAATCTCGGAGCACTATTACCAAACACAAAACAGCAGTTTGACGATCCAATATGCATTGGCTTTGCGAGTACGCTGCACATTGGGCGCACAGGAATTCAAGCATATTTTGCGGGATCTTATTCGCGAGCTTTTTTTGACGACGAAAGCCACACGAACTATGAAGCGATTCTTTTATTACTTCCAGGACTATTTTATGGCGCCTGAATGGCGGAGCTTGAAGCTGCGGGTATTCCCGCTGCGGAATTTTGGCGAGAAGGCAGTGACGTTAGTTCATTCCCTTATCTCGACTATCCGTCCTGATGAAACGAACGAACCTTGATGAACGTATATACTCTGTCCCCGACCTAATAAAGAAAGGAAGCGAAGAGATGAACCACAAATTAGTCGCAACATTTACCAACGAACACGGCAAACAACACAATTGGACTTACAAAGGAATAGATACCGACTTGCCCGCAGAAACCATCAAAGAAGCCTGCGAATTATTGACCAGCTTAGATATTTTTGAACAGGACGGCGTGAAGCTTTTTGATACCGTCGTCACTGCGAAGATCGTGACGACGATC
>Ga0160505_100587_pt1 | contig 20059 bp, 8 predicted proteins | sample DIDeMG_FD_108225 | JGI IMG/M metagenome (GOLD analysis project Ga0160505, IMG submission 108225) | Enriched chicken feces microbial communities from UW Madison campus, WI, USA - DID2874_E49_Stillage MG | ecosystem: Host-associated > Birds > Digestive system > Large intestine > Fecal ... | reverse complement strand
ACCAGAGATTGACACCCAGTAAAACCTTAACAAGCTGCTTAATCAAGCGAACCATCAGCAAAGAAGTTGCGGTAATGAATCTAAGAACTTGACTACCGCACCAAGACCCTTCTTGGTATCAAGCTCCGGGGAAACTTTCCTCAACAAGTCTCGCTCTGCAGGGTGCAGAGGTTTACACTACCTAACCCTTTAGAGAATAGTTTGCTTCATTCCATTAAGTTATCTGTCTAAACATCTTTTTTCGTTTCCCGGTCTCAGTAACCGAGGAACCTAGTAGCCTAAGCTGACTAAATGGATGTCCCAATTGTGTAATAATATTCATATAGTTCTTCCGGGATTTTTCTAACCATCAAGTCTAAGGATATGATTGAGAACCTCTTACTAGATCTTCTGTCTGACTAACTTATGGTGCTTAGTATTGTGTCTTTATAGTCCTCAGCAGTCTTCTTACTAGATTGTATATAGCTTTATATCCAATCACCTGGTTTCTAATTTAATAGTTCCTCGTAACACAAGTATGCGCCTAGCTCAGGGTCTAGAAAGGAACTCTTTATAAGCGAAAGCTGACAAAGACACTAGCTCGATATCACCATCGAAGAATGTAGATAAAGCCGAAATAAAAAAAAAAAAAACACAAACTACAAATCGCGATCCATATAGAACAAAACAGATTCCCCGCGTCCGTATCTTAGTAAGTGCACTCAATGCGCTGCTGATGGGTTGATCCCCTGGCTGACACATGGGTTGTTCCAGCAAGAAAAATAAGAGTAAGCACTCCATTTTGGGCAAAGTTCTCATACTCAACCTCAGTAATCACGCTTCGAGGATTACCACGTGACATTTCACATTCACATTTTTATTTATTTTAGACTTTGTCTTAAGGTCTAGAACAGGTTAAATGCGAGGCTGCTGATTGTTGAATAAATTGTTGAATCCACCGCCGTTCGCTTACCCAAACGAGCCGAGAATTTAGCGCATGTGAATAACCACCAGCACTAGAAATCATAACATCGCATAGTGAACAAAAGGCGTTGCTAGTATAACATCTAGGGCTGCCATACAAAGGTGGCTTTTTTTTTTGCTAACCCTCTTTTCCGAGCCTACATCTGCTAGCATACTAGAAAGAGTGAGTTTGGGATAATACCAGAAGTAGCAATAGCGTGGAGGCAAAAAAATAAAAACAAAAAAAAGAAACAAAACAAACAAAAAATCGTTTTTGCTCAAATGAACCTTCTACAAGTTTAACAACCTTCCTCTCCCCAAACCTGTCTCTGATATTTGTCTTCTGTGTATATATAAAGCAGCACTCTTACAAACTATTTGTTAGAAACGCTTTCACTTCGTATTTTCTTCATCTAGATTTCGATTATTATAAATCATTGATTCATAGTAATCATTTACTAAATATATGGTATGTATGCTAGTTTAATTATTAGAAATATCAAACTAGTTGGGATCAAGTAATCATAAAATGGAAAACGGAGTTTGGGTAAGGTCTCCGGCTGCATAAGACCGCGCTGGCCCATAGTAACAAAGCCTATTGCAGAGCTTGGCTTCAACGACAAACAAGCAGTGCTGACCCGTTGTCAACGGTTGGCATGACTACTGTCACAGGTGTCAGCGAGTTTGTGGCTGGAGCAGGTAATGGCCACCGCCTGCAATGGCGTTTAACAATGGTAACTGGGCAAGGTACATCTGATACGGCGCAAATAAACTGCGACTGAAGTCTGTTCAGCCTTGTAGTTTCCCTTTAATGGTTCTGGACCTGATTCTGGTGTGTAATACGAGTGCACTGACACCTTCTCCCATTCTAAAAAATTAAGGTGCTAAGGGAGGCTGGCGATTTCGATAGCATGAGAGTTGGAAGCACCAGGAGACAACCATTACAAGAACGTTCTTACTGAGGAAAAAAAAAAAAAAAAAATTCTATATAAATAAAGCAAAACCTATCCGTTTGATACCAAGCCTTTCTCTTTTTTATCTTCCCTACAACCATCAACAAACTAATCAACGCTTTTACAGCCACTCAATTGCGACAAACCTGCAATATACAATATCCTCCATTAACCAAAACTAATAATTGATCTAAAATGAGCGAATCCAAGTTTTACTCTCTTGCCCCCCTTGACAAGGCTGGCAACCCCTACGAATTTTCTCAGCTCAAGGGCAAGGTTGTTCTCATTGTCAACGTTGCTTCCAAGTGCGGTTTCACTCCCCAGTACAAGGGACTCGAGGAGCTCAACAAGAAGTACGGCCCCGAGGGCCTCGTGATTCTTGGCTTCCCCTGCAACCAGTTTGCCCACCAGGAGCCTGGTTCCCAGGATGAGATTGAGTCCTTCTGCCAGCTCAACTACGGCGTCACCTTTCCCATTCTCAAGAAGATCGATGTCAATGGTGCTGACGCCGACCCCGTCTACACCTACCTCAAGAACGAGAAGTCCGGTCTGCTGGGTTTCAAGGGTATCAAGTGGAACTTTGAAAAGTTTTTGGTGGACAAGAATGGTAAGGTCGTTGAGCGTTACGCGTCGACCACCTCGCCTGCTTCGATCGATGCCACTATCGCCAAGTACTTGAAGGCCTAATCTGGCCTTCTAAATCACACGAGGGGGGAAATGGCTGGCCCTCGTGATGCCGAGCATGAGCAGCTGTAAAAACACGGGTTATAATAGTATAGTAGTTTAATTGTCCATGATTTAATAAATCTTTTTTTAATGTCAAAGTCTAATACTAAAGCCAAATCTCCCATCTTACTTCTGCGTTATGCGGGGGAGAAAGAGCCAGAGATAAACAGGGTTACGCAAGTAGCAGCCTGGTTTCATGATTGTATCCCCGTTGGCTTTTGTCTGGTGGTAAAGGGGGTGTACCCCACTTAGGTTTTTCTTGAGTTTTTTTTTCTGTTGAACATTTTCCTCTTTTCGGTCGTCTTCAACAATGCCCTTCACATATGCCCTCAGCCGCGACTATTTAATGATTCCAGCGCCCAATGGGATTTCAAAATTTCAATTTCCCCTTCACTCCTTTCCTCTTCCCTTCTCTTCAGATATAACGCACATTTTCTTCCTTCTTTTGCATCTAATACCTCTGCAAGACTAGCTGCCTTAATTTTTCTTCATTATCCACAATGCTTAACTGGTTGACCGGTCCTCAGGACCAATCCGTCATCGTTGGTCCCGCTCAACCGGGCGAGACTGCCCCCCGCCGCAACATTGGCGCTAAGGATGGCCTCTATAAATACCCTGACAACGTTCCTGAGATGAGCACCATCTACGGCATTCTTACTTGGGCGGTCAAACAATACCCCGAGCTTAAAGCCATGGGCTCTAGAAAGCTCATTGCTACGCACGAAAAAGAGAAAATTGTCTCCAAGAAAATTGACGGCAAGATTCAACAGATTCCCAGGAAGTGGACTTACTATGAACTTTCTGGTTATAATTACTTGTCTTACACCGAGCTGCTTAATATTGTTCATGACTACGCTGCGGGTTTGCTGGCTATTGGCATCCAGCCCAAGGGCAAGGAAATTTTTCACATCTACGCTCAGACTTCAGCAGAGTGGATGCAAACTGCTCTTGCACTTAATGCTAACGCGATAACCGTTGCTACTGCTTACGACACTCTTGGTGAAGAGGGCGTTACGCACTCGTTCACTCAGACTGAGTCAATCGGTGTCTTTGTCGACAACACCAATCTACATACTTTGATCAACCCTCTGAAAAAGGCCACCAACATTAGAATTGTGATCTATAAAGATGACATTGATGATCCCGAGCGCAGCGATGAGATCAACCAGATTAAAGCTATTAGACCTAATATCAAGGTTTACTCTTACAGCGAGGTCATCAAGCTCGGTAAGGAGAAATTTACAGAACCCATTACGCCTTCGCCCGAGGATATCGCTCTTATTATGTACACTTCGGGTTCTACTGGCCCGCCCAAGGGTGTTGTTCTTACCAACGCTAATGTAGCAGCCGGTGTGGCAGGTACCGGTATGAACATTAGCCATGACTCTGTTGCTCCTGGCTCAAAATTGTTGGCGTTTCTACCACTTGCTCATATTCTGGAGTTTACATTTGAATTGCTGACGTTTTACTGGGGTGGTATCCTCGGTTATGGCACCATCAAGACCATCTCAGATGTGTCTATGCACAATTGTGTTGGTGATATCCGCGAGTTCAAGCCCAATATGATCGTTGGTGTTCCTGCAGTCTGGGAAACAGTCCGTAAGGGTATTTTGGGAAAGATTGAACAGCTATCTCCGTTGAAGCAGAAAATGTTCTGGGGCGCGTACTATGCAAAGACCTCACTTGCCAAGTATGGTCTCCCCATGCCCTTGGTTGATCGACTTATTTTCAGTAAGATCAAGGAGGCCACAGGTGGCTGTTTGCGATTCAACTTCAATGGTGGCGCTGCTATTTCTTATGATACTCAAGAATTTATCACAAATGTTCTCGCCCCCATGGTAATTGGATATGGATTGACTGAAACGAATGCCAACTGCTGTTTGATGGCACCCAAACATTTTGCCTACGGTACGCAGGGCCCGCTTTCCCAATCCGTCACTGTTAAGCTTGTTGACGTTCCTGATGCGGGGTATTTTGCGAAAAACAACCAGGGTGAGGTTTATATCAAGGGCCCATGTGTCATGACAGAATATTACAAGAACGAACAGGAAACCAAGGAGGCTATGACCGAGGATGGCTGGTTCAAGTCAGGTGACATTGGTGAGTGGACTCCCGCGGGTCACATCAGACTGATTGACCGTAAGAAGAACTTGGTCAAGACGCTTAACGGTGAGTATATTGCCATTGAGAAGCTTGAGTCTGTCTACCGCTCGAACCCATACATTCTCAACATCTGTGTCTATGCCGACCAAAACCAGGTGAAACCTATTGCCATCATCGTCCCCAACCCCAATCCTGTTGAAAAATTGGCCAAGGAACTTGGTGTGGAAACCCACGAAGACATTGCTCAAGATCCCAAGGTCTCCAAGGCTATCCAGAAGAGTATTATTGAAACTGGTGCCAACAGTGGTCTTAAGGGCATTGAGCTTATTGCTGGCGTTGTCATCTCAAAGCATGAGTGGACTCCCCAGAATGGATTTCTGACCAGCGCACAAAAGCTTGAGCGCAGAAAGATTCTGGCTGACAACAAAAAGGAGATTGACGAGCTGTACAAGGAGACCAGCTAGACTGCGATTAGTAGATTTTACTGATCATCCGTCATCAATTTTATCTTTAACTGTTTTTATGCTCATATTTCTCTTTTATGATAGTTTTTTTTTTGTTTGTATTTCATTATCATTAATTATTATTCTTGTTCTTATTATTGTTGTATGAACTACAAACCTTAGTGTTACAAACGCCAGGCAGATGTATAACTCAAGTATGATATTCTGGTTTAAAGCAAAAATAAAACCAGATTCATAACCAATAACAATATTCTAATTTGACATATACAATTGATAAGATAATTTTTTTTTTACCATCACATCAATCACATGTGAAGACAACCAACAACGCAAACAGGTTCCCAAACTCACAGGCAAAAAAGCCGTCTATAAATGATGTCATAGACAGGCAAGCAAAAAAAAAAGTACCTTTAGTAAAAATTTATTTATAGGTTCACGTGGTATAATACATAGACTTGATTATCTGATATCTATGAATAAAAACATAACACTTAAAACAAATTAAAGTTTATGTCTCATTAAACGTGTGGCTAAAAATTTTCATACAAACTTCGGATCAACATTTTGAAAAATCACCGACCCCAGAAGCTCAAGTCAACGTCTGCTGTGCTCTTACTTGACACAAACCTTTTAGAATTGTTTCGTCATATCCCACACCAATTTCGCCGGCTTATCCACCTCAGTAAACCAGTGATGACCAGCAACCAGAACAACAAGCGCTTTCAACGCGGAAAGGGCTGCGGAAATATCGAGGCTTACTCCCTCGCCGAGAAAGAGAATTCTAAATGGGAAAGCTATTACAAGTCTCTTGATCTCTTTAATGGTGATGAAGCTGAATGGGCCCGCTTCAAGGATACTTGCCAGCAGCCGCTTCCTGTTACTTTCCGCATCACTGGCGGATTAGAAACCTCAAAGGAACTTCAGGATCTTGTCGAAAAGAAATACATCCCGTTGACCAAATCGATTGAGATTGAGAATGAGAAAATCGAGGTTCCGCACCCGATTGAATTCTACCCCAATAATATGGCATATCAATTTAACGTCTCGAAGAGTGTTTTGCGCAAAAATGAGGCCTTTGCGCAGCTTCAACGCTTTCTTGTCGTTGAAAACGCAGCTGGTAATGTCTCCAGACAAGAGGCTGTTTCGATGGTCCCACCGCTCTTCATGGACATTAAATCTCACCACAAAGTGCTAGATATGTGTGCGGCGCCGGGCTCCAAAACTGCGCAGCTTATTGAAGCCCTCCATTCCAGCACGCCTGAACGTAGGGTCGACGGTATCGTTGTTGCGAACGACAGCGACTACAAGCGCTCGCATTTGCTCGTGCACCAGGTCAAGCGCCTCACCTCTCCTAACCTCCTCGTCACTAACCACGATGCCCAGGCCTACCCGCGCATTTGTACTAGCGCAGAGAATCCCAAGGAAGGAATTCTTTTTGATAGAATCTTATGCGATGTGCCTTGTTCTGGTGATGGCACCATGCGCAAAAACATCAACGTCTGGCGTGATTGGAAGGTCGGCAATGGTCTCGGCTTGCACTCCCTCCAACTAAATATTTTGCTGCGTGGAATTCAGCTGCTTGAAGATGAGGGCCGCTTAGTGTATTCAACATGCTCCCTCAACCCCGTTGAGAACGAGGCTATAGTTGCAGAAGCTCTGCGTCAAAACCCTGGAAAGATTAGACTTGTTGATGTCAGTACTGAGCTGCAGAACCTAAAGCGCTCACCTGGCCTCAGCACCTGGAAGGTTGCCAACAAGGCAGGCAAGTTTATTGAGAAGAAGGAGGCTACAGGAGATGCGAATGGTAAGAAGAAAAACGGCGACAATAATATTGACGCGTCAGTGTTTCCCCCCACTGAGGAAGAGGCCAAGACGTTTGGTCTCGAAAAGTGTCTGAGAGTATACCCTCAACAACAGAATACAGGTGGATTCTTTATCGCGGTATTTGAGAAAGTCAGTGGAGCAAATAGAAAGCGCACACGGGAACCCTCACCTGAGGCTGAAGATACTGCCGTGGTATCAGCCATAGAGACTAAGAAGACCAAAGTCGAAGAGACCAACAACACTCAAACTACTGCTATTGCTTCTGGCCCTTCTTCCGCCCCCGAGCAGAAGAAGGAAAGACTTCCTCGGGATGCTAACGAAGAGCCGTTTGTATTCCTTTCTCCAGAGCACCCGGTGCTGGTTAAGTGCAAGGAGTTTTTTGGCATCTCTGATGAGTTCCCTCTTGACGTGCTGCTGGTCAGAAACAACTCTGGTGAGCCAACCCGCTCAATCTACTATGTTGATCCTGTTATGAAACCCCTGTTGGAACTTAATGAGAACAAGTTAAAGATTGTGCACTCAGGCATCCGCATGTTTACCTTCCAGCGCAAAGACGTACCTTGCGAATGGCGTATTCAAAACGAGGGAGTCCGTATCATTACCCCCTTCCTTAGCAAAAGAGTAATTGAATATGCTGGTGAGTCGACCAAGGCGCTCGAACTCTTGCGCACCCTGGCCACTGAGGATTTTACCAAATTTCCGTTTTTGCGCGAGCACCACAATGATGAGTTTTTCGCTCTTATTGAAAACATTGCTGAGGGCTGCATCATTTTGAAGATTCGCCAGGAGGCTGGACCAGAGCTGCTATACCCTATCTGGCGTGGCAAGGGAAGTTGCAATTTGATGCTACCCAAGGAGGATCTTGACGAGCTCAAGCACCGAATGTTTGGCATCGGCGTTGTCAAGAAGCAACTACCAACAGTAGCGTCTACTATTGTACCCGCCGTAGCTGAACCTTAATCCATTGTTCTAAAATGAGTTTGCTTATAACAAGACATAAACAAGACCAGCTTATCTCCCGCCTCCCTTCCTGTTAATTTTATGAATTTCCATCCAAGTAGCTATCCGTAGACATTTTTTTTTTTCGTCAGTTGCGACGTCTTTGACATATCCTCGCTTTGATTGTGTTTTTAAAAATTTTTAATCTTTCTATCTGTTCATCAATTTGTTAAGTTTTCTGCATCTTGCAGTATACAGATATCCACTCTGGTCTCCCTCCGATCCTTTCTTCTTCTTTAATAATGCCCGGCAGCTCTGACAAAGTCCACAAATCTTCCACTTTCTACAGCCACAAGCCCTCCACGGCATCTATCTCATCTGTCGATACCGACGACCTAATGGACCACCGCCAATCACAACAGTTTTCATCTACTTATACTGCGTCAACTGACCCGTTTTTTCAACGTCGCCGCCGATCATCCCACACATTCCCTCAGTCTTCTCTTGACTACGGCCAGCCTACTGCCAGCAATACCTCCTCCAACCAACCGGGGCCTCCAGAACAGCATAAGCATTCGGGCGTTCCGACTTCTTCATTTCAATCACGTAGGCGCCGAACTCAGTCGTTTAGCTCGCCCAGTCTCTACGAACGCATGGTTTCCACTCGAAAAGCCCACCACGAGTCGTCTGAAGCACGCGGACCAAATGAGACCTCGTCCTCCTCACGCGCACCTCTGCTTAGTACCGCTAAAGGTAAAATTAATGAGCCCATGCCGAGTTATGATTCTATCCCTGACCATACTCATCGTGATCATGACATGCTAGCAATTAACATTGATAATCTCGATGGGAACGCAAAAAACACCCAAGATACCTACCGCCACTTTATGAGTGCTGATGGCCATCATGAGTCGGGATCATTTGGAGATAGCTTTGATAATATTGATGAAGAAAGTATTTTAGGCTCAAAGCCCGCATCACGCCGGTCCTCTTCTGCTTCTTCTCTCGGTGACGTATGTCTGCCTATTGATTCTCCACCAGAGAATGCTTCGGGCTTTGATGGCACGCGAGGGTGCCATTTTGATCTCTCATATCTTGAAGAATTTGCAACCATTGAGCGCAAAGAGCTGCTAGAGATTTCTCAAGCAACACCGGCGGAGTCCATTCTTAACAATAGCTCGAAAAACATGACATCTATGCCTGGGGTCAACCAATTGGTCAGTCACGCCGTCAACGAGATAGATGGGGATACTAACGGCCGTCTTCGTCCTCACCGTGTTGTGCCATGGGAAAATAGAAAGTCAACCATTAACGGGTTATCGGGTACTGGTGGCTACTCAACCGGCTTTGTTGATGCAAACAATCGCAATAAGGACTCTTTTGGCAAGCGCGTCAAGCATAGGCACCACAAACAACAGCAGCAGCAGTTTAATTACCCAATCATTGAGGACACTTTAATGAGATTTACATATTTTCGAGAGGATCTTGAAGCAACAATCCACTCACCTAGTATTTCCGGGCTTCTGCAGCCTGGCCAACGATTCAACGACTTGTTCGACGTGGATTACTACAGTCACCGTGAGACCACAGCTCCGACAACTTTAAACATGTCAGCAAAGTCTGTTGATATACCACTATCACCACTCGCGGCCTCGCCACTGTCTACAGATGATGGAAAGCGCAAAAGTACTGAGGCCACACCTCCTGTTGCTAGTAGAGAATCTAACACTCCCATAAACGAGCCTATTGCAACTCCTAACAATGGGATTGAGCCTAGTCCCTTTTGGCTCGATGTGCTAAACCCAACAGAGGAAGAAATGAAGGTGCTCAGTAAAACGTTTGGAATTCATCCTTTAACCACTGAAGATATTTTCCTGGGTGAAACGCGTGAGAAGGTCGAGCTTTTTAGGAATTATTACCTGGTTTGCTTTCGATCATTTGACATTCACGATGAGCGGAGTAAATCTAAGGACCAATCTGCTTACGCTGAGGATTCTGGTATTTCGGGCTCAGGAACTTCTAGAAGGAAGAAGAAGAAGAATTCAAGTGAGCTAACTCCACTTAACATGTATATAATAGTGTTTCATGAAGGTGTCATTACCTTTCACTTCTCGCCTACACCTCATCCTGTTAATGTTCGGCGCAGAACCCGGCTGCTTCGCGACTACATTACAGTTTCTTCTGACTGGATTTCTTATGCACTTATTGATGATATAACTGATGGGTTTGCACCAATGATTGATGCAATTGATGATGAAGTTACTTGGATTGAGGACTCGATTCTTCGGATGCATTCCGGAGAGTCTGATAGTGATGATAGTGATGATGAGGACGAGAAGATTTCACGACGTGGTTCTATTATGACCAAAGCAGGTTCAACCAAACAACGTTCATCTTCATCTTCTTCTAGCTCTAGTAGTTACTCATCATCTCTTGCTACCAAGGATGGAAAATGGAAGGAGAAAGGAGATATGCTGAGAAGAATTGGCGAATGCCGTAAACGGATCATGTCTATTCTGCGCTTGCTAGGCTCCAAGGCTGATGTTATCAAAGGATTTTCCAAACGCTGCAATGAGCAATGGGAAGTTACTCCCCGGTCTGAGATAGGACTGTATCTTGGCGACATTCAGGATCATATTGTGACCATGGTGCAGTCACTTAATCACTATGAGAAGCTTTTGTCGCGGGCACACTCAAACTATCTTGCTCAGCTGAATATTGACATGACCCGCGTGAATAACGATATGAATGATGTGTTGTCGCGAATCAATGTGCTGGGTACAATTGTTCTTCCAATGAATATTGTTACTGGTCTATGGGGCATGAACGTTTTCGTTCCGGGCCAGAATATAGAGTCCTTGACATGGTTTTGGGGAATCACATCATCTTTATTTGCTTTTGCAATTATTTGCTTTTTGATTGCTAGGCGGATATATGGTATTGCATAGATGTTAAATTATCATTTATTATTATTATTATTATTATTATTATTATTATTATTATTATTATTATTATTATTATTATTATTATTATTATTATTATTATTATGATTATTATTCAATCTCTTTAAGTGTTACTTTTTGAACAAGAAACAGGACTATGAAATGATTCTGAAGCTAACTAGCCCAATGAAATTTGCTTAGTCGCTGGCATGCCGGTATTATTTACTATCCAGACTAGGTTTTAACCATAACTACCACTAGATCATTCTAAGATCTGATCATGATAGGTTGCAATAGAGTCTGGTTTAAAAAATAAAATAAAATAAAAGTATAGTCAGGTCAAGCTTGCTGGAATAGCTGAGTTCCACGCAATTACTAGTAAGAAATAATCTATAACTCTGCCAGGGTACTAACGAAATAAAATAAAATGATAACCCATTCATGAATTTGAAAAATTACAAATTGAGATATTAGTATATATTATTAAAAATCGTAGCTATATGAATATTAAATGCATTACTTTATATATAAGATATGGCCTCCTATGACGGTCTTGACCCATATCCCCACCTCTGAAACGAAGCAGTTGCTTTTTTTGCAACTAGTCTTCGTTTAGGTTCTCTTGGTCCAGTTAATTAATGCAGGCTCCTTTGGCAGCGTAATCATTGATTCGAAATCAATTTCCGGCAACGTGTCAACAGTCCAAGTGAATTCACGGATAAATGTGGCCAAAATAGTGCCAAGCTGCACATATGCAAACTGCTCACCAATGCAACGATGACGGCCACCACCAAAGGGAAGGTATGGGGATGATACACCCTTTGAGACAGCACCAAAACCATAATCAATCGATTCTTCCTTCTTAGAGCTATCAGATGTAGTCGGAATGCTGCTAGGATCTTGCCAGCGACGCGGCTCAAAATGACCAGCGTTTTTAAAGTACTCCTCTGACATCATGGTAAAACCTGTTGAAACCATGATGTAGTGACCCTTGGGAATAATATAGCTGGTATTGGGCACCTGAAGCGGGTTCATAACTTTTCGGAAAACCGAATGCAATGGGGAATGCAGTCTTAAAGTCTCTTTGATAGTGTCGTTAAGCAAGGTCATATCCTGGAGTTTCTCATAAGTGATAGGGTTAATTTGATTGGTATCGCTGTCAATTCCACAGATATTAACTTGCTCCTGATACAATGCTTCAATTAAGTCAGGGCGCTGACCAAGATGCAGCAAAGCCCAAGACGAAGTTGTGGCTGAAGTGTGCTGGCCGCCCATAAGAATACCAATAAGAAGGTTGGCGATATGCTGATCAGTCATTCGCTCACCGTTCTTGTATACAGCATTGGCCATAAGTGAGCCGATCAGGTCCTGAGTTGCATCAATATTTCCCTCCTTCCGGCGTCCAGCAATAATCTCTTTGTATGTATTAGAAATCTTTTGCTGGGCGGCGTCGCGTCTCCAATAGACAGGAAGAGGTAAGTGGGGGAAGACAAAGTTAATGGGAGTAAAGCCCTTATCAAGATCAGCATAGTATGAAGCAAAGTTTGTATCAAGCTTGGACCGCACCTCGCTGCCAAGCAAAGTACGAGAAGCAGTGAAAATTGTGAGCTGTGACTGAGAAAGGAGGACTCTAGCGACTCCAGACTTTTTATCGTCCTTACCTTCGTAGTAAAATGAAGAGGTTTTAAAGTAGTCAACGACCTCCTCGACAATCTTTGGAACATACGACTTGAATGCATCCTTTGAAAGCGCAGACTTGGCAAACTTTTTTTGTTCCATTAATTTGTGGTTTGGACAGTCATATACAACACCCTCACCAAAGATCGGGGTGGTCAAATGCGAGTAGGCCTCTTCGGCGGAAACATCTTGGAGCTTACTGTTAAACATAAACTCTTGGCCTTTAGGTCCCAAGCAAACAGTCATAACACGGCCACACATAATGAAAGCAAAAACGTCACCGTACTTGTCCTGATTTTCTTTGAAAAATTCATAGGGCCGGCGGCCATAATCAACAGTAGAACCAATCCATGGGAAATAATGAAACACCATGGGCGCCCGGTTGGGATGGCAAAAAAATAACTGTTTGAGAATGTTGAAGGCAACAGAAATAATCACAAAAAACCCCAAGATCAAAGGAACCAGCTTGATTAAGGGAAGATCTAGCAAGTAATTGAAAAGGGGTGTTGATTTTTCAATCAAGTAGGAATCTAACGAACGTAACAAACCCATTTTTTAGTGTGAAAAAGGGCAAACTGAGGTGATTTAACGATGAAAAAGAAGAAAAAGAAGACAAATGAAAAGAGGAGCATAAAAAAAAAAACAGGAAACATGGTGATTTATATACCTGCTTTTCATGATCTGAGCTCGTCTTTTTGTTAGAATGATGAGAAAAAAATGGGTTCATTTTTTTTTTCTTTTTCAGTTACAATACGATAGCGTTCCAGAAGAGCATTGGTGCGGCTCGAACAGGCCACGAAAGGAGGTAAAGAACAGAATCACCAGATTTGAATTGAAAAAAGGGCCATCTTTTGAGATTAATGTACCTATTAGGAAGGGGCTGATTGTAAATCACTGCTTGTACATTCAACCGGATGGTACGTGAGACTGTAATAATCTGTCCCCGAGGAAAAGAAACGCAAAATACTTTTTGACTTTTTTAAGTCTTTTCAACCAGGGAGGTTGTTGAACGATGGCTCGTAAACAGCTATTTTGATTTTGACATTTTTTTCGACAGTGGTTGCTGTATTAAATGATCGTTTATTTATGATTTCAACCTTGCAATAGTGTATTTTTCATTTTTATTTTTCATTTTTATTTTTGAAAGTTTCATTCACAATAACCTTTGTTTAACATTAAAAAGAACATAGATCATAACAGATCATGGACTTGCCTAACTCTCTGAATAGCCATTTACGTAGCCATTTAAATCTTTTCTCTCAGGTGCTGCCTCTTTGTAATTTTAGTTCTAGTTGGGACTTAGGGTTGGGGTATACAATCTTCCCAATATTTTTTGATTTTCTGTTTTTTTTTCGTTTTTTTTTAGAAAATTTTCTTCTTTTTACCTTCTTTTTGCTGGTTCTCCAGATCAAAAAGACTTGCAAATCTAGCTCTATCGCTCTCAAACCCCCTTCGTGATACCCCATAATGATAAGCCCGTTCACTCTGTACTACATCCTCAAACCCAGTATAGAATACTCACAGTAAATTTCTGTCGACTCTCAATTTTCCTTTTTTTTTTATCTCTGAATTCTTTATCCATTTTTATTTATTTTTATTTTTATTTACTTTTTTGCGAAACTAGTATTTACACGAATCTGCGCGCCACAATGCCTGGCAATATACAAGAAAAGCCTCTCAAGTTTGCCGGAAAGCGCTTGGAAAGTTATAAGCCTTCTGTTAAGCTGTTCAGCAGCGACAATGAATATGCCATTACCGACGAAACCGATGAGGATGAAGATGACGAGGAGGAGGAATCCTCTCCGTTTCTCTCTCGGAGAAACAGCAAAGCCGGCAAAATTAATTATCACAAACCAAAAAGTTACAAATCGACACTCAGCAAGTCCATTGTGTCTCATTCCAACTTTTACCACTCACCTGACGAGGATCACTCAGACTCAAAACAAGGCCCATATACAAGCGATTCAAATATCCATAATCAAAGCCATGTAGAGAGCGATAATAGTAGTGTGCTGCCTAGTGATTTTGAAAATTTAAGCGACTTTCAGAGTGACGACAATAGCGACAATGGTGCCAATAACAACAATAATGATGATGATGACGATGACGACGAAGATGATGATGAAGATGAGTTTGAATCTGATTCTTCCAATGATAGTGCCACTATTTTCTTATCAAATGAAACAAAGAAGCAAAAGGGGTTGAAAAAGGTTAAACCTCCCAGAAAGCTGGTTATTCCGGCTCCCCAGAGATTAAGTTTACCTCCTAAAATAACAACCTTTGGAAATCCTAAAAAGACTGATTCGTCAAGTGAGTTCAGTGAGATGAGTGACAGCGAATTGAATGCTCTGGAAGCTTCAATCAAACGCCGACCATCAATTGTCGATCACGCACTTGATGAAAGATCTGTATTTCCCAGATCAGCCGTGGAGGATATTAACGAGGAAGACGAGTACACCAGTTCTGATGAAAGTGAATACAATGACGAAAATCTTTTAGCGATTTTATCCGAGGATGATTCAGATGTGTCAGATGTGTCAGACAGTGAGGAAGAAAATGAAGATCTATTTGCATATGATGACGACGATGAAGCCGATGACGATAATGCCGTTGAGGAGACTGAAGAGCGCGCCATTTTGGAAGAAGTAAAGCGCAGCGGTGACTTAGAAGGTCATAAGGTAGGATACGTTTCTGACGAGGATGATTTTGAATCCGACATTTCCTTTGATCAAGATGCTTTTTTTGAGACCCGAACTACACAAGCTGGCATCAAAAGTATCACATCCGTTCCATTAGCCAACCAGTATTCTGACGAAGACGAGTCTTACTTATGGTCTTATTTTTTCACATCTGGCGACGAGTCAGAGGATGAAAACCTTAAGTTTAACCAACTTACCCATGTGGATTCTGTTGATGCAGGGGAGCCTGTTGAAATTTCGGGAGACTCTACAGATGAAGATGAAAACCTTCCTCGCTCGAATTTGCAAATCATTTCAAGACCTACAGAAATTCTATCTACGTCAGCCAACACATCCAGACCGCCAGTTTTGGGCTCGTGGGTAATGTCTTCGGAGCGACCATACGGAATCATTGATGGCCTAACCACGAGAACCCTTAGTACCACATCGAGTGCCAATGGTACCAGCGCTCAGCCAGACTCAGTTGGTGCAAGTGCTGCGACTGCTTTGCCTGATGGAAAGCGTTCACAACAAAACTCTACAGTATCCAAGATTAACCAGGATGATGGAAAGAGTGATTCTGAGTTAAGCGAATTAGCATTAGACGACTTTATTTACACCAGCGAGCTAGAAGATGAAGATAAGGTGAGCGAGTATCCGATAGAAGATTCCATCTATCATAGCCTCAACAAGGATATTCCTCTATCAGCCTTTAGAAATAGAGGTGTACAGTTTATCAATAGACGAAACAGCACCAACAACCGATCGCAAGAAGTCCACATGTCTTCTGCGCAATCAATGTCTAAACACTTTCGAAAACGAAGAAAGCACAAGCACATGTATGAACAAGAAGAGACTTCTTCTTACCCAGCAGAAGATATTGATGACCTTGGCGCGACTGATCTGATTGACGAATTGGTCAACATAGGTGCAATCAGTCCGCTGTTTGGCGGCATTGCTTAAATTTCTATTTTATTTTTGATCATCTCCTATTGCATCCCTGATTTCATTTTTTTATGGCTATTGCTACTACTATTATTATTACATGTCCTTTTTTTTTCCCCCAGCTAGTTGTTATTGTTATTTTATATATATACATCCTATTGTGTTGTGTTTCCTTAAATATTTTTTATTATTATTTTGATTTTTTTATATGATTAAACAAGAGGAGTGAGTCTGCTAGACAACTGTAACTGAGTCTTGACAGTGTTTGCTAAGTAAACAACCATAAGAACATCCTGCAGATGAGAGTTGAACAGTTTCTCAAGGTTATCTGATGAAACAGAAGGAACCAAACTTAAGTTCTTCAACAAGTACTTGCCAATGGCAATGGAGCCAGGAGCATCACCAGTAATGACCTTTTGCACATACTGAGAAACTCTCTCAAGCATCTCAATTACTTCAACAACAGTGGATTCCAAAGCTCTAATGTCGGAAACCAAAGAAACAGATCGTTCAGGTAAATCCTTGGCTTTCGCAATGGTGGCCAAACCAGCCTTATCAGAATCAGTGTATTTGATTTCGTTGGGGATGGGAACAAACAGAGATGATCCTCTGTTTTCGCTGTTGACACCAACAGAAGCACTGATATAGGTAGAAACAGTCAAATCTCTGGCGTCAGTGTAGGTTGGAACAATCATATGAATAGGGGGATGCGGGAAGACGCCCTCTAACTCAGCGTAATATGAATGCAACAAAGACGAGAGGTTATTGATTTCGTTTGAAGTAGCATACCAGCCAACAATGACGTCTTTAGGGTAAGCGCGTCTGTGTAAGGCATACATAGATCTCAAGTATTCGAGATCGACCGTCATTTCATCGTTAGTTTCATTATGGGGAATGGCGTATGTACTTCTGACTTCAACTTCTGATCCGTCGTCTGATCTAACGCCGAGTAATGTGCCGATAACTCTTTGAGGAGCGTTGCTGTTGTGAAGAGCATGGTCTAAGATTTGAAACACCGCCTATGAAAAGTTAGAAACCTTTGTATTTCACTTTTTATTTATATGATGACAGCAAGAAAAAATATCACAAAAGCAAGATATTATAACTTCCAGTTTTTCATCTGAAGATAGGGATTTGTATAAACGTACCTGAACCTGAACCACAACATTGGTGGGTAAAGAAGCGGAAACATTGCCAGAGCCGACAATAGTATTAGGTCTGGGAACAAAAAAGAAGGATTCACTCATTATTAATAGATTCTGTATTCTATGATCAACAAATATTCAACAAAAGGTTGAGGGTTTGATGCTTTTTGGTGATACTAGAGGAAGGTGGGAAAAAAGGTGAGAGGAAAAAGGTTTGTCCCTTGGAAATTTGGGTGGTTGATGTGAAAATTTTTTTGTTGTTAGTTAGCGCTGGAACTCAAGGCTAATTGCAATTGAAAAGTAGTGATTACATAATCAATTTTTATGAGAAGTAAGCAAGTTTCTTCATGACATAATTATTTTGTAATATAAAAAAAAAGTTTATTTTTGAAAGTGCCACATCAAATTTTATTTTCAAGTTGCAGTTTAGTTACCACAAGGCAGTGTTTACTTATGAAACAATAGGCCAATATATTCTGTAAAGATGTATATATATGATACGAAAAATAACTGTCAAACTGGCTAGGTGTTAGATATATTGAAAATATTTGGTACTGTATTACTTGTAGGTCTTGATATTATTACCCAAAATGCCTTCATAACAAAGATAAACATTTTATTGATATTTTTGTTAATCAAGTATACATTGTCTTGAAAGGTATTATCATAAATTTGAAATATTGGGGGAAAAAAAACATGTGTACATTGGATCGCTTCAAAAAGTACATACAGAAATGTTTCTATAAAGAAGAGTACATAGTTACTAGGAATTTACTGTCTTTTTTATTATCAATTTTTTGAAGACTATGTTTTGATAAAAAAAAAAAAAAAAGCCATAGCACATGGAACATCTTTGATTTGGACCAAAATTTGAGTATATTATCAAAAGCTTTTCAAAGTTCTCTAAATATGCATATTCTTAAAGAAACATCTTTTTCTTGTGTTTTAAAAAATTCAGAAATGGTTTGATCTCCCTACAAGATGACTATTCTCCAGACCCAAGCTTGTAACAACAAATGCTGTCATTACAAGCAATGCGAAAGGGGGATTAAAAACGAACCAGGTAAGCACACTAAAGCTGTAAAAGCTATTAAATGTTTGAACGTAGATAGATAGACAGGTAATCAGTTTATTGTCCTTACATCAAATGGTTACATACAAAATTACAAAACAAAATGACATACAAAAAAGACGAAATTTCAAAAACTAAATGTTTAAACATTAGAAATATATTTTTTCTTTTAAAATTCTTCAATTATTTTACTCATTACCTAACTTTTAGATATGATAATTAACACGATTTGAATACTAAAAGATTCGATCTTTTCATTTGTTGTTCAGTCCAATTTTATAAAATTTACAAAGCTAGTGTAATAAAAAACCAAAGAGAGAGAGAGATTATATATCACTTATTTATTGCTAAAAAGAGTAACCTGGCAGTAATTTTGTTAGTATGCTATATCTAGTCAAATCTTGAGAAATCTAAATTTGAGAACTGTCCCAATTATGTACAGCCATATTTTGCCTGAAAGGTAGATAGATAGATAATCAGTTTATTGTCCTTACATCAAATAGTTACATAAAAAATCACAAAACAAAACGATATACAAAGAAGACATGAAATTTCAAAAACATTTGTCTCTATGAGACTGGCAAAGTAGCGGTGTCAGCGCGCGCAATGAGTTCAGACGTTCGATGGCGCCGAATTTTCTATGAAAGTATCCATGTGCTAAGAGAAACTTGAGATACATTGCCTGAAAGGTGCTTTAAATACATTAATTCACAAAATTAAGCAATTATGTTAGTTGTGATTAGCGGAAAAAACAATTCTTTACTCTAGAGAATAACAACTCTAATAAGTCTTTCAAATCTTGATGTCAAAATAGATTTTAACAGTAAAAGTGAGTCTAAGATTTAATTTTTATTTTATCTCAATCTGTATCCTGTTGCTTGGTGATAGTGCCAGTTTGCTGATATGCAACTGCTAATAAATCTTTGTTATTAACCAAGTGTGGTGCAGTTCCACGCTCTAAGAATGTTTACTTATATAGCTAGATAAATAGAAAACCCGTTCATTATGCTAGTAAACCAAAAGTTGAATAAAAAAAGAAATGACATAAGGATATAAAAAAAAACTTGTGTTACTAGCCCTTATTTAAATAAACTGGCAAGATAATACTTTCGGTGTGTGTAAGGAGTTTCGACGGCCAATGGTGCTGAATTGGCCATAGGAAATTATGTGCTAAGATAAATTTGAGATATATAACACCTATTAGATTAATATGTTGAGACTATAGACGGGCTTTTCATCTTATAACTATGAGAGTAGTCAGATAGTGCATCATAGATGTATTAATGATTTTGACATTTGATGACGCCAGATCTTTTATGAACTTAGTCAATGGTTTAAAGAAAATCTAATAAGATCATAATATCACCTCTGCGGTTTGGTTATGCGAATGGGAAGACAAGCCAATAAAACTTTAGCAGATTATGCTGCAAAACCTAGCATCTATTAAGTAGACGTGTTAGTGGGACTAAACTTGGCCACTGATTCAATACTTTTCTTACTGTGAGACATAATTTTGAATTTCATTCTTAGAGAAATTTTCGAAGGTACCTACACCCAGACCCACAAATAACACTGTTTTTGACCAGGTGATCTATCATCTTAGGTAAAAAAAAAAAAAAAAAAAAAAACTTCCCCCTTTTTTTTTTTTT
>Ga0160505_100586_pt1 | contig 20091 bp, 11 predicted proteins | sample DIDeMG_FD_108225 | JGI IMG/M metagenome (GOLD analysis project Ga0160505, IMG submission 108225) | Enriched chicken feces microbial communities from UW Madison campus, WI, USA - DID2874_E49_Stillage MG | ecosystem: Host-associated > Birds > Digestive system > Large intestine > Fecal ... | reverse complement strand
GGTATACAAAAACCAGAAAAAATAAAGACATAAAAAAAAAAAAATGGAAAAAAAAAACAATTAAAAAACAACAAAAACAAAAAAAAAAAAAAAAAAAAAAAAAAAAAAAACAAGATCGAGGGTATGCTGCTGGTAGTGTACAGAGCGAGTGAATGCAGCAGTAAAAACGCGGTAGGCAGCGTGGTTGTCGTCGTGGTGGTCTTCGTTTAAATAAAGAATAACAGAACTGGCGGAAGCAGAGTCGTTCAGGGAGGAAAACAAAAAGAGTCGAAAGACTGGCGGGCACAAAAAACCATCACCAAAACTGACAAAATGCACCAGAACTACTACCAAGACGACAATGGTTTTATATAACCAACAATGAGCTCGCTGATGTACCACTGACAAAGAAGCACCGACAGTAGCGACTACGGGGCCCTGGCCGTGCGCCTGCCTCAGTCAGAGTCAGATTGCATTCTTGTGTGACAAACGACATGGTACTCATGTCAACCCAAATAAATCACCAATACCAGTACACGGTTCTTGAATCGGCACAGCCGGCCCTAGCTTTCATATCCTTTAATTTATTTACTTATCTATTCATTGTTTATTCATTTGTTTATTCATTTGTTTATTCATTTGTTTATTTACTTGTGTATTTATGTATACATGTGTATATACATTATTCCACCGTCTGTAGTGGACGTTTCTACGTGTCTCATTTTGCCAGAATGACCCTAGCCCTGGTCATATCAGCTCCATTTCTGCCGGGTGGTTCTTTTTTTTTGTCAATTCGTTGCCAATTCGTTGCCATTTCTCTCCTTTTTTCCTCTTCATTCTCGACTCATTTTTTTTTATCGCCTCGAACAATAACAGACCTTTACTCTAAGCCACCATGGGAAAATTCACTGAGTTAATATTTCATCCTTCTGAGCTGCGCGCCATCATCCAGTATAAGGTTTTCCCACCAGTTCTGTATCCCCGCGACCCGTCTGTCGAGTCCCCCACCCTCCAGCGCTGCTACGAACTGCTGAATCTCACTTCCCGCTCCTTTGCTGCCGTGATCCAGCAACTCCACCCGGAACTGAGAGATGCCGTGTCTCTTTTCTACATTATCCTGCGCGGTCTTGACACCATCGAGGACGACATGACAATCTCCACTGAAAAGAAGATCCCCTTGCTCCGGACATTTGACCAGGTTCTTGAGAAACCCGGCTGGACTTTCACTGAATCAGGACCTAACGAAAAGGACAGAATTGTTCTCGTTGAATTTGACAAGGTTATTGAGGAGTACCAAAAGCTCAAGCCTGAGTACAAGCAAGTTATCTCCGACATAACTCATAAGATGGGTAACGGTATGGCCGACTACGCCATTGATGAACAGTTCCACCGGGATGGACTTGAGACTATTAAGGACTACGACCTTTACTGCTACTATGTTGCTGGCCTTGTCGGCAATGGCTTGACCAAAATGGCTACACTCTCCAAGTTTGGCACTTCCGTGCTTGAAGAGAAGCCCGAGCTACAAAACTCCATGGGTCTGTTTTTGCAGAAAACGAACATTATTCGTGACTTTAGAGAGGATCTCGATGACAACAGAAGCTTTTATCCTAAGGAACTTTGGGGTAAACATATTAGCTCTCTTAAGCTTTTAGCCGATCGCGCTAATGCCGAAACGGGCACTCACGTCATCACTGAGATGACAATCAACGCCCTTGAGCATGTTGAGCATGTCCTTGAGTATCTTGACAATGTGTCTGAACCCAGTCTCTACCGTTTCTGTGCCATCCCTCAGGTCATGGCCATCGCTACCTTGGAGCTTGTTTTCAACAACAAGGAGGTGTTCCAGAGAAATTTAAAGATCAGAAAGGGCTTAGCTGTCAAACTTATTATGGAGTCGCAGACCCGCACTGGTGTCTACAACATTTTCAAAGAATACGTGCAAAAGATTCATCTTAAGAATACCCCCAAAGACCCCAACTACCTCAAATTGGAGATTCTCTGCGGCCGGATTGAGCAGGTCATTGAGCAGCATCGTCCCAGAACCGAAGAGGAGGTGCAAAAGAAGGAAGAAGAAGAAAGATTGGGAACCAAGGACACTCTGCTTTTGTTTGGCGCCGCCGGAGGTGCAGCTCTGGGAACTTGTGTGCTAATGCTGTTTATTGCATGGCTCAATGGTGCTCAGTTCAACTTCTCGCCCAAGGAATTAATACCGGTTGCGCAGAAGGGATACTTTGGATCTGACCTATAATAATCTTTACGAGAAAAAAAAACAATAACAATTCCTAATGTCATTAATTGGTTTACTTTAAGAAATAGATGAAAAAAAATAATGGTAATAAATGAAATATTCGTGAAATGGTTAACGTCTCTGCCATCGCAGAACCTCTGACACAAGGTATAAACTGCCAAAAATAACTATACGGTCAGTGGTATCGACCAGATTGACAGCCTCGCGGACATTGGAACTCTGCTGCACCTGGGATGACACAACAGTCTGGGCAACATCGGCAACTTCTTGCGACGTGTGACTCGAGATCCATGGCATACCATCAACCTTGCCAAATTCAGTCGCAATCACAGTGTCCTGAGGTTTGAGCACACGTTGAAGAATGCTATTAAAGTCCTTTCCTTGGGTAAATGCAACGACAAAGGTCACGGGTGAGTCTGGACTTTTGCGCAAGGTTGTGTCGATATACTCTCTGAGCTTCTCTGCCGCCTCATCGTTATGGGCACCATCCAGTAGCACAGGAATATCACGATCTTTATCAAGGGAAATGTCCAGCACCTGCAGACGGCCCGGCCAGTTGGTTTTACCAATGCCCTTTAGTACATGATCTCGCGTCAAATCAGGGAAAAAATGCGCAACGCTTGAGAGTGCGTTCACGGCACAGCCAAGATTATTGGCTTGATAGTTGCCCTTAAGTGGGGTGATTTTAGAGTTGATAATGCCAAAATTGCTCGTTTTGATTAGAGACTCGCCGGGGACTCGCGTAGGTTGAGGTACGACAATCTCAACGTGAGCATTGTTGTTCTCAGCAGTGGAAGTAACAACTTCCAACACTTCAGGTGCATTGGATCCGTCGACCACAACAGGAATGAATGGTTTAATAATGCCGGCTTTTTCCTTTGCAATCTTTCCTAACGTCGAACCCAGGAAACCCTGATGATCAAGACCAATCTTGGTAATGACAGAAGAGATGACACCCCAGTTATCGTTCTCATCTTCGTTAGCAACCAAAACATTGGTAGCGTCCAGTCTGCCACCAAGTCCAACCTCAACGACAGCAACGCGCACACGCTCACGCCTGAAGATCTCAAACGCCGTCACCGTCAACATTTCAAACTCCGTAGCGCCAACCTCATGGCTCTTGTCTGTCTCACGCACTACACCCTCAACCTCTTGAAAAAGACTTTCGTTAACAGCACGACCATTGATGCTAATACTATCCCAACGATCTAAAAGATGCGGGCTCGTGAACCGGCCGTTAGAAATGCGTGCTTCCGAAAATACCGAAGAAATGTATGCGCACACAGAGCCTTTGCCGTTGGTACCAGCAACATGGATGGAATACCAATTAGATTTGTGAGGATCGCCCAAAAGCGCAAGCAGTCGCGATACGCGCTTCAGTCCTAAATCAATTCCCATGATTTCAATTTCTGTCGATGTTGTAGTTGGTATGAGGAACCAAACTGATCAATTGACTCTCTGATATTCGCCGGGCTCAATATATTGCTTACCTAATATATACCAATTATCTGACAAAATACCCTAACCCCATTTAACACTTGTTAAGACGACGAGCCCATTTATCTCCTTTTCCACTTCCCCTGCTAGTAACATCACCATCTCCTAGAACACCGAACTCACGCAGGCCGCTTACAATGTCATCGATTGAACGAAGGATTCGTTCTGTATTTCAGGCACCCCGGAAAGGTATGTGGCTTTTTGTCAATTTAATTGAGTGCTGCTCCTAACGTGATCTCCAGGTGAAACCTATGAGCTGAGACTTGGTCTGGTCTCGCAATATGCCAGCGAAAGGTATGTATCATGCCGAGTCAAGTGCTGTGGTTTTCTTTATTATTGAAGTTACTCTCGATATCTGGAATTGTTGATATGAACGAAATTAACAAATTTTTTTTTATAGAAAGGAGGCCATCGAGCGTACAATTTCGGCCATGACTGTTGGCAAGGACGTGTCAGCCCTTTTTCCAGATGTGCTCAAGAACATTGCCACTCCTGATCTTGATCAGAAAAAGCTTGTCTACCTGTATCTCATGAACTACGCCAAATCACACCCTGAATTGTGTATTCTTGCTGTCAACACATTCGTGCAGGACTCTACCGACCCCAACCCACTTGTGCGCGCACTCGCAATTAGAACCATGGGCTGTATTCGCGTTGATAAGATGGTTGACTACATGGAAATCCCTTTGCGTAAGACTTTGACTGACGAAAACCCCTACGTGCGAAAGACTGCTGCTATTTGTGTCGCTAAACTTTTCGACCTAAATCCGGAGCTCTGCGTTGAGCAGGGCTTCCTCGATATGCTGAAAAACATGCTCGACGATTCCAATCCCATGGTTGTTGCCAACACTGTTTCTGCGCTGGCTGAGATTCAGGAATCCGACCCAAGCACCGAATGCTTTATTATTACCACGCTCACTCTTAACAAGTTGCTTGTTGCTCTTAATGAATGTACTGAATGGGGCCGTATCGCAATTCTCACTGCTCTGGCTCAGTATCAGACCGACGATCAAAAGGAGGCCGGCCATATTGTCGAGAGAGTCATCCCCCAATTCCAGCATGCCAATCCCAGTGTTGTCTTGGCCGCCATCAAGGCTGTCATTGCTCACCTTGAGATTCAGCCTGCCGCGCAAAAGACTTTACTGTTGAAAAAGATGGGTCCACCTTTGGTCACCCTCGTGTCATCCGCCCCCGAGGTTCAATACGTTGCATTGAGAAACATCCAGATCATTTTGCAAAAATACCCCTCTATTCTTAGTAGAGAACTGAGAGTATTTTTCTGCAAGTACAATGATCCGCCCTATCTGAAGATGGAAAAATTAGAGATTTTAGTCAGTATTGCCAACTCCAGCAACTACGAACAGCTGCTATCTGAATTAAAGGAATATTCCATGGAAGTTGACATGGACTTTGTTAGAAGATCGATTAAGGCGATTGGCCAAGTCGCTATCAAGATTGAGGCGGCGGCACAGAAGTGTGTTAACGTTTTGCTTGATTTGCTTGACAACAAGGCCAATTATGTTGTTCAAGAGGTTGTGGTTGTAGTCAAGGATATTCTTAGAAAATACAAGAATTTCGATGCTGCTATTCCGGCACTTTGCCAGAACATGGACGACTTCGATGAGCCTGAGGCCAGAGCCGCTATTGTCTGGATCATGGGTGAATACGCTGAAAAGATTGATAATGCTGGTGATATCTTAAGCACATTTGTTTCTGGATTCATCGACGAGGCTACACAGGTCCAACTGCAACTATTAACTGCCTGTGTTAAGCTTTACATCAAACAGCCCGAAAGCGGCCAAAAACTTATTCAGTCTGTACTGCAGACTGCTACCACCAAGTCAGACAATGCAGATGTCCGCGATAGAGGTTACATTTACTGGAGACTGTTGTCGTCAGACACTGCTATTGCCAAGGATGTCATTCTCAGTGAGAAGCCTCCTCTTACTACCATCGTCGAACCAATTCCCGCAGGCTTGCTTAACGAACTGCTAAGTGAGTTGTCAACGCTTGCTTCAGTATACCACAAACCCGCTAGCAGCTTCATGGGCAGTGGCCGCTTTGGTGCTGCAGCGGTACAGAAGCGTGCGATTGAGGAGCAGAAGCAATTGGCAAAGGAGGATCTTGCCCTTGGTGGCGCCAAAACCGGCGGTGAGAACCTGTTGGATTTGGAATTTGACACCAGCGAATCTACACCGGCAGCATCCACGCCTACGAGCACTGGTGGTCTTGCAGACTTGACCGACATTTTCAGTGCGCCTTCGCCGCCCCCTGCGGGAGGTGCTACTGGTGGTGCCCCGAGCAATACCGATATTCTGAGCTTATTCGGTAACACAAGCACGCCGCCGCCACAAGCCAACTCCAACGGACTTGATGCCAGCTTTGGTGGCCTGAACCTCTCAGGCCCCACCATTAATAACCAGCCACAGCAACAACAACAGCAGCCCCCGAAAAAGTCTACCAACGAGGACCTGTTAAGTTTATTCTAGTGTAGTTATGTAGTTCTTTTCAAAATATTTTCACAATAATTTTAAGATTGAAAAAAAAAGAATATCACCAAAGGGATATATTTCATTATTTACAAATAAATTTTTAAGGGAGATTGGATGAGAGATTGAGCCAACAGATACTTGTGGAACCACTAAATGCAATGCTAGATCAAATATTACTATTATTACATAGTGTTATTACTTACTGCTATTGTGACCCGCTAGCCCCAAATATGAAGCTTGTTGTTGCGAGTGACGCACGCAGTCCAGTTGAGCAAAGGATGGATTTCAACCAATGCAATATCATCAGCGGGCTCTCGCGCCTCCAGCCCAAGCGTCTGCAAAACATTGGCCCGGTTATCAAGCAGCACAATATTGTTTTGCTGCCTGCTGCCGCCGCCCGAGTTGCCGAGCAAGGCAAACTTACCAATGCCGTCAAGCGGCCGCGCCTGGAACCGCGCCACGGGGCTCAGCAGCGCAGCCCCGTAGGCGGCAACGATGCGTGCGGCGCCGTCGTCGCGGGCCAGCGCGCCGCTGCCAAGCAGATACGTGGGAGGCGCAAATGCTGTATTCACAATCGGCGAGAAGAACGCGGCATCGTACCGCAGCCGCCGCACGCCTCCGGTGGCATCGGGGTTCGCGACGGCGTGCTTCAGGGTTCGGTCAAAGACAAGCGCTCCTTGCTCGCCCGCCTCGCTGTCCACAACACCAGCCAGGAGGCCTGACTGCGACCAGTCCAACGCAGTTAACAAAGTTGCTCCTTCGGCGACACCGTCCTCAGAGCCGCTACCGGTATTGACCGAGAAGGTAGCAAAATACGTGTCCTGCTGAAAGTACCGCGTGTCCCACAGCTTTACCATCCCGTCGGCGGTAGCCGTTGCCACATGGTCAGGATGATCTGGGCGCACAGCGAGATCCAGTAGCGGCGCGCGACTGGCGTGCGACTGCAATTTCATGGGCCGGTTTGTGCTGGCCGGCGCACGTAAATCGACGTGACCATAAATGCCACTTAGGGTCGCATAGTGTAATCCATGGGCGCCGGTACCGCTGCTGACGCTGTTGGCAAAGGCAATCCGCGTGATTAGTTTGTCGCGCAGCGAATGGGAGTCGACGGTGACAATCGAGCCAGAGCTGGCCTTTGGCGCCGTGAGGTCAAATGTGCAAATGGAACCATCCCAGCCCGCCGTGACAACCTGAGCGGGATTATCAGGATGCACGATTATATTTGAGACTGGAACCTTGCCATGCAGTCGCAACTTACTGCCCACAATGGCTGAGCCGTCTTCGCCAGGTCCGAGAAACATGACGGTGCCACGGACGTTGCCTACACCAACGAGTTTGGTACCAAGCGACGGATGCAGCGTCAGAACGGTTGGGCAGTGTTTCATAGGTTTATTGGTGGTGCTGCTGCTACCGCTGAAAGGGTCATGGCCTTGTGGTATTTGCATGGAGGTCAGCTTACGCAACGCGGTAACATGCCGGTTGAGTATGGCTGCACTTATCATGCGATCAGTGCGATACGCCGAGTCCGCTGCTGGATTCGCGGTTGCGGCTTGGATATCATTTTGGACCTGTTGCAGAGCACCTAATTCAGGGCTACTTTCAATTTTGATTGTAGCAGGTTCCACAGCATGTCCAGGTAATCCGGACACACCATCTTTAATATATGATACTCTTTTATGATTTCGTTGTTGGCGACGAGTAGACTTAGATAGCTCATTTTCAGGTTCATCTGAATCACTATGAATGGCTCCATGTTGAGTTTTCGCTTCAGGGGACTCATTTTCAATAACATTTGCTGCTGTTTCATCACTTTCATCCTCACTTGTGGGTATTACAGGAGAGACAGGTCGCTCAATCTTACTCATAGACCGACGCTTTGTCCGGCCTGTGCCATGGGGCTTTTGCTCAGGCTTGTCAATGAGTGTTCCAATGGTGTTTCTATTTGGAAGAGACTTGCTTTTGCGCCGTGTTTTGGGCGGGTTAGGTGTGATTTCATTGACATTGGGTGTATTTCCGTTGCTGATATCAACTACTGGCTTTGTTTTTGTAACAGTTGGCGATCTTTGTGCTTTGGAGGTCAATCTAGATGTCGTTTTAGATGGTAATTTAGATACTGGTTGAGATGTCTGCTTAGATACTGAACTAGACTCCGGGGTTGGCACATCCTTAACCAGTGACTTGGAAGTCGATTTATGTGAAACTGCATTCTGTTTCTGAGAAACCTGTTGAGGAGGTTGTGCCTTTGATTGAGAGTTTGCTTTGGCATTATTCTTCAATGGTTTGATATTTTTGCCATTGACAGTATCATCGTCTGATTCGCTGTCATCGTCATCAGAATTATGAATAGCAGCTTTTTTCATGAGGGTCAAAAACTTGTTTGCAGCTTTGCGAGGCTTAATGCCATCAGGGTATTCTGTGAAAGAGGCGTCAAGTGATACCTTTCCATTCTCATCCAATGCTCCATTCTTGTCGGAATCATTGCCCAGATTATTTATTCTGTTTTTCTTATCCATATTTTTCTTGGCTTTACCATCATGGACTTCTTCCAAATCTTCATTCTCAAAATTATCCTTATTGCCTTCATTTCGTTTTTTAGCTCGTCTTCTCTTTATAGACTTAGGCTCCGCCCCATCACTAACATCTGCTTCATTTCCATCATTAACAAGCTCAATGGGTTTGATGCTCTTTTTGGAGGACAATCTACGTCGGCGTTGTGAAGGAGTATCAATTTCTTCGTTGCTGTCACTATCGTCTTTCGACGCCCCTGCGGGCAAGCTGGTGTCAGCTTTTGTCACTGAATCGTTTTCTTCGACAGCATCACTATACACCTTTCGTGCTAGAACGAGCTCATTGTAAACTGCTGCACGCGCGCGCTTTGAACGTCTTAGCTCACCCGTTTCAGCCGGAACTGGTGAAGAACGCTTGCTACCTGCATCAGGACCATTAGCGTTCGAGTTCCCATTATCACTGCTAACATTGATTTCGCCACTAGTGTTCTGCGTGCTGACTGACGGTGATGCTGTGTTCCTGCCACTCCGGAACTCCTTCATTGATTGCTCCATAGTCTGGCGCCCTATCTGCATCGATCGGAGCAGGTCCTTGTTGCGCTGAATGTTGATCAGCCGCTGCTTCTCAATCTCACTAAGCTCTGCTGACATTGTGTATGCCGTAAGTGATTCTACCAAGAGCCTAATGTATGTGGGTGTGTAAAGACGTCACTGATTTGATTTATTTCAAAGATGTCAAGGCTGAGTTTTAGTTTTTTTTTTTGGGTAGCACAGGCAAAGCAACAAAAAAACTCGACGCGACATGCTTGGGAGTTTCATTTTTCTCACGTAAGCGAGACGCGACGTGTTGCGTCTCTTTTAGGCAAACTACCCCTACCATAATTGTGCGTTTTATGACCCCCTTTCCAAGTCTGATTTGCTGGGTGACAGTGCTCTGCTGGCTGTTCCACGCAGTCCATTTATGGAGTTTAAGGGAACTCGCGAACATATTCGTGGACTCAGAAGTTGATCCGTCTCCTGACTAAGTGATCTATATGGGTAGGACAGAAACCTGAAAAAATCTATTTTCATTAATATTATCTGATCACTATCTGTTATTACTAGTTTATTTTTTAAATTTTATATTTTATCTGGATAATAACTATAAATGGTTTTTATATTTACAACTGCTGAGCCCATTTGTCTAGCGCAACAGGCGTTCTTTTGGAAATGATGAAAAATGCGTCCTTAAACAGGTTCTTAGGTGTCGGCCGCTGGTCCTCGGTCAACAGACACCTCTTGACAAACTGTCGGAAGTGCTCAGAGAACTTGCCATTAGCAGGTACCTGTGGGGGAGGTTCAAGTACAATCCGCTGAAGCATGTCCAGAATGCCTAAAGGCTGTGAGCTAGGCTTGCCCTCCTCGTTGGGCTCGTCCCAGGGGAAATAACCAACAGCAAGCTCAAGAACTGTGATACCCAAGGACCAGACATCGCTCTTGACAGAGTAAGCTGCTCCCTGAATGCGCTCGGGGGACATATATGTTGAAGTGCCAACAAACGTATCGGCAATCGAGTTGTTAAGCTCTCCAGAAACACCAAAATCGCAAAGCTTCACTTCACCCTTGGCATTAACAAGCACATTAGACGGCTTAACATCACGATGAATAATTCTGTGTTTATCATAAAGGTAGTCCAGACCCTCCACAACAGCCTCAGTGATCTTTCCGACGATGGGTTCGGGTATAGCTCCATGCTTTTTGTAAATTCTATCCAAAGACCCGCGATCCATGTATTCCATGCACATGACAACGTCGCCCTGGTTCAGAAAGGCGCCAAAGTAAGAAACAATATGAGGAAAGTTGCAGTCTCGCGTAATATGCAGTTCGCGAACAATCTGTTTGCGAACTTCTTTTTTAGCTTCGATAGGGATCACCTTTCGAGCCATAATAAGTCCGGTAGGAATATGCCTCGCTTTTGAAACAGTGCCACCGTTGCCACTACCGAGTTCAGAAAGAACTTCAATATCCTCAGCACGGATGTCTAGGTTAAATTCAACGTTAAGTTCTAGCGTGGAAAATTTCGAGATAAGTTCACTATTTGATGTCGGGTTGCGAATTTCCTTCGCTTCGATGCAAATTCCTTTGTCGCTATTGGTAGAGACCGCATCTACGACCTTGTATGAGGTTTGGCGAGGTGACTCGACAGGTGCGGCGGGGGTTAGCGAGAGTTGCTTAAAGTTTTTGCGTTTCATTGATCTTGGTGCAATTGATGAAGCTGGTGGTGGTGGATGCTGAATATGGTGAGGTATGACTGGCGGTGGTACCGCTTCTGCTAAACGAGAAGTAGACACATCTGGGGGAGGGGGTAGCTCTTTTGTGTAAAGGTTTGGTTTCGATTTATGCGAGAGAGAGGACGACGGTTTTGGCGGAGCTGGATTTAGATCAAGATTTGCAGGTTGGTGATAAGACTTGACTTGTTGCTGCTGTTGAGAATGGGAAGACGATCTACGTGGTAAAGCATTACGTATGAAAGACATGGTAGAAGAAGGTTGTGGTGGTTACCAGCAGATAAAAGGACGGGCCAGAGTCTGTAGATTGTACAGGTTGGGGAAGGGGTTGTGAGTCGTGGATGGAGAGGTGGCTTTTAAGGAGAAGAATGAAGGTTGCGTAGCGGAAGGGAGAAAGAGAGAAAAAAAAGTGTTTAAATCGGACATGGAATATCAGAGAAAAGATATAGAATATGAAACATAAATATCAATTTTATTTATTACATTATAGTTTGTCATCACATGTGTAATTATTAGTCATTTTGCTGATCAGTACTTAGTTATTTCATTGTTGCTCGTCGACTCCTCAAAGCATTTTCTTCTCGTTGATTCTCTTCCTCTCCCAAACTTGTTCATCTTTCACGACTTTCACACCTACCATTATCTTTCGAAATACACTCATCATATTCTCAAAAACACCTGTATTTTCAACCATTTCATTTTATATTAAAAGCAAATCTCAAAAAAAAAAAAAAAACCAAGGAGAAAAAAAACATACAAAAATCTGTCTGAAAAAACTTTTATATATTTAATTTTTTTTGGAAAAGAAATTGAATCATATCAAACGAACTATAACAACACCCCAACCTTTTTATTTTACCTACAAATTTATTAATCAGCTAAATGTCAGGCGAATCGGACTGGAAATCAACGCTTAATATTCCTGCAAAGGACTCGCGTCCACAGACTGAAGATGTCACTGCTACGAAGGGCAACGGGTTTGAAGATTTTTATCTCAAGCGCGAGCTCTTGATGGGAATTTTTGAAGCCGGCTTTGAGAAGCCCTCGCCAATTCAAGAGGAATCGATTCCACTGGCACTTGCCGGCAGAGATATTCTCGCCCGTGCCAAGAATGGTACAGGCAAAACCGCATCTTTTGTCATTCCCGCATTACAACAAGTTAATCCCAAGCTAAATAAAATCCAGGCGCTGATTCTAGTGCCCACTAGAGAACTTGCCCTCCAGACGTCCCAGGTGTGTAAAACCCTGGGCAAGCACCTCAATCTCAAGATAATGGTCACAACAGGTGGCACCACTCTAAAGGATGATATTGTCAGATTAAACGACACAGTTCATATTTTAGTGGCAACGCCAGGAAGAATCCTCGATCTTGCCTCGAAGGGTGTTGCTGACCTATCTGAATGCCCAATGTTCATTATGGATGAAGCTGACAAGTTGCTTAGTCCTGAGTTTACCCCTGTTATTGAGCAATTGCTTGAATATTTCCCCTCTGATAGACAAAGTCTTTTGTTTAGTGCTACATTCCCGTTGGTTGTCAAGAGCTTTATGGATAAGCACCTTAAACGACCATATGAAATTAACTTGATGGATGAGCTAACTCTCAAGGGTATCACCCAATACTATGCCTTTGTGGAGGAGAAGCAAAAATTACACTGTTTGAACACGTTATTTTCGAAACTTCAAATCAACCAATCAATCATCTTTTGCAACTCCACAAATCGTGTTGAGTTGCTTGCTAGAAAGATCACAGAGCTGGGCTACTCATGCTTTTATTCGCACGCCAAGATGGTCCAGGCAAATCGTAACCGCGTTTTCCACGAGTTTCGCAATGGCGGTTGCAGAAACTTGGTGTGCTCCGACCTGCTTACTCGAGGCATCGATATTCAGGCTGTTAATGTTGTCATTAACTTTGATTTCCCCAAAAATGCTGAAACCTATCTTCATCGGATTGGTCGTTCTGGTAGATTTGGCCACCTTGGTCTTGCAATCAATCTGATCAGCTGGAACGATAGATTTAATCTGTATAAAATTGAACAGGAACTGGGCACCGAGATTAAGCCCATCCCGGCTCATATCGACGCATCACTTTATGTCGCTGACGCAGTCGAGAGTATTCCTAGACCATTCCCCATGCAAGAGTTGCCCAAGGCCAATACTCACTCTGTACAGCCCCGCTATCACCATCATAACGGCAATCAGGGTGGCGGTGGTCGCTTCAGCAATAACGGCAATGGGTCCGAGGGTTATCCCAATAACAACCAGAGTGGCGGCTACCAAAATAACAACTACAACCAATCGCAGCATCCTGCATTGCCTCCACCACAGCAACAGCAGCAACAACCCTACTATGATAACGGCAGTGGCTATCCTCAACACCCCAACCAGTTCAATAACCACCAACAACCAAATGGATATCCCCCGCAACCACCTCCCCAGCAGGGATACAGTAATGGGCAATATCAGATGCATTAAGTGTATAGCAGGGGGGCTTTTTGCTAATCCTACCCCCTCTTTTTTTTTTTTTTTTTTTTTTTTTTTTTTTTTTTAAAAAAAATTATTATATCATGAATAGATTCATTTGTCATGAACATGTATGCTGTATATGTGTATTTTTCAGAGTTGTACTCAACTACAATCTATCCACCAGCAAAATCAGAGTCTCAAACTTGTGTAAATTACTACTACAAAAAGAAAATCCAAAAAAAAAATTAAACCATTAATAAATAGTACTACATTGAAAAAAAAAACAAAAAACCACACCAGATAGCAATAAAACAAAAAAAAAAAAAAATTCTTTTAGCGTTTAATATAGAATGAACAAAAATAAATAAATGATACCGAATATTGTAACCATCGGGTTGAGCCCTCCTCCAAAGAAAGAAAAAAAAAATAAATAAAAACATAAAGCCCCTTAGAGGATGGTGGAAAGCCATTCAGAGCGCTTGCGTGGCGGTGCCGGCAGCTCCGGCTTGGACTCAGGTTTTGGTTCTGCTTTAGGTTCTTCCTTTGGCGGCGGTGGCAGAGACTGATTGGGCTTGTTTTGCTCCTCCTTGGAAGGCGAGATAATTATAACATCAGACTCGGGGTTGGGGGTTGATGGGACAGTCTCGGCCTCCTCATGATCAAAACTTTTGTTATGAGATGAATTAGGGTCTGTACAGATAGCGTTACCGTTTCCATTCGTTGTATCATTAGTGATGTCATTACTGCTAGTGGCGGTGGAATTGGTTGCTGTGGTAGAGGACTCAAGTCCAGAAGGGGCGGCAGCATCAGCCGCGGCGGATGGGGGTGTGTCTGGAATCTTTGCATTGTCTCCTTTCACAAGCTTGGGTAGCGCAACACGCAAAAGACCCAGTGAACGACTGATAATGTCTCGACGTGTGACCCTGATTTTGCCTGCCTGTGTGCCTGTTTTCGTGGACTGCTCAGTTGCCGGGGCCGGTGTTGCTGGCGACGAGGGCTTTGAAGCAGGCGTGGATGGTTGCGAAAGTAAATCCATTACGGAGATCTTGGTCGAAGGTTGCACGGGTACTGGCGCTTTGAGCTTCAACTTGATCTTTTCTTCCTCCTCTTCCGCAGCTTTTTGTTTCGCAGCGAGCTCCTCCTTGACAAAAATGTTTTTGACAAAATCGCAGTAAATTGTCAGGTAGATGGCGACAAAGATGTCATCAAGCGCTGCAGTCGAACCAAACCCGTTGTTTAATCGGCGTACTTCGGCGGTGTAATGAAGATACTTAATTAGCGGGTGAAGTTCCTCATTTTTTTCAATGTGCTGGAGTATCTTCTGGTTATTTTGTTCAAACTCGTCAAACACCAATGTAGGAATCACATTATCGTTGTACTTAGGGGGTATCTTCAGCTGTTCTTTTAATACTCTCGATACAGCTGTACATAATAGCTCCCACACCTGTGAATGATCCATAATACCTGACACAAACTTGCGCAAAGATTTAGACATAATTCCAAAAATATTGAGGTCGCTCGTGCGCTCAAGCACAGTAATAAAGTAAGTGACATATTGCTTGACATAGAGAAAATGCTGACCAGGTCGTTCAACATCCGTTTTCCAAATATGGATGGGTGTCTTGCTGTTACTTTTGATTTGGAAAAATGCTCCAATTTCTTCTTTTGCCTTGTATAGCTCTCCATATTCGTCGTAAATTTTGGCAATCCGATAAGTAGGCCGGTGATGAATCTTTCTCTTATCATTTGCACGGATCTTAGACAAAGTTGAAATACAAATACCATAAATTCGGTCATTTTCAGAGTTATTGCCAAAAGAAACAGTAATTTTTTCATCATAGTACTGAGTCTTTTTAAGGTAATCCAGAGCAACTTTTGAAGTAATCTCACCGGCCTTTAGATATTTGTAAACTCTGGAGACCAACTTATAGTGGGGCTCTAAAATGTACTCGCCATGAGATCCAGGTTTCTCAGGACAGAGAAGAATAGATGTGACAAATGAGTCCATAACCTCTGTAGGTTCAGATTTCAGCTTGTGAAGACATTTCCCCTTCAAATAATGATTGTACCAGTCACCAGGCATTTCTCTGATTGCGATATTCAAACAGAGAAGTGCTGACTTCAAAATGACTGGTGGTTTCACCGTAAACTTGATTTTCCGCGAATATAATCCAGAAGAGCCACATAATAGTTTATCTCCATCTGTCACATAAGCTTCCATCTTCAACGGCGATTGGACTGAATTAAATAGCAACCGAGCAAAGAACGACCAGGCAGGACCAATGAGCTGCTGATACGTAGGGGTTTGATCAAACAGGTCTGAAGATCCATATTTAAGGCAGCAGTTTAATGCAACTGCGCATGAAATAATTGCTTTTCGCTGTCGCATACCAACTGCCTCGCGCGCAGACTCAGAGTTTATCTTGTATGTGTTCCATGTTAAATCATCCTCCACTAAAGCATCGTAACCTTGGGAAAGCGCAAACCAAGACTCAAAACGAGTGGGACATCCACACATGAGGTCATATTTAAAGAATTTGATGGCCTCTGTGATATCTTCTGTGTGACCCGGAAGGGTTCGCTTTCTAATTTTGAAAAGCGACATGCGAGTCTGACCCATAAGATAGTAAAAACCATTTGTGGAAAGTGTGGATAGATCTCTGGAGGGGATCGTCAACTCAGGATAAAATTTTCCATTAAAACACATTTTCAAAAAAGAAGCAGTGATAACAGAATTGAGAAGGTTATTTAAGGAGTTGTTGTTTCTTTCCAAAATAGAAAGCGAGTGGCCAGGAAAGCCCAAGGTTTCGTGAAACTCATCAAGAACGCCTTTAACATCAGTTCTCAAAATACTTTGGGCAAGGTTTTTCTTATGCAAAACAATTTTCATAACAAAATCAGAAAGCATAAGAGCTGACTCCTTGTCAATATCTTTAGGCTCAGTTTGATGATCATAAGGGTGATAATCATCATGTCCAAGCACCAAGCCATAGCGACAATATAAGCATTGAAGCAAATCGGCATCGGATTCAGGGAATTTCAATCGCACCAGTTCCTTCAAACTGACATCAAGAAGAACACCATCGTTCAGCCCACAGTAGCTCCTAGTGCCCAACTGCTCATGGATTATGCTCAGTACATCGTTAAGTATGTCGGGAGTTTTACTCTCTTCAGGAAGGTAAGTTCTAAACAAAAAGTAAAAGAGACACCAACCAGACACAATCAACTCTTTTAACAAAGTGGAAAAAGCTTCCCACGAAGGATGAGTAGAAGCATGGAGAGCATTATGAATGACTGCGTCTTCAAATAATATGAAAATGTGAAGAGTTCTAAGAAGCTGGACAACAGCACTAAAATAGATACTCAACTGAGGTCTCGAAAAGTTCTGCAAAAGTGTGTCATCAGATTTGAGCATTGACACAATTCTACCAACAAAATCGTGGCAGGTATAAATAGAACGAATCAGAATGGTGGCTCTTTCTTGATCGTTCTTCGATTCGTAAGATTTGGATGTGAATTCAGAAATATTATCAGACAAAAGCTTTAAAAAGCCGTTTAAAGACTTGTGGTTTTCTCCAATAGCGAAATAGTCAGCCAAAAGAATTGACCAAAATTTAGCTTTTAGCTTTAGCGGTGCATTGACAAAGTAATCAGAAATTGACTGATATTCATTCAAAGTTTCATCGTTATTGTAGTCAGGCATCAAAACACACTCGAGCAGCGAAATACGGGAATTGGTGATTGCCTTTTTATCCTCTTCCGATTGCTCTTGTTCGTGGTTTTCCACAAAAATCTTGGACAGGGTTGACATGGCTTTGAGTTTTGCCGTCAATGTTCTAATAGAAGAAATGGATAAAACGGGAATATTCAAAAGGTTCATGTAAGTGACAGAAACATTTTCATCGATAGCAATAATGTCCTGCTCAAAAGCCAGAAATTCTTCAAGATTGTCCCAAGATTCATCACAATCAGCTTGTTGAATAAGAAGATTAGTCCATTCATGTCGTAGTAATACCGTGTTCAGGTCTGAAAAGTCGCCTTTATAGACTTCTACAAGGTCACCAAATGTGCGCGTCCACCAGATGTAACGATCAGGGCAAGTACTTCGAATAAGCTCCATATCCTTCAGTGCTTGCTTCGAGTGTGAATCAGGGGACCGCAGTCCAGCTTTGGCTTGTAGGTATGAATCAGCAATCAGTTCTAAAAGGCTCTGGACAATAAAAATTTCATTGTACACATCATCTCCTGAGCTCACAACATTTCTGGACAAACTGCCGAGTTGTAGCTCGCACTGACCAACTGTCTTTTTGAGTATATCAATGGCTTCTAAAGGAAGCAAATCGGTGAAAAATGGTGACAGAGAAGAATCTTGGGGCGTTAGAAGGCGTCGTACCAGTTTTATCCGCAGCTCTTGAATATGAAATTTGTTATTGTTGGCGAGGTCTACAAAATCCTTGGCAATATTAGAAGATTCTAGTGCCGTTGGGCGAAAGGAGATTGGTTTATCTACAGTTCCAGCATTATCGATCAGTTGACTTAAAATTGGCTTTTTTGAAACTGTCTTGTCTGTGATGTCTATTTTGAGTCGTGAAAGAATTTCTCCGTGCTCTTCATCCCAATTCTGAACAATGTTTTTAAAGTCGGTAACAAAGAGTTCTGAGTCGGCGCCATCCTCGTTCATAAAAACAGGAATAATGCTTTCAAATGACATGCCGCATAATTGAAGAAAGCTATCAATCTGAGTGAAAAAGTTTTCATCTTCGGTCATATCAACATCTTCCAACTCTGGCTTTTCGTCTGTTCGCGCTCTGACTCGTTTGCTGGTTCTGAACTTGGCAGCTTCATCCATTGACTTTCTTCGCTTCTTTTTAGCCCCTTCCGGTTTTGATTCTGATGATGATACAGATTGCGAAGTTTCTTTTGCGTTAGATGCTGTAGAGGGGGGCTCTTCTTCCACCGAGGTTGAGACTACGTCTGTCACAGAGGATGAAATTTCAGGCTCTGACTTGACATCAGGCGAAGGAAGCCGGATTTTTATGGAATTTAATGGGTGAGTGGACGTGACATATGGATCTTCAATGCTTACTTTTCGCTTTGTTTTGATAGCAATACTTGTGACAGTTTCTTGGACGGCGCTGAGAATTGAGAGCCAGTCAGTCGAATGTATTAAAATCTCCTCATTGTTGATGAAGTCATGCTTTTTCAGCTCTGAGTCTGATGTTCGTGATAACCAGGAGACGTCGTTTTCCTGACCAAACCGATTATTGGTAAACTCAAGCTCCAAGGCCGACGCAGCGGTGGATTTCTGCTGGTCTAAGGTTGCTTCATCTTTAATTTTGTCGCAAAGAAGAAAGTAATTTTTCAGCACTCTGTACTCGCTAGGTGTAAGAAATTTACCAGACTCAAACGCTTCGAATAGGGAATGAGTACGAGAGGGTGATTCGATAATACATTCCAGACAGAGACGAGCAATTCTGTAGTACCCGAGAGACATGGTGACAGCATAAAGTAATCTAAGGAAGGCCTCTTCATCAGAGTCGTAGATGAGCGCTTCTGAAAATTCGTCTATAATGATACCGACTCGCTCGTCAAATTCTTCGGCGTTGATAGTGTCCTTTTCGTGGTCCAGATCGCTTAACAGTAATAAACCATGATTTTTGAAAGCAACGTATTTGAGTAGCTCTGCTGCTGGTGGTAGTCCAGTATCTTGTGAAAGATTTAGTACCTCAATGCTAAAAAGGTTGTCATATTCCTTGTGGGCTTTGGCTCTGTCGCCATTTTTCTGGTATTGCAGAGCCTTTTTGTATATTTTGAGCGCCTCTTCAACCTAAGATAGCATGGAAAAAAAATCAATTAATAACTCGAAATAACATCTGGTTGGGTTATTAACTTACCTGGAGCTCTCGCGTGTGGATTTCAGCTGAGTGCTGGATCTCCTCCTCGTACAGATTAATGGCAATAAATGATGACTAGAAACGTTAGATGCATGCAGAAATAAGGTTTTGATGGATCACAAAGATCCCAAAGGGGGACATACCATGGCAAGTAGTGATATTAATGATAATAGGGTTGGGGTATGTGCTCGATGCGGGAACCCAGGACCCAGGACATTTGAAAATTTCCGTGCTTAATTTGGTTTTGGGATACCCACAGAAAAATAAGAAAAAAAAGGTAATAAAAATTAAAGAATGATCACTGGTGGTGTTTTACAGATATGAAGTGGCAAGACCAAGCCGTACAAAAAACAAAAAAAAAGGATTGCGCGAATGCTGTTAAAAATATGTCTGTGGGAGTTGGCAGATTAAAATACGCTTCCAAGTATATTTGATTATCGATGAAAATATTTATTAGTTAGTATCGAAGATCGTGAAGCCGGTGGTGATGATGATAATAGTGGTGGTTGTGATGAGAGTCGTGATAGTAGTGGTTGGTGGTGGTGGTGGTGGTGATGATGATGATGATGATGAAGAAGGGAAGGAAAAGAGAGAAGAAAAAAAAAAAAAAAAAAAAAAAAAAAAATAAAAAAAAAAAGGGGGAAAAGGTAAATTAAATTTTTTTAAAAGGGTATTTTTATTTGGGAGGGGGGGGTGTTTTTTTTTAATTATATTATTTTTTTTTTTTTTTCATAATTTTTT
>Ga0160505_100585_pt1 | contig 20115 bp, 8 predicted proteins | sample DIDeMG_FD_108225 | JGI IMG/M metagenome (GOLD analysis project Ga0160505, IMG submission 108225) | Enriched chicken feces microbial communities from UW Madison campus, WI, USA - DID2874_E49_Stillage MG | ecosystem: Host-associated > Birds > Digestive system > Large intestine > Fecal ... | reverse complement strand
CACAAAGCTTCTTCGGCCAGCTGATATCGAGGAAATGAGTGCACACCACCAATTGCGCTTTCTGCCATTGATTGGGGTTCTCTTCATGAATATATTGGCTAGTTTAGACGAGCCGTTCCCGCAGCTTCTTATAGTTTTTCCGAAAATTCTTAAAATTTATCCTGTGAGCTTTTGGGAGATCGCAAAAGGGTTTCATTTCACTCAGATCTTGGATGGCATTCTTGGAAACACTAATTACCATCGTCTATTACGTGAAGCTACAAGGAACCCCCAGACAGCTTACTCCATGGATGATTTGTTGGGTTGGATGCCAGCGTTTGTTGATAGTCTAACTCCTTCTCAGAAACAAACTGCTGTCATAAAGATTACCGACTTCCTAGTTCTGATTGAAACAGCTGAGCAGCTGGTAGCTAATATCAACTCCGCTAAAATGCTTGCAAAATGCTTGGACTTGAGTGGTATCACTCCCACAACCTCTTCGAGCCATTTGTTGAAAATGCGTGATTCGAGACTGTGCGTTTCCAAACACGCATCCCATTTCCTTCTGTTGACAAAGAGAAACACCGGATACCAATCCACCGCAATGAGTCTAATTTGTCTTTCTTTACAGTATGACATTCTTGTGGCAGCCAACAACTCAGCGACACTTGAACGCAAAGAACATCCTACATTTTTCGACACTCAATCACAACTCTGGAATCTGCTTCTATCTATGCCACTTTCCAATCAGTTCGTGTCGCAACTACTGGAATGTTTCGAAAACGTTCTGTTCATCATAATTTTTAAAGACAAGAAGAACCAGGAGATTTCCAAAGAACTCGATGCAGCCATAAAGATTCACAACAGAGAAGCGCTGACTTTGTGCACTGTTATCAGTTCTCTTTTGGAGAAGATGTCTTTGGCAGATCCCGAGAAATTACTGCAAATTCTAAACGAGCCAATGTGTCTTCTCTCCTTGTGGAATGCTGTCTTCTGTGTGCAAACAAGCCAGGCAGCACTCAATTTGGTTTCCCAAGTTTTTGATTCTGAAGGTCGTTACGAAGCAATTTTAGAGCTTCTCAAAAACTTGAATCCAAACTTGAAAGCTATTAACTCGGCACTAAAAAACATTACCACTGTGAAATTTTATGAGCCTTGTCCAAGAGTGATGAGAATAATGATGGACGTCATAAAGGCCCTCACAGACCCCTTGAGTGGCGTAACAACAACAAACAACGCTCTAGCTGAGGAGTGTAGAGATGAAATCAAACTACTTTGGTCTAATGCTTGGTCTTTTTTGATCATGGTGTATCAGTCAACGCTAGTATGGGCTGGATTCTACCATCTTCAGGACTTGGTAGAGTTCACTCGTGATACACTTGATACCAGTCACCTTTTATTGGACTCATTTCGTACATTGTCTGAGCTTTTCAGCGACGATAAGGACGAGCAAGCTGCTCTTTTCTCTGTATTCATGAATGCATTCAATCATGTGATTGTTTGGCTCAGATTAGGGGACCCTTCTCTCTTGAACTCTTGCTTGAGTTTAGTATTCAAAGGTTTTGATCTTGCTAAAGAAATGAATGTTGTCGTTGACAGATCCTTCATTTCCAACTTCGCCAAGTACGGTGCAAAGGCCAAGAAGTTCAATAACAAACTTACAGAACAACAAAGGCTGGAGGTCCTCGCCAAGGCTAGTGAGTTCGATCCCACACTTGTCCAGTTCATTATTGACGATACGGCAAGAGAAAGAAAAGGAGCAACTGCAAGCTCTGTGGCTGCTGGCTCACGGGCTTCACCTTCAGTAAGTCCTAGTGCAACATACGCATACCAGACAAGAAAGCCCCAAATTAAGCAACTGACGTTAGCAAGATTTGGTGTGGTCACCAATGAGGCTCCTGTTGCTCCACCACCACCAAAGCCGTTCAAATCGAATAATATGGAGGCTATCAGAAGTGAATTGAAGAACAAACGAGCTCCGCTGGCTGCACCACTTAACCCTGCCCCAGCAAGACCAGCCGGATTCAACCTGAAACCAACTGCTGTTGGCCGCTCTTTGAATCAATTGAAGCACCGCAAACCGGAATCGGACTCTTCTGAAGACGAAGAGGATGTTGACGTGTCCGATTTGTTCCTAGAATCAAAGAAGAAAAGCAAAATCACGGAACTTGATATTAATGGACGGCCCGTTGTCAAAATAGCTGCAAGCAAAAAAATTGACCAAAAGCGTTTGGAAGAGGAGAGGATGCGTTTGCGTTTGAATGTGAACCTTAAACCCCTCTATTCCACTATTCTAAAGTGGAACTATACTAGCAACAGCAACTATCCTACCGATGACAGATCAATATATCATCCAATCAAGGACAAGTATGCAAATGCGAAGGAATACACTGCCATGATCGAACCTTTATTAATGTTAGAATGCTGGCAAGGTATTCAATCTTCTCGTGTTACGGGACAAGAGCTTCCATTCGAGCTTCTCATTGGAAGTAGAACCACATGCGATGGGTTTTTTGATGTTTACACTTCCATCAAAAAGACTGACCTAATCAACAGAAAAATTGGAGATACAGACCTTTTGGTACTTGGCTACACTCAAGATAAGGGTATCACAGACCCAAAGGATATATCAAGATATTTGAAGAACGAGAATACTCAAACCTGTTTGGCCAAGGTTAGAGAAGTCAAGTTTGTTAATCCAGACTACAGTGATTTGACACTCCGTGTGTATCCACAGGGATCCATGATGGGTCTTTTGACTCCAAAATCCGTAATAGTTGCTATGAAGGTAATGCAAATGACGACGATGGAGAGAGAATTCTCCTCTCTCAAAGGATTGCAATATTATGATTTGTGCGATGAGATTGTCAAAGCTCAACCAGCCGTACCAGTTGATATTTCAGACGATAATGCTAGGGAAATTTGCAGAACTTTCAATGTGAATGTATCACAAGCTAAAGCTATTTTGGGATCCCATCTGAACGAAGGTTTCTCATTAATTCAAGGTCCTCCAGGTACGGGAAAAACCAAAACGATCTTGGGTATCGTAGGACATTTCTTAAGCAAATCTTCAAAAGCAAATGTGATCGAGGCTCCTACTACAATGGGCCTGCTCAACTCCAAAACTGGATCCCCTGAAGAGAGTACTGGGCCGAAAGTATTGCTTTGTGCACCCAGTAATGCTGCAATCGACGAATTGGTTGTACGTTTGAAAGATGGTGTTTTTAACGCTTCCGGAAAGAAATTTATTCCCAAAATCGTACGTTTGGGTCGTTCAGATGCCTTGAATCCAGCTGTGAAGGAGTTTGGACTCGAAGAGCTCGTCGATCGCCAATTACAAGTCAGGACAAATGAAGTTTCAATTGATCCTAACATCCGACTGCAGCATAATGAATGTATCGCTGAGCGTGATCGATTGAGAAAAGAACTCAAAAACGAATCATTGACAGATGAGGAAATATTGTCACTTGAAGCACAGTTGAGAGAGGTTAGTAAGAAGAGAGGAGAACTTGGAAAAAAACTAGATGAGCAGAGAGAAAAAGCATCTATCGCACATCGTACGAGGGAGATTGAGAAACGACAAGCACAAGCCAAGATCCTCTCTGAGGCTCAGGTAATTTGTTCCACTTTATCAGGATCTGCTCATGATTTCTTACTGAGTATGTCAATGAAATTTGATCAAGTTATTATTGATGAGGCATGCCAATGTGTGGAGTTGTCTGCTATAATTCCATTGAGATATGGTTGCAAGAAATGTATCATGGTTGGAGATCCTAATCAATTGCCGCCAACAGTCTTGTCGCAAGCTGCTGCGTCTTACAACTACGAGGAGAGTCTCTTTGTCAGAATGCAACGTAACAGCCCCAAGTCGGTGTATTTGTTAGATGTGCAATATCGTATGCACCCTGAGATCTCCAAATTTCCGAGTGCCGAGTTTTACCATTCTAGATTGTCTGATGGTGAAGGCATGTTTGAGAAAAATGACAGACCTTGGCATAAAGAGTATCCTTTGACTCCGTATCATTTTTTTGATATCGTCAGTAGACATCAACAAAGTGATCAAACGAAGTCTTTCTTCAACGCTCAGGAAGCTAAGGTTGCAATCGAGCTAGTTGAGAACCTCATGAAGATTTTGCCTGATAACAAGTTCAAAGGCAGAATCGGTGTCATTTCTCCATATAAGGAGCAAATCAGAACACTTCGGGACCTCTTTCAACGCAAATGGGGAAGGAATATTTTAAGTGAGATTGACTTTAACACTGTGGATGGATTCCAAGGTCAGGAGAAAGAGATCATCATCATGTCATGTGTCCGTGCAAGTCCTACTGGAAGCGTTGGTTTCTTAAGTGATATCCGACGTATGAATGTGGCTCTCACTCGTGCACGTACGACATTATGGATATTGGGCAACAAGGCTTCTTTGAAGCGTGACAAGATCTGGAATAAGTTGATTAGTGACGCTGAATCAAGAAACTGTGTTACATCAGTCCAACCAGGTTTCATGAACAATCCTAGTATGCGACGCCAAATTGAAGCCGCCAGAGAAATAGCGGTTGAGGAGGAGCTGAAAAAGACAAGTAAAGAGACATCTTCTGCTGGTACTCCAGAGGATTGCGAATTGAATGAATCTACGAAATTATCTGTTGCAGACTCATTGATCGAGCAGCAAAATTCTTTAAAAGAAAGTGAAACACACCCTGCTAAGAGGGTCGTCCAGTCTCCAGAACCTCCAAACACGAAGAAGCCACGTATTTCCCTGATAGGTAACTCTGGCAAGACTCATTTGTCGTCAGCTCGAGGAGATGGGAGTAAGCCAAAAAACAAAGTACACAAGACAGGTGTTTATATTCACCACGCGTCTAGTCTGAACGCTCAGTCACCAGCTCAAGAATCTATTCCTCCTCAAAGAAGTCATCAGGGCCAAGGGACATATCCGCCTCGTGGTGGTACTACCAGCTCAAATCAAAATGGACAAGGAAGGGGACTTGGAAAAGCTAGCGGAAGAGAGGTGTCAGCCGATCGTAGAGCACACCGTGGACATGGTAACTTAACCAGTCAGCAAACCCCAAATTCGGAAGGGACTCCAGAAGCCACCAATAGTGGATACTACAAGCCACCACCAAATCGTGGTAAAAGTTCAAGCATATTTATCAAAAGACCACGGCCCCAAAACAGGCCATAGCGTATATTATTCGTTCTTCAGACCTTTAGAGGAAGAGGCAAAAGGAGAATCTTGCCGAACTTTATAGACAGTTGGACTTGCATGAGAAGTGAATGTTGTAGAATGAGTAGGTGGACGGTAGCCAGCGGAAGTGATTCCTGATATGGCAAAATTATTTCTTGATTCGGCCCGAGAATCCAGCATTGAAGAATCGACAGAGCTTCCAAGCAGAGGTACTTGCAATTCATAACTTGAATTTTGGGACAACTCGCTCATGGCTTTGGCAACAGCAGTAAGTTCAAGATGTAATATAGTTATTAAGTACTTGTTCTTTGGCCCTGAGGATCTCACCCGAGATTCTAGCTGTCTCTCCAATACCTTCTTCAATTCAGAGTAAGACTTGGAAAGAAGTGACACCAAGTCTTCTGGAGACGGGCTCGTGTTGGAAAGTAGCGAGATTATGGTCCTCTCATTAGAACCGAGACTGCGGTAGATATCTTTCAATATTACATTCTGATCATGATACTCGGCAGCCAGTTTGGAGAAGTCGACAGTCAACTTGGATAGAGCATCAGATTTATGTGAAAGTAGCTCAATTATCGGCACTAAGTCGATCTTCTCAGTGATTACGTTCAGCTGGTCATCCACATTCTTTGCAGATTTATGCCCATTCTGAACTGGTGAGAACACATGAGTAACGATATTGCTTATACCCTTTCGTAGTTTTTCTAAGCGCTGGGATCCTCTGGCATATCCCATAGCATAGGCCGATTCCTCTTCGACTTGAGGGACGCCGGGGTCAACTTCGGGCTCATCTCCAGAGATTATTAGTGGCTGTATTCCCATGGTGCTCGCTGTTATTTTAGGCTCTTCTGACTGGGTATTTGCAGCCTTCGGGTGTTCGATACCTCTTGTATCCGAAGCGATGTTTATAGTATTGTCAGATCTCTGGTTGTCGTGAATATATGAGAAAGTCGCCTCCACTGGCTCTGACTTCAAAAGGATCTCAAGATTATTCTTAGGTATCCCACTTGAGTATAAGTACTCGCTGATGGCATCACGTCCTTGCCGTTCCAAGTCTCTGAAGATATTGACATACTTTGCCGATTTGCTCTCCAAAATGGAGCTAGTCTCATCGATTTCCTTGGTGATTGCTCCCCTGTTCGCACGAAGAACTTCGATTCTACTTTCCAACTGTTGAATCTCGTCGTCAATGGCCGTCTGTTTATTGAGAAGACCTGCAAGCTTCTTTCCGTGTCTATTGCCCTCACTCTTAATTGCCTGGATACGCCGAAGTACTCTGGAACGATTGCGATCCCAGTTTTCGAAATTAACTAGCAATGCATTGACAAACGCTAGCTCCTTATTGTAAATCTCATGGAGCAGGTATTTATTCTCCGATAGGAGGGCCAACCCATTGGTCAAGGACTCCCTGATTTCCGTACAATCTTCTCCATTGGCAAGTGTAGATTCAAGGACACGCAAGCGATTGCGCATTTCATTATTTAATGCTTGATTTCGGCTTTGTAAATGCTCAAGCGGTGACTCGCCAGTACTGGACATACGACTATGGGTGTTTCGATACATGGAGTCAGCGGAAACAAAATGAAACGAGTCCACATTAATGGATTCCACCAACACATCTGACTCAGAGAGCATGTTGGGATTGGTGAACAACTCACTGTTCAGAAACTTCGGCGTCATGTCAATATTCTCGATGGGGATAGGGCTGATGGTGTTAGCTCTGGGTGGGGCCAGAGGAACATGCGATTGAGACAAGAACTCGTTGGGATCTAGCCCATCATCAGACGATTCGGGCATTTGCGGCTCAGCAAGTGTCGCTGCAAGGTTGATCAGCTCAAACCCGGATGCCAGCATAGATGTTCAACGGTGACGATGTGAAGTTCGAGATGTGATCGCACTGATAGGATATATACAGAATGATAAGAGATTCAATGAGAATAGGAAGTGAGGGTAATGATGATAGAATAGAGGAAAGAAGTGAAGAATGAGGGGAGAAGTGGAGAAAGAGAAAAGTTTGGGATCGGTTATAGCTGGATGAAATAAAATGTTTCTCGAAGGTTGGATGTAGTTGGGAGATGTAGATAGAAGAGGGTCAATTAATCATTGGAGTTCATTGACTTCACCTAGATTGCAATTTTCAATGTGATTATCAACATATGGACATATGAATAATTTTAAAGAGCTTCTATATGGAAGATCTCTGAATGATATGGTAGAAGTGGGGAAAACATGACTTTCCAATTGGGAGTGTGCCACAATCAGAGATAAACTAGCTTCTACGATACTTAATAGAGAATGAAGCTACGATTTCTCCACCTCAGACACCCAACTTATATATATGTGTTTAATGACATTTAGGTCAGGACAGCTTGTAGAAGTCCTAAAGCAAATGTAAACCATAACCTGCCTGATATTTTAAGTGGATGATTCTATGCGAGATTACCTTCTTTGAGGTACCTAAACGGAATGAAAATATTTATCAGTGTTGATAAATCAAATGAATAGGTAAACAAAGGATATTTATGGCGTCGATTTTTCGTTCATTCTCTATGAGGTCCATCAGATCTCATGATGCTTCTATACTAACGACTGTGCATACCCATGAACACGTCAGAACATTATGCAATGCTTGAAAAGACAATAAACTATTATAAACAGTAAAATACAATGTCTAATTAATGCAGCAGTCACAACGATTTTATGCTGAGTTACGGTCAAAGTTTCATTTTTTATTTCACACCTATCAATTACTATATTTCCCTATGTTAGAGCTACCTAGAATGCACTCAATGTTAATGCACTGGCAACCAGCTTCAGATCCACAGCCATTTTGAACTCTTCAAAGCTCAACTTGCCATCACCATCAGTGTCATTCTCCATGATCGTTTTGTCCACAATTTGCTGGAGCTCCTCGTCCTGAAGGTTCTTTCCCACCATCATCTTCATCACAATAAACAATTCGCCATTTCCAATGAATCCGTCTTGATCAATATCATAGAGCTTGAATGCAAACCGGAGCTTGTCGGATCTGGATGTTCTGCCACTGAATGCCGAAAGACCCGTGATGAACTCCTGGAAATCGATGGTGCCATCGTTGTCTGCATCAAAAACATCCATTAGTCTCGATGCCAATGGATTGGAAGAGATTCCTGGAATGGCTAGAAATTCATTCTTGTCGATGGTTCCACTACCGTCACTGTCTAGCTTCATGAATCTCTTTCTGAGTCGGTCGATCTCTTCTCGATCAAAGTTAGTACCCTCCATGAGCGAGTCCAAGATTTTAGAAGTCGATAATCCCATAATTATTTGTTAATTATGTATTTGATGTAAAGGTACGTTGGATTGTAAATTTGTTCGTCTAGAAATTAATCTTGTAAGTCTCTATCTTCAATCGAGCAAAGTTGTCCTACACAGGTTGGAAAAGCTTCAATCAATCCCCATTGAGAGTTTACCCGCTCTATCAGGCTACTGAAGTCTTTGCGTTTACTTTTTTTTCTCGCTCTTCCACTTGTATTTCTTATTTCCTACTTCGGATTACTCTTAACTTCGTGTATTTCAAATCTTAGGTGTGAAGGAACCTCCATTGTGCGCACCTCCATCAACTGGCAATACAATACCATTAATGTAGTTGGATTCCTTCGCACTCAAGAATAGAACTGCATTCATCAAGTCCTCCTTGACTCCAAGTCTCTTACGTGGGTTCAGATCCAGCATGACGTCTCCGGCCATGTCCAACACTCCTTGTGACATCTTGGTTGGGAAGAATCCTGGAGCCAAGGAGTTGACGGTGATGTTACGTGGTCCCAATTGTGTGGCCAAGTTCTTACCCAAGTGCGACACACCTGCCTTTGAGGCTAAGTATCCGTAGGTTCCAACTGGGTCTGCAGAAACCAAAGAAGCGACGGAGGACATGATGATGATTCTCGATGGATCCTCGGCAGTTCCAGCTGCCTCGAGCAATGGTGCGAAAAGCTTGATGGTGTGGAACACAGCCACAACGTTCAAGTCCAAGATCTTCTTCACAGCAGAAACAGGGTGGTCCTCCAATGGTGCACCCCAACTGGCTCCAGCATTAGCAACCAAAATGTTGACAGTATCCACCTGCTTAGAGACCTCATCAAAGAATCTCTGACAGTCGTCCTCCTTAGCCAAATCTGCTGCAAGTGCAATCACGTTGGTAGACTTGCCGTTCTCCTTGGCGAGCTTGTCCAAATACTCTTTGGCTTCCTGGCATGCCTTGTCCTTTCTGGAAGTGATCACCACAGTCTTTGCCCCATTGAGCACATATGCTTCAGCAGTGTAGAGGCCCAATCCCCTGGTGCCACCGGTGACAACCGCGGTCTTGCCATTGACGTTTAAATCGACCATCTTTCACTAGATAAAATCTGAGTTCTATAAGGATGGATAATCTAGATCTCCGAGATATATATAGTTGGAGATTGTATGTCAAGTTGCACTGCACACTCCATACCCCACACAAAACATCCTCGGCAGTTGAACAGTCGCGCTGTTGAAAATGGAATCTCGGTATAGTTCGAACCGACGTTGGGGAAAAACTTAGCTAGTGGGGATACCGTTTGGTTTTGGTTCCAAACAAAATGAGATTTGTAAGCCCGATATCCGAGGATGGGCCATTCCGAACAAAAGTTGCTGGGTATTAAGCAAACTTATGTCTTTGCTTGGGATAACCTGGATTAACTTATTGGTACCGTGAACTTGATCGCTGATGGACCATACCTGTATCACCTCTTCACATACCACAAATAGGTTGTTTTCGTGAACGGAAATGCTTCGTGGTCGGAAATCGAATCTCATAATGTCGGTTCTGGAAAGCTTTCCTGTCTTGTTCACGAAGATGACACACTCATTGTATACCATCATAAACTCTTTGTCGTTGGCTAACTTGAACATTCCCATGGGCCTGACTGTGGGATGGGAAATGATTTTCCGAATGGCATCGACTCCCTGCGCAGGTTTGCGGCTGTAGCCATCCACCTTCTTGTTGGTCTGTTCGGGTGCTTGTAATTCGGGTACTGTTCTGGGTGCTAGCTTTTGAAGATCCAAGATTTCAAATCCTCTCTGAGTGTGGATTGCCACGGAAGAATTGAATACTGAGATACCGTAACACTCGGCTTGGATGTAGAACTTCTTGATTTCTCTAAAAGAGCTAAAGATTCCGTTATTATCGGTTTCAAAAGCATAGACCACGAAATTGGTGCTGCTGGCAGTCTTTTTGTCAGCGACGAAAACGGTTGGAATACCCCTATGACGACCCACTTCGTAGAACAAAACTGCATTGTCACCTAACTGGAATGATGATGTCTTATCTGTGCGCTCGTAGTAGATATCAATTAAGGTTTGCAACGGAAAGTATCGCAAGCTCTTGTTCCCTAAGACAATAATGATATTAAATGCTGGAAGAACAGTTACCTTGGTCACATTAGTCATATTGATGATCATTTTCCACCTGTTTTTCATGTCTGAACAATAAACTCCATTGCTCAGGCCCAAGAAGGTGAATTGCGTTCCAGACACTTCAGTCTTTTCAGCACAAAGAATCTTTTTGTAGGCAAGTTGATTCTTGGTAATTCCTTGAGCGTAGATGTCACGAGGGACGCCTCGGTTCTTCATACTGGTAGTGCTTCCTCTTGCAAGTATCGAAACTGGATCATTTGGTGGAAGAATTGGTAACTTGGTGATGCGGTTGGCTTGCTCATATGCAAAATAAGAATTGTCAATCAATTTCAAGGCATACGGAGTCAACGGAAGAACATGCTTCAACATGTTAGAACGTGCTTTTTCGAACACCGCAAACCATCCCTTTCGAGCATTTTCACTGGGCGCTAAGAAAGTATAAGACTGGCCCTTGCCTCGGCCAGCATATCGAATCTTAAATGGATAACTTGCCAGCTCCTCGTCCGCTTCCTGTTTCGAAATGTTGGGATTTGTCGACACACGCGAAGCAATGCTGCTTTCTTTCTCTCTATTCTCGAGAATTATGTAGTCAACGGGGATTGGAGGTTCAACAACCTTGAAATTGAGTGCCTTTTGACTTCTCACCCTCTCAGTAATGAGAAGATAATTATCCAACACAATTAAATGAACAGTGTGTAAATTGATCCTCAAATCTCCTTTCCTTGAGACGTCACCTCTGAAAAAGAATTTTCTCTTCTCCAGACTGAGATTGACGTTAGGTTGAATAATGTTGGACTTCCACTTGAGCTGCTTCTGGAGCATTTGCAATGAATGAATATTGTCAGCATGGACCTTCATTTCATTCACTCGTTTTCCTAACTTCTTTATTGCATCAATTGCTTTCGTGAGATTAACATATTCTTCTCCATGTTCCTCAAATGACTTTCTGATATCAGCCAATTGAAGAGGTAACTGCTGATAACGTGAGTTGAATGTACTCATCAAAAGTAGGTTGCCGTTGACTTGTAACTCTTTGATTTTCGGATTGTTCCTCAAAGGTTCATCCCACGCTTTGAGAGACTCGAGCCTTAAGAGATCTTCGATCATGGGTACTGTACTCATGTAACTCAATAATGGCGCTCGTGCAACCGTTGCCCATTCCTCATAAAGTCTTGATATTTCACCAATATTCAAAATGAGTCTTCCATCAGCTATTAAGATTCTGAGCAAAGGCTCAAACAACACATTTCGGTGGATTTTCACCAATTCCGTTGCTGGCTTAATGATATCATCCATGAGTTTCGCCAGGGCGATATTGCTTTGGCCAGCAAAAAGTTTTACTGCGTTAACAAACTGCGGTGCAGCAATGTATATGAAACATTCAGCTCTGTTAATAAATGTTTGCTCAAGCTTAATGAGATCAAAAATGAGTGATTGTCTTTTGGAAATTGAAAGATCCAAATTAACATCTTCTGCTGTCAATTGCCAATGGTTTGCCCAATCTGCACCTAACTTCAAGTCAGCAATGTTTGTGTGCTTCATACGATATTCATGTTCAATGGTCTTGTTGAGCTGACACCGTGATGAACAGCACTTCCATAGCTTTTCTTTGCTTGGAATCAATGAGTGCTCTTTGTCATTGCAGTAACAATCAGTCAAGTCCACCAACACTCCACTAATTTTGCCGTTAACATCGATAGTTACATAAAGGTCTTTCTGATTTTGAGGCACGCCGTTTCCGTCGAGTTTAGGGTTAATGAAAATCACGCCCGCTTCTTTGAAACTGGAGATTAATTGTGTGACGTTCCGACTGATCAAGTCGATAGGAATATGTCTTTTGTGAAAAACGACAAGTTCAACTAGAGCCTTTCTGAATTCTTTCTGAGATATATCGTTATCGTGGAGCCAGCCACTGAGCCCAATACACCAAGCAAACACCTCTTTCATAGACCACACATTCTTACAAGCTGCGTAATGCAGCGTTGTCAAAGCTGAAGAAGAGAAGGGTAACAGCGGCAAATCGAGAGGAATCGGAGGAAGAGTATCGTCGTATTTTGAAATCTGCTGACTCTTCCTGAACATGGACATGGTGGACTTAAGAGTGACGTTTCTGTTGGGAGTTTCAATGTCTTGCTTTGGAATCACCGGAAGGTTATCATAGTCAAAGGTGGACGGTGAGGGTAAATAAGAATCATCAATATCCGGGTAGTCATGTTCAATCAAACTCCAATCAGGAGTACGGAAGTGGGAATCATTACAGAAGTCATCAACGAAGTCTTCGGTAGGATAAACTAACGTGCGTGGTGGCGACTCTCCATATTTCTTAGGAGACGGAGACCGGCTAGAACGACTACCATTGACGTAATTTGAATATGTGTGGGAAAATAACGGACTCCGAAAAGACAGAGCTTTTGAAGGAGAGCTCAGAGGACTGGAATAATTCTGCAGTTCAGGAGACGAGGAAAGAGATCTATTGGTGGGAGCCCTTCGGAGGAATTTATACTCTGGAGAGCTGCTTAGCGTCGCAGCGAACGATTTCGTTCGTGAAAGGTCGTCCACGAGAGTTGGAATTCTTGAAGGGGTACCTTGGTTTGGCAAACGGGACGCGGAGGAGTAATCCTGGTCAGTCAGATCATCAGAATCGAATAATTCCGATTCAACCGGATAAGGGGCATTATTAGCAGAAAGACTGGATCCTACAGACGATCTGTTCCGGCTGTGACTGGATATAGCTGAGGCAACTGACTGACGTTTTCGTAGGAAAGGTGGTGTTGCAACACCAGCTTCTTCGCTTCCATCGGTAGGTTGGTCCTCAAATGGAGATACTTCTGACCCCAGATTCTGGAAGTGTCTCACTCTATACCTGCTTCTTCCTGAATCGATAGAAATGGGGGATCTTGAAATTCCATTAGATGCTGGAGTATCTAAATGGCTTGTGTTAGGCTCGAGTGACTCTGGGAGAGACATGTTGACAGCATTAGTGTGTGTGAAGGAGGAATTAGGATCAATCTGTTTGTAGGGGTCAGTTTGTGGAGGATGTCTTTCGAGCAAATTTCTTTGCTGCCCTCGAGAGGGCCCTAAGCTATCGTATTGATTCGATTCGTAAGAAGACAGACCTTGGGATCCATTCGAGTCGTGAGGTTCAATTTCGTTGTCACGGCTCTCATATTGGAAGTAAGACTCGTTGTAGTTGTCTTTGTAAGTCTCTTTGTAAGTGTCCTGGGAAGAAATCCTGTGAGTGGCTTTGTAGGTTTCCTGAGAGGAGATCCTAGTATCATTGTAAGTGTAAGTAGCATTATTGAGGGCTCTATATTCCTCATATGTGGCGTTATGATCACTCAGAAGTATCTTAGAAGCGTCCTGGAAATTGTGGGAAGCATCTTCTCGAGAGTAGTCAACGCGCAGTGAATAATCGAAGAAAGAATTCTCACCTTGGGATCTGGATTTGAAATGGTCCTCCTGGATCAAATCACCATCGTAATTATCATAAGAATATTGGCTATTTCGACTGTCATTTCCACCTGCCAATGAATCGAAGGAATACTCACTATGTCCGGTTCCAGTTTCGCCATTTGGCTTCGGGCGTTCAGGAATTTGTAGCTGAGGTATGTAGTCGTCAAAAGGCAACAGTTTAGGACCCATTGGTCGTGGGCTTTCGTGTGATAGGTAATCTTCCTCATATGTGAATGTTGTATCTGGTCTCACGAAATTGGTGTTGATTTCCATCGGTGACCGTTCTGGAGGCATATTTTGAGCGTAAGTCTTAGCAAACTGATAATCTGGAAAGGGTTCCTGGTTTGAAGTAGATGACAGAACATTACCCACAAATGGTGGAGGAGCCGCATGGTCTGTAGGTTTCAATTCAAAATCGTCCATTGCTGGTGGGGGTTTTCGCCTTAGCGATTTACGCTGGTTGTTTGCCCCGCCAATTCCAGACATATTCTGTAGTTCGTGTAGAAGTTAGCAGGGAGAAGCGGGAAAACGTAGAGGTTGTTAGTTAATATCGGCCTGGGGTTCAAAGTGAGGTGCAGTCACGTGCCGGTTTCAACGGCTGGGACATTGGTTATGATACGTAAGCCAAAGAGATGGTGGCCGATGAAAATTAGTAAAAGTGGAATATGAAGTGGAATCAAATACTGGCGAAGAGGATTTTGATTTTTGTGGTTTTTTAAGTGAACTTCTGGGGTGAGGAGTGTACAATGGTGACAGGCCCAATATAGACCCATTAGATTTTTTTAGTGTGGTGAATTTCAAAGATAGCGGTGTAAATTAGTGAGGTCCATTTTATAAAGAATTGAGTCTTATATATCATTCATTTGGTGAATTGGATGGTAGCTTCCTATCATTTTTTAACTGAATAGTGTGTCAAAGTAGTAGATCTCAAGAAGTTTATGATATTGATTTTCGTCAGATTCTTGGTTCACTTAGCAATTATTCCGAATGACTTCCGGTTTCCATTACAACTACATATTCCATTAACATCAAATAATTGTTCAAGCCTATATATATCAGGATGAACAATAATTTACAAGTCCCAATTGAACCTGTTTCTACTCCATTGAAGTGTCTTTTTTCTTCATCTGCATTTCCCTCTTCATTGGTGCTTCAACTCTCCATGTAAATCCTCATCTTCTCTACAGTCGCACTACGCGTACTACCATCTTCAATGTACTCGGAGGAAGTCACCAAAAATACTACAGAGGCAGCCAAGTTCTATGCTGCTAAGGACTACGACCTGGCTGCCTCCAAATATGCTGATGCATGTGCTGCTTTTAACGAAGAGAATGGCACAGATGACGCAGATTTGCTTCTTCTCTACGGTAAAGCTTTGTTCCAGAATGGAGTAGCCAAGTCTGGCGTTTTAGGAGGCGCTCCTAATGACCAGGAGGAAGAAAAGGAGGAAAAAGAAGATGAAAAAGAAGAAGATGGGAATTTCCAGTTCGAAGAGGGCTTCGCGGAAGAGGAAGAGGATGACGAGGACAAGGAGAACAATGAGATCAATGAAGCTGAGAATGGAGGTGACCACGGATTGGTGGAGGCAGATGATCAATCGGACTTCGAAGCGGCCTGGGAGATCTTGGACCTTGCCAGATCCATTTTCGCTGAGAAGGTCGAGCTGTTGGCAGCCGAGAAAGACAAGTTTACTGTACCATACTTGAAGGACGACGAAGAACCCACCTCGGAGTACGTCTCTGCCTTGCAAAAGCTCTCAGAGACGTACGATCTTCTTGGAGAGGTGTCCTTGGAGTCGGAGAACTTCCCACAAGCTGCAATTGACTTGGAAAGCTGTCTCAACTTGCGCACACAGTTGTACGATGCCCAACGGTCTGCGTTGGTATCTGAATCTCACTACAAGTTGTCATTAGCGTTGGAATTTTGCGTGGAGGACCCCAAGCTGCGTCAGAAGGCTGCACAGCAGATGAAATTGGCCATTGACTGTGTAAAGACAAGAGCAAGTTCTCAGACAGACGAGTCTGCGAAAGCAGAGACTCGTGAGTTACTACGCGACCTTCAGGAGCGCTACAAGGAACTCGAAAAGGATCCACAGCAAGAAATCCAGGCCCAGCAGATGGACATGATCAAGGGTTTGTTAGGCGAGGCCATTGGCGGCGGAGGTGCTGCAGACTTGACATCCATGGTGAAGAAAGCACCTACAACCACAGCTCCGGTCAATGACTTGAGCTCGATGGTCAAGAAGAGAAAAGCAAAACCAAGCACGGCAAAGGAGTCCAAGAAACCGCGCCAGGAGTAATTAGATCCTCTGACAGGTTGAGATTTATCAATGTACATTAGTAACCTTAAGTTGGTGTGCACACCATACAAAATGTAGGTAAGTAGTGAGAAGTCATCGCATCACATCTTTGACAATAGATAGTATGGCTCCAGCACCTACAAACACCAGAAATAGACGGAGAAAAAAGAGAAGAACGGAGGATTTCTCGTCCGACTCCAGCTCTTCCGATTCGGAGTCCGAGCAGGTTGTTCATTCCAAAGATCAGGACTCTCTCGCAATAAAAACCACTGATGAGGTCAAAGAAGCCGAGGTCAATATCGACGACATCGACATGGAGTCTGATACCGAGAAGGCACCAGCAGTAACGGAGGAGACCCTCCTGGAGGAAACACAGAAGCAGTTGGCCAAGATCAAATTCACCACCACTGAGAACCTTCCACTTAATGAAGCCAAAGTGGCCGTGAGCAAAGGTAGACAGCAGTTGGAAAACGAATATCTAGCGTTCATGGCGAGCAACTTTGCCAATGACTTGGATGAACTCCGGAAAAAGCCAGACTTTACGGAGAAATCCATTGTGATGTTGGCCAAGACGCTTCAATCTGGAAGTAACATGTTTGATGATGAGACGTTAGATGCATTATTGAAGTGAGGGAGAATAGAAAATAAAGGTACATTTAAGGGTTTGTGAGGTTTCAGAGCATAATGACCGACGTTTAGTCCATGTTGTAGACTGACAGTGTGAGATGGTAGTTGTTGCACATCAACACTGTGATCATCATTGAAGTTTACCCTTGATTTAGTAATTGCAGCTAAAAATGGGGCGAAGCATCTCAAAATTAACTACAAATGATATATCAATATTGTGTGCTTTTGATATCACAGACATGTCAACTGTTGATATCATTGCATTGATAGTATGTGCATGGAGCTGAATAGAGTCAAAGTTCACTAATTCACTCTCAATTGTATTTTTAATTGAATTTCCCAAGAACAAACTTTCACCATTGCCAAAAAAAAATCCAAATACACATATCTCTCCGTTGGACCCTATTGTCTCGTTCGTTTTATCGTAGTCACACATTCTCACTCTTGTCACTACCTTTTATTTATTCATTCTTACTCTACACTTCATCAACCCCATATCCTCTGTCCTTCTCTTTCGATTTGAATGAACGGACCATGACATCGACGTCCATAGTTTCAAAAATTCCCATCATATTAATTTATTCTTAATCGAATCCTTTCCAAGTCAACTCGGAGGGTTCCGCTCATTAATATCCGATGGTCATCGCGATCTGCCATATGCATGGTCCAATTTAATTTCTTTTAAATCTGGAGACATTTCAAAATGATTTTTTGGTCCACCTCCCAGGGGATTTATATCATCCTGATATTTGTTAATTTTCCCATTTCCCTACAAATCCTTTGCATTCCTTAAGTCAATTCCATTCGTCCGCTTCATCCATTTACGGACCTGTTATTATACTCCCTACCTTCCATGCATAATCTCTGGTCTCTTCCAGAAGACATCTCAGAAATCATAATTGGTTTCTTGCCAGTGCAATTTCTACATTTCCTCTTGGATGAGTTATCCAATTGTCCAGATTTCCGATCCCACCCATTGCTAGACCCCGTAGTCAGAGGCATTTGTCGAAACCGGTTCATACTCTCTGAACTGGATGAATCTATTGGAGAGGTTCTCAAATTGGCCAATCTTCACCCGGCCACCACATGTCCAATTGGTGTTGACTTCAAGTTTGACTCATATAACGAGAGTGAAACGGAGAATTTCTTGCTACTCTTAAAAGATCCTTATTTGCACCCATTGAGAGACGTCCATGTACTGGTGGAAAAAGACAACTTCTTCCAGGACGGAATATATCGTTTCTGTCTGTCCACAGATATTCTTGCTCCGTGCATGTCTGAGTTGTCACTTAACTTCTCGTCTAGTACATACAAGAACTTCATCGACCATATTTTCCTGGCCATGCCCACCTTCTCCAAGCTTAAGAAACTTCTGCTTACGTACTCAGATTCTTGTCAGGAATACATTCAGATAAAGATCCCTGACTCCGTGGAGCATTTGCATATCGATTCAAATCTGGTGTTTCCTGTTTGCTGGCCCAAATCCATGAACTCTCTAACATACTTCCAAAATGACAAATGCTTAGACTTATCCAGATGTTGGAACTTGGAATCTCTCGAATTATACCAGGACAATCCAGACTTCTCATGTGTACTTCCACCAACACTTCAGCATTTGTCATTATCCAACACAACCTCAGAGTCGTTGGAGAACATAGATCTTTCCACCTTACCTTATCTCCAGTCGTTGAGATTGGCTCTGCTGCCTCACCTCCATACTATTGCTAAAGTGAAGTTTCCTGTCACTTTAAAGTCTTTAGAGGTGGAGGACTGTCCAATTGGCCACCTGGAATCTAATTTGAAAGCCTTTGGTCTGATTTTGAACTTGTCACTCAAAGCCACTCATTTAAGTCCAGAAATTTTGGAACTAGTATGCTTTACTGAGTTGGAAAAGCTCACCTTAGCTGACTCTCGGTTGAAAGCCCTTCCTGATTTGTCCCATTTATCTAATCTTCAAGAGCTTATCGTTTTGGATAGTTCGATGACTACATTATTAGGTTCATGTCTTCCTGGAAATCTTGAAAAGCTCAATGTCACTTCCAGGAACACTTTCACGGTCTTGAACCTCCCTTCATTGCATTACTTGACGTTGCAGAACGTTTGCTTGGACCATATTCAGTTTCCCTCATCTCTTGAGGAACTTACCCTATCACATACCAGCATTTCTAAAGAAAATTTTTCATCTCAGAGGATTTCATTCCAGAATTTTCAATTTCCTCAGTCTTTGAGACTTTTGAGTATAACTCGCTCTCCATGGATTGTCAACGGACTTGATTTACCTTCTTTACTTACGGATTTGAGTCTTAGAGGAAATTCATTGCATTCACTTAAGGAAATTCACATTCCTCACATCAAGAAACTCGATGTTTCGGAGAATGATTTGGCAGCTATAAACTGTAATCATTTGCCTCCAACTTTAAGGGACTTGCGAATTTCTAAAGAAATGATATTTGAACATTCTAGTGACCCTAAAACGTCCTTAGGTACATTTGGTCTTCTATGTGAGAACACTAACGCATTTCCAGAAAGTTTGAATATGATGGATGCTGGAGGAAAAGACTTACGTGTGCTCTATTCAGACATCTCGCATAGGGAAGTGTTTGTATGTAGATGATATAAGCATAGATATCATTTCCAGTAATTCAAGACATGAAATTATAAGTTTGTAATGAGATTTCTTACAAGCCATTGTCAAATTCAAGCGAAGTCAATTTGTGTAATTTGTATCTACTTCGAAGTCCTAGGTTTCCGATCCGCCTAGTACAGGGAAGAAGCAACTTCTCTTAAGTAGTCAGATCTTGGGTACCCGAACATGCCTCACAATATTGGCATTGAGCTAAAGTTAGGAAGAGATTGGGATCCCATCAACACCGTCGAACATCGTTGAAACCCACTCTTTTAAGAAGGTACATTACAAAGCTCTAATCAGATAAAATCACTGATCATATTAAATCTGGACAGTTACCACTCTGCTAGAAAAGAATGTATTTTTTAAGACAATTGTATATTGGGTGAAAGTTTTTTTTAAAACATTATACTAGATGTTTAAAATGAAATTCCTTTTTTTAAAAAACGTTTACTAGGTTTTATATCATGAACAACTTATGTAATCATAGACCTGTTAGTGTAGCTTTTTTTTTTTTTTTAAAACATTTTT
>Ga0160505_100584_pt1 | contig 20119 bp, 25 predicted proteins | sample DIDeMG_FD_108225 | JGI IMG/M metagenome (GOLD analysis project Ga0160505, IMG submission 108225) | Enriched chicken feces microbial communities from UW Madison campus, WI, USA - DID2874_E49_Stillage MG | ecosystem: Host-associated > Birds > Digestive system > Large intestine > Fecal ... | reverse complement strand
TATGTTTCCCACGGTTGCCTTCTTCATTCCGGTGATGTTGAGCGCGTAACCCTGCTTATTAACGGTGGCCGCAACGGTCTGGATAAACGCCGAGCGCTGTTTAACCAGGCTAAATCAGTACTGATGTGAGGTCGCTATGGGCATTGAAATGATTATTGGTCTGGCAACTGCGTTACTGGCCGTTATCGCTGGCGCATTTGGGTTAGGCCATTCACGCGGAACCAGCAAGGCAGAAGCCAAAGCAGAGCAGCAGCGTATCGAAGAGAACGCTGCGGCCAGCATTGCCGCGGCAGAACGTAAGGCGGAAGTTACGAAAGGGGCCAGTGATGTACAGTAGACTGTTAGCCATATGCCTGATGACGATGTTGATCGGGAGCTGCGCGAAAGATTTACCCGCCCCGGTGGTAGTTGATACAGGTTGCCTGTGGGCGAAAATTATCTATCTCGCAGACCACGATATCGATGTTCTCGACCGTCAGACGAAGCGCGACATTCTGGCGCACAACAAATCAGTGCTGGCTAATTGCCCGCAACCAATAGACAAGGTTACGCGATGATCAAGGCAAAGAATATTGAATTTCGACTGAGCAAACTTGAGAAAGGGCCAGACAAGAACGTTCTGGCCATCATGGAGATAAGGGCGAGAGCTATTGCAGGTAGCTTGCTGAAGCAGATTCCCTGCCAGGCGTTGAAAGATCGATAATGTCATTGAAGATTGCCTTGTAGGCTTTATTTAACTTCTCAACTGTTTTCGGGGTGATATCACTCGTAGGCGGCGCGTCGATACCATCCATTAATTCTATTTCAGCAAATTTTCTCAAAACCTGAAGGACATTTTCTTTTTGTTCTTCGGGCATCGTTTGCACGATAAAAGCAACAACGTTTCTCAGCGCCAGGATTTGAGCGTGAGTTACGTAGTAATGATCGATCATATTTTCTCCCTGTTCTGTTGAGTTAGGCGATTTAACAGTATAGAGGAGAAATGTTGTCCGCCACCCTGTAGCAGCCTTTAATCGTGATGCCTCGCAATAGCGGGTAAATTTCCATATCCAACCAAAAGAGAAAACCAATGAGTGAAGCAAAACCGCAGGACGGCAGCACTGTAAAAGGCTACCGCACATTAACCGCTGGCGACATTGAGCGAATGAACCGCCTTAAAGGCGTCAGCCGCCACTTCTGTAGTTTGCTTGATACCGATCGAGGTGAATTGTTGGCTGTCCGTAATGGCCCGGCAATGTTAAGCGCTGAGCAGGCTCGGGAGATTGATGAAGCTTTGCGCTGTCTGGCAATCGCTCGCACCAAAATGCAGGAAGCCTGTATGTGGGCATGCCGCGCGGTGGCTCGCCCTGACGCTGATTGCTAACACAACTTGCGAAAAGAAATCCACCGAAAATAAGTCAGTCGATGCTTGATGATTAGCAGATAGTCTGCTAACGCTATCGTGATAGTATTTCAGCGGAGTTTATCTATTAAAAGGAATGCGCGATGTGGACGTACTGATTGACAGTGCTTTCGAGGGATATCTCTTCCTCTTACTGGATATGTGGACAGTTTTAATTGTTGCTTTCGTCGGGTTGGCTCTGTCATTTTATGGCGTGCAAATGCGTAGAACTGCCGTCACCTTCTTTCTGCTTGCTGCGATAATCGGGACTGCTGGTTCGATCTATACTTAAATGTAGGTTGCAGAGAATATGCAGAAAGTCAACCCGCAATCCAACGGTGGCTATTACTGCGGTTACTCGTGTCATATGCCCTGAAACACATAATTTGAACCCAGGTCGCCAATGGCGGCCTTTTTTATTGCCAGAAGTAGGAGAAGAAGCATGTTAACAGTAAAAGTGATGTCGCCTAGTGGCGGCGAAGAAATTCATTGTGGACTGAGCGTTGGTTTCAACCCCAACCAGCAGAGTATTGCCGTATCGGGAATGGACCAGAACGTATTCCTGAAGCAGGGAGAAGTGGCCTACGTGATGAACGCAAACGGCAAGACCATTTCACGTTACGAACACCTGGAACGACAGTAGGCATTACGGAAGCTCTCCACCCTGAACTACGACACCGCGGCGGCAAAAGTCGCTGTAGAATTTGTTCAGGACAGTCCGCTTAAGTACCAGCTATTCATCCAGCAATATAGCCGCGTCACATCAGAGACTGAAGTGGTTGCAAAGACGATGAAAGCTGTGCAGGAAGCAACTGAAGCGCTACCGCTCTTCGATACGAGCGCTGAACAGTCGAGCTAGGCATTACAGCAGGCATTCACTGAGTGCCTGTGATAATGCTCAAGGAACGAAAACATGAACAAAGAACCGCGCATATATGGCAGCAAATGGGACCGTGAGCGTCTTCTATTCCTTCGTGCGCACCCCTTATGCGTCATGTGCCACGAGCAAGGCAGGGTGACAGCGGCCACGGTGGTTGACCACATCATCCCGCATAAACTGAAAGAGGCTCTGCGTTCTGGTGACAGCAAGGCAATAGCGAAAGCGCAAAAGCTTTTCTGGAGCCGGAAGAACTGGCAAGGGCTGTGTAAGCAGCACCATGACTCAACGAAGCAGCGAATGGAGAAGCGCGGCACCGTTATCGGCTGCGATGAAAACGGTATTCCGCTTGATCCAAATTCTCACTGGTTCAGATGACGTCAATTCCATAGGGGAGGGGCGGGTCAAAAGTTCAGAAGTCTGACCCGAAATGACCGCCGCCCATCCTTTTTGTGCACAACCGCGAAATGAAAAGTTTTTTTCTGGGAGGTTCCGATGGCAGGAAGACGCCCGAAACCGACCCATCTCAAAGTGGTAACCGGTAATCCGGGAAAACGAAAACTCAACGATAAAGAACCCACGCCAGCGCGGGAAATACCCAGCCCTCCGGCGCATCTCACCGACTGGGGAAAAGTAGCCTGGGGAAAACTCACCATGCTACTCGACGGAATGGGGATTCTGACCGTTGCAGATACGCTGGCGCTGGAGCGTCTTTGCGATATTTATGCCGACATTTTGCAGCTGCGCCTCACTATCGCCGATGAGGGCCGAACATATACGGTGCAGACCGATGGCGGCTTTTTGATTAAAGCAAATCCGGCGGTGGCCATGCTGGCCGACGCTGATCGCCGTTTCAAAAGTTATCTGGTTGAATTCGGTCTTACACCTGCAGCCAGGACGAAGGTGAAAGTAGATGGTGGAGAAAAAGAAGAAGACCCGCTCAACCAGTTCTTCGGTTGATCCCGCCACGCAATATGCGCGGGATGTAGACTCCGGCAAAGAAATCGCCGGGCCTGATATCAGAAACTCCTGTAAACGACATCTCAAAGATTTGGAATCCTGCCATGCTCGCGGGTTGGTATGGGATGTTGCAGCGGCGCAGCGTGCTATCGACTTTTTTGCCAAAGTACTGAAGCTCAACGGCGGTGAGCATGAAGGTAAACCCTTCGATCTGCTGCCGTGGCAGTGCTTTATTGTGGGCTCGATATTCGGGTGGAAAAACTCAGACGACTATCGCCGGTACCGGATGGCTTACGTCGAGTCAGGTAAAGGCTCTGGCAAATCTCCACTTGCAGCGGGTATTGCTCTTTACTGTCTGGTTGCCGACAAAGAACCTCGCGCAGAAGTCTACGCAGCGGCGACGAAAAAAGACCAGGCCATGATCCTTTTTCGTGATGCTGTCGCGATGGTGGATCAGTCCCCTGCGTTAGCACAGCGAATAAATAAATCAGGCGGCGCGGGGAAAGAGTGGAACCTTGCGTTTCTTCAGACCGGCTCATTCTTCCGGCCTATCAGTTCGGATGATGGGCAGTCAGGGCCACGCCCACACTGTGCGCTGATTGACGAAATTCACGAGCACAAAAGCAACCAGGTAGTGGAAATGATGCGCGCCGGGACGAAAGGTCGTCGCCAGGCATTGATTTTCATGATCACAAACAGCGGCCACGACAAAACCAGTGTCTGCTACGACTATCACGAGTATGGGCGGAAAGTTGCCGAATGCTCGATTGAAGATGACAGTTTCTTTTCTTTCATTTGCTCCCTTGACGAAGGAGAAGACCCTTTCAAGGATGAGTCCTGCTGGAAAAAAGCAAACCCCTCACTTGGTCACACTTTTACCGATCGTTACCTGCGTGAGCAGGTTACGCAGGCTCGGGGGATGCCGTCGAAGGAAAGTATTGTTCGGCGGTTAAACTTCTGTCAGTGGGTAGATGCCGATAACCCATGGATGAGCAGCGATGTTTGGATGGGGTGTGAAGAGGACTTTGACCTGCAGGAGTTACAGGGCGAAGAATGCTATGGAGGTCTTGACCTTTCAGGCTCACGCGACCTTACGGCGCTGGCGCTGTTTTTCCCGAAAAAGCGCCGCCTGCTCGTAGAGTTCTGGACGCCGAAAGATACTCTGCTGGAAAGGGCTAAAACGGACCGGGTACCTTATGATGCCTGGGAGCGTGACGGATTTATTCACACCACGCCAGGTAAAGCAGTGAAATATGGTTTCGTTGCTGAGCGAATATCAGACCTTTCCCAGATGTTCTATATCAAAGCGATCGCTTTCGACCAGTACCGTATTAAGTATCTTGAGCCGGAGCTGGAGGAGGCTAACGTATCTGTCCCTCTGATACCTCACGGCCAGGGCTACTATAAAGCGCAGGAATCCGGGTTGTGGATGCCTCATTCTATTGAGTTATTCGAGCAACGCCTGGATGACGGCGAAATCATTATTAAAACCAATCCCTGCCTTCGATGGAATGCAGCTTCCGCTGTTACCGAAGCAGACCAGAAGGAAAACCGCATATTTGCCAAGAAAAAGAGCACGGGCCGAATTGATGGTGTGGTGGCTTCTGCAATGGCAATAGGAGCTTCCGAAGGTGATGTCACTGATGATGGTGATATTGACGACTTCTTCTCACAACCGTTGAGCATGTGATGGACGATACAAAATACAGCATTGATCTACGAACCAATAATGGCTTGTGGGCCAGAGTAGCATCTTGGTTCGTTGGTGGTCGGCTGGTAACGCCAGAGCAGGGGTCGCAAACTGGCCCTGTATCTGCCAGCGGCGTGCTGGGCGACTCCCAGATAACCGATGAGCGCATTCTGCAGATATCGACTGTCTGGCGCTGCGTCTCCCTTATTTCCACCCTGACCGCCTGTTTGCCATTGGATGTTTTCGAAACCGATAAGAATGATAACCGGAAGAAAGTTGGCCTGAATACACCGCTTGCACGTCTGCTCCGGTACTCTCCAAATCAGTACATGACCGCGCAGGAGTTTCGCGAGGCCATGACAATGCAGCTTTGTTTTTATGGAAATGCCTACGCCTTGATAGAGCGTAATTCTGTGGGAGATGTTATAAGCCTGCTTCCCCTGATGTCGGCAAATATGGATGTCAGGCTCGAAGGAAAGAAGATTATCTATCGCTATCGGCGTGATGCTGAATATGCGAATTTCAATCAAAAGGACATTTTTCACCTTAAAGGCTTCGGATTTAGTGGCCTGGTAGGCTTGTCTCCAATAGCTCACGCCTGCAAATCAGCCGGGGTTGCCGTGGCGATGGAGGATCAGCAGCGAGAGTTTTATGCTAATGGCGCAAAGTCTCCCAAAATATTAACCACTGGGGATCGGGTTCTGACAAAAGAGCAACGTGCTCAGCTGGAGGAGAATTTTAAAGAAATCGCTGGTGGTCCGGTGAAGAAACGCCTCTGGATACTTGAGGCGAATTTTCAGGCTCATGATATCGGCGTCAGCCCTCAGGATGCAGAGACAATGGCGTCCCGTAAATTTCAGGTCAGCGAACTTGCGCGATTCTTTGGTGTTCCTCCCCATCTGGTAGGCGATGTAGAGAAAAGTACCAGTTGGGGGACCGGGATCGAGCAACAGAATCTGGGATTCCTTCAGTACACACTGCAGCCATACATATCCCGTTGGGAAAACGGAATCCAACGCTGGTTATTGAAACCGGATCAAGTAGGCGTATATCACGCAGAGCACAACCTGGACGGATTGTTGAGAGGTGATTCTGCATCACGTGCGGCCTTCATGAAAGCTATGGGCGAGGCAGGATTACGGACAATAAACGAAATGCGGAGACTGGATAACTACCCTCCGGTACCTGGCGGTGATGTAGCCATGCGTCAGGCGCAATATGTGCCCATTACAGATCTAGGTAATAACACACAGCCCCGCAATGACGGGGCTTAATTTTATGGGGGCCATGATGCCTGACATCATCAAAACGCTTTCTTTCGATGAAACAGAAATTAAATTCGCCGGAGATGGTAAGCAGGGAATTTTTGAGGGATATGCCTCTGTATTCGGTAATACAGATTCAGACGGCGATATTATTCTTCCAGGAGCCTACAAAAACACGCTTGAAAAACAGACGCGCAAAGTTGCGATGTTTTTTAATCATCGGCAATGGGAAATTCCGGTTGGTAAATGGGATGCCCTCGAAGAAGACAGTAAAGGTCTTTATGTTCGTGGACAGCTGACCCCCGGAAATAGCGCGGCCAGTGACCTTAAAGCAGCCATGCTTCACGGTACGGTCGAGGGAATGTCGGTCGGTTTTGCGGTAACAAAAGACGACTACAGCATTTCTCCCGCTAATGGTGGTCGCATCTTCAAAAACATTTCATGGCTAAAAGAAATCAGCGTCTGCACATTTCCGGCAAATGAGCTGGCGGGTGTGGATTCCATGAAAAGTATCGACGGTATTGAAACCATTCGTGATGTTGAAGCCTGGCTGAGGGATTCAGTCGGTCTCAGCAAGTCACAGGCAGTAGGGCTTATCGCCCGGTTTAAGTCAGCGGTTCGGAGCGAGTCCGAAAGTGACGAAAACAAAGATATCAGCGCTCTGCTTAAGAGCATCTCTAATTTTCATCAGACATTAGGAAATTAATATGTCCGAACTCGCTCAAATTCAGAAAGCCCTGGAAGAATCACAAAGTAAGCTGCAGGGGCTTTTCGACGAACAGAAAAAACAGATCGAGCAGAATGGCACGATCTCCAAACAGTTGCAGGATGATATGGCGAAGGTTAATGAGGAGATGACCAAAACTGGTCAACGTCTCTTTGATCTCGAACAGCGGCTTTCTTCCGGCCCTGATAATCCTGGTGAGAAGAAATCCTTCTCAGAACGTGCAGCAGAAGAGCTGGTTAAGTCCTGGAATGGCAGTAAAGGTAACTTTGATGCGAGTACCTTTAATAAATCACTGGGAAGTGGTGCTGCATCTGCCGGGTCTCTCATTCAGCCGATGCAGGTTCCAGGCATCATTATGCCTGGCTTACGTCGTCTGACTATCCGCGATCTGCTGGCTCAGGGGCGTATCTCCAGTAACTCACTGGAATATGTCCGTGAAAACGTTTTTACCAACAATGCTGCAAGCGTGGCGGAAAAAGCGCTCAAGCCAGAATCCGACATCACATTCACCAAGCAGACTGCCAACGTTAAAACCATTGCTCACTGGATTCAGGCTTCCCGCCAGGTGATGGATGATGCGCCAATGCTTGAATCTTATGTTAACAACCGCTTGCTGTATGGTCTGGCTCTGGAAGAAGAGCGCCAGTTGTTAAACGGTGATGGCAGCGGTGATGACCTGGAGGGTATCAACCATGTTGCAACGGCTTATGACACGGATTTGAATGTTACAGGTGATACGCGTGCTGACATCATCGCTCACGCCATTTTCCAGGTAACTGAATCCGAATTCAGCGCCTCTGGCATCATCCTCAACCCCCGTGACTGGCACAATATCGCCTTATTGAAAGATAACGAAGGGCGATATCTCTTTGGCGGACCTCAGGCGTTTACCAGCAACATCATGTGGGGGCTTCCGGTCGTTCCTACCCGTGCTCAGACACAGGGAACCTTCACCGTCGGTGGTTTTGATATGGCCTCTCAGGTCTGGGATCGAATGGATGCCACCATTGAAGTCAGCCGTGAAGACCGCGACAACTTCGTGAAAAACATGCTCACTATCCTTTGTGAAGAGCGTCTGGCGCTGGCGCATTATCGCCCGTCTGCGCTTATTAAAGGTACCTTTGCGACAGAACCTGCTGGTGGTTAATGGAGGAGGGCGGGAAACCGCCCTTTAACGCATGACGATTAATGCTCTGGATGTGGTTTCAATTGAAGAATTGCGCCAGCACATTGAGTTTGACTCAGATGACCGCGATGCGCTTATTGCTCGTTACGCTCAGGGTGCGCTGGATTACTGCCTGACATATTGCGACGAACCACGCTGGAAACAGCCCGACGATCTCCCTTCGCAGGTTGTCAGCGCCATGCTCTTATTTTTCTGTGATGCCTTTGAGCATCGCGGAGCGCAGACAGAGACTCAGCTTTATGCCAACCAGAGGGCCAATGATCTGTTATTTCAGGTAAGGAACTGGAGAGGCGAAACTGATGAAGCCGAGGGGATATAATGGAGCCAGGTCGTTTTGTGCACCGCGTAGTAATTATGAACTTTTCTACCACGCGAACTCCTTCTGGACAGCCGGTTGAGCAATGGCTTGAGGGAAAAACCATTTCAGCAGAGGTGAAAGGCATCAGTGGGCGGGAACTACTGTCTGCTGGTGCAGAACAAGCCGATGCAACAATTCGTGTATGGACCCGCTACCATCATGAGATCACCGCCAGGTCAAGGTTTAAGGTGCTGACAGGTCCATTCAAAGACGCCATTCTGAACGTTACCGGGCCTCCGGTTCCGGATATCAAAGGTACCCGGCTGGAAATTCTCTGCAAACAGGGGGCCGAAAAATGATTGATGTGAATCTGGATTTTTCCGGTTTGCAGGATATCGCCCGAGACCTGCAGACCCTCAGCAAAGCTGAAAACAATAAAGTCCTCCGGGATTCGACCCGCGCCGGGGCCGAAGTTCTCCGGCAGGAAGTTATTGACAGGGCTCCTGAGCAAAGCGGAAAACTGAAGAAAAACGTTGTTGTCGTCACCCAGAAAAGCCGTCGCCGTGGGGAAATCGCGTCAGGGGTGCATATTCGTGGCGTTAATCCGCGAACGGGGAACAGCGACAACACCATGAAGGCCAGCAACAAGCGGAATGCTTTTTACTGGCGCTTCGTGGAGCTGGGAACATCTACGGCTCCGGCACATCCCTTTGTACGTCCCGCGTTTGATACCCGGCAGGAAGAAGCTGCACAGGCAGCAATAAACCGAATGAACAAGGCGATTGATGAGGTGCTGGCGAAATGACAGAGGATGATATCTACGCTTTGCTTGCTCCGCTGGCAGACGGGCGGGTTTATCCGTATGTGGTGCCGCTTGGCAGCGACGATTTACCCGCGGTGGCCGCTCCTTACATCATTTTCTCGATACCGACAGATGTTGCCGGGGATGTGTTCTGTGGGCAGGCCGAATCGACGCTGCACATTCAGGTAGACGTGTGGGCAGAAACTAACGATGAGGCCAGGGCGTTGCGGCTTGAGGCCCTTTCCCGGCTGGAAGTATTTTCACCTACCGAAGTTACCAAAATCCCCGGCTACGACACTACAACCCACTTGCATCGGGCAACGCTCGAAATAACGGTCATTGCCTGACTGGAACCAATCCAATCTGACCGCCGCTGGCGGCTTTTTCATTTATGGAGGCTGCAATGTCAGCACTATTTGAACGTGCCCAAAAAACGGTAGTAATGATTACCTCTGTGCCGGTCACCGCGGCAGAGCTGGATACCGCAACCTGGTTAAACCTGAGTTGCACTATCAAACAGGCAAGCTTTACCGCTGGTCAGAAAAACGATATTGACGTGACAACGCTCTGTTCGGATGAAACGGAAAATATCAACGGCCTTCCTGCTCCGTCTGAAATGTCACTTTCCGGTAACTTCTACCGCAACCCGGCGCAGGATGCACTTCGTGCAGCATATGATAACGACGGGGTTTATGGGTTTAAGGTTATTTTCCCGTCTGGTAATGGATTCCTGATGCGCGCTGAGGTACGTCAGCACACCTGGGATTCTCAAACCAATGGCGTGGTTGCTGCAACGTTCTCGCTGCGTCTGAAAGGTAAACCCACCAATATTAACGCCCCAGGAGTTCTGTCGTTTGCTACTGACCTTCCGGCGTCCCAAACGGTCGCGGCAGGAAGCGCCCTGACCATGGGCGTGGTCGTCCAGGGCGGTACGGCACCTTATACCTACGCCTGGAAAAAGGGCACCTCGACGGTCAGCGGCCAGACCAGCGCAACGTTTACGAAAGCCAGCGCTGTATCCGGTGATGCCGGGGTTTATTCCTGCGTGGTTACTGATGCCGATGGCACTGTGATCACTTCTTCTGATTGCACCGTCACCATCAATTAACGGAGCGCCGGGAGACCGGCGATAAAATTAATGTCAAAACCGAGTCTTAAAGCACTGGCACTGGCACCGATGGCGGGCTTTCGTAAAAAAGAAGTCTCCGTTCCGGAGTGGGATAACGCCAAAGTCATCATTCGTGAGCCATCAGCAGAAGCCTGGATTCGCTGGCAGGGCATTGCCAGCCCGGAACCACCCAAACTACCGGAAGGGCAGGAGCCCCAGGAGGCACCAGAACTGACCCCTTCAGAACGAGCCTTCCGCACGATGCGGGCCGACGTCACGCTTTTCATCGATATTTTGCTGGATACCGACCTGCAGCCCGTCTTTACTGTCGATGACACCGAACAGGTTGAAGCGATCTATGGCCCTGTGCATTCCCGGCTGTTGAAGCAGGCACTTGATCTCATTCGTGACGCGGATGATGCTAAAGCAAAGTAAAAATGCCTGGCATGCAGTTCCTGATGGCGCTGGCGCTCCGGATGGGCCGCACGCTGGGCGAACTGCGACAAACAATGACGGTCGGCGAATTCAGGATGTGGGCTGAATACGACCGTATCAGCCCAATCGGCGATATTCGCGGCGATATTCTCAATGCTCAGCTGGTATCTGCGGTTTACGGAGCGCAGGGCGGTAAAGTCACCATTGAAGACGCACAGCTTCAGTGGAGCACAGAAGAGGATGAGGTAAACGATAGCGACGACCCATTTGCTGGGCTGGAAGCGGCGCTGCTGGCTGCATCAGTTTGAACAAACAATGATAGCTGAAGTTTTACATAACCAATGGTAGGATTTTAGTTCTTTTCTACCTATTGGGATAAAAAATGAAAAAAATATTGGGCGTTTTATCTTTAGTAGTTTTTGCTATAGCATTTATTATTGCGTTAAGGCAACCAATATCAATTGTGTTTCTTTTTGCTGTTTTGGTCATTCCTTTAAAATATATGGATAAGATTGGCAGGGAAATTGCTTCTCTTTTGATAATTCTCGGTTCTGTATTTGTCTTGTTTTTTGTTAACTCAATGGTCCCTTTGTGGGGGGAGAGGTATGAGAACCATGAGGAGCTAATGAGAATTAGCGAGAACGATAGGCAGAAAAGATACAACAACATGAATGTTATATCAGCAAGCAACCCTAGTGTTAAGGCTGAATTAAAAGACCCCGAGTCTGCAACCTTCAAAAACCAGACCGTTGGTCGTGACGGATATGTATGCGGACAAGTAAATGCTAAAAACAGCTTTGGTGCATATGCTGGGTTTAAAAGGTATGTAAGTAAAAGTGGAATGACCATTATTGATGATGGTGGAACTGAATTTTCTAAACTATGGGGCGAGATTTGTAGTTGATACATTCTTGCTAATTAAAGAAAACCGCTTAGGCGGTTTTTTTTATACCTGTGAGGATACAAATGGCAACCCTACGTGAGCTTATCATAAAGGTTTCAGCAAACTCTCAATCATTCCAGACTGAGATCGCCCGAGCTTCACGCATGGGGCAAGACTATTATAAAACCATGCAGAATGGTGGGCGCCAGGCTGCTGCCGCTGCGAAAGAAAGCCAAAAAGCTCTTTCCGATTTAACGGATGGATTTGCTTCAGCGGGTCGAGCAGCTACAGCTGCAGCTGCAGCATTTGCAACAGGAAAACTGGTTCAGATTGCAGACCAATGGAACTCAGTAAATGCACGGCTTAAACAAGCCTCAGTGTCTACGAATGATTTTACTTTATCTCAGACCCGATTAATGGCGATCAGCCAGAGTACGGGCACTGCTTTTACTGATAACGCTAATTTATTTTCACGCGCTGCAGCATCAATGCGTGAATTTGGCTACAGCTCAGATGAAGTACTAAAAATCACCGAAGCGGTATCAACAGGACTAAAGCTATCTGGTGCAAGCACAGAAGAAGCCGGTTCTGTTATTACCCAGTTTAGCCAGGCGCTTGCTCAAGGTGTTTTGCGTGGCGAAGAGTTTAACGCAGTTAACGAAGCTGGGGATCGTGTCATCCGTGCCCTAGCTGCTGGTATGGGGGTTGCCCGAAAAGATCTTAAAGCGATGGCTGACCAGGGGCAACTCACGATTGATAAAGTCGTACCAGCATTAATCAGCCAGTTAGGTGTGTTACAGGGGGAGTTTTCCTCGTTGCCGCCGACAGTGTCCGGCTCAATGCAAAAAGTCACTAACTCGTTTATGGCATGGGTTGGTGGAGTGAACCAGGCGACTGGCGCGACAGACGCGCTTTCTGGCGGTCTTGATGGGCTGGCAGGTACACTGGATTCTCTTACATCTTCTGCTGTCAGCGGGGCCCTCAGTGACGTAGCAGATAATATGTCACTAATTACCACTGCTGCTGGTGGCCTGGTTGGGATCGGATTGGCCCGGTATCTTGGCGGAATTGTTACCAGTGCAAGCAGTGCTACTGGCGCACTTATTTCAGCGGCAAAATCTGAGGTAGCTCTTGCCGTCGCTCAGGAAAAAGCCGCGCAATCTTCTGTTGCCGCTTCCCGCGCCGCCGTTTACCGCGCCCAACAAGCCCTTCAGAATGCTAAAAGTGCAGATGTTCAGGCTGCACAACAGGAGAGGGTTGCAGCCGCAGAAGCAAAGGTTACTGCTGCACAAGGTCGATTGACTACTGCCCTCGCCACCGGGACAGCTACAGAAAAAGTACGAGCACGAACAGCTCTGGAGCGGGCTCAGGCCGGGCTTGTGGCTGCAAAAAATGCCGATGCACAGGCTATTGCAGAAAGAAAACTTGCTGCAGCGCAAGCGGCGCTTAGTCGTAATATTTCAGGTAGGGTTTCTGCTCAAAATAATCTTAACAGCGTTACCTCTGTCGGCACCCGGTTGATGAGTGGGGCTCTTGGGCTGGTCGGTGGTATACCCGGGTTGGTTATGCTGGGTGCGGGCGCATGGTACGCTATGTACCAAAGCCAGGAGCAAGCAAGAAAATCAGCTCAGGAATATGCCAGCCAAATAGATCAGATCAGAGAAAAAACCTCCTCAATGACCCTACCTGAGGTCGATAGTAATCGAAGATTAACGGTTGAGGCGATGCAGGAGCAAAAACGCCTAATCGAAGAGCAAGAACAAAGTGTAAAAAAACTTAACGGACAAATAAATGATTTAAATGAAAGTAGAAGCAAACCAGGTATTACTCAAGAAAATGATTTAAATATTACAAAGGCTATTGCAATTTTGACCGAGCAGGTTGTCGTAGAAGAAGACAAACTTCGTCAGATGCGAGAAAAATCCAGTGATATATTAAAGGCACTTGAGGAGAATGAAAGAAGAAGAAATGATCTTATAAAAGAAAGAGCATGGCGGCAAAATGCAGAATACCAGAGTCTAATATTGATGACTGGTAAGTATTCCGAAGTTAACCGTTTACTTGGATTAGGAAACCAGCTTTTAATGGAACGGCAGGGCTTGGTTAATGTTCCAATGCGAATGCCTCAGGCTGATTTAACTTCACAGCAAGCCAATGCTCTGGAAAAAAGCCGTCAGGACCTTGAACTATCAAAGCTTAAAGGAGAGGCAAAGGAAAGAGCCCGGTTAGGTTATGCAGCTGATGAATTAGGTCTTAAGGATGAACCTCAGTTTAAAACTAACCGCGATCTGTATATTAATCAGGGTTTGGCGAAATGGCAAAATGATGAATCGAATAAACCTACCCGGAAAGCACCAAAAAGTGAAGAGGTTAAAGCGGCTGAAAAGACAGAGGACGTTTACAAGCGTCTTATTAAACAGCAGGAAGAACAAATTGCTTTGGGAAGCCAAAATACCGAATTGGCTAAAGTAAAATACCAGGTCACGCAGGGTGAGTTAGCCTCTCTTGAGCAAGCTAAAAAAGAAACCATTTTGCACAATGCTGCACTTATCGATCAGAAAAACATTGCTGAACAGTTAAAAACGTTCCGCGAGGGGCTGGCTGATAGTAATGCTGCTGCGCGTGACCGTGGGAATATTGATTTTCTTGGTGCCGGGATGGGGGATAAGGCCCGCGACCGCATGAAGGAAATGGCAGATATTCGTACTGATTTTCTCAAACAGCAGCGGGACCTGCAGCGGGATTTCAGTCGAGGGGAAATTTCTGAGGACCTGTACAAACAGCAAACGGAAGCACTGCAGGCTGCGCTTGCTGAACGGCTGGCGATTCAGGAGGACTATTACAAAAAAACCGATGAGCAGCAGTCAGACTGGCGGGCAGGGATCAGCGATTCCCTGATGAACTATGCCGATCAGGCTTCTGATCTGAGTTCAATGGCTGCTACTGCAACCAGCGAAATTCTGGATGCCACCACTAACTCTATCTCCAACAACCTGACAAACGTCCTGACAGGCGCTGCTTCGTTTAAAGATGGGATGTCGAATATTTTTTCTTCCCTGGGCGAAACGGTGATTAAGACGCTGATCCAGATGGCAACACAGGCGTTGATCACTAAAGCGATTATGGCGTCATTTGGCGGCGGAGCGGGTGGGTTGTTCGGTAGTCTTTTTGGTGGAGCAAGTGGAGCTGCAAGTAGTGGAACTGCGCTGCAAAGCTTCGGATCGTCTTTTGCCTTTAATGCCCTCGGTGGCGTCTACGATTCGCCTTCACTTTCCGCATACAGCGGCGGTGTATACAGCACTCCGCAGTACTTTGCTTTTGCGAAAGGAGCGGGCGTTTTCGGTGAAGCTGGCCCGGAAGCGATTATGCCCCTGACCCGTGGCGCTGATGGTTCGCTGGGGGTTCGTGCTGTAGGTCGTGAGTCCCCTGCGGTACAGAACGCAGCAAGTCAGATTCAGGCGCAGCCACGGATAGCTGTTAGCGTGGACGCACGAAGCACGTTCACCGGCAAACCGGATGACATAACGATGCAGGCCGTTGAGCGAAGAAATAATGCTCTTGAACAGCGGATTGTTAACTCTCTAACCGCCGAGATAAATAACCCACAGAAGAAATTCGGTCGGGCTATTTATTCAAATCTCCAATCCAAAAAACCAAGATAGACCTGCCCGGAGGGAATATTCATGGCAGATATTTTCTACCCGGATGAATACCTGCCCTTGCCGCTTATGGACGGGTACGGGTTTAAGCCCATATCACCTTTACTGCGAACGGAGATGACGTCCGGTCGCGCTCAACAACGAAGGCGATATACCTCAACACCCACCCAGGCATCAGTTAAATGGATTTTTAAAACTGATGCTCTGGCGCAGGTGTTTGAGGCGTTTTTCAGGGATGCGCTTAAAGATGGCCAGTCCTGGTTCTATCTGAAACTCCAGACTCCAATCGGGGTAAAGCCCTATAAAGCCAGGTTCGTGGATATTTACGAAGGGCCGACGCTGGTCGCGCCAAAATACTGGCAGTACAGCGCAACGCTGGAATTATGGGAGCGCCCGTTACCACCTTCAGGCTGGGGAAATTACCCGGAATGGCTGGCGGGCCAGTCGTTACTGGATATTGCGCTAAACAGAGAGTGGCCGAAGCATGACAATTCTTGAACGGCTATATGCCAGCAGCGGTTCCGAGGTTATCCACGATACGCTGCAGATATCAGCAGGCGATGATAACTACTGGCTAACCAGTGGCTGGGATGACGTTTCCGTGATGCTGGAAAATGGTCAGCCGGCGACGTTTGAAGCCAGCGCGATAGATATCGCCTTACCAGCCAGGAACGCCGACGGGACACAGGATTTAAAGTTTGCTATCAGCAATATTGACGGAAGGGTTTCTGAGGCGATCGATAAAATCCTGGATGAAATGAAATCAGCCACGCTGACATTTCGGCGGTACATTTCATCCGATCTGTCTTCCCCGGCATCATCACCGTATACGCTCGATATCAAATCCGGCTCATGGACCCCGACAGCAGTGCAGGTCACGGCAGGCTATATGAATATCCTCAAAACAGCCTGGCCCCGTAAACGTTACAACCTCGCCGAGCATCCGGGCTTACGTTACTAACCTGAGGCAAATATGTTTAATCCTGATAAATACCGTTCTGTTAAATGGCAGAAGGGCGGTAGAGCCTACCCGCTACTCGACTGCTTCGGCATTGTGAATGAAATACGCAGCGACCTGGGGCTACCTGAATGGCCGGATTTTGCAGGTGTGACCAAAGACGGCGGGGGACTCGACCGGGAGGCGAGAAAGCTGATGCTTTCGCTGAAGCGTTGTGACCCCTGTGAAGGTGCCGGAGTGGCCTGCTATTCGGGCTCAACAGTTTCCCATGTCGGGATCGTTGTGATGCTCGATAACCAGCTGCAGGTCGCGGAATGTAATCCAGGCTCGGGGGTTACGTTTCTGCCACTGGCGCGATTCATACGACGGTTTAACCGCGTGGAGTTCTGGCAATGACGATAAAGTTTTATCCGTCCCGGCTGCCGGGTGAACCCCTTGAGACGCACGAACATGGCGCGATGACCCTGCATGAGTGGATGACCAGGAATGTCCCGAGCTACTCGCAGGACAGAAAGCATCCTGTTGCTGTCGAACTGGACGGCCGGGCTGTTCCACCTGCGGAATGGCCACTATGTTTGCTGCGGCCAAACAGCGATGTGCGGATTTACCCGATCCCGTATGGAACCGGCCTGGAAATCGCCGTGTGGGTATCGGTTGCCGTATCTATTGCCTCTACGGCCTATGCGCTGTTTTTCGCCCCGAAACCAGAGCTGGGCGGGTTTTCGTCAGGCAATTCAGCATCACTGGACCTGAACCCGGCAAAAGCGAATACAGCTAAGCTTGGCGATCCTGTTCGTGAGGTATTCGGAAGAAACAGAATTTATCCGGATTACCTGGTGCAGCCGGTCACTCGCTTTGACCCCAATGATCCCACCCGGATGACGGTCGAAATGTTTGTCTGCCTCGGGTATGGACGTTTCTCTTATACCGGCGGTGATTTTCGGGTGGGTGAAACTCCTGCTCTGCCGTTAGGCGATGGCTTTTCTTATACCAGCTATGGTCCGGGCGATAACGTGGCGGGTGACCGTCGCAGTGAGGTCTGGTTCAACTCAACGGAAGTCGGGGGAACGTCAAGTGGGAGCGGCCTCGATATGGCTCAGACTGCTCCTGAAGCCAGTGATATCGTTGCTGATGCCATGACTGTTAGCGGTGCATCTGTTTCGTTTTCAGGTCTCGATGTCGATGATGACAACGATGATGAAGATGAGAACAAACTGCCTCCTGGCTGGATTGAGGGTGCAATTGTCACTCTGAAAGCGCCGGTGAATTATCAGGTATCGATTGAGGATGGTTTTAACGTTCTGACAGGTGACGCCGTGGCAGAAGTGGCGCCATATAATGGTATGCCTGTAACGCTGACATTTAGCGGTACCGATTACGATCTGCAGATTGCCACGTATACCCCCCACCAGGACGCCGTTCCGGGAACGGGGGGATCGACTGCAGCATTGCGCGCCAGTGCGTCGCCATCCACGTATGATTTTACGACAACCAGCCAGACGTTTGCTCTGACCTGGCAGGGCGTCACCTATACCCTGTCCCTGGTTGCTGACTACGGCACAATGTCCGGTTTGCTGGCGGCGATTAACAGCGGGCTCACCGGATCGGGGTTGATTGCTCAGGATGACGGCGGCGTGATTCGTATCGTGGAAATCTCCAGCCCGTGGCGTGGCGGTTCCATTACGTCATCATTCCTGCCCGCGTCAGTTTTTGGCGACAGCCCTGTGTTTACTGCCGGTACAGCATCCAGTGGCGGAAGCCCGGCGGTCTCAGCCAGTGTCAGGCTGGCATACGATTCCGGTACCTCATTTTCTGGCCTGCCGGACGGCACGCAGCGGATTTCCCTGGCTCACCGTGGAAACGAATACCAGATAGCATCGACTGACGGATCGTCTGCGACCGTACAGAGAGTGGTTAACGGTGCTGTTGACAACACCTGGTCAGGTTTTCTGACCCGTACCGTCGTGGATTTTGCCGCGTCTGGTATTAACGATAATGAAACATGGCTCGGCCCATTTCTGGCCTGCCCGCAAAACGAGGTTATCGATGCCTTTGAAATCAACTTTGCATTTCCGAACGGAATCTGTGGTTTCCAGAATAACGGGAATAAGCGGGTCCGCCATGTTGAGTATGAAATTCAGTACCGCGTATATGGTTCCGGATCGGGGTGGACGAGTAAGCAGGGGGTGTACGCGCTTAAAAACGTTAATGGCCTCGGTTTTACAGAGCGTTTTGATCTGTCTTCACCCGGGCTGGTGGAGGTTCGATGCCGCCGCCGCAACGAGCAGGGGAGCAACAACGCGAGAGACAGCATGTTCTGGCAGGCGCTCAGAGGTCGTTTGCTTTCCCGTCCGACCTCCTACGCAGGGATATCAACAATAGGGATCACGGTTGAAACCGGCGGCCAGCTGGCGGCGCAGTCAGACAAGCGTGTGAGTGTTGTCGCCACGCGAAACTATGATGGCGGTGGTGACAGGACAATCAGCGGGGCATTCCTGCATCTGGCCCGCAGTCTGGGTTATCGCGACGACCAGATCGACATTTCCACAATTAACATGCTTGAGGCTAACTACTGGACGCCACGAGGCGAGTATTTTGACCATCAGGCAAGCAGTGACAGCACGTCCGCAAAGGATATTTTCGATAAGATTGCTGAAGCAGGCATGGGGTATTTTCTGCTGTCTGACGGCTTACTTTCCGTCGGGCGTGAAGGGGTCAAAAGCTGGACCGGAATCATCACCCCCCAGGATACTGTCGAAGAAATGCAGACATCATTCAGGGTGCCTTCGGAGGACGATTTTGATGGCGTGGATGTGAAATACATCAATCCCGTGACCTGGGCGGAGGAGACCGTACAGTGCCGGACGCCTGAAAATCCGTTCCCCAGGAAAACGGAGGCTTACACCATCGATGTCGTCATGACAGCGGATCGTGCCTGGCGTATCGGGATGCGCCGGTTAATGAAATATCTCCATCAACGCCGGACGTATACGGCTACAACTGCAATGCTGGGATGGTGCCATGATTTTGGTGACCACATCATTTTGTCAGATGATATTCGAACCGGGAAAACCCAAAGTTGCCTGATTGACGCAATGACATACGACTTTCAGGAAATAACGTTACATGTCACCGAGCCTCTGGACTGGAGCTATACAAATCCCCGGTGCTGGATACAGTTTCAGAACAGTCGTCCATCGTCACGGATGCTGACGCCGCAGCGGATAGATGATTTCACTCTTACCATACCTTACAACGACGATCTGCACCCGGAAGACTGGATTATGGACGACCCTGATATTGATCTACCGCGTTTGCTGTTCTGCGACAGTGAAAAAGGTGCCCGGCATGGGATAGTCCAGGAGGTCGCCCCCTCCGGTGACAGCAACTGTCAGATTACCGCGCCGGAATATAAAGAAATTTTCTACGCCTACGACGACGCTATCTACCCCGGCGACGTCGCTTAATACCCCATAAAAACCCCTTATTAACTCTTTTCGCTCAAACCCTCGTTTGCGCGAACGCCTTTTTTGGAGCAAAAACATGGCCTTTAACCCGGAGCTGGGGAGCACGTCTCCCGCAGTGCTGCTCGATAACGCCGAGCGCCTGGATAAGCTGGTGAATGGTGATGCGCCGACCGAACCGGACCGCGCTGGCGTTGATCTGGATACCTGGCGCGGAATGATGGCGAAGAACGCTGAAGCCATAAGCGCGCTCATGGAAAACGGCGGCGTTGCGGTGTATGTCACCGAATCGGTTTTGAGAGCTTCCGTACCTTCAGATCAGCATAATCTGGCTATCGATCAGTCAACCGGGAATTATTATTCGTGGGATAAAACGGCAGTTGCACTGCAGCAAGAAACCACATCCCTGCTGGCGAGAATGACAAC
>Ga0160505_100583_pt1 | contig 20130 bp, 14 predicted proteins | sample DIDeMG_FD_108225 | JGI IMG/M metagenome (GOLD analysis project Ga0160505, IMG submission 108225) | Enriched chicken feces microbial communities from UW Madison campus, WI, USA - DID2874_E49_Stillage MG | ecosystem: Host-associated > Birds > Digestive system > Large intestine > Fecal ... | reverse complement strand
AATAATATAAAACAAAAAAAATAAACCACTGTATTTTTTTTTTTTTTTTTTTTTTTTTTTTTTCTCCCCCCCAATTTTTTTTTTTTTTTTTTTTTCTTCTTTTTTTTTTTTTTTTTCCTTTCTCCTCTTTACATCTTTTTTCACATCACCATTTTCCAGGTTTTGGACCCCCCTCTCCCACCACCTCTTTCTCGCCATGTCCCTCTCTAGATTTCTGTTGAAGAACCGTAGTTTGGCACCTGCCACTGCTAGACTCTTTTCCACCTCGCGGTTGGCTGCTTCCGCCGCTCCCCTCGATTTCTCTAAGCTTACTATTGAAAGAACCAAGACCCCCAAGACATTGCCTCCCCCCGAGCAGCTCATCTTCGGTCACACCTTCACCGGTACGTATGCTGTCTTTAGTCCTGTTTGTTATTAAACTGGGCCGCTTTACGCGTAATGTTTTTTGGTGCTGCTCTTGTTCCGGCAAATTGCGGTAAAAAAAGAATTTCCCGTTGATCTCAACCCCACTCTTAACATATTATGATAATCTATTGTTTTACATTTAGCTAACAATTCTCTGCAGACCATATGCTCACCATTGAGTGGGATGAGAAGAACGGTTGGAAGACTCCTGAGATCAAGCCCTACCAGACCCTCAACCTCGATCCTGCTTCTATTGTCTTCCACTATGGTTTTGAGTGCTTTGAGGGCCTCAAGGCCTACAGAGATGAGAAGGACAACGTTCGCATTTTCAGACCCGACCGCAACATGGCCAGAATGAACTCCTCCGCCGAGCGTATCTGTCTTCCCAACTTTGATGTCGACACCATGATCCAGCTTATTTCCGAATTCGTCAAGGTTGAAAAGAACTTGATCCCCCAGAAGAAGGGCTTTTCGCTCTACCTGCGCCCGACGCTTATTGGTACTGATCCCGCTCTTGGTGTCAGCACCCCTGGTCAGGCTCTTTTCTACTTGATTGCATCCCCTGTCGGTCCCTACTACCCCACCGGCTTCAAGGCTGTCAGACTTGAGGCCACTGACTACGCCGTGAGAGCCTGGCCCGGTGGTGTCGGTAACAAAAAGCTTGGCGCCAACTACGCGCCCTGCATCAAGCCCCAGCGTGAGGCTGCCTCTAGAGGTTACCAACAGAATCTCTGGCTTTTCGGTGAGGAGGGCAAGATCACTGAGGTCGGCACCATGAACGTTTTCTTTGTCTTCCAGGACAAGGCCACTGGCAAGAAGGAGCTCGTCACTGCGCCATTGGATGGTACCATCCTTGAGGGTGTCACCCGTGACTCAATTCTGCATCTTGCACGTGAGAAGCTCGATCCTAACGAGTGGATCGTGTCCGAGCGCTACTGCACTATCTACGAGGTTGAGGAACGTGCTGCCAAGGGTGAGCTTGTGGAAGCCTTTGGCTCCGGTACTGCTGCCGTTGTTTCTCCCATCAAGGAGATTGGCTGGAAGGGCAATGACATCAACGTCCCATTGCAGGAGGGCAAGCAATCTGGTCCTCTCACTGAGGCCGTTGCCAAATGGATTGGTGACATCCAGTACGGCGTTGTTGAGCACCCTTGGAGTCAGGTCGTGGCCTAAATAAATTACATGTACGTGAGTGAGTGGAAATTTACATCAATTTAATGTTTTTTTGAGTCATCGCCCCATAGATAGATAATCAGGCTATTGTCCTTACATCAAATAGTCATAGACAAAATTATAAATCAAAACGACATATAAGGAAAACATGGATTTCAGAAATAGTTGTCTTTATGAGACTGTCAAGGTAGTGGTGCCAGCGCGTATTACAAATTTAGACGTTCAATAGCGCCGAATTCTTCATGAATAATTTCATGTATTGAGGGAAACCTGTGATACGTAACATCCAGTAGATTGATATCAGCGATTGACACTTAGTAAAAACCTTAACGAACCGCACAAATCAAACGAACCATCAACAAAGAAAGTTGCGGTAATAAGCCAAAGAACTTGAATACCGCACCAAGGCCCTTGCAGTTAAGCAGAAATCTTGATATCAAGCTCTGGGAAAAAGCTTTTCTTACCAAGTCTGGCTCGTCAGGATACAAAGAACCACACTCCTTGAGAACGTGTTCAACTGTTTCTAGCTGTTCCCATCACCCCATGTTGTTTACTTTTTTTTTTTTTGGTTTGTTTATAGACTTTTAATTAGCACAAGACTATTTCATCCGTTTGGCTTATTATTATTTTTTTTATGGTCCAGACTAGCTTAGAGATAAGAAGAAAAAAACTTCCCGTACGAGGAAAAAGCCTAGCTTAAGGGACACAAAACCGTGTCTGAAAATAAATTTAAATACAAAGTTCATTGGCATCCCGGGGCCCAGAGAATTCAGGGTTTAGGCTAATGATTCGAGTCCAAATATCAAATTGTTGTTGTTGTTGTTATTGTTTTAACACTTTTTTCCAGGTTGGTCTCAAGTTCAATCTCCCTTCTATTGCAGTTTATTTCCCATCTCTCAAACCAGAAAGTAAACCAAGAATAACAACAGATTTTCATAGCCGTAACCCCCGGTACTCGTTTCTAGAACAACAACAACAACAACAACAAAAAATATTTTTTTTTCTGTACACCGTTCCTTGTATTAAGCACTGATAACCGGTGGAAAAGGTCTATGGAGGGGTTGGTGACATTTATCCCTTTAGAAATCCTGTTTTGTTTTTTTTTGTTTTTTTGGGCAGCTACCGTATTGTTTTAGATATCTGGCAGTTCGACATGAAGAAGAAGAAGAAGAAAAAAAAATTCGAACTTGAGAAAAGGAACCCACTCGGCTCTAATTTAATTCCTTATTTCCGAGTTTGTATGTAACTAACTTTTTTTTTTTAATCCTGATGGGTAACACAAGGGGATGGGGGGTTACCTCCAAGGGCTTAGTAACGCATAACTTACATGCATCTGCCACCAACAACATGCAGCAGTCAATTAGGAGCCTTAAGAAAAAAAAAAAGGACAACGAGGGTTAACTATATCTATTATTATTAATTTTTTTTCTTCTTTCTCTATGTTGTATGGTGAAATAAATATATATTATATGCAAAGAACAAAAAAAAACATCCTTACCCAAAAAAACAAAAAAAAACAAACAAAATACAAACAAGAATATTTGTATCATCATCAAATTACCAGCCTATTAGGCTATTATTGTGCTACTCTAAGCCTCGTAGCTGCCATCACGATTATCATCACCGGCAGCCAGATTGTTGACCCCAGTGGCTGCGTTGCGATCTTTGATTGCATATTTAAGGGTCAAGATGTAAATGTCATACTTGACGGCCTCACGTAACAAGTAATTGCTCTTTTTCTCCCAATTGCTATTAACCATTTTGGACACAAGTAATTCGGGGCTAAAAATCGTAAGTAATTTGGCCCGTAGTCCCGTATGCACTTCTAATGCCTCCTCAACCGTGGCAGTATGGCGCACCAACGCGGTTAGCTGGCTTTCCTCGTCAAGCTGCGAGTGGATGGCTGAGTGCACCTGCGCTGGCCGCCACCCGCGGACTTTGATTTGGGTATGGTTCATGAAAAGGGTGTCGACCGAGCCCGACGCAAGGTAGAAAGTGTGGCCTCCATGTGTTACCATGGTACCATTCTCAGAAGACCTTGTTGTCACCACTGCACGCAGGTTTGCCGCGGTTACTTTGTGCGCCTTGAGTGAGATTTGTGTGAGGGACTCAGAGGTGATGCCAAATAGTGATGTCGCTGCCGCAGTGGCTGCGGCAGAGGCCTCAAACGCCGAAAAGCCATTTCTGCTGGTGGTGGTGGGTATGGAAGCAGCAGGTTCCTCGTGAGTAGCGCTGACACCTGAAGAGATCGTGCTGCGGGTGCTGCTAGCCGTAAGAGCCGACCCGTGGTTGCTATTATTGCCGCCAATGGTGCGACCCAGGAGCTGGTGCTGCACCGACTTGCTGGCGCTATGCAAACCAAGGTTGGGCGAGGATGCCTTTTTGCGCAAAAAGCCCTCCTTCGTGCCTCCCGAGGCGATCGAGGCCGAGCCCGCACCGCTGCTACCAGGAGCCTCGTCACCAAGTAGCAACCCAAGGGTCATTGATTTTGACCGCGACTTGTAAACGGGCCGGGATTGTCCGTTCACACTGCTATTGCTGCTACTGTTGCTCGCAAGCTCTGCTCCCACAGTTGGACCAAAAACCAATTCGAGCGGACGGCTCCAGCCGTACTCAACCGACGAAACTGCTTCCACAAGCGGCTCCTTTGAAACTCGTGCGGCCCAGTAGTTGCAAGTGTACACGTACTCATCGGCAATCTCGCGCGTGCCTGCCAAAAACGCCAACACGCCGCCGTTGGGTAATTTCAGGGACCATTGGACATTGGCACCATTGTGGCTAATGTGACTTGTCTTTTTGCTGGGAAGCCCCGGCAGAACACCTAGAATGTCAGTGCCATCCTTGGCAATGTGAATAATCTGTGCCATTGTGTGACAAAGTGAAATGTTGTCAATCATAACTGCGTTGTCGAGCCAATTGCCGCTGCCAACCTTGGGCCCGCCAGCCCCGTTGTTCATTGAATCTGTACTTGGCATACTGTCCTGACCACTGCTGATGCTTGCAGTGCTACTGTTGGCACTGCTATTGCTGTTTGAAGATCGGAAAGAAGACAGAATCATTGATTTCTTCTTCACTGGTTGACGAGTCTCAAATTGAAACATTTTAAGATATCCACGCTGAGCTACCACAAATACGTCCATCCAACCCTTCTTTTTGTACTTTTTGGGCATGGAATCCTTATCAAAAAAGGCCTGGAATTTGAGCAGGCCTTCCTTGGCCCACGGTGCACCATTAAGCGCTAGCTCCTCCTCCTCAAGTTGAATATCTTCACAGCGTGAGTAGGCGGATTCGCTTGCATTGCTCGAGAAGAGGCTTGCACGCGTAATTTTGTCGCCTGGCTTTGCGCTCATGTAGTCCAAATGAGTATTAAAGTTGCTGCTATTCAGGGTGGCAGAACTCTTGACGCTGCGTAGATCTGAGCTTCCCGAGGTACCCAAATGTCCTGATGACTGAGATTTATGCACACGCAGTTCTCCGCTTGGTGGGACCTTTAATAGCAGTTCATCAGCATGCAGATCCATTTGGTGCGATGAACCATCTATATCGTCATCAAAGCCGGTTTTCTCTTGCTCCTCACGGATGATTGTACTCCAAAGAGCTCCTGCAAAGCCAATGTTATGGTCTTGTGGGACTGGAATATGACCTGATGTAGTGTATACACTGGAGCCCGATGGAAGCACGCGTGCACCAGCACCGCCTGGCGTCTGCATAACTGAACGTCGGCGGCCACCGTATGGATTACTCTGATTAGCTCCACCCAGGGCACCGTTATGTGCAATCGCATCCGAGTACTCGTAGTCAGACAATATATCTGTAGATGCCATCCAGCTGCTGCGGCGACTGAACATATTTCCAATCATCGAAACCCGTTTTGATGCGGCCTGGTCTGAGTCCGCTGACTCTCCATTTTTGCCGTTGTCGGACTTGGCAATGTTTAGCGGGTTCATATTGACCGATGCGTAGATGCTTTTGAGCAAAGTTGTCAAAAAAAACTCCCAGTCTTTGATACTAAGTTCGAGTTTTGTGTCCACCAGCATTGTATTTTCATTGATTGCACCATACTCAGAAGACGGTTTGGCATTGCTGGTGTTGATGGTATTGTTTTTTGAGTCCATGATCTTTCCTGGAAGTGATTGGGAAGTCTGCTGAGAGGATGCTGCAGAGCCAGTCTTGGAAGGCGGTGGATCAATATCTTCAGAAGTCTCGGTTGACGTTGCCAATATACTCATAGCCTGGAAGGTAGATTGCACATACTGTGAGCGTGGCATCTTCTTGCTCGCGGAGTACTCCTCTGAGTGTTTATCAGTATTGAGTAGCAGAATTGAGTATGCAAGCGTGTACACAACAGAGACGTTCTTGAATCCGTGCTTTGGGTTACATTCACACCAGCGTTCTGAAAAGGCATCAATAATGCGATCAAGTTGCTGTGACTCGGCCTTGAGGTAGAGACGGTCACACAACCCGCGAATGGCACCCAGAATGGATAGTTTATGCCAGTTAAATTTGGCCATATAGGCCTTGCGGACAAGCGCACGCTCAGCTCCGGAGTCGCCAATCCATGATGCGGCCTCATGATGCGGTACCGAATGGCAAGTGCCCTCGTAGAGCGAGTGCGCAAGTTCTTCTATCATTTCCTCAGGTTTCGTGGGAAGCTCTCCCTCCTCAATTTCGTTAACTTCTCGGATACTATTAGTTTCAGATTCAGGAGATGTAGTATTCTGATGTGACAATTGCAGATAATCCCCTAGGTTATTGTTTGCAGCATAGTCTTTGGCGATGGGTTTCAGAGAGGGAGTGGGGTTTGTCTCGACAAGACAAATTTTGTACTCCTCGTCGAGTTTGGTATCATATATGTGGATAGTGTCTGGAGAAGAAGGGGGACTGCCACTGGAGCCACCGTAGTTTGTGAAAATGTCATCTTGAAGAATGTTGGAAGTGTTGGCTGGGGGGTTACTTTGGACATTGGCAGTAGAACTTAGGTCTGGAAGAACGGCCTGCTTAGGTTTGTTGGTTGTTTCAAGAGAAATGCTGTGAAGAGTGGCGGCAATGGAGTCAATGGCGGCTTGGTGATTTGTATCATCTAATTCTGATAGGAATGCTGAATGTAGCATACCGTCGGCACTTGGTGCCACGGTGTTGCTGTCAATGGTTTTGAGTTTTTCTATCGTCGCGTTCTGCGTTGATGTGATTAGGACTGGGCTCGAGATCTGGACAAAAAGGGTTCAAAATAGAGTTTCTGGTTAGTACTTCTGTTTACCCTGAGTTTAAAAAAAAAAAATTCATGTCACAACGTAAAGCAAAGAAAGTAGAAAAGAAAATACCTTTAATTTTAAAGAATCAGAACTGTTTGAACTCGTGTTGGTCGAATCCTTACCTCCCAGGAAGCTCGGGTACTTGTTTTTATGATGATGCGTACTGTCCTGAGATCGGGACGAGTTAGATTTGGTGCTGTAAATGCTGTTGGAGTTGTTGTTATTAAGATTATTATTAGAATTAGTGTTATTATTGCTGTTATTGTCGTTGGTGTAGGTACTTCCAGCGCTGCTGTTGCTGTTGTTGCCGGCACTGCTGATGGTGGAATCAGAAGAAGGTTTGCGTGATGAAATGAAAGTGTCATTTCCTTGTCTTGACTTGACTGCCGCTGAGTTTGGAGAAGAAGCGGTGGCTGCAGTAGCCTGGTTAGATTTAGAACCAGAGTACTTATGGCGATTCTGATCTTGCTTTTGTTTTACAGGGCCATCATCGATGGTTTGCGTGGAAAACAGAAGTTTGATCAGAGATGATTTCTGTGTCTTCATATTTAGACTTGCCGAATTACGATGGAAAGAGCTTGAGCAAAAAATTTAAACGGCAGCTGCTACGAACGAAACAAAAGCTCAAACAAATAAAAAAAAGAGGGAGCAGGTTCTGAAAAAAAGATTGGAAAAGGAGAGAAGGGAGAAACACCGCAGTTTAAATAAAATCTAAGTGTTTTTTCAGTTAATTCCAGTTGACAAACGGAGAAAAACCTGCTTATATTTCATGTATTTGGTTTTAAGATAATACCCATCACTTTATTCTGTCTATCAAAAGAATGCACAAAAGAATAATAATAATAATAATAATAATAATAATAATAATTATAATATTGAAAAAAAAAGGAGACGGGGCGCGTATACTTGCATACTTGAATACATTTGTCAGTACATGCCGTCCTTCTCTTCCTGGCGATGCTCTTGCTGCAACTGCTGCTACTGTAATAGGTATCTTTGTACTTCTTTCGGGCACTAGTAGCCATCGAATAGCCATGTGTACATATGACTAGAACTTCGTCAAACTAGCACAGCTGCACAAGATTCCGTAACTAGTAGCGAGAAACCACTGAGCTATATGACGAAAAAATACAAAAAAGGCTCTGATGTTGACTTACCCATGCCCTTAATTCTGTTTGCACTACAATAGCGATCGGCGATGACCAAATTGCATTTCATCAGTAGGAAAGATTTAAGAACAACGGTCTACATCAAATTTTGTGCACGTTGAATCCATTGTCTTTTTTTTTTTTCTTTCTTCTTGACATTTACGCTAAAAATTTTAGAAACACTTGCCAATTATTAAGGACTAGCACCTCTTAATGTTAGATGAAATTCAACCATTTCGTGCTCTGGTTGAGCTTAACTGAAACAAATTATAGAAGGCACCAAAAAAAAAAAAACGACAGGAACAGGGAAATTTCTAATTTTAAATCTTAAATTCATAAAAGTTACGAAAACGGTTTTTCTTTTTTTTTTTTTTGATTTTTACTTGCATTTCAGTTATCATTACCCTTTTTAGAAGACGTTGCTAACAGAATCAGGTTCATAAGGGTTATATTAATCATGCCAACTTTACCACTTTAATGAAAAACGAGTCCGATCAGTAGTATGCTACTCATTGCTCTAATAGGTTCTCTGTACCCCCCACTAACGATTATCTGAAGTAAAATGCAGGATTTTCCGTATTCCTGTTTATGTTTCTTTTTATTCATCTTTTGATGCCCCTACTGTGTGAACATGCTGCGTCTGTTATTCATTTGGCTCAATTGAGCCAAGTGGGCCCTTGCGCGGAATCTCCAAAAGTAACCAGGTTCTAGTTCCCTTGTTGGGAATTTCAAACACTAAAAAACAAAACATTTTGTAATAAACAAAAAAACAACCTTCTGACAAAAATGATATTTGACCGGTGGTTCTGATACATGGTAAGTAACCTTCGTTGATTTGCCCATACCAGGGTATTTAACAAGCATGTGCCATTTCTTGTGCCTTTACTCTGTAGGTAAAGGACTGTTTTCCTGGGCATAATCGTTGTTGCCCTGTAAATGCTGGTCTGAGTCGATGTACACATTGTACTAGTTGTTTCAGATGCTTGATCTCGTATAGATGCATTCACGAATCGTCACGTCTGATAGATGTAAGCCAGCTGATGTCACTCAGCTCAATTTGCATTCCTAACAGCACTACTTAGCGATATAGCTACAGCCACAGCTAAACGACTACGTGTAACCAACTTTCTTTAGGATCTTGCACATACAAGACACCTCCATTTGCAGGCCAAGATCACCAGTCCGAATAAGCAATTCTAAGTTGCACATGCCCCACATATACGTCCGTTTGCAGCACTGTACATGCAATTCCTGCTATTAATCGCATCTCCTAATAAATGTCATAGACTAAGTTCATGACAATGTTATTATAAATTTGGCATAGTAGCATAATCAAAGACTTAGTTTTGTAGTTACATGTGGCTGCACAGTACCAGATAACACCTATAAGAACTTACAACGTTTAATTTTGCAAATTGCCCCTGAAACTACCAGAGCAAGAAAAACTTATTGTAAACCTGCCAACAAAAATCACCGCCATTGCAGAAAGTGGTTAAGCATAAGACCAAAATTGAATAGGGACATTGTAAATCAAGCAAGCACCATGTAAGCCTTCTAAAGAAGTAGTTATGATATACGCGATTTTCAAGTTAATAGAAGGGCCAGTTTTACGGCTCTTCAAACATCTAGATTCCTCAGTCTTCGGAGCTTTTTTTTTTAGGTAAACTAGACCCTCTGGTTCCATTGAAATTTAGACCACTGTAATGCCACCACCACACTCATTGTCTAACTCATATTACTGAGCAAGCCAATTTGAACATCTAATTATAACCACGGACTACGCACAATTCATATTTATTATCGGGCTAGCTTGCTTTTTACATTTGAAATAACTCATGATTAGTGCTTTATTCAGCTTCGTGGTAAGACATCAAACCCTGCCGCTGAAGCTTGCTCTTGGCTAGGGAAATTCAAAAAAAGAAAGACTGCAGTCAAAAAATTTACATCTATAACTTCAATATATATAAAAGACGCTTCATGTTCCCTATTATAGCTAAATATGTTCTTGATGCTTAAATTTACAGTAGTCGGATTCTTGGTATCTATACCATTATACTCTACCGATATTCATATTCACGAACTACAAAAACCCTTTGCCCCGCTTATGAAACAGCCTAAATTTGAGACGCTATTTTTCATAGCATCAATGAATGAGTGTACTATGAACAATCTTTAATTTGCAGTTAAACCACATTCATCAACTAGTAAATGAACAATTTATGTAAATTTCGGTCGCTAAATAATACATATTTCCTTAAATTTAGGACTTTAACCTTTGCCGAAGGCCCTGACGGATCCAACTTTTAGACATCTCGCAACAAGTCTTTGTGGTTTTGGAATACATCATGGTGATATTATTTGGGCCAAATCACACCTTTACTTGGGCTGGACTTTTTTCATTTTCATACTGATGATGGTAATTTTCCCTATCTAGGGCCATTATAGTCATATGCGGAGTATCAAGGGCCTTCCCAGATTTGATCGCAAAAGGTCGAAAATTAAAACCAGTTTTGATCAAAGAAGAAAGGCTTTTTGATACAGCTCTGAGTGAAAGTAATGGCTTGGATGCCTGAAAAAGACTCTGTGTAGCTTTTGACAATGTTGCCAGGGCCTCGAGCGGGGTTACTTGGAATTCCTCTAATTTGATCAATATGATGTTCTTAAGGGACTTTGCCATTGATACTGACCATAATAAAAAAGCTTTACAGTTTGATATCATGTTTTTGAACTAATAATAGCCTTCCTTAGTTTATAATAACATAATATACGCCAATATTTGTCTAATTTCATGGAATTGACGATTACATTTAACTTGTTAAGCTCTTTGCGATATGAATTCTTAACAGGGCAAAAGACAGCAACACCGAGAGGGTGAAGAACATGAGAACAATGATGAATTAAGAAGGTGATATGGATATTATTAGAGCAGCATTCAATTCAGAAATTTGTTAGTCTGATGACTTTTGTGGCCGTTAACAGTGAGGATTCTCTTCTCTCTCTCTCTCTCTTTCACTAACTTTGTCTGGGGAATCAATATTTTTTAACCACACAAGTGTAATATGATCATTAGTCTAGTATTTTTTAGATAATGTGAAATTTCAGGTATCAAATAAGCTTATATCCATGTGAAACCATTGCTGTTGAGCCGTCTATTCTTCAAAGATAACTCAGAAACTCAGTAAACTGGATTTCCAAGATACATTCGAGTAGTTTCATCCAGAAGCGTGAGTCTGGGGTTTCGACCATTGTACTTTTCTTTCAGTTTTCAACTACAAGGGAGCTGCATCTAATCTTTCTACTACCCCGGCCCTATTTGTGATATAACGAGTCTCTGGTTTCAATGTCATAATAGCTAGGCCATCAATATTAATGACAAAAAGATGTTTAATACTCTCAGTTGTAGTCCCATTATATTATAATTTCTCAAGACTAGGACATCTAAAATTCTTGATACTGAGATCATGGAGTAAAAGGGTGGTCATCCAATGAGTCCCGATGTGATTCTTATAACCGTTTCAATGTTAAAAAACGTCATACAGATTTGCAACTTTCCGCATAGAAAACCCGTTACGAGCGTCAGATATTGCTAATTAAACATTTCATTCAACATGAATTTCTTTACTATTATAACACAGTAAAAACTATTACAAAAGTGCTGTGAAGTGGTATTGTGATAATGGTGTTGACGATTCGAAAAAGTAGTGTATCAAACCCAGGCTCTTTCACAATGGGGGGCATGGGACATGAATAAATTCGGGAAATTCCCCCTAAAACATATACCAAGTTTCAAGTTTATACTGGGACTTTTTCCCAGGTTTACCAACTAATCTACATAAGGTATAAATGACGGAATCTGACTCTGAGAAAGCAGTAGTCATCTAAGTTAAGAGTATGGCGTCGGACGAAAGCAACAGATAGAATGGACTGAGTTAAAACAATTAGAGAATCAGCGCATACTAAATACACAGCCATGATTCAGCTCCTGTCTGATCACATTAAACAGACTAAAAGCTACCTCTAAGAGAGTATACAGAGACATGTACCATAATATCTTTGATTTTCTAATCATTCACGAACCTGAAAGCTTTTTAAGCATGCCCCCTAAAGAAACTCATTTGTATTTAAAAAAAAAAAATGTTTTCTCATGTGGCTACATAATTTAGCCCCCCCGAGCGGCTGACAACGTCAAGTTTTGAAGGTAAAAAAACAAAAACTAAACCTGCCAGAAAGTATTCACTACACGTTGATATAGGTTGGTATAGCCCCTTAAAGGTGCGCTACCTATCCAGATAGCTGACTGGTGCAAGCAAAAATTTTCTACTCAACAGGTAGCGTTCATTATTGGGTAAATCTAGACTCGCATACAGCAGGCTGATTTTATGTCAATTCCACTATTTCTTTTTGAACGTGCAGGATATAGCATGATAAGGGCCCTGAAAGAATGATTTTTTAAATTGAGTAAGCAAATTAGCGACAATTTAACCGCTCTATGGCAAAATAATCTATATGGTTGTTCTAAAATCTTATAGATTGATATTTCAATCACAGTTGAAACATAGTAGCTACTGATTGTTTAACATTTATTAGCACTGTTATTTTCATGTGTTTACACATGTACTTACCAGACTGGAGAATCATAACGTATTTTTTTTCTGGTAATAACACTCTGACACTGTGATAAATTAAGCTGGCAAAAAAAAGATACATATAATTAATGTTAGCAACATATCTCACTAATATCTTCAGTATAGTTAATATTTGGAAATGTCCATGAATATCTGTGCGATTTAATTGCCTCCTGAAATAATACATCTTTTGCTGATATGGAGCTCCCATGAAACATTCACCTCCTAAGTCTCGAAAGTCTTTTCACGAATTAAGAGTTACATTTTACTAATCTCATTGACATAAGTGTTAAACCAGTATATAATATATTTAGTACAAGTTTTAAATATTAAGAATCGACGTTTTTCTTTATTACTGTTTATCATAGATTTTAAAAATAAGACAATAAATACACTTCATATTTTTTCTTCTCTTGAGATGAACTCAAGGTCTTTATAATTGCGATTAACTTTTATAGAATTTGTCTTGATTGAAGACTGGTATAATTTAGTAAACCATATGGCTTGATATCTTATATTTATCTCTCAGCATTGAGTTATTATATGATGTGTGGGTACTTTTCAGTCCTAAGTAAATATGGTACCGTAAGATCACAGGCCAACTTCAAGGTTCTTGGTGGTGAGCACAGAAAGAAACCAGCAGAAAAGAAAATAAAAAAAAAAAACTCCCAAAATTAATACATAAAAAAAAATGATAGAAAAAAATCACAAAAATTTTTAACACCAAAAAATTTCACATCTCCCACAACCCACCTCGGACATCTACATCACCACCTCCTTTCGCCAGCCAGACTACACCAGCCTCTCTCGGCATACCACCTCATTGATTCTCAACTTGTCGCCGCCAGTCACGCATCTGCGACTTCATTTTTTTGGATAGTGTAGACCTTTGTTTTTCAACCACATAGCATTTTTTATTATTCTACGGTAGTCCCTCCTACTCAACCGTCAAAGTTTTCAAGAGCCCTCGTAACAACTCTGGAAAACACAATTTTACCAACCCGTCATCATACTCACAGTCAGTAAATACACATATTAAAAATGGAAGACCCAGACAGAATCGCCTCCAAGTTATGGCGCGTTTACAGAACCACCAAAGAATTAGTTAGAGATCGTGTATGTTACACCTTCATTCGGAACGCGTCAAGTTGCGCGGCCAAATAAATGAAAAAGACCAACCATACTAACTTTTCATCATCTTCTTTTTACAGGGCTATCTAATTACACAGAAGGAAATTGAAATCACGCTAGATGAGTTCCGTGCTCAGTTCTGTGATGGCATGGGCCAGGTCAACCGCAAAATGATGTGCTACCAGGCCGTCCCCACTGAGGATGCGCTTGCCAAGTTTCCCGAAATGGGCTCTCTCTGGGTCGAGTTTTGCGATGAGGAAAATGTTGGTGTCAAGACCATGGACGCTCTCTGCTTACATGTGTTGGAGAAGAACTTTCAAACCGCTATCTTTGTGTACCAGAACAATCTGACCTCCGGTGCTGCCAAGCGTATTCCCAGTGTTGCGCCCGCCACTATCGATACGTTCCAGGAGGCCGATCTGGTTGTCAATATTACCCACCACGTTCTTGTTCCACGACACATCCTGCTCTCCAACGCTGAGAAGAAGGAGCTGCTTTCAAGATACAGACTCAAGGAGTCTCAGCTGCCGCGTATCCAGCGCGAGGACCCCATGGCAAGATACCTGGGTCTCAAGCGTGGCCAAGTTGTTAAGATCATTAGATTGTCTGTCACCAGTGGTAAATACGCCAGTTACCGTATTTGTCTGTAAACAAATCCTTACTGCCTTTTATCTACGCTTCTTTATTTTCCGCTGTTGGCCACTCCTTCCCTGTATAAACATAATATAAAATCTATATAAAAAGCTACACAAGAAACCTATTTATACACAAAAAATGAACTTGTAGTTTCGATTTTATTATGACCAAAAGCAACAGTAATGGACAAAATAGTATAACGAGTCGGGACCCGGTGCTTTAGACGTAAAACTATGTAGCGCCAGATATCATGTAAATTTGCTGAGTAATATTTAGTCATCAATTACTGTTTAAGGGCTTGGATTCAGCCTCCTCTGTTGTGAAGTTTGTACTGAAACTTCTCTTTTATCTCATGATACCTGAGCCAGGCGATACAAGCTTCTGACTTTATCTTTTTCCTAAAAAAAAAATAAAAAAAAAAATTTCTTTCAGATATTAGTTTTCAGATTTAGAATCACATTAAACTGTTTGCAATTCTCTATTTACGTCACTGCTGAACTTTTCTACGCCATAATACCTTCTTTCACGAACGCTTCATAACCCTCAAGCGTTTTTTCTTTTCGGTCACAAATATATACATTTCAAACCAATGGGGGCGCTACTCTCAGTTCCGTTTCTAACTATCCCCGCCATGGGTGTATCATGGCTTGGGTCATGTGTCGCATCATGGTGCGGTGCCGCGGCCTTTTCAGCAATGTGTTCCGCGTGCGGCAAGTGCTCATCGAGTATTGCCACCCGTATTGGATACGCCGTGCTTTTCTGCATAAACTCAATCCTCTCGTGGGTCATGCTGACCGACTGGGCCATTAAAAAACTTGAAAGCCTCACTTTCAATTACGTTCATCTGCGATGCTCGGGTGGTGCCGAGTGCTACGGCTTTAGTTCCGTTCACAGAATCAACTTTGCTCTTGGCCTTTTTCACTTTATTCTCGCACTACTTCTTGTTGGGGTCCATTCGACAAGAAACCCTAGAGCCGGTATTCAAAACGGTTACTGGGGACTCAAGATTTTTGCATGGCTTGGTCTCGTTGTGTTATCGTTCTTCATTCCTGATGGATTTTTCGTTATTTGGGGTAACTATTTTGCAATGTTTGGCGCCATGATTTTCTTGCTGATTGGCCTCGTGCTGCTGGTTGACTTTGCTCATTCTTGGGCAGAGACATGCCTGGAACACATTGAAGAATCGGACTCAACCTTGTGGAAAACAATTTTGTTATCATCTACACTGGGCATGTACGTTGGTAGTTTGGTTCTCACTATCATCATGTACATCTTCTTTGCTGGCTCGGGTTGCTCCATGAACCAAGCGGCCATCACCCTGAACCTGATTTTTACTATCATTGTCTCGCTGCTCTCAGTCAATCCCAAGGTTCAGGAATTTAATCCCCAAGCTGGTCTTGCGCAAGCTTCGATGGTGGCTATCTACTGTACTTATCTCACTATGGCCGCGGTTGCATCTGAGCCAGATGATAAGTTTTGCAACCCACTTATTCGCTCAAGAGGTACCAGAACTGCTAGTATTGTTCTTGGTGCTATTTTCACTTTCTTGGCGATTGCCTACACCACTACGCGCGCTGCCATCCAAACATCTACTTCATCGGTAGAGTCTGCGGGCTATGCTCCTGTTGCCTCTGAGCACAACCTTGTCACCCAGGAGCCCACACGCCACTCAATGCGCATTGAAGCCATTAGAGCTGCCGTTGAGACCGGCTCACTGCCTTCAACTGCGCTGGAAGAGAATTGGTGGGATTCTGACAGTGACGAAGACGATGGCGGCGCATATGGTGACGATGAGCGTGGCTCGACAAAATACAACTACGTACTCTTCCACTTGGTATTTCTTCTAGCTACGCAGTGGATTGCCACATTGCTGACAATGAATGTTCGGAAGGAGGATCTCGTTGACTTTGCGCCTGTTGGCAGAACCTATTTTTCGTCATGGGTTAAGATTGTTAGCTCGTGGATCTGCTACCTGCTGTACGCATGGACACTAGTTGCACCAGCGTTGTTTCCAGACCGATTTTCATAGTTGATAGTATATTTATTCATCTATTCATTAATTTATCAACTTTTTATTTTATTTAGTGAGTATTCATTTATCAATTAACAGTCAAGATTCTTCATAGTAATATTCAATTACTTGATTTAATTATCAATTTTTTTTGGGATTGTTTGCTCAAAGTTCTGATTTCAATTCACGCTTGCATCTTATTAAAAACCGGATCCTAGGCCCGAGCATACCCTGCTGTGGTTCAGCGAACCCGACGGGGGACACGGTGATGTTGGGATCAAACCTAACCCAAAGCGTTTTACGTGTCGTTTTGTGCAACGGTTTGGCCGTTCCGATGGGGTGTGATTTGGAGTAGCCAAACTTGAACAGAGTGAGCATTGTAAATACAAATCTTAGACAACACCTACGAGTATCTTGTTGACAATTTTACATCTGCATAGAATCATTTAGAGCGATTGCATTGACAGATGCAATTACAACGCATTTTGCAGCTTTAGCCCGAGATTTGCCAGGTTGTACAAAGCCTCTGAGGTCATTAATTCCTCATCTGAAAAAAACCAAAAAAAAAAAAAAAATAACCTTCTCAACTGGTCCCTTCCTTCCCCTTTCATCTACCCTGCTTAACTCTGACTAGATAGCTTTCCGCACGCAACTCCAAAAATTGGACATCATGCTTTATCTTTGGTCTGCAATCGTGCTATTGGCAGGGTTTTTTAACGTTGCCAATGCCTTCTATCTTCCGGGCGTTGCCCCTACCGATTATGAACCTGAACAAAAGGTCCCACTGCTCGTCAATACTCTGACCCCAGTATACGACTCCGCGGCCCGTAAGTTGCAAAGTGTCATTTCATACGACTACTACCATCAGTCATTCCACTTTTGCAAACCCAAGGATGGCCCTAAGAAACAGAGTGAGTCGCTTGGCTCGATCCTGTTTGGCGACCGTATCTACGACTCCCCCTTTGAGCTGTTTATGCTCAAGAACGAATCATGCAAGTCATTGTGCTCCAGTTCGTACGACTCACGGAGTGCACTCTTTGTCAACAGACGCATTAGACTCGACTACGACATGAACTGGCTCGTTGACGGTCTTCCCGCTGCCAGTCAAGTTTACCAGGATGGCGAGGACGGCCAGCAGTTCTACAGTGCGGGTTTCTCTCTCGGTGGAACTAACGACGAAGGCACTCCATTCTTGAACAACCACTACGACATTACCATTGAGTACCACAAAACTAGACTGGGCAAGTACCGTGTTGTTGGTGTTATCGTTGATCCTGATTCCCGCAACAATCAGCTCGACAAGGACGGTAATGCTAAATGTGACGCAAAGGAGCCTGTATCTCTTAAGATCGACGGCACTACGGATGTTTTGTTTACCTACTCTGTAAACTGGGTACCCTCGGACACTGTTTGGGCTACCAGATGGGACAAGTACCTGCATGTTTACGATCCTAGCATCCACTGGTTCTCCCTGATCAATTCGATCATTATTGTCATTTTCCTCACTGGTGTTGTTTCCGCCATTCTCATCAGAACTTTGCGCAAGGACATTGCCCGCTACAACGAGATTGATCTTTCTGAAGACATCCAGGAAGATAGCGGCTGGAAGCTCGTCCATGGTGATGTGTTCCGTAGTCCCTCAAACAGAATGCTGCTTTCCGTATTTCTCGGTAGTGGTGTTCAGCTGTTTGTAATGACTGCTGTTACCCTCACGTTCGCTCTACTTGGCTTTTTGTCACCTTCAAACCGCGGCTCGCTCACAACTATTATGATTGTGTTTTACACATTCTTTGGTTTCATCGGTGGCTACGTCTCGACCAGTTTTTACAAGACGTTTGGAGGTGAATCTTTCAAGCTAAATGCTGTGCTCACTCCTACACTTGTCCCAGGCATTATCTTTGTGGTCTTTTTCATCTTGAACTTTTTCCTGGTCTTTTCCAGATCCTCTGGTGCTGTGCCGTTTGGTACTATGTTTGCTATTGTTGCGATCTGGTTTATCATTTCATTACCTTTGTCTGGTCTCGGCTCTTTCCTGGCATTTAAGAGAGCGGGCTGGTCCTACCCTGTCCGTACCAACCAGATTCCTCGTCAAATCCCAACTCAGCCTAAATCCCTGCGCTTAGTTACCTCAATTGTGCTAGCAGGCATTCTTCCCTTTGGTGCCATTTCAGTCGAGGTGTACTACATCTACAACTCACTGTGGTTCCATAAGATTTACTACATGTTTGGCTTCCTCTTCCTCTGCTTTGGCGTCATGCTCCTGACCACTGCCACAGTGACCATCCTTCTTACGTATTTCCTGCTTTGCTCCGAGAATTATCACTGGCAGTGGCGCTCATTCTTTGCGGCTGGTGCAGCAAGTTTCTACGTCTTTTTGTATGCACTTATCTACCTTGCGAGCAAGTTCTCACTCGGCAGTTTCACATCTTATGTGTTGTATTTTGGATACAGTTTGTTGATGGCGTTCGTTTTGTTTGTGCTGACGGGCTCTATTGGTTTCATTTCAACCTTCTTTTTCACGCGCAAGATCTACGGATCCATCAAGGTCGACTAAAGGTATAAATAATAGAAATACTAAATACCGCTGTCCCCGTAGGTGTTGGGTGCAACAGCCAAGTATAAAAGATATATAGCAATTGAAAAGGAACATACAACTTTGAAAAGAGAACAATGGAATTGGATATAAAGGTTCTGTAATTAGAAAACAAAAACCCGGATTTCATTAAAAAGACATCACATTGTTTAAATCATGGTAAGCAAGGATAAAAACTGATTTATTTCGAGGTCAATCTCTTTTCCGTAGAGTCTCTGAGCTCCTTGCGCTTTAAGTGAACATCTTCCTTGGAGGCGTTGTAAGCAACGGTGGCCTGGTTGAAAGGGTTCAGCGGGCTTCTCTCAAACTCCTTTCTAATCAGTTCCTTCATTTGGTTCTGTCTAAGACCGGGGTGCTCCTCCTTGAGCTGGGGCATACGAGTCTCCTCAAACGCAGCGTAAGCGGCCTTGTATCTGCGCTCAGGGTGACGGTCGATACCATCAGCCTTGCTGTTACCGGTACCATGAGTTTTCTCATTGGTAAGACTGAGCAGATCAAGGGCATTGTCAATACCAGAGGCACTGAGAGCTGGGGCTTTCGAAGGCGTGATGAAATCATCAATCTTGCCAGCACGTCTTGCAGCAATCTTTTCCTGGCCACGCTTACTGTTGGAAGGCTTGGAGGGCAAGGAGTCCTCCTCGGCCTTCAAAAGTGCTTCACGCTCAGCCTTCTTGCGGGCGGCCTCGGCCTTCTTGTCAGCCTCAGACTCGCGCTTAGCGTTGCCCTTCTTCGAGCCCTGAGACCACTTTGAGTTTTCTTCGGCCTCCATACGGTCCTCTTCCTCCTGGCGTTTCTTATCAGCGGCCTGAGCCTTTCTGGCGTTACCTGCGGCCTGAATGGTACAGCAATTGGTGTTAGTAAGAATAAACTGCAATGAAGATCATCGTTATTGCTGCCGGATATGTCAGAAAAAAGACAGAAAAAAACTATACCTTTTTGGTGTTTTCAAAAGCTCCCTTACTCTTGCCCATGGTGATTATTGATGAATTGGATTTATCGGTGGTTTGTCTTGATGGATATATCTACTATGAGATAGTTAACGGGGAAAAAAAAGGAAGAAAGAAGAAGAACAAAAAAAAAAAAAAAGGAAGGAGAAAAAAAAAATTAAAAATTCAAAAATAATTAATAAAATAATAAAAAAAATCAATTTTTTTTT